>Ga0207874_1004129_pt1 | contig 11136 bp, 10 predicted proteins | sample HigsolmetaAR201D_FD_184833 | JGI IMG/M metagenome (GOLD analysis project Ga0207874, IMG submission 184833) | Ionic liquid and high solid enriched microbial communities from the Joint BioEnergy Institute, USA - AR20-1-D (SPAdes) (version 2) ... | reverse complement strand
GCTTGTCGATCATTGAAGTGCGCACCGATCGCGAGCGTAATGTCGATCAGCACCGCGTTTTGTGGCCTCGGGTCTCGGCGGCGCTGGCGGCGGAGGGGATTATTGCACGCTAGCAGAGAACGACATGCAGACAGACCCTTCTCAAAGTTTATACTATCAGATCCAAGGCGAAGGCTTCCCACTTTTACTTTTGCATGGCTTTACGGGGAGCTCGCATAATTGGCAGCATATTCTGCCAGACCTAAGCCGCCATCATCGTGTGCTTGTACCCGACCTGATCGGCCACGGTCGCAGCCCTGTGCCCGCTGACTATCGGCGCTATAGTATGGAGCAGGCGGTTGACGATCTGCTGGCTCTGCTCGACGCCCAGGGGATCGAACGCTTCGACCTGCTCGGCTACTCTATGGGCGGGCGGGTGGCTTTGCATCTGGCCTTGGCCGCCCCAGAGCGGGTGCGTCTTTTGGTGCTTGAAAGCGCTTCGCCCGGAATCGACGACCCGGCCGAGCGCGAGGCCCGTCGCGCTAGCGATAATGCCTTGGCAGAGCGCATCGAGCGAGAGGGTATCGAATGGTTTAGCGACTTCTGGGCCAATCAGCCCCTCTTTGCGAGCCAACGGAGCTTGCCTGCCGAGCTGCAGCAGCAGATTCGCCAACAGCGTTTGAGCCAGCGTCCGCAAGGGCTCGCCAACAGTTTGCGCGGAATGGGCGCGGGTCAACAGCGTTCGCTCTGGCCAGAGCTGGCACGCCTCGACATGCCCGTGTTGCTGATCGCGGGAATGCTCGACGCAAAATACGTTACAATCAGTCAGCGTATGGCGAGTGTCTTACCCCATGCGAAGCTGCGGATCGTGCCGGGAGCCGGACATACGGTGCATATGGAACAAGCTGCGCTCTATTGCCAAATAGTAAATGCGTTTTTTGCCGCCCATGAGCGGCTGTAAGGGAGTTGATTATGCCCATCGAATGGAAGAAAGTCAAAGACTATACCGATATCATTTATGAACACGACGCGGCGGGGGAGGGTATCGCCAAGATCACAATCAATCGTCCCGAGAAGCGCAACGCCTTCCGGCCGGAGACGATTATCGAGCTGTTGGAGGCCTTTAGCTTGGCGCGCGACGATGAGAGCATCGGTGTGATCCTCTTCACGGGAGCAGGCGACAAGGCCTTCTGTTCGGGTGGCGACCAGAGCGTGCGCGGCGACGGCGGTTATGTTGGCAAAGACCAAGTGCCGCGCCTGAATGTGCTCGATCTGCAGCGCTTGATCCGCATTATTCCCAAGCCGGTTATCGCTATGGTGGCGGGTTACTCGATCGGCGGCGGCAATGTGCTGCAAGTCGTCTGCGATCTCACCATCGCGGCCGACAATGCTATCTTCGGCCAGACCGGGCCCAAGGTCGGCAGCTTCGATGGCGGCTATGGCTCGAACCTGTTGGCCCGTATGGTCGGCGATAAGCGCGCCCGCGAGATCTGGTATCTCTGCCGCCAGTACAATGCCCAAGAAGCCTATGAGATGGGTATGGTTAATAAGGTTGTGCCGCTCGATCAGCTCGAAGATGAGGCGGTGCAATGGGCGCGCGAGCTGCTGGAAAAGAGCCCGATGGCATTGCGCTTCTTGAAGGCCGCTATCAATGCGGCTGCGGACGGTCACGCTGGCTTGCAGCAGTTGGCGGGCGACGCTACACTGCTCTACTATCTGAGCGAAGAGGCTCAAGAGGGCAAGAAGGCCTTCTTAGAGAAGCGCAAGCCCAACTTCCGCAAGTATCGCCGCTATCCCTAAGCTTAGGCAGCGCAGAGATAGCGTCTGTAACAGGCGGCGTTTTATACGAATTCCGCTTAAAGACTTTGGAATTCGTGTCATGCAGGAAAACGCTAAACGCAAGAACATGTTTGTAGAGCTTTTGCGCGGTAGCGCGAAAGCTCTACAAGGAACATAGTCTGCTTCAACTCTGCCGAAGGCCAAAAAGTAAGTAGTCTACCGGATTTGCTATTATCCCAAATCCGTTTAAAGACTTGTGTTCTTTCGGCGCAGGAAAACAAAAGCCGGGCAAAGAGTTGTGTGAGATCTTACACAACAAAAATAGTCACGTTCCGTTTTGCCGAATGCCAAAAAATAAGTTATCTATCGGATTTGGTATTATTTACCCAAGCGCAATATAAGGACGAAAGAAGCTCTTATGTCTGCTGTTGCCACACCACCCTCGCCTCTTCGGGCTTGGCTTATGGCTATCCGCATTCCAACCCTGCCTGCCGCAGTTGTTCCAGTATTGGTTGGCTCTGCGATCGCTTATAAACTTGGTAGTTTTCAACCTCTAGTCTTTTTAGCCGCCTTGATCGCTTCGATCTGCATTCAGATCGGCACCAATTTAGCCAACGACTACTTCGATGCCAAAAAGGGCGCCGATACTGCCGAGCGACTCGGCCCTACTCGTGTAACGCACACCGGTTTGATCGCAGCCGAAACGGTGCGTAACGCTATGCTCTTGAGTTTTCTGGTGGCTGCGCTCTGTGGGGTCTATTTGATCGTAGTGGGAGGCTGGCCGATTTTGGTGATCGGACTGTTTTCGATCGCGAGCGGCATTATGTACACGGGCGGCCCCTTCCCGCTCGGCTATAACGGTCTGGGCGATCTGTTTACTTTTGTCTTTTTCGGTCTGATTGCTGTGATCGGTACAACCTACGTTCATACGGGCAGCTTTTCCAACCTTGCACTCTTTGCTGCGCTTCCGGTTGGTATGCTGGTTACTGCGATTATCGTGGTTAACAATGTGCGCGATGTGCATACCGATCGCAAAGCCAATAAGCGCACCTTGGCGGTGTTACTGGGCGAGCGTTTTGCGCGTAGCGAATATGTTGTATTGGTGGTCGGCGCCTATGTGGTGCTGCTGATCGGCTGGCTGTTGCAACTGGTATCGGCTTGGATCTTCCTGCCTTTGCTGACCATTCCGCTCGCTATTCCGCTGATCAAAGCTATGTGGACCCAAAGCGGGCGTGTGCTGAACCCCATTCTGGGCGGAACCGGGCGGCTCCATATGTTTTTTGGAGTCTTGCTGACGATCGCTTTAGTGCTCTAGCGATAGAAGCGTGCGGTAGGGCGGAGCTTGTTTCCGCCCTTTTTTGTTTGCTCTACCCTCTCGCCTGCCAGAAGCGCTCCCTGAGAAAGTCCCTCTCGCTTCTCTGCGCAGTGTTAGTGTAGCGCCAACGTTCGCTAGCACACCGCCGACTTGTGCTCGTGCACTGGCGACTTGCGACCGTGTAGCAGTGAACTTTTATGCAATACCGCTGAATTTTGAGTGTGTACCGCTGAATTTTAACGCTGTACTACCGACTTCTCCCAAGGAAGTACCGACTTTTTACACTGCACCGCGTGGGAATCGCAGTGCACCGTGTGGGAATCGCAGTGCACCGTGTGGGAATCGCAGTGCACCGCGTGGGAATCGCAGTGCACCGTGTGGGAATCGTAGTGCACCGCGTGGGAATCGTAGTGTACCGCGTGGGAATCGTAGTGTACCGCGTGGGAATCGTAGTGTACCGCGTGGGAATCGTAGTGTACCGTGTGAGAGGCATTGAGCTCGCCCAAGGCTAAACGTACCCTTTGGACAGTATTGGCCCTACCCTTCGACAGGCTTAGGGTACGATCTTTCATGGGATGATAGGGGCCGTGCCCCTCGACAGGCTCAGGGTACGGCTAGCAGGGAAGGCCTATAGCTTTGTGGGAAGAGTATGGTTTATGGGGGCGCTGTTGTCAGACTCCCCCTCTCCCGCGACTATGCATTACCCAAAAGTCGTGTCGGCAGCAAAAGGCGATATTCCGCATACCATCGCGGGAGTATCCTTGAGAGCACAGAACTCAGAGAGCTTGTATGCGATTTCGCGTAGCGAAATCGCATACAAGCTCAACATTTACCCCCTCCCGGGGGGTGAGGGCAGATAACGCTGATCGTATGTCGATTTGTGGCTAATGTACAGCTCCCGCGAAGCGAGAGAGGGGGTCGGGGGGTGAGGGCCGACCGCCCGGATGGATGGAAAGGATGTTGATAGCCGAAGGCAGACGCGCTAGAAGCCGAATGGGAGCTAGCAGCCTCTTCGCCAAAGTATTAAGCGGATCTGACAACCAAAGAGCGGAAAAGGCGTTATCATACTAAGCGTTAGTTGTGTTCTTGTTGAGACGATAAAGCCGTTTAAAGAGTATAAAGATCGCTATGACAACTCGTTTACCCGATTGGCTGGCTCGCCGCGCCGATCTTATGCCAGATGCACCCGCTTTGATCGCTGGAGAGCTGCGCTGGAGCTTCGCCGATCTGCATCGCGCCGCCAATGCCGCCGCTGCCCGCCTGCGAGGCTTCGAGGTCGAAGCTGGTCAGCGGGTCGCCTCGTTGATGGGCAGTAATCCGGGATTTGTGGCCTTGCTGCACGCTATGCCGCGCGTCGGCACAAGCTGTGTGCCGCTTAATACCCGTCTGACGCCGCCCGAACTAGTTTGGCAGATCGGGCATTGTCGCGCCCCGTTGGTGCTGTACGATCAAGCTCACGCCGCTACGATCGAACAGATCCGCGCGCAGTTGCCTGCGGTTCGCTTCGAGCTCTGGCGGCCCTTCGTCGATCGGGCCGAGCTTGAGGCCGCCCCCGAGAGTAGCCGCTTGATCGAGCTTGAGGCTATTCAGAGCATTATCTATACATCGGGCACGACCGGCAACCCCAAGGGCGCGATGATCAGTTACGCCAACCACTGGTGGAGCGCCAACGCTTCGGCCTTGAACCTTGGCCTGCTGCCCAACGATTGCTGGCTGGCGATTCTGCCGCTCTTCCATGTGGGCGGTATGTCGATATTGATGCGGAGCGTGATCTACGGTCAGAAAGTGGTATTGCTGGAGCGTTTCGATGCGGGCGCGGCCAATCGTTTGATCGACAGCGAAGGGGTGACGATTGTCTCGGTGGTCGCGACCACGCTGCAGCGAATGTTGGAGGAGCGCGGCCAGCGGGCTTATCCCTCCCATCTGCGCTGTATGTTGCTGGGCGGCGGCCCCGCTCCGCGCCCGCTGCTGGAAGCCTGTGCGGCGCGCGCTTTGCCCGTGGTACAGACCTATGGCATGACCGAGACGGCTTCGCAGGCGGTGACGCTAGCGCCAGCTGATGCGCTGCGCAAACTCGGCTCGGCCGGCAAGCCTCTGCTGCCGCTCGAACTGCGAATCGATGCGCCTCCGCTGCAGGCGGGAGAGATTCTGCTGCGCGGCCCGATGGTTTGCGCTGGCTACGTCGATGACCCCGAAGCGACCGCAGCGGCTATCCGCGATGGCTGGCTGCACACTGGAGATATCGGGCGGCTCGATGAGGAAGGTTATCTCTATCTGCTCGATCGACGCAGCGACCTGATTATCTCGGGCGGCGAGAATATCTATCCCGCCGAACTGGAGGCAGCGTTGTTGGCCCACCCGGGCGTGGCCGAGGCTGGGGTGGTTGGCGTGCCCGACCAGGAGTGGGGCCAGGTGCCAGTCGCTTTTGTGGTGGCGCGCCAGCCCGCTCAGGTCGAGAGCCTGTTGGCCGAGCTGCCGAACTTCTTGTTTGAACGTTTGGCCCGCTATAAGTTGCCGCGTCGTTATTTTGTTGCCAGCGAGCTGCCGCGTACAGCCTCGGGCAAACTTAGGCGTAATGTGTTGCGCCGCCAGCTAGAGAAAGGTATCGTATAAATGAGGCCGTGTTTCTATGTAGCGGTGGCGGCGCTGATCCGCTCTGCCAGTACCGCCAAGGCAAGGTGATCACCATCGGTCGCAGCCTGCCGAGCGAGCCGAAAAGTTTTGTTTTTTAGTTAACTTTGCGAGAGGCTAAGCATGGGGTAAAAACCCGGGAGTCTCTCGCAAAACGAGAAAGCTCTTTACAACGCCAAAAAAGCTTGGTATACTCTTTTTTGGAAGGTCTGATGCACCTTAAAAAATGGCACTTTTTACCAGCCTCTCGCAAAAGACTTATTCCAAGGCTTCCCAAAGCCTTAAAAAAATGGGTCGGTTCGAACAGCAAAAAATCCGCATCGCGGATTGAAACGGGTTCGGTATATCCTTCAAGTTCTGGCAGATAAAAACGTTCGAACAGCAAAAAATCCGCATCGCGGATTGAAACTTTAAATTAGGTTGTTGTCAAGAGTAGTATTGTAAAGGTTCGAACAGCAAAAAATCCGCATCGCGGATTGAAACGCTATGTCGGCACAATCAAACATTCAACAGCTTTTTGGTTCGAACAGCAAAAAATCCGCATCGCGGATTGAAACAGGAAAATGCGCTGTTCGTGCGGCGTAACACCAATCGTTCGAACAGCAAAAAATCCGCATCGCGGATTGAAACCGATGCTTGAATGGACGCTCACGATCGACCCGACCTGGGTTCGAACAGCAAAAAATCCGCATCGCGGATTGAAACCTTGATCTGATGCCCAATTCCATTGTTTGTTGGTTGGTTCGAACAGCAAAAAATCCGCATCGCGGATTGAAACGAGCCTAAGGACAACGAGAGAACGTTGCGATGGTGTTCGAACAGCAAAAAATCCGCATCGCGGATTGAAACCGATGTGTCTGCTCCTGAACAAGCCTAGGGCGAAAGTTCGAACAGCAAAAAATCCGCATCGCGGATTGAAACAACAGCGAACACGCAACCCACGCCCGTGTTCCGCTTGTTCGAACAGCAAAAAATCCGCATCGCGGATTGAAACCGCCGCCGTGCGGCAATATAGGATCTGGCATTTTCGTTCGAACAGCAAAAAATCCGCATCGCGGATTGAAACTTTTGGCTTCCTCTAGCAGCGAGTCGTAGCCAACAGTTCGAACAGCAAAAAATCCGCATCGCGGATTGAAACTATCGATGTGGCAGCGAGGAAGAGGCGCTTGCTTGGAGTTCGAACAGCAAAAAATCCGCATCGCGGATTGAAACAATCGCTTCATTTGTAACCCCCGAAAAGGACATCCCCCAGTTCGAACAGCAAAAAATCCGCATCGCGGATTGAAACAACGGCATCGACCCCACGAACACGGCCAATATGGCGTTCGAACAGCAAAAAATCCGCATCGCGGATTGAAACCACTTCGGCCGCGTCGACCAGGCATAACGAAGCGTGTTCGAACAGCAAAAAATCCGCATCGCGGATTGAAACGTTGTAGCCGAACTTGACTCTCTCTCTGTGCTTGCGTTCGAACAGCAAAAAATCCGCATCGCGGATTGAAACGTTTTTTCAGACTTCGGAGTGAGAACCTCATTTAATGTTCGAACAGCAAAAAATCCGCATCGCGGATTGAAACAATTCCACCTCACGCACTCCATTATCACTGTCCCATGTTCGAACAGCAAAAAATCCGCATCGCGGATTGAAACATTTCTATGGTTTAGTTCTAGCAGATGATTACACGTAGTTCGAACAGCAAAAAATCCGCATCGCGGATTGAAACATGTAATGACAAACCGATAATGCACACTCAGCATAATGTTCGAACAGCAAAAAATCCGCATCGCGGATTGAAACATCTCTTTCAGAATAGCCACAAACAAAACAGTAGCCGTTCGAACAGCAAAAAATCCGCATCGCGGATTGAAACCTTTTACAACAGCAACTTGAGCGTGCAGACCACGACGGGTTCGAACAGCAAAAAATCCGCATCGCGGATTGAAACAGCAGAAACATTAGATGATGCTGCTTTTGAACTCGTTGTTCGAACAGCAAAAAATCCGCATCGCGGATTGAAACAATTCCACCTCACGCACTCCATTATCACTGTCCCATGTTCGAACAGCAAAAAATCCGCATCGCGGATTGAAACGGCGGTAGCCACTCAGGCCTTGAAAGCACTGCAAGGGTTCGAACAGCAAAAAATCCGCATCGCGGATTGAAACATCCATGCTCCCCAAGAACAAGCTGCTGATACGTATGTTCGAACAGCAAAAAATCCGCATCGCGGATTGAAACGTAAAAGCATCCCAAGCTCCACCAAGTTTCTCGATATGTTCGAACAGCAAAAAATCCGCATCGCGGATTGAAACGGTTTCCTCGCCCAAGGCCCAGATGCGGTAGTCGTCGTTCGAACAGCAAAAAATCCGCATCGCGGATTGAAACCCTGAACAGGCAGATCGAGCGTGACCGTTTCTTTGTTCGAACAGCAAAAAATCCGCATCGCGGATTGAAACGCTTGAGCTGTTTGGCGATACTTGGAGCTGTCGCGCCGGTTCGAACAGCAAAAAATCCGCATCGCGGATTGAAACAGTTTTTTAGCATTCTCGAAAGCGGCTTGAGTGGTGGTTCGAACAGCAAAAAATCCGCATCGCGGATTGAAACTAATAGTCGTGAGCGCGACGCCTACGAACTGACCGCCGTTCGAACAGCAAAAAATCCGCATCGCGGATTGAAACGACTTCTTCTGGTATCTCTTCTGGCAGATTGAAGTAGTTCGAACAGCAAAAAATCCGCATCGCGGATTGAAACGAACGTGTGCAATACATTCCAGAGGCTGAGCCGCAGTTCGAACAGCAAAAAATCCGCATCGCGGATTGAAACTTCTTAGTTTTCCTTTCCCCCGCTCATACTCTTCCGTTCGAACAGCAAAAAATCCGCATCGCGGATTGAAACGATGTTGATCTTGAGGCGTTGTATAATGCTCTAAAGGAGTTCGAACAGCAAAAAATCCGCATCGCGGATTGAAACTTCGCCTTTCTATTGAAGGAAACCGAAAGTAAAAGAAGTTCGAACAGCAAAAAATCCGCATCGCGGATTGAAACTCCATTGTTGGCTCTGTGCTTACTATCATTGGAAAGATGTTCGAACAGCAAAAAATCCGCATCGCGGATTGAAACCATTAGCTCAAGAACTATTATCGGCGCTGAATAAAGTTCGAACAGCAAAAAATCCGCATCGCGGATTGAAACTTCTTCCTGATTTTGAACCATACCGTGATGCTCAAGAGTTCGAACAGCAAAAAATCCGCATCGCGGATTGAAACCTCCAGCGTTGCTTGCTTCGATCTTTCGCCACAATGTGTTCGAACAGCAAAAAATCCGCATCGCGGATTGAAACACTCAAACTGGTGTATGGCCCAATGAAGCCTTACAAGTTCGAACAGCAAAAAATCCGCATCGCGGATTGAAACTCGAACGAGGCGTTGCCGGCATGCGTGCGATCAGTGAGTTCGAACAGCAAAAAATCCGCATCGCGGATTGAAACCATGACAGGCTTGCAGTCGCCATCGCACGGCCGCGGGTTCGAACAGCAAAAAATCCGCATCGCGGATTGAAACCTCATTAGTGCTCCTGCAGGATCTACGATTTGGCCGTTCGAACAGCAAAAAATCCGCATCGCGGATTGAAACCGGCACGCGCGGAATTGACGGCCGATGGCATTACGTTCGAACAGCAAAAAATCCGCATCGCGGATTGAAACATCGCCTACACCACGCTGATCGACGGCGATACCTACCGTTCGAACAGCAAAAAATCCGCATCGCGGATTGAAACGACTGGACACATGTCCGCAGGCTCTATAGCCACGGGTTCGAACAGCAAAAAATCCGCATCGCGGATTGAAACCCGTCAATCGTATACTTCAATTGCAGCTTACCGTCGTTCGAACAGCAAAAAATCCGCATCGCGGATTGAAACTCTTGAACTCAATCTGATTGATCAAGTTGTAAAGGGTGTTCGAACAGCAAAAAATCCGCATCGCGGATTGAAACAAAGAAAACCTTATGGGACTACAGCAGACATATTGTGTTGTTCGAACAGCAAAAAATCCGCATCGCGGATTGAAACGATTACAGGAAGAGGCTAGAAACATGCATCCTGCCACAGTTCGAACAGCAAAAAATCCGCATCGCGGATTGAAACCTACTCATCTTACGAGTGAGCGTACTTGGCAACAGCAGTTCGAACAGCAAAAAATCCGCATCGCGGATTGAAACACCTCGCGCCCGCGCCACTCAGGGATGCGATGAAAGAGTTCGAACAGCAAAAAATCCGCATCGCGGATTGAAACTGATGAAATTGCGCGGCTTGGTGCCCGGGTGCCGAAGTTCGAACAGCAAAAAATCCGCATCGCGGATTGAAACATTGTTGTTGATCAGCCGGTCAAGGCCATTCATCTCGGTTCGAACAGCAAAAAATCCGCATCGCGGATTGAAACGTTTGACGACATTGCCCGCCGGATCGATCCAGCGCCCTTGTTCGAACAGCAAAAAATCCGCATCGCGGATTGAAACCTGCTCTTTGGTGACGGTGCTGCTCATGTCTCTCTCGTTCGAACAGCAAAAAATCCGCATCGCGGATTGAAACTTTATCATATGCATTCGGGGTGCAGGGTGCTATGATAGTTCGAACAGCAAAAAATCCGCATCGCGGATTGAAACTACGCCTCTTGGGTGGCGAGCGGCGATCCTTGGAAGTTCGAACAGCAAAAAATCCGCATCGCGGATTGAAACCACACACACAAAGAGGTATCGCAATATGGCGACCATGTTCGAACAGCAAAAAATCCGCATCGCGGATTGAAACCATCGACTTGCCACTTGCTTTCTCCGCAGTACAGCCGTTCGAACAGCAAAAAATCCGCATCGCGGATTGAAACCGATCCAAGGGAAGCTCTTGGCGCGGGGGCGAAAGGCAGGAGTTCGAACAGCAAAAAATCCGCATCGCGGATTGAAACAAATCCTACGCACCCGATTGAGTGTTTCAACCTGTGTTCGAACAGCAAAAAATCCGCATCGCGGATTGAAACAAATCCTACGCACCCGATTGAGTGTTTCAACCTGTGTTCGAACAGCAAAAAATCCGCATCGCGGATTGAAACTAGTGCGACTTGGTGTAAATGGACACGAGAGTCCGAGAGTTCGAACAGCAAAAAATCCGCATCGCGGATTGAAACATAATATACACCATCTGCGTTCTTGTACCTCAGAATAGTTCGAACAGCAAAAAATCCGCATCGGAGGGTAGCGCTTAACATAAGCGAAAACCCTCTTTTTTTGCCTGCAAAACGGCTTGTATTCCTCTGTACGATTTCAGACTGCGTGTGTTTTTTCATTCTTGCTTCTCCAAGCGGCTTTCTGTACGCAAAGCATTCGGTTTTTGGGCATAGCAAGGCCAGCCGCCTTGCATGCGCAAGCAGCTTCGCGCTT
>Ga0207874_1004112_pt1 | contig 11171 bp, 8 predicted proteins | sample HigsolmetaAR201D_FD_184833 | JGI IMG/M metagenome (GOLD analysis project Ga0207874, IMG submission 184833) | Ionic liquid and high solid enriched microbial communities from the Joint BioEnergy Institute, USA - AR20-1-D (SPAdes) (version 2) ... | reverse complement strand
CGCAAATGTAGATCCGTCGCTTGCCCGTGCTCGCGATCTTCTCGACTGCGGCGCGGATCGTCTTCAGCGGTTTCTCCTTCGTGCCGTCGTTGTTGTCGTCTCCGCCGTCTCCGTCCACGAACAAGGCAAACGCATCGACGATGCATCCCTTCGCCTCGGGCGCGATCACGTCAGCCTCCTCGTCGCAGTCCGCCGGGGCCACCACGTCAGGCACTTCGGCGTCGGCGTGGGCGCTGGCGCCCCCGTCGATGCGAACGCACGTTGCAGTGTCCTGACACGCGGCGTCCGACGGACACGCGCTCAGGACCATCGCTCCGGAAAGGAGCGCGGCCACTTCGGCACATCCTAGCAATCGCCGCATCGACCGCACATGAAGGTCTCCCGCAGTGTGCTGCACCCCGGCTCCCTTCTTGTTGCCCGTCGCCCCATTGCCGACGATGTCACGACTGTCGGTCGTCCGCGCACGCGAGTTTCAGAGCTGGGTGGCGTCCTTCGTCTTCTCGGCCACCCCCGGAGGACCGTCGTTGTCCGGCGACTTGCCGCCTTTGCCGCCCGGACCGAAACTGCCCACGGTGATCGTCGTCGCCGCGTCGATGATCGGGGCATCACCGACGTAGAGGACGCCGATCGAGATGCCGCCGGCTCCTCCGGAGCCCGCGCCCCCGTTGGCACCTTTGCCGCCCTTTCCTCCCGGACAGAGACCGAGTAGTCCGGGCATACCTCCCTCCGCGCCCGGGCCTCCGGCACCGCCAGGTCCCCCCGCTCCGGCGGCGCCCGTCTCGAGAGTGGATGCCGCGATGCTCACGGTGCTCTCGTACGCCAAGAGCGCGATGCTCGCGCCGCCTCCACCTCCACCCTTCCCGGCAAATCCGCCACAGCCGCCGCAGCCGCCGCCGCTGCCACCGGTAGTGGCGTTGATCGCGCCACCGCCGCCGCCGCCCTGCCCGGGCTTCCCGTTCTCGGTCGCGTCGACGCCTTTCGCCGGCCTCCATCCGTCGGCGTCGAGCGTCCCTCGCGTTGCCGGTGGTGGTGCGTTCGCTGCCGGAGGAGCATCAGCCCCGTCTTTCCCTGGGCCGCCTCCGTTGCACGTTCCCTCGCTGCCGATCCCACCCGCTCCGTTGTTCGGTGCAGCGGCTCCGTAGCTTGGCAGCCCCGGGCCACCGCCGCCGCCGTTCGAGCCGCCCACGCCTCCAACCGTCACCGTCGTCGAGGACGAGCACGTGCACTCTTTCCTGGCTCCGCCGGTCGCGCCCGACGCCGCGTTCCCGCTCGCGTCAAGAGTCCCGCTCGAGACCTGCGTGATCGTGCCAGGGCCACCGCTCTGCCCCGGGTTCCCGTCCGCGCCGTTCGAGGCGTGGACCGACACACGCAGGAGCGCCAGGTTCGCCTTGTTCGCGAACACCGCGATGCTCGACGTGCCGTCCTTCGAGCCGCTCACGTCCGCAGCCCGCAGCTCGAGATCGGACACCCTCACCGGTGCAGCGACGTTCTCCACGTGAAGCGCATACCCCTCGTCGACCGGAGCCACCTTGGGCTTCGCCTCCCCATCCACTTCCCACGTCCCGCACGCAAAGCCGCCGTGAAGGCTCGCCGCGCTGATGAGATGCACGTGCTCGGCGTACGTCGCCGAGCCGCAAATGTAGATCCGTCGCTTGCCCGTGCTCGCGATCTTCTCGACTGCGGCGCGGATCGTCTTCAGCGGTTTCTCCTTCGTGCCGTCGTTGTTGTCGTCTCCGCCGTCTCCGTCCACGAACAAGGCGAACGCATCGACGATGCATCCCTTCGCCTCGGGCGCGATCACGTCAGCCTCCTCGTCGCAGTCCGCCGGGGCCACGACATCAGGCACTGCGTCGGCGTGGCCGTCCACGTCTCCACCTGCGTCGAGACGAACGCAAGCATTCTCCGCGCAACGATCGTCGAGGACTGCCGGACAGGCACCGAGGATGGCAATTGCGCCGGAGAGCCCGACCCCCAACCCGATGCTTCGCGAGATTCGCCGGATCGTCGTGCTCCTCACGACTCGCCCCCCTTCATGATGCCGGCAAAGATAGGCGATCTGCTCGCGAGATGCGAGGCCCGCCTTCACCGAGGCTCCGTCGACCTCCGTTCCCGGATTCGACGGACGAGAAGTCCACGGCCGGTGTCAACGTGAAGGCGAACATGCCGCGCGCCACCTCACACCCATGCGCGCGCAGCGCGCCGCGAGCCGTCGCGAAGTCGGGGCGCGACGACGAGCTCGAGCTCTCGCCCGCTGAGGACCGAGGACCGAGGACCGAAGAGGCCGAAGGCCTCTTCACTTCTCCTGCAGCAACTTCATCCGATGGATGGACTGCGTCAGCGCCTCCATCAGCATCGTCGCGTCCCTCTTCACCTGGAAGTCCTCCCAGGCGGACTCCGCGATCTCCTGCGACTCGCGGTAGCCGTCGAGCAGCTCCATCAGCTCCTCGTCGGCGAGGGCGCGCTTCGTGGTGACGAGGAACCAGACGTTGAAGTCCTTGTCGGCCTTCAACCACTCGTCGATGCGCGCACGGAGCTCGTCGCTGACTTTGTAGTCGCTGACTTCGCTCCGTAGCCTGTCCGCGAACGACCTCACTGGGCCTCCGAGGCTTTCGTTTTACCCGACGTTGGATTGCGCGCGACGAAATTACGACTGCGAAGGAGCCCGGGCATCCGAACGGACAGTCGTGGCCGAGCTTCGAGGAAGCTCAGCCCACCTGCTCCGCGTACGTCATCACGAGATACATGATGCACTCGGTCGAGCCGACGTTGACGTAGGCGTGCGGAACGTCGGCCTCGAAGACGATGGCGTCGCCCGTGTCGAGCCGATGCATCTCCTGACCGCCCGGGCGCGCAATCACCATCTCGAGCTGGCCCTCGGCGACGACCAGGTTCTCGACCGTGCCCGGGGCGTGCGCGTCGGCGTCTTCGCGCGCGTTCACCGCGAGCCTCAGCTCGTAGAACTCGGCGCGCCGCGGTCCATCGAACGGGAAGAGCGCTCGCGAGCTGAACGTGCCGCCGTGGCTCGTCAGGACCTTCGCTTGTTCCTTCTTGAGGAGCGTCGTCCCGCCGGCCTCGCGCGCCTGGATCAGCGTCGCGAACGTGACGTCGAGCGCGCGCGCGATCTTCCAGAGCACGTTGATCGTCGGCGCGCTCTGGCCGAGCTCGATCTGGCCGAGCATCGCGCGGCTCACCCCCGAGCGCTGCGAGAGCTTCTCGAGCGAGAGCCCGCGTCGCATCCGCAGTCGCCGTAGGTTGGCTCCGACGACCGGGGCGAGGTCCGACGACTCCGTGTCGGCCGGATACGCCCAGTCGTCCTCTTTCGAAGCCTTGCCGTTCGCGCGCTCCGGATCCGCGCTCTTCCTTGCTCGACTGCTCTCGCGAACCGATCTCACGTTCACCCGATGAATGGGGTCCACATCGGGACCCAACAAAACCAGACCGGAACGACGAGCGTGGACGGGACCGTCGTCGCGGACGTGCCCTCGTTCGTGCGCCCCGCCTCACGCATCATCTTGCGCTGCCGAAACGCTGCGAGGTCGACGACATTCGTGGCGGCGGCGTTGCTCTTGACCATGGGGCCTCCGGGTTCTCCGTCCGGCTCTCTCTAGCATCCGCTTTAGCGGAGACTCTGTCAAGGTGGACGCCGCTCTGCTTTGACGGACACCAGGCCCCAGCCGCGGCACCCGATGCGCGCAGCGCCGCTCTACGGCAGGCCTTTCAGCGGGCCGTTCGCTCAGGCGTTCGGTCTCACTTCATGCAGCGCTGCCATGCCGAGGTCGACGTCGCGGCCATCGCGCACTTGTACTGAGCCTTCGTCCCGCTGCACGGCGCCTCACCGTGCCGTTGCCGCGCCATCTGCTTCGCCTGCGCCACGACCTCCGGCGGCACGTCTTTGAGCCGCGGGTTGCTCGCGATCTCGAGCTCGAGATAGCGGTCCATGACCCGCTCGCACTCCGCCTTCGTCATCGCGTCCTTGCTGCTGCTCGAGCCGCTGTCCTTGCTCGGGGTGCCCACGTCGGGAGGAGGCTCGCCGACCTTCGTCATGTACGGCTGCGTCGGATCGGAGCTCTCGTCGTCCTCTTCCTCATCGCTCTCGTCCTCCTCCTTCGGAGCCTTCTTCCCGAGACGCGCTTCCGACAGCGAGTTCGCCGGGACGCCTTCCTCGTCCTTCGGCGTCTTCGGCCGAGGAGGATCGCTGCATCCGGTCACCGCCAGCGAGAGCGCGGCGGCGATCGAGGTCACGAAGGTCACGAACACGAAGCGCGGGAGCGTTCCGTTCGGCACGTTCGGCACGATCGAAGCGTAAGCGATGCACCCTCGCGTTGCCAGCCGCCGTCTCGCGCGGGTAGGGTGAGCGGAACCGTCTTCTTCCGTTCGTGCACCCGGCCAGCGTTCGGCCTCCCGCATGTCGCTCCTCGTCCTCAGCATCTTGGCGCTGGCGCTCGGGCCGGCGATCGTCTCGCTCGCGGGTGCGCGTTCTTGGGTGCTCGCGCTGGTCGACGGGTTCGTCATCGTCACGATCGGCGGCATCGCGCTGATTCACATCCTCCCCCACGCCATCCTGTCGTGCGGCGCGTGGGCGTTCGTCGGTGCCGCCGCCGGGCTCTTCGGCCCGATGCTGTTCGAGCGGAGCGGGCATCCGCACCACGACGATCCGCACGGCGGGGACGCGGCCGCGCACCGGCCCGCGCTCGCCCTCGCTCTGCTCGGCATCGGCATCCACGCGTTCCTCGACGGCTCCGCGTTCGCCGGACACGAAGACGCGCACGGCCACGTCCACGAGCACGGCTCCGAGCTCCTCGGCCTCGCGGTGGTCTTGCACCGCGTGCCCGAAGGCCTCGCAATCTGGTGGTTGCTCCGGCCTCGCCAGGGCGGTGTGAGGCTCGCCGTCCTCGCGCTCGGCATGGTCGCCGCCGCGACCGTGCTCGGCGCGCGCTTCGGTGACGAGCTCGTCCACGGGACCCGCGCCGCCGTCTTCTCGTTCGTGCAGGCCGTCGTCGCCGGATCGCTCCTGCACGTCATCATCCACCACGCGCCTCCGTCGACCGCGTGGCACCACCATCATCATCACGCAGCGGGCCGGCGCCGGACGCTCCACTCCGTCCACGAGCACGGGCCGGGGTGCGGCCACGATCACGAGCACGGCCACGATCACGAGTCCGGTCGCGTGCGTGCCGCGTACATGTCGCTCGCGGAGCCCGATCCGCACCACGATCGCGGCGTGCAGCTCGTCCCGGCGGCGGGCGCCGCCGCGGGCATCGCGCTGCTCGTCTTCGTCTCGTCGAGCCACCCGACGGCACAGAAGATCGCCGACGAGATGGCGATGGGGCCGACCTTCCTCACGCTCGCGCTCGAGAGCGCTCCGGCGCTCGTCATCGCCTACGCGGCGTCGGGGATCGTCCACGCGTTCCTCCCGCGCACCTTCGTGACGTGGCTCTCGAGCGGCGGGACGTTCACGCAGTCGCTCCGCGGTCTGCTCGTCGGACCGCTGTTGCCCGTCTGCTCCTGCGGCGTGCTCCCGCTGTATCGAACGATGCTCTCGCGCGGAGCGCCGCGTGCCGCCGCGCTCACGCTGCTCGTCGCGGCCCCCGAGATCGGGCTCGCGACCTTCCTCCTCTCGTGGTCGCTCCTCGGTGGACCGCTCACCGTCGTGCGAGGGATCGCCGCCGTGCTGACGGCCCTCGCCGTCGGCTACGGCGTGACGCGCCTCGCCCGCAAGGCGCAGCGCACGGACGGTCCGACGCCCGTGCCCTCACGGGCACCCGGCCAGCCTTGGCGCGCCAGGCTCTGGGCGGGGCTCCGCTACGGGCTCGGCGACACGGTCGATCACACGACGCCGTGGATCATGATCGGCCTCGCCGTGGCCGCGTTCGCCGAGCCGCTCCTCGACGCCGAGGCGGTCGCGCGCGTGTCGCCGTGGGTCGAGGTCCCGCTCTTCGCCGCGCTCGGCGTCCCGATGTACGTCTGCGCGTCCGGCGCGACGCCGCTCGTCGCCGTGCTCCTCCACAAGGGAGTGTCGCCGGGAGCGGCGATCGCGTTCCTCCTCACCGGTCCGGCGACGAACCTCACGACGTTCGGCGTCCTCCGGAGCCTCCACGGCTCGCGTCTCGCCGCGTGGTTCGCGGTCGCGATGGTCGTCGTACCGACGGTCATCGGCTGGATCGTGAACCTCGGCTTCCCGCGCGATCGCTCGGAGGCGCTCCACAGCGCCGCGCACGAGCCGGCGAGCATGATCGAGATCGCGTCGCTCGCCATCCTCGCCGTGCTGGTCGCGATCTCGCTCGTCCGCCACGGCCCGCGCCACATGGTGGCGCAGCTCGTGACGAGCGGCGGGCACGAGCACTGACTTCAGAATTCAGTCTCCAGACTTCAGTCTCCAGTCTCCAGACTTCAGGCTCCAGTTCCCGAGGGTTCGAGGCCGAAACCCCGAGAGCTCAGGGAGACACGACGCGAGCGCGAGTCCTCTCTTGCTGGAGACTGGAGACTGGAGTCTGGAGACTGCCGTCGGGCCGACGATTCGTCGTTGACGCGAGCCCGCCTGGATGTACGTTGCGCGCCCGCGGAATCGCCAATGAAGTCGAAGACTTCATCAACGATTCGCTTCATCAAACCATCAACCGTCCCGGGCCCGCGTTGTCCCCACGTCGTCGCGTCTTCGTCGTCCCGATCGCTGCCGCGTTGCTCCTCGCTCGCGGCGCGCGTGCGGATGAGCCTCCGCCTTCCGCCGATCCGCCGGCGTCTGCGCAGGAGCCTGCGCCCGATCCTGCGCCCACGCCCGGTGACGCGGACGGGAGCGGAGCGAAGCAAGAACCCGGGGCAGGGGAGCCGACCGAGAAGAACGAAGACGTCACCGTCACCGTCCGCGGGCGAGCGCTCGTGCCGAGCCGCGGCGTGAGCGACTTCAACCTCCGCGTCGGCGAGCTCTCGCGCGTGCCTCGTCAGAACGCCGCCGATCTCCTCAAGCTCGCGCCCGGCATCCTCCTCACCAACAAGGGCGGCGACGGCCACGCCGAGCAGGTGTTCCTCCGCGGCTTCGACGCGCGCGAAGGGCAGGACATCGAATTTACGGCTGCCGGCGTCCCCATCAACGAAGCGGGGAACCTGCACGGGAACGGCTACGCCGATCTCCACTTCATCATCCCGGAGCTCGTCGAGTCGCTCCGCGTGGTCGAGGGCCCCTTCGATCCGCGGCAGGGCAACTTCGCCGTCGCGGGCAGCGCCGCTTACGAGCTCGGCCTCGCGCGGCGCGGGCTGACGGCGAAGTACACGACCGGGTCGTTCGGTACGAACCGCATGCTCCTCACGTGGGGGCCGACGCGCGAGAGCTCGCACACGTTCGGCGGCGTCGAGCTGTTCGACACCTCGGGCTTCGGCATGAACCGCAGCGCGCGGCGCGGCAGCACGATGGGCCAGTACGAAGGCCGGCTCGGCTCGAGCGGCAGCTATCGGATCGGCGGGCAGGCGTACACCTCGCATTTCAAGAGCGCCGGCGTCGTCCGCGCCGACGACGTCGAGAGCGGCCGCATCGGCTTCTACGACACGTACGACAGGCGTCAGGGCGGCGACTCGTCCCGCTACTCCGTCTGGGGCGACGTCGAGACGAAGACCGGCGACGTGCTCTTGAAGCAGCAGGTCTTCTTCATCATGCGCGACATGCGGCTGCGCGAGAACTTCACGGGCTTCCTGCTCGACGTGCAGCATCCGCAGCAGAACCCGCACCCGCAGCGCGGAGACCTGCTCGACCTCCACGTCGACAGCGCGACGGTCGGCGCGCGCGGCTCGGCGCGATGGCGGACGAAGGCGTTCGGCGAGACGCAGGAGCTCGAGCTCGGCTACTTCGCCCGCGCCGATCGCACAGCGTCGACGCAGCACCGCATCGAGGCGGGCACCGACGTGCCGTACCTGACCGAGACCGATCTCGACTCCCGCCTCGGCAACGTCGGCATGTACGGCGACGCGGGCATCCGTCCCGTTCGCTGGCTGACCGTGCGCGGCGGCGTGCGCGGGGATCTCTTCACGTTCGACGTCCTCGACCGATGCGCGCAGAAGACGGCGCGGCAGCCGTCGCCCGCGAATCCGCCCGGCGATCAGAGCTGCCTCTCGCAGCAGGACTTCGGCCGCTACCGCGAGCCCATCGAGCGGCGAGGCACCGCGAGCATCGCCGTCCTGCCGCGCGCCTCGATCCTCTTCGGTCCGTTCACCGGCTTCACCGCCTCGGTGTCGGCCGGCCGCGGCGTCCGCTCCATCGATCCCGTTTACATCAACCAGGACCTCGAGACGCCGTTCGCCAGCGTCGAGGCGGGCGACCTCGGCGTGAGCTACGCGCGCGGCATCGGCGACACCGAGCTGATGGTCCGCTCCGTCTTCTTCCGCACCCACGTTGATCGCGACCTCATCTTCAGCGAGACCGCCGGGCGCGCGACGCTGGCGGACGGCACGACGCGCACCGGCTGGGCCTTCGCCGTGCGCGCGACCGGGCCCTGGTTCGATCAGGCGGCGAACGTCACGCTCGTCCGCTCCGTGTTCGACGACACGCACCTGCTCGTCCCGTACGTGCCCGACGTGGTCGTGCGCTCCGACTCGGCGGTGCACCACGAGCTTCCCTGGCGCCCCGGCGGAGAGACGCTCACGGGCGCGCTCGCCGCGGGCATCACGTACGTGGGCCGCCGCGCGCTGCCGTTCGGACAGCGCAGCGACGAGATCTTCACCGTCGACGGCTCCGCGTCGGTCGCCTGGCGCAACTTCGAGGTGGCGCTCGTGGCGACGAACCTCCTCGATCGTCGCTACCGCCTCTCCGAGTTCAACTTCGCCTCCGACTTCCGCGCCGCGGGCCAGCCGACGCTCGTCCCCGCGCGCCACTTCACCGCGGGCGCTCCTCGCGGCGTCTTCCTCACGTTGACCATGACGCTGGGAGGCTCGTGATGTCCGCTCGTCCCGACCTCGTGCCCTCCGTGCCGTCGCGGCGATGGCGCATCGTCCGCGCCGCGACCGCGTCCGTCCTCCTCGCGATCGTCGCGCTCGTCCTGACCGCGTGCATCGGCACGACCGGCTCGAACCTCGTGACGTTCGACGCCTACGCGGCGGGCCCGGCCGACGTCCCGCCCGACACGCCGACCCGCGGGCTGTCGTTCGTCAACGGCCGCGGATGGTCGATCACGCTGACGCGCGCGACGCTGCGCATCGGCGCCGTCTACCTCAACCGCTCCGTGCCGGTCTCCGGTGGTCAGGAGCGCGAGTGCTTCCTCCCCGGCGTCTACGTCGCGCAGGTCCTCGAAGGTCGCGACTTCGACGTGCTCTCGCCGGAGCTCCAGCCGTTCCCGGCGCGCGGCAGCGGCACCGAGGACTTTGCCGTGACCGGCGAGGTCTGGCTCACCGGCGGGCGCGTCGACGCGCTCGAGGACTCCACCGTGATCGCGAGCGTGGCCGGCACGGCGACGCGCGGCGACGAGTCGTTGCGCTTCGAGGGGACGATCACCATCGGATCGAACAGGCGCGCGGAGCGGACCGATCCCGCCCGCCCCGGCGCCAACCCGCTCTGCGCCGAGCGCATCGTTACGCCGATCCCCGTGGCGCTCACGCCGAGGAACACCGGCGCGCTCGTGGTCCGCGTCGATCCGCGTGCGTGGTTCGCCAACGTCGAGCTCGGCGAGCTCGAGCCCGTGTCGCCCGACAGCGACCTCCGCATCATCCCCGACGACTCGAGCAACCAGCCGGCGACGAATCTCTACCGTGGCCTCCGCGCGGCCTCCGGCGTCTACAGCTTCGAGTGGATCCCTTGATGCACGTCCGCGCGCATGGGCTGCGAGCCGTGGCGCGACCGCCGAGGAGCGAGCTCGTCGAAAGCGACGGTTGAGCAAGTGCTGAAGCGTCGAAACGAGCGTCGTGCGCGTGATTTCGCGGGTCGCAGCGAACGTCCTCGCACGAGCGCTCTTCGCTTCAGCGAGTCCTCAACTGTGAAAGCAATCACATCCTTGCACGGCGTGACGGCTGGACTATCTCGCTGAGACACGACCATGAAGAAGGCCGCGATTGCCCTGCTCACTCTCGGTTCGATCGCCGCGTGCACGGCTCACGATCACGAGGACGTCGCGCCGAACCTCACGGTCACGCTCTCGGGCGAAGGCAAGGCGCTCACGGGTTTCGCCTTCCCGCCCGCGTCTGCGAACGACATCGCCTTCGTCGACGGCTGGGAGGTGAGGTTCGATCGCATCCTCGTCACGGTCGACGACATCGTCCTCGCCGACAACCCCGACATGAACCCGACGGATCAGTCGCAGACGGGCGAGGTGTTGGCGCGGGCGAAGGGGCCCTGGGCCGTCGACATGACGAAGCCCGGCGCGGTCTCGGACATCCGGCCGAGCACGAAGACGCAGCCGCTCTCGGACGGCCACGGGCACGGGCACGCGCACGGTGACGTGACGGGCAAGAACCCGCATGCGCAGCCGCTCGCTCGCTTCGACGCCCTCGACGGCGACCGCGAGCTCGACACGAGCCGGCGCTACGCCTTCGGGTTCGACATCGTCGCCGCGAGCCCCGCCGCCAAGATCACCAACCTCGATGCCGCTGCGGTCGCCGACTACCAGGAGATGATCGAGAAGGGCATCTCCGTCCTCTACGTCGGCACCGCGACGTTCAAAGGCGTCGACTGCAAGTCGTCCGACGAGAGCTACGAGTGGTCGAAGCTGCCCAAGGTGGTGAAGTTCCGCCTCGGGTTCAAGACGCCGACGAAGTACAAGAACTGCCAGAACTCGGATCTGCGCGGCAAACCGTTCGACGGCGAGGAGGCGCAGCGCGGCGTCCAGGTGAGCCCGCACGGTGACACCGTCGCGCAGATCACGCTGCACGTCGATCACCCGTTCTGGAGCACCGTCGATCACGACGCGGCCGAGCTCTACTTCGATCAGTTCGCCGCCGCCGCGTCGCCCGACGGCGAGCTCGTGCTCGACGACCTCGCCGCGTTCGACTTCACGAGCTTCACGGACAAGGACGGCAAGGCGCTGCCCTGGCGCTCGTGCATCGCCACGAAGCCGGTGAAGAGCGGCACTCGCAGGTTCGACTCGGGCAGCGTGCTTGTCGATCCGAACGCCGCGCCCTCCGTGGCGCTCCGCCACTACGCCGACTACGTGAGCTACCAGCAGAGCACGCAGGGGCACCTCAACGCGGACGGGCTC
>Ga0207874_1004101_pt1 | contig 11203 bp, 9 predicted proteins | sample HigsolmetaAR201D_FD_184833 | JGI IMG/M metagenome (GOLD analysis project Ga0207874, IMG submission 184833) | Ionic liquid and high solid enriched microbial communities from the Joint BioEnergy Institute, USA - AR20-1-D (SPAdes) (version 2) ... | reverse complement strand
GTAGGAGTAGTTGATCTCGAACTGCGAAGGAGCAACTTCGGGGTGATCCTTCTCGTTCTTGAAGCCCATCGCGCGCAGAGCCTCTGCTGCGGAGTCGATGAAGAGGCGGAGCGGATCGTTGGGCAGGGTGTGGTAGTAACCGCCCGGGCTGAGTAGGTCGAAGTGACCCTTTTCGCGATAGACCTGCTCGGCATCGCGGCCCTGGAACAGGAAGCCCTCGGTCTCGGTAGCGACGTTACAGACCAAGCCCTCTTTTTCGTAGATCTCGTTGGTATATTGCTTGAGGCGGGCACGCATGTCTGCCGCATAGGGGGTGCCGTCGCGGTCGAGTACGTCGCCGAAGACGAAAACTTTGCCTGGGCCAAAGACGTCGGCGGGCAGCCAGTAGAAAGCACTCCAGTCGATCGCTAGGCGCAGGTCAGACTCCACCTGCTGGGAAAAACCACGGATCGAGGATCCGTCGAAGGTCAGGTTGTCTGAGGATTCGATCAAGAACTTCTTGTCGTAGTCAAGGGTGTGCAAGCGACCTTCGAGGTCCGAGAATGCAACGGTTACCGCTTTGATTCCCTTTTCGTCGGTAAGATACTTGAGTCGTTCTTCACGTAGCGTATCGATGGGAGTACGCGCTGCTCGCTGCGCCTTTGCTGCGAGGTTCAACTCTTCCAATTGCTCGTAAGGAATCTCCAAGAAATCGCGAAGTGAGCTAGCCATCTTTAACCATCCCATCTGAAAGTTACATATAAAAGGCGGTCGAATGCTTGGATTATACTGCAAATTCTTTTGTCAAACAGACCCCCTTGTCATTTTGTACAAATTGTTACGCTTGTGACTAAGCTTTAAAAACTGATACATTGTGTTCGTTTTAACCTTATATTGATGCGTTGCAACGGTCATAAATGTAAAGAATAAAATTCAAAATCGAAGCTCTCTAGGTGCTGGACGTCGTGAGTTCTATACAAGCATAACAAGCAGAAGATTGTGCATACTGCATAAAAAATTGCTTGGGACGATTTGGGAACGATTGCGAAAGTTCTGTTTTTGTTTGAGGGCTGGGCTAGCGGAGGGTGGACAAGGGGTAATGGGGTGATTATACACAAATCTGAGCGAAGGTTTGACGCTGCTAGTTTCTTCTGATACAGTTAGCCCTATTCTATCTATTGGAAATGAAGGCTAAACAACGTTTTTTAGGTTTTGTATGCAGAATTCCCGCCGTCTTATTATGACCATACTGCGCCTTGTGGTGAGTATCGGTCTCTTAGCTTTTTTCGTTTGGTATGTTGATCCCCGAGCGATCTGGGAGAGCTGGAAAGGCATCAGTGCCGGATTATTGATCGCGGCATTGGCGCTACAGATGTTGGGCAATGCGATCAGCGCCTTTAAGTGGCAGATGGTTTTACGCGCCCAAGGCCATAAACTACCCTTTGTTTGGTTGTTGAATCTGTATATGATCGGGCAGTTCGCCAATAACTTTCTGCCGACTACGGTGGGCGGCGATGCTGTACGGGCCGCTCAGCTAGGCGCGCGCATCGATAGCTACGGGCGTGCGACTGCGTCGGTATTGGTCGAACGAATCACAGGTTTCTGGGCCTTGAGCGTAATGGGCGGTGTGACGCTTTATTTCGCCCGCGCCTATGTAGAGGTCAACCTTTTAGTGGTTTTGATCGTGTTAGGTTGTGCTGTCGCCACCACAGTCGCTATGATCTTGATGCGCTATACGAACTTTATGCACGCCATGCTCGATCGTTTGCCCTTTCCCAAGAAACTCAGCGCGGGTTTGCATAAAATGGTCGACGCTTTGGGAACTACCAGCCAAGCGCCCGGCACAATGCTAGGCGTGTTGGCGATGTCGATCGTCTTCCAAAGCACTTGGATCGCGATGCACGTGGTTGCGGGAGCGGCTTTGGGCATGGCTGTGCCCTTTGTGCTCTATTCCTTTATGGTACCGCTGACCGATATTTTGGGCTTGATACCGCTCTTCTTCAATAACTTGGGCGCTCGCGAAGGCGTATTTGTGCTCTATTTGGGCCAGATCGGCGTCAGCCAAGCTAACGCGGTCGCGCTTTCGGTCTTGATCTTCAGTATCCGGCTTGTGATCAGTCTGATCGGTGGTATTCTTTTATTGATAGGCGGTGTGAACCAAGCCCGTTCTGTGCTCGCTGGAAAATCCTAAGACCTGGGTCAACGGATAAAGGCATTAGACAAATGATACAAACCACTCGTGCTTCACAAGGTGCAACACTCTCTCGCTCGGCTCAGCAGACTCAAAGGCTCGCCTATTTCTTTGCCGATTGGCGCTTTTTGGTCTTGCTTGGCTTGTTAGTGCTGCTATTTGTAAGCGCCTCTCAAGCTGGCTTTAGCAAAACGATCAATCTTGGTTCCGACGATGGCTACGACCGCGCCAATGCCTTTACCTTCGACTTTTATGCTCCAGAGCAGCAAGGAGAGCATGAATTTCGTTGGTCGAAAGAGCATGGTCGGCTCGTCTTTCCGGGTGTCGGCGCTCAACATATCGGGCTGGAGTTTGAATTGCTGGCCCATCGCGCCCAATTTATCGATCCCGAACGCCCCACCGTATTGAACCTAGAGATCAACCAGCAGATGATGAGCTTCACCTTGCGCCAAGAACGAGCGCACTATCGGATTTTAGTGCCGGAAAGCTGGATGTCGTCCGGCGACCTTGATCTGATTATCCAGAGCGAGCCATGGCGGATCAAAGGTGACTCGCGCAGCCAATTGGGCGTGGCGATCGGCGATGTATCTTTGCGCGGTTGGGGCTCATTTGGGGCGCGTATGCCCTATTGGCCGGTGTTGCTGAGCTGGCTGTTGGTGCTGGTGTGTGCTTGGCCGACGGGACGTTGGCTCGGTTTCAGCCCCAAGAGCCTGTTTGTGTTGTTATTGCCCTTGGTCGTAGTGCCCATGTGGGCGACTCTCATTGTGCCAGCCTACCTCGGTTTGGGCAACCGCGCCCTGCTCTTGGGCTGCGCCTGGGGTCTGCTCTTAACGGTGCTATTGCAGTACTTTGTACCGAAGCTCTTGCGAGCCTTGGATATCGAGCCGAATCCGGTCTATGTGCGCTGGCTGATCTTAATAATGGTCGCCTCATTTGTGCTCAAGTACGGCGGGCGGCTCTACCCCAGCTCGATGTATGGCGACCTTAGCCTGCATTGGCACCGTTTTATCCGCACGATTAGCGGCAGCGTCTATATTATGGCGGCCCACCGTGGTCTGCCCTTCCCCTTCCCGAGCGGCATGTACATCGCGTTGGCACCCCTATCGCTGACGGGTATACCGACTTGGGTTATCTTTGAATTTTTGATGGCCCTGCTTGAGGCTACGACCCCGCTCTTGATTGCGCTGTTGGGAGCACGGGCCTTGGGGAGCTTGCGGATCGGGGTGATCGGTGGCGGGCTGTACGCGATAATGGCGGGCGGCTATATGACCACCTGGTTCGCCTTCGAGACCCATCTCTTCACCCAATGGGCCACGCTGTTACTCTGGACGCTCCTGATCTTTTGCTGGCCGCACGATGGCAAGGCGTCGCCACTCGATAAGCCATTTATCTGGAGCCTGCTGATCTTAGTGCAGTGTTGGGTCTATCTCGGCCACACTGGCTTCTTCCTTAACAATGTGACCTTGATCGCTATGGCGGTCCCAATGTTGCTGGTTTGCTGTTGGAATACACCTCACCGTCGCACGGCCTTACAGGTCTGTGGTGTGTTTGTGCTCGGTGGGCTAACGGCGGCAGCGATCTACTACAGCGCCTTTTTCGGCTTGATTTGGGAACAAGTAACTGGGGTTGCAACGGTAGGTTTGCTAGAGGTGACAGGTCGCCAACCCGTAAGCCGTGCCGAGTCGTGGCGCCACTTGTGGGAAGACGGGATCTTGATGCATTATGGTTTCTTCCCGTTTTTGCTAGCAATCGTTGCAGTAGCGAGCTGGCTGCTCAATCGGCGTTTTGGGAAGTTCATGGATATCGACCTGCGAACTGTACTGATCGGCCTGATTGTGTTAACCTTTTTAACAAGTCTTAGCCAAGCAGTTTTGCCCTTTATTACGCGCTCGACTTTAACCACCCGCTTCCTGATGTTCTCGATCTGGGCGGTTTCGCTTGCTGCAGCGCCGATCTTCGATCGGATCTGGCGCTACGGTATAGCAGGTAAAGTAGTGGTACTCCTAATGGGGGCATTTGTTTCGTGGGGCACAATCGTGATGTGGGCCAACGCTCTAGCACTGAATGTTGCGCCACCAGAACCCTTCTAGTGGAGAAAAACATTGAATTTAGCAGAACATGTTGCGGCTGCAACCGAATGGATTGAAGTTCGACACCGCGCGCGCGAACAAGCGATCACCTCGGCGCGGGCGCTTGTGCGCCAATGCGCAAACTCGATCCGAGCCGCTCACCGATCCGATTTTGAAGAAGCGCAGAAGCTCTTGGATAAGGCCGCTGAGATCGTTCACGAGTTGCGCGATGCAGTGGCCAACTATCCTGATCTGCTCTTTTCAGGCTATACCCAAGATGCGCTCAAAGAGTATGCCGAAGCCTCGTTGGTCTATGCCTTTTTGCGCGACGAGCCGCCGCCGAGCGCCGACGACTTGCAGGTCGAGCCAGCCGCCTATCTGAACGGGTTGGCGGAAGCGGCCAGCGAGCTTCGCCGCGCCATCTTAGATGGCTTACGCCACGGCCAAGTTGAACGGGGCGAGCGACTCTTGAGCCTGATGGACGACGCCTACAGCCTGCTGATCACGGTCGACTATCCCGAGGCGATCACGGGCGGTTTGCGCCGTACTACCGACGCATTACGAGCGGTTTTAGAACGTACACGCGGCGATATGGTGACGGCCATGCGCCAAGAACAGCTGATGCAGGCCATCACTTCGTTGGAAAGCTCTCTCCAAAAGGAAAACTCCCTCCAGAAATAGCTCTTGTGTAGATGCTTGTATTACAAAAGCCTCCCCTCAATTTGAAGGGAGGCTTTTGTAGCGAATACAGCCAATTTAGCGCGAAATTAAGCCTTGAGCAACCATCAGCTCGGCATTCAAGATCGAGCCGCCAGCGGCGCCGCGAATGGTGTTGTGGGCCAGAGCCACAAACTTGTATTCAAGGATGGAGCAGGGGCGAATGCGGCCCACCACTGTCGACATACCCTTGCCGAGATCGCGGTCGAGGCGGGGCTGAGGTCGGTCGGGCGCATCGAGCACGACTACGGGCTGGGGCGGAGCGCTGGGCAGGCTCAACTCTTGGGGTTGGCCGCGCCACTGACGCAGCAGCTCGCTGATCTCCTCAACGCTGGTTTGGCGCTTGAAGCTGAGCGAGATACACTCGGTGTGACCATCGGCGACGGCAACGCGGTTACAGTGGGCGCTGATCACAAAGCTGGCATCTTCGACGCCTTGGCCGTTGAAGACGCCGAGCATCTTCTGTGGCTCGCTCTCAACTTTGCTCTCTTCGCCACCGATGTAGGGCACAACGTTGTCTAAGGCGTCGATGCTGGGTACGCCCGGATAGCCCGCGCCCGAAAGGGCCTGCATACTGACCACTAAGGCTTTATCGATTCCGATCGCGTCGTGCAGCGGGCGGAAGGCCATGGCGATCGGCGTAGAAGTACAGTTCGGGTTGGTGACCAGCGCGCCGCTCCAGTTGCGGTTTTTGCGCTGAATAGGGATCAGATCGAGGTGATCGGGGTTTACCTCTGGCACCAACAGCGGCACGTCGGGCGCCATACGGTGCGAGCTAGCGTTGGAACAGACGATATGTCCTGCGGCGGCGAGTTTGAGTTCAGTTTCGGTAGCAACAGAACTGGGTAAGGCAGAAAAAATCAGCGGGGTATCGAGGGTCTCGTTTTCAGACAAAACCACAGTGTCGCGCACGCTATCGGGCACGCCGCCGGGCAGCACCCAATGCGCAACATCGCCGTAGCGCTTGCCTGCGCTACGCTCGCTACCAACCAAAGCCGTAACTTCAAACCACGGGTGGTTCTCCAGCAGTTGAATGAATCGCTGGCCTACCATGCCTGTGGCACCCAGAACGCCTACACGAATTTTCGACATGATACCCTCTAAAATAGTGATTTTATTGATCTACTGACGCAAGATCGCCAAGAATTGATACGCCTTGGATGGTACCATAGAAGTGCGCCTGAGTCTAGGACACAAGGTCTGATTCGTGCTTGAATGATTAGGCACTGTTTTGTATTCACCACGCGAGACTCAGAGGCACTGAGTCGAGACACTGCGCCTTTTAGAGAGCTGTACCGAGACGTACCCTGAGCCTGTCGGAGGGTACATGAATAGCTTGGCTAAGACTGTCGAAACCAGTTTTTGGGTAAATCTGCGACCTAAAAGGGCTGCCAGAACGACAGATCTTGTTTTTAACGCTGGCGGTAAAGTTTCTCGCTCCCATGCGTTCCTTAGCGCGTCCGCCTACGGCTACCAACATCCCACCCGAAAAGGAAGCTGCTATTCGCCACACAAGAGTAGCATGCCTAAACCTGAGGAGGATAAGTAGACTGAGGTCCTTGGCGTTGACCTGTCAGCAGTGCGCTGCGCGCCCAGCTTACAGGTTCTTGGACGGCTTGTATTCACCACACGAGACACCGAACGCAATTCACCACACGAGGCACGAGAGGCACAGAGTTTTTTGATGATTGTAGAGCGATCTTCCCTGATTGAGAAATGTTTGAAGGGCCGATATATAATCGGCCCCTACGGCAAGGTGCAGGCCAAACACTGTCTTATTTGGGCCAGAGATCTGGCAAACCTTTTACCCCGCCTTTGGCTCAGGGATAGCCGCGCGCCCCTCGCCCGCAGTGCGGGAGAGGGGGTCGGGGGGTGAGGGTGGCTAGCCCTGTTTAGTAGCCGGAGGCGGACGCGCTAGAAGCCGAATGGGAGCTAGCCGCCTCTACGCCTGATGGAGATGAAAGCAGGACACGAGCGCTTAGGCTATCAGGCGGCGCGTTTGGCTACGTATTCGCTGTAGTTGCCGTAGAACTGCTTGATGGTGCCATTCTCGACCATCCAGATCGTGTTGGCGACCGCGTCGATAAAGCTGCGGTCGTGCGAGACAAACAGCATAGTGCCGTCGTAGTCGCCCAAAACCTCTTCCAAGACCTCGACGGTTGGAATATCGAGGTGGTTGGTCGGCTCGTCGAGCACCAGCAGATTGCCCTTGAGCAAGAGCATCTGGGCCAGCGCGACGCGGGCGCGTTCGCCACCCGAGAGCGTCTTGATCTGCTTGAAGACATCGTCGCCGCTGAATAGGAAGCGGCCTAACAGATTGCGCAGCTCTAGCTCAGGGCTTTTGGGCGAAATGCGCCACAGCTCATCGATGATGCTGGCCTCGGGGCGCAGGCGTTCGTGGCCTTGGGCGTAGTAGCTGATCTCGACTTTGGCGCCTAGGTTGATCGAGCCACGCAGAGCGGGCAGCTCGCCGATGATGGTGCGCAGCAAGGTCGTTTTGCCACAGCCGTTCGCGCCCATCAATGCTACACGCTGGCCGCGACGAATCTCGAGGCGCGGCAGATTGACCAGCACGCGCATGGCGTTGCGCGACGCAGGATCGTGGCTCGCCTGGGGATAACCAGCCGCCAGTTTTTCGAGCAGCAACACGCTCTCGCCGCTGGCCTTCGAGCTTTGCAGCTTGAAGTTGAGCTTCTTCTGATCCTTGGGCGGTTCGAGCACACGCTCGACTCGTCCGTCGACGCCCGTCCAACCTTCCTTCAAGCGCTCTAAGCGACGCTCGCGCCCTCGCGCTTGACCGCTAAGTGTGCTGTTTTTGAAGCGCCGAATATACTCCTCGGTCTTGGCGATATACTCCTGCTGGGCCTCGTACTCTTTGAGCTGACGGGCGCGGCGCTCCTCGCGCAGAATCAGATAGTGGTTGTAGGGCACGGGATAATCGCCATCGATGGTGCCGTTGGCTAGTTCGATGGTGCGCTTGGTCACTACATCGAGGAAGTAGCGGTCGTGTGAGACGATCAAGAGCGTGCCCTGCCACTGTTTCAAAAACTCCTCCAGCCACTCGACCGCCTTCAAGTCGAGGTGGTTGGTCGGCTCGTCCAAAAGCAGCAGATCGGGGTTAGAGAGCAGGGCAGCCGCAAGCGCCGCGCGGGTCTTCTGGCCGCCGCTAAAGCTGCTGAGCGGCTCGAAATACTGCTCTTCGTCAAAACCCAAGCCCTGCAAAACACGCTCGATGCGGTGCTCGATCTCGTAGCCGCCCAACATCTCGAAGCGCTGCAAGGCGTCGCCGTAACGATCCATGCGCTGCTGCCAATCTGGAGCGCTGCTATCGGCAATAGCGTGCTCAAGCTCGTTTAGCTCTTGGCGCAGTTGGTTGATCTCGACCAATGCAGCCTCCATCTCCTCCCAAAGCGTCAACTCGCCGCTGAACTGGCTCTGCTGAGAGAGATAGGCGAGACGGGTGCCGCGCGCCAGATGAACCTTGCCACTATCGGCGCTCTCGAGGCCCGCAACGATCTTGAGAATCGTACTTTTGCCCGCGCCGTTCATACCGACCAGCGCGACCTTCTCGCCGCGCTCGACCTGAAAGCTAACATTGCCGAAGATAAAATCTGCTCCAAAGTATTTGCCAAGATTGTGGATCGAAAGAACTGGCATAATTCCCCTCCCTAAACGCAAAAAGCCGTGGCGCGGATCGCCCGCGCCACGGCATATCAAGCACATGTGTCTAGCACATGAAAATTCGAAACAAAGATGCTTGAACTATTCGAATCATCGATTTATGGTTGTTGAAACTCCTGGAAAAAAGGCGCACGAAGCCCAGGTAGTGTCGTTCCTGTTAGGCACAGAGAATGACAACTAGCAGAGTCATTCGTGCAGTTCCTCCTTTCTCATTCAAAACCATACATCTTCCACACTGTCGAGAAGCATATCACAAATAGCTGGCCCTGACAATCCAGCTAAAGGCGGAGTTTTGTAGCGATTTCGAGCGAAGAACGGCTTAGGCGGGCGGTGAGATTGCCCACACTGCTGCGAAACAGGCCGAGCGGACATGCTATAATCCTCACAATCGGCCCAGAAATCTGTTGTGGTGGAAGTGCCACCAAACCAAGCCGCTGGAGTTATACCCCATGAAAGTATTGCTGATCGGCTCGGGAGGGCGTGAACATGCGATCGCATGGAAACTGGCCCAATCGCCCTTGCTGACAAAGCTTTTTATCGCACCTGGCAACCCTGGCACCGCTCAGCTGGGTGAAAATATTCCCGTCTCTCCGCTCGATCTCGAAGGCGTGGTCGCCGCCGCTCGTGACAAAGAGATCGACTTGATTGTTGTCGGCCCCGACGATCCGCTCGCCGCTGGTATCGTCGATGTCTGCCAGGCGGCGGGCTTTTTGACCTTTGGCCCAGTGGCCGCCGCCGCCAAGATCGAAAGCAGCAAAAGCTTCGCCAAAAGCTTGATGGTCGAGGCGGGTGTGCCGACCGCCCAAGCCCAGACCTTCGACTCAGCTGAGGCCGCTCGCGCCTTTGTCGAACAGTCCCAGAAGGCTTGGGTGGTCAAAGCCGATGGCCTTGCGCTTGGCAAGGGCGTCGTGGTCGCCAACGATGTGGACGAAACGCTCAAAGCGATCGACGAGCTTGCGAAGCTGCCCGGCGGCCATCATTTGCTGCTGGAAGAGCGTTTGAGCGGCGTTGAGGTTTCGGTTTTGGCGCTCTGCGACGGCAAGACGCTGCTGCCGCTGCCGCCCGCGCAAGACCACAAGCGCATCGGCGAAGGCGATACCGGCCCCAACACGGGCGGTATGGGCGCGATCGCTCCCTCGCCGCGCATCAGCCAAGCCACGCTCGACCTGATCGTGCAGAAGTCGATGCAGCCGGTGGTCGATCTGCTGGCCAAGCGCGGAACACCATTCTGCGGCGTGCTCTACGCTGGCATGATGCTGACCGACGATGGCCCGCGCGTGATCGAGTTCAACGCTCGCCTCGGCGACCCCGAGACCCAAGCCGTGCTGCCGCTGCTCGAAGGCGATCTGTTGGCGGCTTTCTATGCCTGCGCCAAGGGCGAGCTCAAGCCCGATATGCTGACTTGGGATCGCAACAGATACGCCGCCTGTGTGGTGGTAGCCGCCCCGGGCTATCCGGGCACTCCCGAGAAGGGCGCGCTGATCGAAGGCTTCGAGGCTGCGACCCAGAGCGGAAGCTTGGTCTTCCAAGCCGGCACCGCCCTCAAAGATGGTGCGCTTGTGACGGCGGGCGGGCGCGTGTTGGGCATCACGGGTATGGGCGATAGTTTGCAAGCCGCGCTCGACAAAGCCTACGCTACGATCGGCCTGCTGAACTTCCCCGGCATGCAGGTGCGACGCGATATCGGTCTGCACGCACAAGGAAAGCAGTTATGACGCGCGTGATCACGCTGCTGAGCGGTAGCGGCAGTAATCTGCAGGCGCTGATCGATGCCCAAGAGGCGGGCCAGCTCGGCAAGGCAGAACTTACGGCGGTGCTGAGTGACCGCGCCGACGCCTACGGCCTGCAACGAGCGCTTAAGCACAATATCGCGACGGTCTGTATCCCGCTGACGCGCCCACGCCATAGTGCGACCCGCAAGGCTTGGGAGGAGCAGTTTGCCGCCGTAGCGGCTGCCTTCCAGCCCGATCTAGTGGTGTTGGCAGGTTTTATGCGAGTCTTTTCGCCGATTTTCTTGGACCGCTTTCCAAAGCGCATCATCAACCAGCACCCGGCCCTGCTGCCCGACGACGAAGGCCCGACCTATACCACTAGTGATGGCACGGTCATTCCGGCCCTGCGCGGCGCCCACGTTGTGCCCGACGCGCTCAAAGCAGGTCTGCATATCACGGGCTGCACGATCCATTACGTCACGCCAAAACTCGACGCAGGCCCGGTCTTGGCACGGCGCGAAGTTCCGATACTACCAGATGACACAGAGGAGAGCCTCCACGAGCGCATTAAAGTTGTGGAGCGTCAATTACTTGTTGAAGTTGTTCGCCAATTAGCAAGTTAATACAAGGGTGAGGAGGCGCGTAGATGCGTTTGATTACCAGCTTGGGGCCGCGAGAGGCCGATTCGTTAGGTTTGATTCTGCCTCACGAACATGTTTTTGTTGATCTTCGCACACCCGACCAGCCCGGGCACGCCCAAGCTGAGCCGGAAGAAGTGCTGGCGTTAATGGCACCTGAGCTTGAAAAGATCAAACGACTCGGGGTGACCGCTTTGGTAGAATGCACCCCGGTCG
>Ga0207874_1004085_pt1 | contig 11242 bp, 9 predicted proteins | sample HigsolmetaAR201D_FD_184833 | JGI IMG/M metagenome (GOLD analysis project Ga0207874, IMG submission 184833) | Ionic liquid and high solid enriched microbial communities from the Joint BioEnergy Institute, USA - AR20-1-D (SPAdes) (version 2) ... | reverse complement strand
AAGGACGCTCAATTGGACGTCGTTCCCGAAAATTCGGCGGAAGGAGTCGCGGAGAAAGTGAACGATCGCCTGCCGGTTGGCCCAGGCGAAGTTGGCTGCGGCGCGCATGGCTCCCAAATAGGACTGCCCCTCTTCCGACTGAATCGGAACACAAGCAAGCTGGCGGTCCGGTAGCTGGATGTTGTACTTCTTCATCGCGGCTCCCATCTGGGCCAGGTAATCCGTGCAAACCTGATGGCCCAGACCGCGTGATCCGCAGTGCAGCAGCACAACCACCTGCCGCTCCTGAAGGTTCAAGACCTTTGCGGCTTGCGGGTGTTCAATCTTCTCGACGTACTGGATTTCGAGGAAGTGATTCCCGCTGCCGAGCGTGCCAAGCTGCGGCCGGCCGCGTTCTTTCGCCCGGCTCGACACTTTCCCGGGAAGCGCCTCGTCAAGCCGCCCCGTCTCTTCGGCGAACTCGACATCGTCCGGCTCTCCGTAGCCATGGGCGACCATCCAGTGTGCGCCCTGCGCGAGAATTTCATCCAGCTCGTCGAAGCTGATGTCAAGACGGCCGGTCCCGCCGGTGCCGCATGGCACATCCCGAAATACCTGGTTTACCAGCTCGCGCAGCCGGGGCCGGACATCGGACTCTTCGAGCGTGGTCCTCACAAACCGGACGCCGCAGTTAATATCGAAGCCCACGCCGCCCGGCGACACGACGCCCTCCTGCCAATCCGTGGCCGCCACACCGCCGATCGGGAATCCATACCCTTGATGAATGTCCGGCATGGCGAGGCTGGGGCCGACGATTCCAGGCAGCGTTGCAACGTTCATGGCTTGCTGTAGCGAGAGGTCGCGGCGAATCTGCTCCAGGAGGTTTTGATTCGCATACACGACGACGTCGGCCCGCATGCCCCGGCGCTCATCGCGATCGATGCGATAGCGCAGACCGTTTTCCGTGTGCAGTTGAATGCTCTCCACAGACTCTAGATATCCAGGAAGACCTGACAGTTCCAGTTCTTGTCGTCGCGCCAGACCCGCAACTGGTGCCACGTCACGCCCTTGACAACAATTTTGGTGCGGTGCTTTTTCGGATCCCTCGGTTCGCCCCAGGCTTCTGCTTTGATCCGGCCTCCGTCCGCTTCGTGGACTGCGAACCGGCACAGCGCGACTCGTTTTCCGTCGAGGTAGTACAACACTTCGCTAAGCCAGTTCACGAGGAGCGTTTCGGCATCTTCCCCGGAAACCTCGAGCTCGTAATGCTGTTTGGGTTCAATGTCGTTGAGCTCGACAGCAATGGAGACGAGCGCTTTGGCCGCCTCCTCCAGCATCTGAAGCTCAGTCTGGCCGGAGGCACGGAAGCCAATGTCCGCGGTATGTTCTACAACTTCAAACACCAGTGCCGCTTTCTTCCCCTGAGCTGGCTCGCCAATTCAAATTATAGCGGCGGAGCCGCTACACTGGCTTCATGGAGTTGAGGCAAATCGGCGTGGTGCGCTCGGCGATCAAGACCCGGAAAGAGATGCCGACGCTCGGCGCCCCCGCCGCCATCGAACTGCTGCCCGGCTTTGAGGCTGGTCTGCTCCGGTTCGAAAAGCACAGCCACATCTGGGTCCTCGCATGGCTGGATCAGGCTGAGCGCGACATACTTCAGGTGACCCCGCGCGGCGTCAGCGACCAAGGCCCGGAAGGATTGCACGGAGTGTTTGCGGTGCGCTCACCAGCCCGGCCAAACCCGATCGGTCTGACAGCTTGCCGCGTCAGGAACGTGGAGGGCCGGCTCATTCAGGTAGAGCGCCTCGACTTCATTGACGGAACGCCTGTCCTCGACTTGAAGCCCTACTTCGTCACGAGAGACGCGATCTTCTCGGCAGGAAACAGCCGGATCGGCCTTCCCGCAACGCGCGAAGCTCTTCAGGAATCCCTCTGGATCCAGGCGTGCAACTTTCACGGAGAGCAGTGCGCGGACCTGGCGCTCGGCGTCCGTATCGTAGAGGATTACCGTGTCCGGTTCCACGACATGGGGGAGCCGGAGCGCTGGCGGATCGCGGCGCCGGCATCAAGACTGTGCATGGTGGACGCGCTCATGGGCATGACGCGTACTTCACTCGGACGCGGTACGCTAAAGCTGCACGACACCGACTCCGTCAAATTCTTCCTCGAGGACGGGGTTGCTGAATACGCAATTTCCCTGGAAGCGCCGGGAGACCCTCAACTCGTGTTGAGGGCGCCAGAGAAGGTCTTGTGGGAATTCTGGACCTCCTCCACAACCAGTTAAATCCAGTGTTAAGCAGCCGCGTCGCTGGATTTCCGCTCCCGCCCCGGAACGAGTTCCGCAATCGATTTCACAACGCGTGTGGGCCGGAAGGGATATTCTTTCATTGACTCCAGAGTCGTAGAGCCCGTCAGCACCAGAATGCTTTGAAAGCCGAGATCCGTGGCTCCGCGAATGTCTGTTTCCATCGTGTCGCCGATCATAATGACTTCGTCCGTGCTCAGCCCGATGCGCTTGCGCGCTGCCCGCATCATGAACGGATTCGGCTTGCCGACGTGGTAGGCTTTCCTGCCGCTTGCCGCCTCTAACAGTGCGACGATTGCGCCACATCCAGGACGAGGTCCGGAATCCGTGGGGCACCAGGTATCCGCATTTGTTGAAATCAAACCAGAGCCGGCCGCAATGAAACGGTGCGCCTGTTCAAGGAGTTCGTAGTTCAGAATCCGCCCCTCTCCAACAATCACGTAGTCGGGCGACTCCCGGGTAATTGCATAACGCACTTCGTTGAGAGCATTCAGGAGACCGCCTTCCCCAATGACAAATGCTGTCCCGTTCGGCTTCTGCTTGTGCACAAATTCCGCGGTGGCCATCGCCGATGTATATACGTGCTCGACGGATGTCTCAATGGAGAACTTTTTCAGCTTTACGACAACGTCCAGCGGTGTATATGTGGAGTTATTTGTCAAAAACAGGTAAGGAATATCCCTCTCCTGCAAATAAGAAATAAACTCCGCGGCGCCAGGAATAGGCTCCGACCCGCGATAAATTACACCGTCCATGTCGATCAGGTAGCCGCACTTCATGCCTGTTACCAACCTACCTTTCAAAAATTACGGATGGATGAATATTCACGAAATTGTATTCAGCCAGGAAGTTTCTATGGCAAGACGGGATGCCGGAGCAACTTACACCGCTAGTGTATCATTTTTTGGGGCTGCATCTCGCAGCCCCTTTTTATAAAATCAGGAAATCCTCCCAAGATCCTGTGCGCGCACCTTGCGTCCCTGGCGGTAGGCGAGGTTGGCCATATGAGGTCCGGCGACGGCCTGCGCGGCGATTGCCAGCGTGCAATTCGGGGTCTGTCGCGACTTCACGCAATCGAGGAAGTTTTGCAGGTGCGGCTCCGGACCGTCCTTGTCCGGAACTTCCCGCACAGGAGCTTCCTTGACATTCTGCGACCATGGAGTGGGGCTCGCACCCGGATTTTCGTACAGCCGGTAACCGCGCCGGTTCATAACCATGGTCCCCTTCTCTCCACGGAAGGTGATCCACCAGTCATGCTCGTAGGCTGACCGGTAGTTGAGGGTCCATGTGGCGATGAAATTCGGGTACTCAAACGCAGCGGAGAAGACATTCGGAACTTCTGCTCCGTTGGCTTCCACCACCATCCCTTGGCATGTCGCCGACAGAGGCGGACCGCTATCCGTCATCCACTGCACGACGTCCATCAGGTGCGTCCCCTGATCGGTCATATTGCCGCCTGAGTAGTCCCAAAACCCGCGCCACCACCGGAACCGCTTCGGTTCCAACGGGCGCTTCGGAGCAGAGCCGAGGAACAGATCCCAGTTCAGTTTCCCCGGAAGCGGGCTGTCATCGAGCGGGAGCTGGAAATGCCAGTTCCAGAAGGCCTCCACCATGCTGATCCGTCCCAGGCCGCCTTCGCGAATGAACTCACGCGCATTGCGAATAAAGCTCATGCTGCGCCGCTGCATTCCGACCTGAACGATCTGCTTGGACTTCCGGCCGGCCTCCACCATCAGAACGCTCTCTTCGAGCGTCAGCGACAGCGGCTTTTCGAGATACACGTCAAGACCGCTGTTGAGCGCATCGCGCAGCATCGGACAGTGATGATGATCGGGCGTCGCGATCATCACAAAATCCATGCCCTTCGCTGCAAGCATTTCCCGATAGTCCTCGTAGGTCCGCGCATCGGGAGATGTGCTCCTGGCCGTTTCAAGATAGGGCTGATACACATCGCACAGGGCAACGCACCGTGCGCCCAGCTTTTGAAATGTGTTCTTCAGCCACCGGCCGCGATTTCCTACACCGATTGCGCCGAACGTCAGCCGGTCATTGGCTCCCCAGGCCGAGCGGGGCACAAAAAGAGGAGCTGCGATGGAGGCGCCCGTAATAAATTCGCGTCGATTCAAAATATCCTCCAGATACGCACTCTATGCGAGCATCTTTTTTACTACATTGCCGGCGACATCCGTCAACCGGAAGTCACGCCCCATGTGGCGATAGGTGAGCTTTGTATGATCGAAGCCCAGACAGTGCAGGATCGTCGCTTGCAAATCGTGCACATGGACCTTGTCTTGCGTAATGTGAAACCCGAGGTCGTCAGTGGCGCCGATTACCTGTCCGCCCTTGATGCCGCCGCCGGCAAGCCACATGGTGTAAGCGAGCGGATGATGGTCACGCCCTGCATTCTCAGCACTGCTGGTATCGCGGATCTCCACCATCGGAGTGCGGCCAAATTCCCCGCCCCAGACGATCAGCGTTGAATCGAGCAGGCCGCGCCTCTTCAGATCCTTGATCAGAGCGGCAGTAGGCTGATCGGTTGCATCACAGTTTTTCTTAAGGCTCTTGTTGAGGTTCGTGTGCTGGTCCCAGCTGGCATGCATCATCAGGATAAATCGCACGCCGCGCTCGACCATCCGGCGGGCGAGCAGACAGTTCGTGCCGAACTGCTTTGTCGCCTCGTTGTTGATGCCGTACATTTCGAGCGTCTCCGGCGATTCCTTCGAGAAGTCGAGCAGTTCGGGAGCTGACATCTGCATCCGGAACGCAAGTTCGTAGTTGGCGATGCGCGACGCAATCTCGAGGTCGCCGGTCCGCGTCAAGTGTTCCTGATTGAGATCCCGGAGCGCATCGAGCCCGGCTCGCTGAGTTTCCATGCTGACGCCTTCAGGGTTGGAGAGATAAAGGATCGGATCGCCGGAGCTTCGGAATAGTGTCCCCTGGTAGGTGGACGGCAGGAATCCGCTCGAGAAGTTGCTGGCTCCGCCACTCGTTCCAACACCGGACGCAAGCACGACAAATCCGGGCAAATTCTGACTCTCGCTGCCTAACCCATACGTGACCCACGCTCCGATCGTCGGCCGGCCAAACTGAGTGCTTCCGGTCATCAAGAGCAACTGGCCCGGATGGTGATTGAAGGCCTCGGTGTACATGGAGCGCACAAGGCAAATATCATCGGCGCAGGAGGCGATGTGCGGGATATAGTCCGAGAACTCGATGCCGGACTGCCCGTACGGCTTGAAGACTCGAGGGCTTGCGAGGACCTTTGCGTCCTTCTTGATGAAGGCCAATTTCAGGTCCTTGGTCATCGACTCGGGCAAAGGTTTGCCGCTCCACTTCTCCAGTCCGGGCTTTGGATCGAAAAGATCCATCTGGCTCGGACCGCCCTCCATGAACATGAAGATGACGTTCTTTGCCTTGCCGGGAAAGTGAGGTTTCTTCGGCGCCAGCGGACTGGCGACACTTGGGACCTCAGCCGTGCGCCCTTCGACGCCCATGAGATGGGCGAGGGCAATGATCCCCAGGCCGCCGGCGCAATGCGTGAAGAAATGCCTCCGCGTTTGAAGACGCTGAAACTCCTTCAGATCCATGACCTATTCCCTCGTAATGAACTCGTCGGTGTTCAGCAACACCCGGCTAATCCCCACCCACGCGGCCGCCTCCTCCGGAGCAATGGTTTCCGGAGGAACCGGCATCAAAGCAGCGACCTGCTTCGGATCTGCTCGCAGGATGGAAAGCTGCTGATCCAGGTACTTGCCCAGCCGTTCCGCCTCAGTTGGTGAGGGGAGCCGTCCCAGAGCCGTTTCAAAGGCGTAGCGAATCCGGTTTGCGAAGCCTTCTCCGGCTGTATTGAGAATGCGCAATGCGAAAGCCTGAGCAGCCTCGAAGAAGACGAGATCATTGAGCAGATTCAACGACTGGAGAGGCGTGTTGGACCGTGACCGCCGGCTGCAGGCAACATTCGAATCCGGAGCATCGAAACTGATGAGCTGCGGATACGGAGTCGTGCGCTGGAAGTGAATATACAGCCCGCGGCGATAGCGTGCCGGGCCCTGGCTTTCTTCCCACTTCACGCTGTTTGCATAACCAAGCTCGGCCACGCCGGGAGGAAGCGGAGGCCGGACGCTGCGGCCACCGATTTCCGTATTCAGCAGCCCTGACACGAAAAGCGCGGAATCGCGGATCAGTTCCGCCTGCAGTCGCAGACGCGATTGGCGGGCAAGAAGCGTGTTGTCCGGGTCTCGTTCCAGCAGATCCTTTCGGATTGCAGAGGACTGCCGGTACGTTGCCGAAGTAACGATCAACCGGTGCAGCTGCTTAAGACTCCATCCTCGCTCCATGAACTCAGCTGCGAGCCAGTCCAGCAGCTCGGGGTGCGAGGGGCGTTCCCCCTGCGTGCCAAAATCCTCGGAGGTTCGTACCAATCCCTTGCCGAAAAACTCCTGCCACGCGCGATTCACCGTGACGCGCGCGGTGAGAGGATTCTCGCGGGAGACAAGCCAGCGAGCCAGAGCCAGGCGGTCCGGCTTGCCGTTATGCTTCAGCGGGGGCAGCACAGCGGGTGTGCGAGGCTCTACCTCCAGACCTTTCTCCCGGTAGTCCCCCTTGATGGCAATGTAGGCTTTCGGAGCCGAAGGATTTTCCACCATGACGGGTGCAAGCGACAGGTGGGGAAAAGTCCGATTGAGCGCCGCTAACTCCTTTCGCAGTTCCTTCAGCTTTTCCAGCTTCTCTTTGTCGCGGTTTCGGGTCGGCCCGTAGGTGGAGATGAAGTAATCGGTGACGAGCTGCCGCTGATACCGATTCCGCTTCTCAGGACCCATGCGAATGAGCTTCTCGGCGTCATCCAGCATGGCCTTCATGGACGTGACCGCGAAATCCCACTCGACATCCTTGCCCGGATTGTCCAGCGCTGCGAGGACGAGCTTCTCCCATTCAGTCTGGAGAGCTGGCACTTCGTACTTTTCCAGAAGCTCCTGGCGCTTCCGATCGTATTCCGGTCTGGCCCTCAAGTAGGGTCCGATCTCGCCCGGCAACGGAGCTTCCATATACTGCTCGTCCGCGCTGTTCACAAAAGCGAGGAGCTCGTAATACTCCTTCTGGCTGATCGGATCGTACTTGTGGTTGTGACACTGGGCGCAGCCGACCGTCAGCCCCAGCCACACCGTGCCAATCGTATTTGTCCGATTCACCAGTTGCTCGAACCGCGCCTCGGCGCGATCGGTGCCCGCCTCGCGATTTGTGAGTGTATTGCGGTAGAAGCCGGTAGCCACGCGGTCGTCGACAGTGGCGCCGGGCAGTAGATCGCCGGCAAGCTGTGCGATGGTGAACTGGTCAAAGGGCATGTCGCTGTTCAGCGCCTGGATCACCCAGTGACGCCAGCGCCAGGCCCACGGGCGAGACTGATCCTTCTCGTATCCGTCGCTGTCCGCATAATGGGCCAGATCCAGCCAGTGGCGCGCCCATTTTTCGCCGTAGTGAGGCGAAGCGAGCAGGCGGTCCACCTGACGCTCCCACGCGTCCGGACGATTATCTGCAAGCCAGGCAGCCATCTCCTCTGGCGTTGGCGGCAGACCCGTCAGGTCAAGGCTAAGCCGCCGGAGCAGCGTTCTCCGGTCCGCTTCCGCCGACGGGGCAATCGACTCTGATTCAAGTTTCGAAAGAATGAAGCGGTCGATTGGATTCCGAACCCAGGAACTCTGTTTAACATCTGGAGGAGCCGGCTGAACGATTGGCTTGAAAGCCCAGTGCTGATTGACCGGTTTCGATTCTTTCGCTTTCCGAGACGCTGGCCAAATTGCGCCGCTGTCAATCCACGCGCGCAATTGATCGATCTCCGACGCGCTAAGCGGGGGACCTGACGGCGGCATCCTCACACCGTCTTTGGTGCTAACGACGCGTTGAATCAGTTTGCTCTCTTGACTTTTGCCTGGAATAATCACCGGACCCGCGTAGCTTCCCTTCAGAGCCGCTTCCCCGTCATCGAGACGCAAGCCATTCATCTGCTGCGCCGCGCCATGACACCCCGTGCAGCGCTTCTGAAAGATCGGTTCAATCTCACGAGCGAAATCAGTGCCGGTGCGGGCAGGTGGTCCGGACTGCTGCGCGGGACTGCCGTGGAGCCCCGCGACAACGATTGACAACAGAGTCAGGATTTGTAATCGTCCCCGCATTTCTCGCTCAACATCATACCTTCGCAAGCAGAGATGTGAAAGCCCCGGAACCCACGTATTTGCGCACCGGAAGAGCCTCATCTGCTGAGGCGCTCTCGCCGGAGAATGTCGCGCCAATTGAGCACAAGAACAACAACAAGACATTGTTGCGTTCCTGATCCGTGTTTCCGGCCGTCCGATTGACGCTGGCTTCATTACCACGTGGAGGCCTGGAACCTTTTGAAGGATCGGGGAGTTGCCTCAATTGTGAGATCGTTTGACGGCTTGACGGCCTGAAAGCAATCTACTAATCTCTAGTTAGGTAAGGGACTTTCATCGTGATGAAGATATCGGTCAAGGGCGAGTATGCACTGCAGGCTGTCTTTGATCTCGCCTTGCAGGAAGCGGGGCAGCCGGTGAAGATCGCCGATATCGCCCAGCGCCAAAAGATCCCGCAAAAATTCCTGGAGCTGATCCTTGCAGGCCTGAAACACGGTGGATTTGTTGAATCCAGACGAGGAGCGGAGGGAGGTTATCTGCTTGCCCGTCCTCCGGAAGCGATCACCGTCGGAGAGGTATTGCGCTATGTCGAGGGCACACGATCGGGGCGAGGGGCCAAACGACGTCCGGATAGCCCCTTTGCCGAGATGTGGAACCGGGTCGACCAGGCTGTGAGCGAGGTGATTGATCGCACCAACTTTGCCGAGCTGAAGCGAACGTGGCGTGAACGCCAGCACAGCTATGTGCCGAATTGGGAGATATAGACAGTGATATTTGAAGATAATTCGCTCAGTATTGGGCGCACTCCTCTCGTAAGGCTTAACCGCATCACCAATGGTGCACCAGTAACCATGCTCGCCAAGGTCGAGGGCCGCAACCCGGCTTTTTCGGTAAAGTGCCGGATTGGCGCTTCGATGATCTGGGACGCGGAGAAACGCGGCGTTCTGCGACCTGGCAAGGAGTTGATCGAACCGACCAGCGGCAACACAGGCATCGCGCTTGCCTTCGTCGCCGCCGCCCGCGGTTACCCGATCACTCTGACAATGCCGGAGACGATGTCGCTGGAGCGCCGCAAGGTGCTCAGGATTCTGGGCGCCAATCTCGTTTTGACGGAAGGGCCGGCAGGAATGAAAGGCTCCATTGCCAAAGCCGAGCAGATGGTGGCCGAGTACCCCGACCGGTACGTGATGCTCCAGCAGTTCAAGAACCCGGCCAATCCCGAGATCCACTTCCGGACGACCGGACCTGAGATTTGGGAGGATACGAACGGGGCGATCGATGTTCTCGTGGCGGGCATCGGCACGGGCGGCACCATCACCGGGGTGTCCCGCTACATCAAGAACGAGAAGAAGAAGAAAATCATATCGGTAGGCGTGGAACCCGCGACGAGCCCTGTCATCACACAGACGCTGCGGGGTGAGACTCCAACGCCAGGTCCGCATAAGATTCAAGGCATCGGGGCCGGTTTCATCCCCGACACATTGGATCTGTCCGTGGTAGACCGGGTTGAGCTGGTGACGAATGAGGAGGCCATCGAAACTGCACGCAGGCTTGCACGAGAAGAGGGCCTGCTTTGTGGGATTTCGTGCGGCGCCGCCGTAGCTGTCGCTTTGCGCCTAGCCCGCGAACCGGAGATGCGCGGCAAAACGATGGTCGTAGTTCTGCCCGACGCAGCGGAACGCTACCTCACTTCCGCGCTTTTCGAGGGCATGTTTAACGACTGATCGAAACAAAGAAGCGGGCGCTTTTGGGTGATTAGGGGAGAGCGCCCGCCAACGTAACGGGGATTTGACTGTAAATACGAAATTCGATAGCCGGAAGGTTACGCCTGCCCGAACAAATTTGAAAAAAATTCGCTGGCCCCGGATTTGGGTGTGGCGCCGTCAAGAGCAAATAAAAGGCGAAGAGCAGAAGCTGAGGCGCCACCTGCGGTTTACCCCTGCTTCGTGGCGAGCTCGGTAGCGTCGGCCGGCTGTCCGGACCTCCAGCCTTCGAGCGAGGCTTCCCGTTGGCGGGGCAAACTGACCGCGTTAAACCAGAACAACGCAATCTGCTCGGCCACACGGAACATCTCGTTCAAACCAATTGGTTTGTGCACGTAGCAGTTTGCGTGCAGATCGTAGGCTAGGGCCAGATCGGACTCAGCTTCCGACGAGGACAGAACGATAACGGGAATCCGGCGAGTACTGCTGTTCTGTTTGATCTCCCTCAGAATCTCATGCCCGCTCTTCCCTGGCAGATTAAGATCCAGCAAAACCAAGTCCGGGATTTTTCGATCCGTAGCTCCGCTCAAACTGCGAAGCGCTTGGTCTCCGTCGGAGGCGACGGTCATCGTGTAGGGAAAGCCGGCCTCCTTCAACGCCTGCTGCAACAGAAACGCATCTCCAGGATTGTCTTCAACAAGCAATAGATGTGGCGGTGTACGGGCTGCGCCACTTCTGGCCGAACCGTTACTTTCCCCCGTCGCGGCAACGGGGGATTGTTCCCCTTCGGGTGTTTCGTTTGCTAAGCCCGTAACCCGCGCTAGGGCGTCTCCCGGCAGCGGCTTCCGGGTTCCCCGTGTCATAAAGGGTCCTCCCTTAAGGACTCACACGCCTTAAAGCAAACGCTTTGCCACTTTCTTTCATAGTGAAACTCCCTTTCGTTGCAACGCAGTTGAAATGGCAAGAGCGGGTCGGTTCGCCACGGATTGCTGGCCGACAGTAAAGATTACAACGGGTACCGTAAAGAATGTTCACACCTGTGCACCTCGTGTTGGGTCCGACGCACATCGAACAGAGAGCGGGCAGTATACGAAACTCGGCATTTC
>Ga0207874_1004084_pt1 | contig 11243 bp, 7 predicted proteins | sample HigsolmetaAR201D_FD_184833 | JGI IMG/M metagenome (GOLD analysis project Ga0207874, IMG submission 184833) | Ionic liquid and high solid enriched microbial communities from the Joint BioEnergy Institute, USA - AR20-1-D (SPAdes) (version 2) ... | reverse complement strand
CCCCCCTCCAAATCCTTCCGCCCAAAATCTTCCCCAGTGTACAACAACGCCCCCCCCCGTCAGCCGCGCCGTGGCGTACGTCAGGCAATCACCGAAGTTCAGGCCCGCCGGGTGCCGACCCTTGCCGAAGCGGCGATACGCCTCCACCGCCTCCCGCCAGTGCAACTCGCCGAACGGGATCTCCTCCACGCCGAGCTCGTCCAGGAGTCGCTCGAGTAGGCCGCGCGACCGCTCGCCCAACCGCGCGTGCAGCACGATCCCCGTTTCCGCCAACGTCGGCGTGCCGGCGGCAACTACCGGCGCCCGACGGATCCGCTCCAGCAGCTCCTCGAAGCCGGGTTCACGGAACACGATCGCGAGCAGCGAGAACGTGTCGAGGATCATACGCCTTCCTCCCCGTAGCCGAGGATCCGCTCCCGTTCCTCACGGTCCGGGGCACGGCCGAGCTGGTCTTCCGGGATGCGAGGCCACACCTCGGTTTCCAGGAAACGGAGGATCCGATCCATGCGCGCCCGGTCCGCGATCCGGAACCGCAGGCGGGCCCGCCGCTCGAGGAGCGCCACGCGGATCGCCTCCGTCTTCGTTTCACCCGTGAGCTCCGCGACCTCGGCGGCCAGGCGTTCAACCCTTCCCACCCCTCCGCGCCTTTCCCTTTGCTTCCCCGCCCCATCCAACCTATTTTGTCCCAGAACCATCCCGCACAACGGAGGCGCAATGCGCGAAAGCACTCGGCGGTCCGGCGGGTTCGGCTCCGCCGGGCGACGGCTCTCCAGTCGAACACTCCGGCTCGCTGCCCTCGCCGCGATCCTCCCGCTGGCCGCGTGCAGCGCGCGCGGCGGCGGCCCGGCCGGGGACGTGCCGAGGCCCGGCGACGCGGACACGCACACCGTCGCACACGGACAGGGCCACGGCCAGCACCAGGAGCACGGGCAGGCGCAGGCCCACGACCACGGCCAGATGCACGGCCACGCTCAGGCGCAGGGCCACGGGCATGGCCACGGCCACGGCTCCCTCCCCGCGACGGCCGGCCCCGGCTACACGGTGGCCGACGTCCGCTTCATGCAGGACATGATCGGGCACCATCTCCAGGCCATCGAGATGGCCCGTATGGCCCCCACGCATGGAGCCGGGGAAGCGGTCCGGAAACTGGCCGCGAAGATCGAGATCTCCCAGCTCGACGAGATCCAGCTCATGGAGCAGTGGCTCAGGGAGCGCGGCCAGGTCGTGCCGGACGAGGATTACCGCCGCAACATGCTCATGCCCGGCATGCTGACCCCGGAGCAGATGGCGCAGCTCGACGCCGCCCGCGGCCGCGAGTTCGACCATCTGTTCCTCTTCTTCATGATCAACCACCACCGCGGCGCGCTCGAAATGGTCGAGGAGCTGTTCCGGACCCCGGGCGCGGCGCAGGACCCGGACCTGTTCCGGTTCGCAACGGACGTCGACGCGGACCAGCGCGACGAGATCTACGTCATGCAGGGCATGCTGGACATGCTCGCCAACACTGGAGGGAGCGGATCCCGATGAGAGGAAGCGCGGAGAGCGGCGCCGCAGCCGCACGCCGGACCAGGGCCAGCATCTTCACGCGCGGAGCGCGCATGGTTCGAGGCGACGTCGCCTACGCGGCGCGCGTCGCGTTCGCCGCGATCGCGGCGGCGGCCGTCGTCGCCTACAGCACCCCCGCCCCGCTCGCGGCCCAGCAGCGCACGCTCGGCTCCCAGCCCCGGGCCGACACCGTGGCCACGCTGGACGACCCGCGCGTCGGCCTCGGCGCGGGGAGGTACAACGACGCGGGCATCGCGCTCTGGAACATGCGGCTCGTCTCGTATACGCCGAAGCCGCCGGAGTTCGACTCGGCCCGTGGCCTCACGTTCATCAACTCGGACCTCGCCTTCCGCGGGAACCTGGTCTACCAGGGCAACTTCAGCGGGTTCATGATCTGGGACGTGAGCAACCCGGCGAAGCCCGAGCTGGTGAGCAAGGTTGTCTGCGCCACGGACCAGGGCGACCCGTCGATCTACGGGAACCTGCTCTTCATCTCCGCGGAGTCGCCGCGTTCCCGGAACGACTGCGGCACCCAGGGCGTGGAGGACGGGAAGGACCGGATGCGCGGCGTCCGGATCTTCGACGTGAGCGATCCGCGCAACCCGCGGTTGATCAAGAACGTCCAGACCTGCCGCGGCTCCCACACGCACACGATCGTGCCGCACCCCACGGACGAGAACGTGATCTACATCTACGTGGGCGGCTCCGCGGCGGTGCGGGACCCGGCGGAGATGCCGGAGTGCTCGGACGGGCCGGTCTCGGAGAACCCGAACACCGCGCATTACCGGGTGGACATCATCCGCGTGCCGCTCGACGCGCCCGAGAAGTCGGAGGTGATCGGCTACGCCCGGATCTTCGAGGGGCTGCCCCGTCCGCCGGGGCGCGCGGGGATCCCGGTGGACGAGGGGTCGCCCGCCGCGCGCACCCTCGGGCCCCGCGGCTGCCATGACGTGACCGCGTACCCGGCCTACAACCTCGTGGCCGGCGCGTGCGGCACCTTCGGGATCCTGCTCGACGTGACCGACCCGGAGCGCCCGGTCCGCCTGGACGCGCTCTCGGACGTGAACTTCTCGCTCTGGCACACCGCCGTGTTCAGCAACGACGGCCGGATCGTCGTCTTCACCGACGAGTGGGGCGGCGGCACCGCGCCGCGCTGCCGCCTCGGCGACCCGGTCCGCCTCGGCGGCAACACCGTCCTCACCATCGAGAACGGGAAGTTCCGCCAGCACGGCTACGTCAAGATGATGGCCGCCCAGACCGACACGGAGAACTGCGTGTCCCACAACGGCGGGCTGATCCCCGTGCCCGGCCGCAACATCATGGTCCAGGGCTGGTACCAGGGCGGGGTCAACGTCTTCGACTTCACGGACCCGGACAACCCCTTCGAGATCGCGTACTTCGACCGCGGGCCGGTGGACGATGAGCAGCTCGTGATGGGCGGCTCGTGGGGCGCCTACTGGTACAACGGCTACATCTACTCCTCCGAGCTCGCCCGCGGGCTGGACATCCTCGAGCTCGTCCCGAACGAGTACCTCTCGAAGAACGAGATCGAGGCCGCGAAGCTCGTGCGGATGGAGGAGTACAACCCGCAGAGCCAGCCGAAGATCGTCTGGCCGCCCGCGTTCCCGGTGGTCCGCGCGTACCTGGACCAGCTCATCCGGAACCGGGGCCTGCCGGAGGCGCGCACGTCCGCCATCGCGGCCGCCCTGGATGAGGCGGAGGCGACGTCGGGCGCCGCACGCCGCCAGCGACTCCTCGCCCTCGCGGCGGAGATGGACGCCGACGTGGCCCGCTCCACCGACCCGGACCGCGTCCGCGCCATGGCCGCGGCCACCCGGGAGCTGGCGGAAGCGTCGAACTGACCCGGCCGTACGGCCCGCGCACGAACGCCGCCCGGCTCACTCGGTCCCAGGACCGACGGTGGGCCGGGCGGCCTGTTCTGCCCCCCACACCGACCTTCGGACATCCGCAGCGGCAGCCGCCCCTCTCCGCCGACCGCGCCCAGCGGCGAAGCGCCGCCGAGCGCGGGAACACCGCCTGAGAGAACGCCGCCCGCTCGCTGCTCTTCCGCCATCGGGGACGAATTGTGCGTCCGGCCCCCCGTAACCAATCACCGACAGCGGCATCCAGGGCCACCGTGCTGCGGTCTGACTCCACCGCCCGCCGGTGAGCCGTTTGGCCTCAGCGCCAGGTCGTGTTCGACGAGTTGGCTTGTTGGGAGTTGTCCGATCGTCGGGGGCTCGATCGAGCCATGGAACCGCGCTGCTCGATCCGCGAGGCGAGTGTCAAGGCGTCGGCACCTCCGAGTCCAAGCGCAGCAACGTCCAAAGACCTGTGGTCAGCGGCTCCTCCGCCCGCCGCGTTCCAGCAGCTTGCCGCGGGCACGCCCACGTCCCCGCGCCCCGGAATGGCCAGCCGCGCCACGTCGCACCCGCTCTGACCCGCAACTCCCCGATCGCTTGTCGAGCACACCCCGTACCCCACCGTCCGTCACCGTGCCCCATCGATCGAGCCATACGGGGACCGACCTGAAACCCGTCCCTGATCGGGCACGTCGTTCGTTCCATGATGGACCCGACACCGGGAGGCGCCAATGAGCCCATCGGCACGACAGCCTGCCGTCCGCCGTCCGACCCGCGGCGCGCCCCTGGCCCGCCTCACCCTCCTGGGCGCGCTGAGCGTTCTCGGAGCGTCCTGCGCGCCGGGCCAGGCGACCACCGGCCCTGACGCCGCAGTGGTGCCCGAGCACGCGCGTCCGGTCCAGAACCTGGCCGCGTTCGCCCGCCTGTACGGCTACGTCCGCTACTTCCACCCGAGCGACGAGGCGACCGGGATCGATTGGAACCGGTTCGCGGTCCTCGGCGCCGGGCGCGTACGGGATGCGGCGACCCCGGCCGAGCTCGCCGACGCGCTGAAGGAACTCTTCCTGCCCATCGCGCCGACGCTGGAGCTCGAGGTCGGCCACCCGTCCCGCGTCGCGGCCCGGGAAACCCGTAGGGCGGTGATCCGGGAGACACCCGCCCCGGCGCGGCAGACCGGCTCCCAAGCCGAGGCGGCCGTCCTCCGGGCGACCGACACGACAAGCGGCGCCCGGGCCGCGGCCGCCCCGGCGATCGCTGCCCCGCCCGCGGCGGGAGCGGCACGCGGCGAGGCGGGCTATGACCACGTCGCCTGGCAACACTACGGCTTCCGTTCCGACCCCTGGTCGTTCTACTCCAGCACGCGGGTGAACCGGCCCGGGATGATCGGCGGCCGGGAGCTCGTGCGCTTCCTCCAGCCCGTCCCGGCCGCGGCGCAGCATGCGGGCAAGCATGTACGCCTGCGCGCGGCGGTGCGCACCGAGGTCGACGCCGGGCGCGGCCACGCCCGCCTCCTCCTCACCTCCCCCGGCACCTCCGGGCCCGACGCGTCCGTCGAGCGGATCACCGCCCCCGATTGGCGCGAGTACGAGATCCGCGCCCGGATCCCCCGGGGCCAGCCGCTGTTCATCGGCGGGGCCGTCTGGGGGAGCGGGCGTGCCTGGTTCGATGTGTTCGAGCTGAGCGTGAGCGAGGACGGTGAGACGTGGACGTCGCTCCCCATCATGAACCCGGATTTCGAGTTTCTGATGGGCGAAAACCTCGCCGCTTGGAGCCTGACCAGCGCGCCGGAGCCGTGGCTCCGCTTCGCCCCGGATCGCGATGGTGCGTTCCGCGGCGAGACCGCCGCCCTCCTCGAGGTGGACCAGCCGGACCGCCTGTTCGAGAAGGTCCCCGATCCCCGCGAGATCCTGGACGCATCGCTCGGCCGCGGGCTCCGGATCCGGCTCCCGCTCACGCTCCCGAGCCGCGACGGGCGGACGCAACCGCCGGCGGACCCGGACGCGCTGCGTCGCCTGGAGACCACGCTCGCGGCTGTGGACCCGGCGGAGCTCACCCTCGATGACGAGCGGGTCCGGGCCGCGGACGTGGTGGTCGGCTGGTCCGTGCTCCAGCACTTCTTCCCCTACCACGACGAGATCTCGACGGACTGGAACGACGTGCTCGGGCCCGCGCTCGCGGCCGCGCTGGCCGCAACCTCGCCCGAGGAGCACGTCCGCGCTCTCCAGCGGATGATCGCGGCGCTCGAGGACGGACACGGCCGGGTCTCGCACCCGGCGGTCCCGCCCCGGGCGAGGCTGCCGATCGCGGTGGACTGGGCGGAGGGCCAGGTCGTGGTGACGGCGAGCCGGGACCCGGAGCAGATCCGGGCCGGCGACGTGGTCGTGGCCGTGGACGGCGTCCCCGCTCCCGAGATCCTGGCGGACGCGATGGCGCTCGCCTCGGGCTCCGAAGGCTGGCGCCGCCACGTCGCCCTCCGTGCCTTCGGCGAGGGGCCGGCCGGATCGGAGGCGGCGCTCACCCTCCGGCGCGGTGAGGAGACGCTCACAAGGCGGGTGAAGCGGGAGCCCGGTCCCGCGCCGGCACCCGCGCAGCTCGAGCCCATTACGGAGCTGGAAGGCGACGTCATCTACGTCGACCTCCGTCGCGCGGGGATGGCTCGGATCCGCCCCCGCCTCCAGGAGCTCAGCCGCGCGGCCGGCGTGATCTTCGACGTACGCGGCTACCCCCAGGCCGACGCCTTCCAGGTCCTCTTCCATCTGACGGACGCGCCGGTCCGGTGGTTCCGCGGGTGCGTGCTGGAGACGGTGTACCCGGACCGCCACCCGGCGCCCGGGTGCGCCGAGGTGGGCAACGAGACCTACGAGCCGCGGACGCCGCGCTTCCAGGGGCGCGCCGTCTTCCTCACGAACGGCTCCGCGATCAGCTACGCGGAGTCCGTCATGGGGATCGTCGAGCACTACCGGCTGGGCGAGATCGTCGGCCAGCCGACGGCCGGGGCGAACGGGAACATGACGTGGATCACCCTCCCGAGCGGCGGGCAGCTCTACTGGACCGGCATGCACGTGGTGAAGCACGACGGCTCCCGGCACTTCGCCGTCGGCCATCGGCCGACCGTGCCGATAGAGCGGACGATCGCGGGGATCCGCGAGGGGCGGGACGAATCCCTCGAGGCGGCGCTGCGGCTCCTGCGGTCGGAGCCGGCCCGGCCGTGAGCGGCTCGCCAGCGGGAACCTGCGCCCAGGGGTGCCGCGCCCGGCGAGCGTGCCCACGGCGCGATCGGAGCGTACATTTGCGAAGCCGTTGTAGAGCCGCCCGCACCCGGAGGCCCGATCTCGATGGCATCACCGATCCCCGTCCCCGTCGACCGCGCCCGGGCGCACGTCCTGGCCAAGCAGGGTCTGACTGCCGCGCGGCTGGCGGACCCGTTGGAGGCCGTCGAGGCCACGGCGGGCGTCTACGCGACGTCGCCTACCTGCTACCTCTCGTGCGCGGCGAGGGTCGAGGGATTCCGGCTGGCCGGGCTGGACCGCGAGCTGTACGAACGACGGCGGCTCGTCCGACTCCGCTGCGTGCGCGGGATGGCGTACGTCCAGCCGGTCGAGCTCGCGCCGGTCCTGTTCGCGTGCACGGGCGAGCCCCGGGACCGGACGCTCCAGCGCATTGCGAAGTTCGCCGGGCTGGGCGAGCGCGAGCTCCTGGACCTCGCGGACCGGGTCGAGGCCGTGCTGGCCGGTCGGCCGCCGGCCACGGTGCCGGAGATCCGGGAGCTCCTGGGAGGCCGGGTGCTGGGAGCGCCGTCCGCGCTCCAGTACACGGTCGCGCTGCTCGCCCGCTTCGGCCGGCTCGTGCGCGCCGAGCCGCGCGGCACGTGGCGGAGCGACCTGTACGCCTACGCACGATGGGAGGAGTGGGTAGGCGACGTCGTCCCCGACATGGATACCGGCGAAGCCCGCACGATCCTCGCGCTCCGCTACCTCCGCGCCTTCGGCCCCGCCACCGTGGACGACCTCAAGTGCTGGACCGGCTGGACGAAGCGGGGCGCGGTCGCGGCACTGGCGGCGCTCGGGGACCGGATCGTCTCCGTTTCGATCGACGGCGCGGAGGCCTGGCTCCCGGCCGAAGAGCTGGACACGCTGCGCCCGCTCGACCCGGAGCAGGCGCGCGGCGTACGGCTGCTCCCGGTCTGGGACGCCTACTTCATGGGGTACGCGCCCGGCGGACGGGCCAGGCAGGTGGCCGCGGCGGACTACGGCCGGGTTTACGACCGCGCCGGGAACGGGACGTCCGCCCTCGTGGTGGACGGCATGGCCGCGGGCGTCTGGGAGCTGGACGAGGGCGCCGGAGTCGTGCGCGTGGCCCCGTTCTCCGAGCTCGGCGGGCGGTGGGAAGAGGTCGAACGGGAGGTCGCAGGGCTCGCGGCAATGCTGGACGTGGAGCTGCGGCTGAAGCGGGTCCCGGCGCCGCCCGCGCTCCAGGACCTCCCCCGCAACGCGTTCCTCGCGCCGATCAGCGCCGCGGCACGAACGAACAGGGAGGGTTGAGCCCGCGCTCTCCCCTCCCTTCGCCATTGCCGCCTACCGGTATCTCGCCTACCTCGCCGGCCGGATCGGGACCGACGCCTCCGTCCGCTCCCACTGGAGCCGGAGCACGCCGCCGTCGGCCGTGGGCTCGATCAGGATCGTGAAACGCTCCACGTGCGCGTCGAGCTCGGTCACCTGCATGGGCACGCGGCCCACGTCGTGGGCGGGGTCGTGGGCCAGGCCGCCCTGCCCGGTCTGCCGGTTCACGATCAGCGTCCAGCTCTCCCGGTCCGGGATCGTGAAGATGCTGTACGTCCCGGGCTCGAGCCGGAGATCCCCGATCATGATCGGCCGGTCCGTCGTGAGCCGGGTCTCCTCGTTCGCGCCCGTCCGCCAGACCTCGCCGTACGGGACGAGCCCGCCCATCACCGTGCGGCCCCGCGCCGCCGGCCTGCCGTACGCGATGCTGACCGACGCCCCGACCACGCTCGCCTCCACGGTCTCGCTCGGCGAGAGCGGACCGAGCCCGGTGCCCGCCGCGTCCCGCGCCGCGAACTCCCGGGCCAGCGCGTCGATGTCCAGCCGGTCGACCCGCTCGACCGTCGAACCGCCGCCCGCATCGATCGAGACGAGCCGGTTCGCCGCGTCCAGCCGCGCCCGCATTTCCGCACCGAACTGGTTCGTGAACACGAACGTGCCGTCCTCCGCCCGGCGCACCTCGACGGAACGGGGGGACTGCCCGACCAGCGTGGTCACGGTCGCCAAGTCACCGCCCTGGCGCGCCGCATCTTCCAGCAGCACCGCGTACGGCGCGTAGAACCCGCTCACGATCGGCACCGCGCCGACCGGCTCGACCTCCCGCTCCTGGCGCTCCTCGCCGTCCCGCGCCACCGCGAAGCGCGTGACCCGGCCGCCGTCATCGAAGTACAGCGTCAGCCGCCGCACCACCGTGCTCGGCGAGCGTGTGACCAGCGTGGCGTTCAGGCTGTCCCCGCGACGGACCCACTGCTCCACCGCCACGGTGTCCACGCCGAGCCGGATCACCACCGACGTGCTCTCCTCCTGGGGCGCGGACGCACACGCGCCGGCCAGGGCGACGAGCACCGCCGCAGCGCCCGTAGTCAGGGATCGAAGCTGGCTCATTGGCCCTCCGTTCGTGATCGAGTTGCCCCTCTTCTCTGCGACGTCCCGCGCCTTACCTGCCGCGCTCCCGCGCCCAACGGGCGCCACTCCCCCGCCGAAGGCGCCACCCCCGATCGGGCATCAGAACGCGCCGCCTCGGTTACCCCGTTGACGAGCCGGCGTACACACGAGCCGCGCCAGCCCCTTACACCCTGCCAGCATCCCCCAACATCCCCGCGCCCAACGGGCGCCGCTCCCGCGCCGCAGGCGCCAACCCCCGATCGGGCACCGGTGCTCGCCGCCTCGGTTGCCCCTTTGCCAGGAGCCGCGTTAGCCAATTCCACGCATGTCAGCCCCCCAACCCCCCCGCGCCCAAGGCGCCGCCGCCCATACAATGCACTCAGGCCAACCTGCCGGTCGCCGCCGGTCCACCCCGTGCCGACCGCTCACCCTACCGGGGCCAACCCTCCTGCGGCAGGCCCGGCGTGATCCGGAGCGCGTTCTCGAAGTAGACCTTCTTCAGCACCTCGTCCGGCAGGTCGATCCCGTACAGCTTCCAGAACGCGTGGTAGCCCCGGTAGTAGTCGAAGTAGTCGTCCCGGGTCTCGAAGACCCGCCAGTAGTACGGGTACTCGGACGGCTCGAACGCGTCCTTGCCGAACAGGATCCGGTCCTGGAACCGGATGAAGAAGTCCCGCGCCACCCGCGGCTGCCGGCCGATGTCGTACAGCACGGCGCCGACCTCCGTATACACGTTCGGGTTCTCCTCCATGAGCTTGGCGAGCCGACCGAGGTCGTTCGCGTGCCAGCCCATGTGCGCGATCACGAAGGTCGTGTTCGGATGGCGCCGGATCAGGTTGTCCCGCTCCTCCATGAGCTGCTCGAAGCTCGGGAACCGCTCCGGCGGATAGCGCCGGTTCGGGAAGAGCGCGAGCTCGAGCCAGCGCTCGTTCCGGTAGTCGATGGGATCCCAGAACGCCTGCGGGTCCGCGGTGTGGATGAAGACCGGCAGGCCGAGCCGGGCGCACGCCTCCCAGACCGGGTCCAGCTCCGGGTCGTCGATCCGGAGCCGCGAGCCGTCCGCCTTGCGGATCGAGAGCCCGAGCGCCTTCGAGATCTCGCCCACGCCCACGGCGCCCGCGGCCGCGTCCGCCTCGAGCTGGGCTACCGCGCGCTCCGCCCACCCCGGCCCGACGTTGCGGAAGTCGATCCCCGCCAGGAAGCGGACCCGGTCCCGCATCGTGGGCGAGGCACGGACGAGCTCGATGGCCCGGCGGAGCTCCTCCCCGCTCATGTTGTTGGCCACCACCATGACGCGCACGTTGATCGCGTCCAGCTCCGCCTCGAGCCGGCGCAGCCCGTCCTCGCCGTCCAGGAAGCCGCGCGGGTGGCCGTGGTAGTCGATGACCGGGTACTTCGCCCGCGGGACCGGATGCTCCGGCACCACCAGGGTGGACCGCGGACGGTAGTCCAGGATGCTCGGCGGCTCGAGCGACGGCGCCTGGCACCGCCCCGGGCGCACCTCCGTCATCCCGGCGGGGCAGTCTTCACCCGGCCCGATCTGCACGACTCCGCCGGCCTGGCCGGGAGGCCCGCCCTGCTGCTGCCGCGGCGGCTCCTGCGCCTCCACGCAGCCGACGAACACGAACGTCGCCAGGACCCCGGCGAGTCCAGCACGCATCGCTGAATGGATCATCCTCGTTCCTCCATTGGGGATCCCGAATCTGCGCCCGACGTCCGGCGGGCGTCAACCGGGAGACGTCCCCTGCGCCGGCCGGGCCGGTCCGGAGAGCGCCTGTCCACGGCCTGGAGGCGACGCGGCGCCCCTGATCCGCCCGGGCTTCGGATGCGGCCACCGGTGGTGTCCGGCGTCGCATCGTCTCGTCACCCGACGGCCCCCGCGCCGAACCGGTCACCGGGGCCGGGCGAGCGCGAATCGACCGGTCGTAGTGGGCTTCAAAGCGCGCGAGTCGGCGCCATCGGGACCGATCGTCGAGGCCGCCACCACCCATCCCCATTCCGAAATAGCCCTGGCACATCCTGACCCACCTGATCGAGGTGTGGGGCTGGTGTGTTGGGGGAGGGTGGGTGGGAAGCGGTTCTGGGCGGTGTGGAAGGAGTTGTTTGAGAAGAAGCGGGCTGGAGGGTTGGTGCGGGGGAGGAGGCGGCGGTTTGTGAGGGAGTTGCCGGAGGG
>Ga0207874_1004080_pt1 | contig 11256 bp, 14 predicted proteins | sample HigsolmetaAR201D_FD_184833 | JGI IMG/M metagenome (GOLD analysis project Ga0207874, IMG submission 184833) | Ionic liquid and high solid enriched microbial communities from the Joint BioEnergy Institute, USA - AR20-1-D (SPAdes) (version 2) ... | reverse complement strand
GGGAGGGGCTCATGGCCCCGGCGGGCCGACGGGCCGTCGAGGTCGCCAAGCAGAACGGGTCGTGGGCGCTGCTCGACGACGTGGAGGACCTGGTCGAGCCCGAAGAGCTCGCGGCCGCGCTCGACTCCGTGCCGAACGCCCGCGCGCACTGGGACGCCTTCCCGCCGTCCGCGCGCAAGGCGGCGCTGCTTTGGATCGCGACCGCGAAGCGCCCCGCGACGCGGGCGCGGCGGATCGCCGAGACGGCGCGGCTCGCCGGGGAGGACGAGCGGGCGCGCTGAGCGCCGCTCCATGAAAAGCGGAGGGCGCGCGCCCCGCGGGACGCGCGCCCTCGTCCGGGGCCGCCGCGCAGCGGCCCCGCCGGAAGTTCCGGACCGAGCTACTTGAGCTCGACGGTGCCGCCGGCCTCCTCGATCTCGGCCTTGAGCTTCTCGGCCTCCTCGCGCTCGACGCCCTCCTTGATCGGGGAGGGAGCGCCGTCGACGAGCGCCTTGGCCTCCTTGAGGCCGAGGCCGGTGGCCGCGCGGACGGCCTTGATGACCGGGACCTTCTTGTCGCCGGCGCCGGTGAGGATGACGTCGACCGTGCCGCCGTCGTCACCGCCCTCGTCGCCGCCGCCACCGCCGCCGCCGGCGGCAGCAGCGGCCGGCGCCGCCGCGGCAACCGCGGTCGCCGAGACGCCGAACTCCTCCTCGAGCGCCTTGATGCGCTCGGAGAGCTCGAGCACGGAAATGCTCTTGAGCTCCTCGATCCACTCCTCGGTACTGAGCTTGCTCGCCACTTCTTAGTCCTCCTGTGGAGTCGTCTCATCCGAGTCCTCGGAGTCCTCGCCCTCCGGGGCGGATTCATCCGACGACTCCTCGTTGTCGTCACTTTGCTCGGCGGCCTCGGGAGCCTCCGAAGTCTCTTCTGCGGCCGGGGCCTCATCGGACCCCTCGGCCTCCGCGGCCTCAGCCTCGGCCTCGGGCTGCTCGCCCTCGCCGCCGTCGCCGTCACCGCCGTCGGCAGCGGCCTCCTCGGCCTTGGCCTCCTCGCCTTCCTCGGCGGGGGTCTCGTCCTTGGCCTCCTCGGCGGCCGGCGCCTCGCCGGTCACCAGGCCCTGCTCCGCGATCTGCGAGAGCTGGCGGCCAAGGCCCGCGATGAGGTTGTTGAGGCCGCTGACCAGGCCCGTGAGCGGGCTCGCCGTGATGCCGACGAGCTGGCCGCGCAGGACGTCCACCCCGGGCAGACGCGCGATCGACTTGAAGCCGTCGGCGTCGATCGGGCTCCCGTCCATGAGCCCGCCGCGGAACTCGAGCACCTCGTTCTCGCGGGAGAAGGTGGTGATGGCCTTGGCCGCGACGACCGGGTCGCCCTTGACCAGCGTCAGGGCGATCGGGCCCTTGAGGTACTCGTCGAGGCCCTCCACCCCGGCCTGCTCGGCCGAGCGCTTAGCGAGGCGGTTCTTGACGACCTTGAACACGGCGTCGGCCTCGCGCAGCTTGGCGCGCAGCTCGGCCGCCTGGGTCACGCTGATGCCGCGGTAGTCGATGGCGAAGACCGCCTGCGCCTCGCTCAGGCGCTGGGCGAGATCCTCGACTACTGCAACTTTCTCTTCTCGCTTCATCTTTCGCTTTCCAAAGAAAACGCCCGCACGCAGGCGGGCACGGAAAGCTTGCTATTCCGGGCGCCACCTGCACTGGACTTACGGAATCTCCGGCCAGTGGTCTTCGGCAGGCGAAGTTGTCGGGGCCGGAGTGTAGCGATCCGCACGGGGCGCGCGCGGGCTCCGAGCGGCCCCCACGTTCAGCCCTGGTGTGCGTTTTTCGAACACGAGGGCTGAACGTCGCGCGGGGGCGGCGGGACTTTCAGCCCTGGTGTGCGGATTTCGAAGGCCAGGGCTGAACGTTGCGGTCGGGGCCCTTGCCAACCTAGGGGCTATGGAGGCCGCCGAGACGCTCAAACCGGTCCGCGGCGCGCAGGTCATCTGGCGCGGCGTCTATGAGATCGAGCACTTCGGCCACGTCTGGGCCGTCGAGGTCGACTACTTCGACTGGGCCGAGAAGGTCCGCCTCTACCGCGACGGCGTCCGCGTGGACGAGCAGCGCTCGCCCGCCCGCTTCGAGCTCCCGGACGGGGCCGTGCTCGAGGCCAAGATGGGCCTGTTCGGGATGACCAAGCTCGGCCTCAAGGTGGCGGGCACGGAGCTCCCGCTGCGCCCGGCGCCCGGCACCGCCGAGGCCCGCCGCGCCGCGTTCGAGCGCCGCTTCCCGACCGCGAGCCGCGCGCTGGCAGCGCTGTCCTGGCTGATCCTCGTCGTGGCCTTGATCATCGAGATCCCCCAGCTCATCGAGCTGATCGCGCGCGCCCTCGGCGGGGAGTTCGACCCGCCGATCGATCCCTCCGGGACGGTTCAGGGGGTGATCGGCGTGCTCGCCCTGCTCGCCGCGCTCGACCGCGCGCTGCGCTTCAAGCACAGCCCCTGGCTCGACGCCTGAGCGCGGGGCCCGACGCCCCGTCTAGCGCCGCAGCCAGCGCCGCACGCGCGGGAGCGGGTCGACCGGGTTGCCGCGGTGCCAGCCCCGCGGCCAGATCTCGAAGTGCAGGTGGCAGGGGGTGCTCGCCGCGTTGCCGCTCCGGCCGACGCGGCCGACCAGCTCGCCGGTGTGCACGCGCTCGCCCTCGCGCAGCGGGGAGCGGGCCGGGAAGTGCGAGTAGACGTAGTCCGTCCCCGTGGTGCGGTCGCGGATCACGGCGAAGTGGCCCTTGAGCGCGGGCTCGTAGCGGACCGCCACCACCTTGCCGCCGCGCGCCGCCAGCACGCGTCGCCCGCACGGCGCCGTGATGTCGAGACCCTGATGCGTGCGCCCGCCGTTGCGCGGCGCGCCGAACGCGCCGACCGGGCCGCGCAGTCCCGTCGGGCCCGCCACGGGGAAGACGAACCCGCGCAGCCGAAACGACCCGGCGCGCCAGGCGCGCCCGCCAGCGGGCCGGACCACGAACGCGTAGCGCCCGTCGGGCGCCGCCTTCCCCCGCCGCGTGAGCCCGCGCCAGCGCACCGCGTGCCGGCGAAACGGCCGCGCGCCCCGCAGCACGCGCCCCCACACGGCGCGCCCCGTGCCCCGGCGCACCACGCGCACCCGCACGTCGGTGCGACCCGGCGCCTGGAAGCGGAAGCGCAGGCGCGCAGGACGCCTACCGTCGAACAGGGCGAGCCTCGGCCGCACCTGGGACGACACGAGCGCGAACGCCGGCACGAGCCGCGCCGCGGCGCTCGCCTCGGCGACCGGGCTCCCCGCCGCCGGCACCCGCGCCCGCAGCTCAGCCTCGGCGCGCGCGCCCCGCGCCAGCGCCCGGCGCAGCCGCTTGGCCCGCTTGCCGGGCACCCCGAGCGCCACTTCACGCTCGCCGCCGGGCCCGACCGCGACCGTCGCCGCGCGCAGCCGGACCGCCCGCTCCGCGCCGAAGACGACCCGGCCCCCGACGCGGGCCTCGCACCCGTCGGGACAGAGGAGCGAGGTACGCACGCGGACCGCGCCGCGCGGGCGCACGAGCTGCGGCGAGGGCGCCTCGAGCGTGAGCGCGGGCAGCGGCTCACCGGCGAGCGCGGGCTCTCCGCCCAGCGCCGGCACGCGCCCGCCCTCGGCGATGAGCGCCGCGAGCGCACCGGCGAGCGCCGCGAGCACGACCGCGGCGAGCACGAGCGCCCGGTTCACGCGCGGGGCGGCCTAGGCGTCGTCGGCAGGAGCCTCGGCCTGGGCCTCGGCGGTGCCGAGGATGTCGGCCGAGTTCGTGTAGGAGGTGTCGACGCGCACGCCCGGGCCCATCGTCGTCGCGAGCGTGATCGACAGGATGTAGCGGCCCTTGGCGGCGGCGGGCTTGGCGCGCACGATCTCCTCGACGACCGCCGCGTAGTTCTCGAGCAGCGCGCGCTCGTCGAAGCTCGCCTTGCCGAGGGCGAGGTGCACGACCGCCTGGCGGTCCGTGCGGTACTCGACCTTGCCCGACTTGGACTCCTCGACCGCCTTGGCGACGTCGTTGGTGACCGTGCCGACCTTCGGGTTCGGCATCTTGCCCTGCGGGCCGAGGATGCGGCCCAGCTTGGAGACGACCGGGCCCATGAGCGCCGGGGTCGCGATCGCCACGTCGAAGTCGGTCCAGCCCTGCTCGATGCGGTCGGCGAGGTCCTGCGCGCCGACGAAGTCAGCGCCGGCCTCCTGCGCGGCACGCGCCTGGTCGCCCTCGGCGAACACGGCGATCGTGATGTCCTTGCCGAGCCCGTTGGGCAGCGCCAGCGTGCCGCGGAGCTGCTCGTCCGCGTGGCGGACGTTCACGCCGAGGCGGATGTGGACCTCGACGGTCTCGTCGAACTTCGCGCTGGCCAGCTCCTTGACGAGGCGGATCGCCTCGGCGGGCGTGTAGTGGCGCTCGCGGTCGACCTTCTCGCGAGCGGCGCGGTAACGCTTGGAATGCAGAGCGGTCGCCATCGCCTTAGAGCCCCTCCACTTCGACGCCCATCGAGCGCGCGGTGCCGGCGATGATCTTCGCGGCCGCGTCGATGTCGTTGGCGTTCAGGTCGGGCATCTTGCGCTCGGCAATCTGGCGCACCTGCTCGGCCGTGATCGTGCCGACCTTGTTGCGGTTGGGCTCGCCCGAGCCCTTCTGGATCCCGAGGGCCTCGCGGATCAGCACCGCGGCCGGCGGGGTCTTCGTGATGAAGTCGAACGACCGGTCCTCGTAGACCGTGATCTCGACCGGGATGATCGTGCCGGCGTCCTGCTGCGTCTGCGCGTTGAACGCCTTGCAGAAGTCCATGATGTTGACCCCGTGCTGACCGAGCGCGGGGCCCACCGGAGGCGCCGGGTTCGCGGCGCCGGCCGGGATCTGAAGCTTGATCACGGTGAGGACCTTCTTGGCCATAAGCGACGGTCGAGGATACAAGGTGCGCGCCCAGTGCCACCCCTTCCCGGCCGGAAAGGGGAGTGGGCGCCGATCGCGAGCCGTTCGGGGCCGCCTGCGACCCAGCCTTCCGGTCGATCGACCACCGAGACGACGAAGCCGCGGCGGCCCCGCGCAAACGACTACGTCCCGCGCTTGCGGACCCTGAACTGCTTCGCGGCCTTCGCCGTGTTGCCGCCGGCATCCACGGCCCGCACGACGATCCGGTGCCGTCCCGGCTTCAGGCGCTTGTAGGCGACCGGCGACCTGCAGGCCTTGAACTTCCTCTTGTCCAGCTTGCAGCGGAACTGGATCTTGCCCGCCGCGTCGTCGGTGGCCTTGAAGCGCAGCTTCACCGAGCGCCGCTTGGCGTTGACCTTGGGCTTCTTGAGGGTGAGCGCGGGCGGCTGCTGGTCCTGCACCTCGGCAGCGCCCACGTCGGCGCCGTCGCCGCCCTCGGCGTTCTCGATCGCCTTGAAGTCGGCGCGCGGCAGGCCGCGCTGGTCGGCCTCCAGATCGCCCGCGAAGCCCTGGTCGATCGCCGGGCTCCCCGGCTGCGGCAGCATCGTCGGCGTCGGGCCGCCGTTGTCCGCGAGCGGCTCCAGCATCGGGTCAACGCCGACCTGGTCGGTGGGCTGGCCCAGCCCGCACGACGGATCCGCGGCGATGTTGTAGCCCAGCGAGGCGACCGCCTGCGCACAGGCGTCGTCCCCGGCGATGATCGTGCTGCGCACCGCCATCTGGGATCCCCCTGGCTGGAGCGCCGAGCCGACCAGGGCCGAGTTGCCCGCGATCGTTCTGCTCTCCACCAGGATCTGGCCGGTGGAGTTGCTCAGGGCGCCGATCCCGCCGCCTCCGGGGACCTCGGCTCGGCGGCCATGACCTTGTTGGAGGCGATCGTGCCAGCGCGCACGGTGACGTGGGTGGCCCCTGCGTTGGCGAACACGCCGCCGCCCGCTTCGCCCGCGTTGTTGCCCGTGAGCGCGCTGCGGACGAGGGTGACGGCGGCGCCATTCGCCACGGACAAGCCACCACCGAACGTCGCCCAGTTGCCTTCGAGCAGGACGTTCTCGATCAGCGCCTCGCCGCCGCTCACGTGGATCCCGCCGCCCGCCAGGGCGAGGTTGGCGATGACGCGCAGGTTGCGCGCGCGCAGCGTCGTGTTGACGCTCTGGATCGCGCCGCCCCCACCCTGGGTGCTGCCGTTGTGGAGCGTGAGCCCGGAGATCCGCGCCTCTTGGGCCTGGTTGAAGTTGAGGATCCGGAACTGCGGACCGACGCCGTCGCGAACAACGCACACGTCCTGACCCGCAAAGCGCACAGCGGGTCGCACCCAAAGCGTGAAAGTCCCATCTATGTGACCCCTTTGCCCCTGGGGCGCAGATCGCCCCATCGCGGTTAGTCCGTTCCGTCCTACGAGTCCCCGCGACGAGGGGTCCCCCGGCCCCCTAGCCGAAGCGACGCGGGCACGGTAGCACGCGGCCCCGGCACAGGGCAATTGCCGTTCGCCGCCGCCCTAGCGCCGGTCCTTGCGGTTCGGCCCGGGCATCCTGAACCGCTTGGCCGCCTGCGCCCTATTGCCCGCCGCGTCGATCGCGCGCACCGTGATCCGGTGCTTGCCCGGCCGCAGCCGCTTGTAGGTGACAGGCGATGCGCAGGGCTTGAACTTCTTGCGGTCGAGCCTGCAGGTGAGCTTGAGCTCCGCTTTCGGCGACCGATCGTCCTTGGCGTTGAAGCGCAGCTTCACCGAGCGCTGCTTGCGGTTGACCTTTGGCTTCTTGAGCTTGAGGGTCGGCGCCGTCGTGTCGGGCTCCGGATCCGGGTACTGCAGCTCCACCGCGCCGATGTCCGTGCCATCGCCGCCGCCCGGGTTGGGGATCGCGAGGATGTCGACACCGCGCGGCAGGCCACGCTGGTCGACGGCCACGTGCAGGCCGGCCGCGGTCCCCTGGTCGATCGCCGGGCTGTCGGGCTCGGGCGCCATGGTCAGCGTCGGCCCGCCGTTGTCGGCCAGCGGCCCGAGCAGTGGATCTACGCCGATCTGATCGGTGGGATCGTCGAGCCCGCAGCTCAGATCGTCGACGATGTTGTGACCGATGGACAGATAGGTGCCAGCGACACTGCAGTTCTGCGGTCTGGAGTCCGGATCCCCGCCCGCCGCGGGATAGGCCACCACGGAATTGCGGAGCTCGACCAGGTCGTCGGGAGTTCCGGTTTCGATGTTCGCGCCGCGGACGGCAAAGTTTCCAGCGATGGTGCTGCTTTCGATCCTGAAGGGGACGGGAAACGCGGTCAGCGCGATGCCGCCACCGGAGCCGACATGGGGGAGTCCGGGGGTCGACGCGGTGTTGCCGACAATCGTGCTGTTACGGACCAGGTGTGCCGGACCCGCCCGCTCGACATATAGGCCTCCGCCCGCGTCGTCCGCTTGGTTGCCGCTCAGGGTGACGCGGTCAAGTACGACCTGCGCGCCTTCGTGCACAGACACGCCACCGCCGAGGAATCCCGACAGGTTTTCAGCGATCGCGCTGTCGCTGATCATCACCGCGCCGGAGAACACCGCCACCCCACCGCCATACGAGGGGACGCGGTGTCCGCTCACGACCACATCGTCCAAGCGCAACACACCGTTTCGGCTCTCGATTCCGCCACCCTGCTCAGCCCCGGGCGCCCCGATCAGCGCGATACCCGAGACGGAGACATACGCAAGCGAGTCCCCGGCACCCGTGAAGTCGATGCTCAAGAGCCGGTAGTTGTCGCCCTCCTCGCGCCGCAGCGTGAGCCGATCGGACCCCGGGCCCTCGATCTCGACCGCGCCGGTGATCTGCGGCAGGGCGCTCTGCAGCTCGATCGTCCCGCTCACGCCCGTGGCATCGATCACGTCCAACGGGTCGGTCGAGGCGTTCGCCGCCTCGATCGCGGCGCGCAGCGAGCCCGCGCCGGAGTCATCGGTGTTCGTGACCTCGATGGTCGCGGCGTGCGCGGGCACGGCGAGCGCGATCGCGGCCAGCACGCCCACGCCAAGAGCCGAAGTTCTCATCCATCTCCCCCTCGGAAAAAGCGGAGAAGAAGCCCCGTATCAGTGACTTCCCTGTCGTTTGCGTCCCGCGACGAGGAGGAGTTCGGCCCCCTTGCCGAAGTGACCGGCGCACGCTAACACGCGCTTTGCGGGTTACGCAAGGGGCGCGTGTCGATGCGTGCGCCGGCCGAAAAGCAGGGCCCTAGCGCTTCCGCTTCGGCACCCGGAAGCGCGTGGCCGCCTGCGCCCGGTTGCCCGCCGCGTCGATCGCGGCAGGCCGCGCTGGTCGGCACCGAGGTCGCCCACGAACACGAACGACGCGGGTGAGGGGTCGCTGCGCGCGGCGATCACCCAGGCAAACGCCAGCGACGGGGCGGACACGATCGACGCCAGCGGCGTGAGCGGGACGATCGAGCTCTGGAGCGCGCCTCGGCCCCGGTCGGCTCGGCGCTTCAGGTCGGCGAATCCCCGACGACGGTGCGCAGGCCGAAGCGGCGCGCGCAAGGTAGCACGGGACCCGCGGCCGGGCAACGGGTTCGGAAGCTCCGCTAGGGCTTGCGCTTGGGCCTCGGCAGCTTACGGCGCTCGAGCGGCTGCAGGTGCGAGACGAGCTGATCGTCGATCAGCGCGTGCAGGGCCCAGGCCGGCGTCTCGTCGGCGAGCAGCGGCTCCTCGGCGCCCGGGATCTCGAGCGGCGCCTGGCGCCAAGTGCTCGGGCAGATCATCACCCCGCAGCCGCCCACAACGCCGAAGGCGCCGCGGTGCGCGTGCCCGCAGACCACCCGCTGCGCCTGCGGCTGGCGCGCGAGCACGTCGGCGAGCCCCGTGCGGTCCGGCTCGGGCAGGCCGATCTCGTCCATCGCGTGGATGCCGGTGAGGATCGGCGGGTGGTGCATCGCGATCAGGGTCGGCATCGCCGGCTCCGCCCGGAGCTCGGCCTCGAGCCAGGCGCGGTGCTCGAAGTCGAGGGCGCCCTCGATCTTGCCGGGGATCGTCGTGTCGCAGGCGATCAGCCGCACGCCGCCGATCCGCGTCGTATAGCGGAAGGGCGCGCCGGCGCTGCCGGTGCGCCCGTCGAGCGCGAAGTACTCGCGCACGGCGTCGCGGTCGTCATGGTTGCCGGGGATCACGTAGACCGGCAGCTCGAGCGGGGCGAGCAGCTCGCGCACCCGCTCGTACGCGCGCGCGCCGGGCGTGTCCACCAGGTCGCCGGTGACCAGCACCGCGTCCAGCCGGTTGGGCTGCCTGCGCAGCGCGTCGACGGCGGCGCTCAGCGCGAGGGCGGGCTCGCGGTCGCGCAGGCCGACGGTGATGTGCGGGTCGGATAGCTGCGCGATCAGGGTCGCGTCGGCCATGCGCCCCGGCGTTGGGCTGAGCGGATCAGGCGACCTTCTTCACCTGGTCGTAGCCGACCTCGACCGGGGTCTCGCGGCCGAAGATCGACACCAGGATCTTGAGCTTCTGCGCGTTCTCGTTGATCTCCGCGATCTCGCCGGAGAAGTCCGACATCGGCCCGGAGATCACCTTGACCGACTCGCCGACCTGGAACTGCGCCTTCGTCCGCGGCCGCTCGGCGGTCTCGCGGTGCAGCATCCGGTCGACCTCGGCCTGCGAGAGCGGGATCGGCTTGTTGCGCGAGCCCACGAAGCCGGTGACGCCCGGCGTGTTCTTGACGAGATTCCAGGCGTCGTCGGTCATCTCCATGTTCACGAGCACGTAGCCCGGCATGGTGCGCTTCTCGACGCTCACGCGCTGGCCGTCCTTGAGCTCGGACACCTGCTCGGTGGGCACGACAACCTGGCGCACCTTGTTGCGCGCGTTCATCGTCTCGACGCGGTGCTCGAGGTTGTGCTTGACCTTGTTCTCGTGACCCGAGTAGGTGTTGATGACGTACCAGCGGAACATCTGTCTCTAGTTGGTCCTCAGTTGAAGTTTTAGTGGGTGCCGCGACGAGCGTCTCGGGCTGGACGACCTAGACGATCTGGCGAACGAGCCAGTTGAAGGCTGCGTCGAGCACACCCAGGTAGGCAGCGGCGACGGCGATGAAGATGAGCGTTACGGCGGACGCCTGGGCGAGCGTCTCGCGGTCGGGCCACTGCACGCGGCGCAGCTCGTGCCAGCAGGAGATCAGGAAGGCCATCACGCGGCCGCGCTGCTTCTCGGCCGGCTCCTCGCGGCGGCGGCGCGCCTCGGACTCCTTGGCGCGGCGCTTGCGCTCGCGCTCCGCGCGGCGCTGCTCGCGGCGGCTCAGCTTGCCGTCGGTCGCGGCCTTGGCGCGCGACGGGGCGGGAGCCTTGGGCTCCTTGTCCTTGCTGCGCAGCTCGTCGAGCTTCGCGCCGCGCTCGGCCAGCTCGACCTCAGCGACGTCCGCCGACTCGGGGACCTGCGTGTCGCGCTGAGCCTGCGAGTCGGTGCGTCGCTTGTTCTGCTGCTGAGCCTGCTTCTTGCGCCGCTCGGCCTTCCGCTGTGCCCTGGTCTTCGCCACGGTTCGAGGGCGCTAGCGCGTTTCCTTATGCGGGGTGTGTCGCCCGCACCAGCGGCAGTACTTGCGCAGCTCGATGCGGTCCGGCGTGTTGCGCCGCGACTTGTTCGTTTGGTAGTTGCGCCGCTTGCACTCCTCGCAAGCAAGCGTCACAGCGATTCGGACGTCTCCGCGAGCCATTCGATCCTCACATCTGGCAGCCGCCCCGTTGGCGGCATACGAAAAAAAGACCTCTGCGCCGCAGCGCGAGGTGCTCGAAGAATAGCGGCCTCGCGGCGAGGCTTGCGGGGCCGCGCGCGGTCCGCAATCCCGCGCCCCGCCGCCGCGGCCCGCGAGCCGGGACGGCGGCCTCCGCGAAGCACGATCACGCGACGTTCAGCCCTGGCCTCCGCGAGCCACGATCACGCGACGTTCAGCCCTGGCCTTCGATTTTCGACGACCACGGCTGAACGTAGCGCGGGCGCGCGCGAACGTTCAGCCCACGTGTTCGAAAAACGACGACCAGGGCTGAACGTGTGGTGTGGGTCGGCCGGGGAGTCCGCAATGCGGAAAAATGGCTTGGCCAAGCCGTTCGACGTGCGGTACGCGGTTGTTTCCGTTATGGCCGAGGTTTAGTATCCCGGAGGATGCCTACGGGTGGGTTCGGCTGGCGGGCCGCTGCGTGAGACTCGCCGCCGCGAGAGCCTCGGATCACTCTTGCAACGCAACGGACAACATCGGACGTCGCCGCCCGCGGGGGCCGGCGCCGTCCTCAAGCTGATCCGCGAGGGGGAGGCGGTGACCAGGGCCGACCTGGCCCGGCGCACCGGGCTGGCGCGCTCGACGGTCGCCCAGCGCG
>Ga0207874_1004071_pt1 | contig 11264 bp, 11 predicted proteins | sample HigsolmetaAR201D_FD_184833 | JGI IMG/M metagenome (GOLD analysis project Ga0207874, IMG submission 184833) | Ionic liquid and high solid enriched microbial communities from the Joint BioEnergy Institute, USA - AR20-1-D (SPAdes) (version 2) ... | reverse complement strand
GGAGGTGTGAGGGCTGCCGAAGCACCAGGGCTTCTTTCGGGAGAGCTGCCAGCCGCGCACTGCATTCCGCAGGGAGGTGTGGAGGGCCTGCGGCCCTCCACGGACTTTTTTCCGCTCTGGGGCGACAAAGTCGCCCCAGAGCGGCAGATTCTAGCGAAGCCTCCCCAACCCCTTGGCACACTCCTTGAAGCTCGTCGGCTAGGCTGCCAAGCGGCGGCTGCGCATCGAGAGGAGGACAGCATGAGCGATCGAGCGATGGCCGGCGGGCACGGCGAGGCGCACAGCACGGTCGGCGCGTGCGACGTCACGGTCTGCACCCACAACCGCGACCACCAGTGTCACGCGGGCGAGATCCGCGTCGCCTTCGTAGACGGCATGGCGCACTGCGAGACCTACACCCCGCGCGACCTGGAGGTTGGGGCGCGCGGAGGCACGCAGGCGGGCGCGGGGCAGCGGAGCTAGGGCGCCGCCCGAGTGGCTGGCGGGACAGAGGTGGCCTGGAGGGACTTCTCCCTTCCAGGCCACTTGTTTTCGGCCGGCTGGGCCACGTGCGCGGCGCTGCAGCCGCGCGCTACTCGGCGGGCTCGCCGCGCGCCACGCGCCGCTGCGGCGAGTCCTCGGCCAGCTGCATCAGCTCGATCGCGTTGCCGTCGGGGTCGCGGATCCACGCCTGCCAGTTGCGGTCCAGCCCGAGCTGCGGCTCGCGCTCGATCGTGATGCCCGCGGCGCGCAGCCGCTCCACCAGCCCCCGGAGGTCATCGGTCAGGAGGCAGAGGTGCATAAAGCTGCCCCTGCGATTGGGCTCGGGCTCGGGGCCGTTCGGAAACACCTCGATGAAGCGGTCGCCGCCGACGTGCAGGTACACCAGCATGAGGGAGCCGTCGTCGCGGTGGAGCCGGAACGCCTCGCGGATGCCCAGCTGCTCGTAGAACTTCAGCGTGCGCTCCAGGTCGTGCGCCGCGAACGCGGTGTGGCCGAGGTCGGTGATCATGGGGAAGTCCTTTCTGCCTGCCAGCACAACCGGCACAGGTGTATCCAGGCGCGCCGGGCGCGCCTCCGCCGCAGACTCTACCACGTTTTGCCGCGCTGCGCTGCGGGCCACTTCTGTATCGGATGGCGCGTAACCTCGCTGGCCTCTGCAGCGGTATCTAAGCAGACTGCCGGCAGCCTTCACCTCCCACCTGCCAGCGCCCATAGCCTTCGTGTAACCACGCCGGCAGTCTCCCCTCCTCGAACCGAAGCCCGCCCCACATCGCAGCCCTGCTACGACGGTACGTCGCGGTATCCCGATTGTTCAGGGATCGTACACGCTGTGTAACTATTGCGGTAACCGCTCCGTGATACTATCAGGAAGAGCGGCTCGAGAGCACAGCACGCGTGTGCGCCGTGCCCGCTCACCTGCCTGCCGGCGAACAGCGGCAGCGCGACCAACAGCACAGTCTCTAGTTCTACCCCACATCGATGTGAGGCAGTTATGGCATTCGGACGCTTGAAAGTCGCCACGCAGCTCAGCCTGCTGGTTGGCGCGACCGCGCTGGTGTCGATCCTGTTGCTCGGCGCGCTCCTCATCGTCGAGACGCGGCGCGTGGTCGAGAGCGAGATCGAAGACCGCTCGACCGCGCTGCTTCTGTCCACCGGCGAGCTCCTCGCAACGCCGCTCGCGTACGGCGACCACTCCTCGGTGAACCGGCTGCTTGAAACGATCGTGCAAGAGAACGCGCTCGACGAGGTCTATGCCTTCAGCGTGACGGGGCATATGATCGCCGCGCACGCCGCCGATACCGGCCCGGGAGGCAGCCCCAAGCTGGAGCACACCCTCCAGCCCGAGCAGATCAACGAGGTGCTGCAGAGCGGCGCGCCGGTCATCCGCGCGCACGACTTGGACATCGACATCGCCGTGCCGATCACCCTCGGCGGCCACCCGATCGGCGTGGTCCTTGGCGTCGCGTCGTCGGAGGACGCGATGGCCGCGATCGTGGCCGCCGCGCCGCGCATCGGCACGGCTGCGCTGATCGTCGCGCTCGTCGCCGCGCTGTTCGCGGTGGGGATCGGCCGGTACATGGCCGCGCCGCTCAAGACGCTGGCCGCGGCCGCGACGGCGGTCGGCGAGGGGCGGCTGGAGGCGCCGACAGGCATCCGGCGCGGCGGCGAGGTCGGCGCGCTGGCGGCGGCCTTCACCCGCATGGTCGAGGATCTGCGTGTGGCGCGCGCCGAGGTGGCCGAGCAGCAGCACACGCTCGAGCGGCGCGTGGCCGAGCGCACGGCCGAGCTCGAGCGCGCGCTCGAGGAGCTGAGCGCGACCGCCGCGGAGCGCGAGCGGCTGATCAACACCGTGCGCGAGCTCTCCAGCCCGGTGCTGCCGGTGATGGAGGGGGTCCTGGTGATGCCGCTGATCGGCGTGATCGACTCGGAGCGGGCCGCGAACCTCATCGCCGCGCTGCTCGGCGGGGTGCAGAATCACCAGGCGCGCGTGGTGATCCTCGATGTCACCGGCGTGCCGATCGTGGACACCCAGGTGGCGCGCGCGCTGATCCAGGCCGCCGAGGCCGTCCGGCTCCTCGGCGCGCAGACGGTGCTGGTCGGGCTGCGGCCCGAGCTGGCGCAGACGATCGTCGGGCTGGGGCTGGACCTCTCGGGGCTCATCACCCGGGCGGACCTGCAGAGCGGCGTGGAGTACGCCAGGTCGAAGGTCTGAGGTTCGCCGGCGGCGGGCTGGCTCAGCCGAGCGGCAGCCCGGCCGCGAGGGCCAGCAGGGTTGCGACGGTGTTGGCCAGCGCGTGCGCGAGCGCCGCGGCGCGCCAGCCATAGCGCGAGGCCAACACCCCCATCACCAGGCCGAAGCCAGTGAGCGCCAGCAGCCGGCCCAGCGAGGCGTCGATGATGGCGTGCTTGAGCGAGAACAGGGCCGACGTGACCGCGATCCCCAGAACACCCCCCGCCGCGGCGACCACGCGCGGCTGAATGAGGCCGCGCCACAGCCACTCCTCGGCGAAGGGCACGACGACGCAGTTGACGATCAGCAGGCTGACCGGCACCAGCAGCGGCGCGGCGGCCTCGAGGATCGTCGTCTCCCAGCGCCACGGGCTGACCACCGACGGCAGCTGGACGCTCCCCCAGAGGATCTGATCGACAAGGCTCAGCAGAATGACCGCGACCGTCGTCACGAGGGCGGCGAGCCACACCTGCCAGCGCCGCGCGGTGCGCAGGATCTCGCCCACCGCCTGGCCGATGGACGCGAGGCTGCGCTTGCCGGCGGGGAGCGTGAGCCAGACCAGCGCGGCGTACAGAATGCCGGTTGCCAGCATGTCGTTGACGCGCAGCGAGCCGATCGCCGGCGGCCAGAACAGCACGAAGTGGCGTGCCAGATACTCGCCGATCACGATAATGACCACAAGCCACAGCGCCAGCCGCAGCCCCTGATCGCGGCGGCGTGGCTGCACCACCGATGTATCAGTTAGAGACATAGCGCCCTCCTTCAGCTATTATCCGGCGCCGTGCTCTCCAGCCATCTGATCGCCTCCTCCGCCGTGCCCACCTCGACGATCACGATCCTGCGCGACGCACGGCGCGCGTCGATGGCGTTCTCCCGCGGCACCAGGAAGTGGCTCGCCCCCGCGCGCTCCGCCGCGGCGACCTTCTGCGCCACGCCGCCGATCGGGCCGACGCGCCCCTCTGGGTCGATCGTCCCCGTCCCGGCGATCCGCCGGCCGCCGGTGAGATCGCCGGGCGTGACCCGGTCGTAGATCGCCAGCGTGAACATCAGGCCGGCCGACGGCCCGCCGACGACCGAGCGCGGCTGGATCTCCACCGGGAAGGGCAGCTGGGCGACCTGGCCGGCGGTCTCGATCGTGATGCCGATGCGCGGCGGGCCCTCCGGCTCGGACGGCGGCAGCAGCGGGATGGTGATCTCCATCGTCTCCCCGGCGCGCACCAGGGTCACGCGCGCCGACGACCAGTTGACGAGCGAGCCGAGCGCGACGATCAGGTCGGAGGTGGTCCGCACCGGCATGTCGTCCAGCGCGATGATCCGGTCGCCGGGCTGCAGCAGGTCCTGGACCTGGCTCTCGGGCGAGATCCCGGTCACGCGCACGCCGGTACCGGTGAAGAACGCGTTGTACCCGGCGAGGCGCAGGGCCACGACGCTCGCCACCGCCTGGCTCTCGTCGAGCATACGCGCGTTCTCGGCCATCAGCTCCTGCGGCGAGACCTCCGGCGGCACGATGCGCTCGGGCGGCACGATCACCAGCGTGTCGTCGAGGTGGCCGAGCAGCAGCTGGCCGGCCAGGATGGGCGTCTGCCCGACGACCGTCGTCAGCAGAAAGGCGCCCTCGTTCGACTCCGGCTCTGCGTCCGGGATGTCGATCATCGGCGCGACGGCGACCGCTGTCCCGGGGGCGTACAGGCCGTGGGGCGTCGGGACGATCGCGACGGCGGGGGCGAGCAGCACCACGCCGAGGGCGACCGCGGCGGCCCTTCGCGCAGCAGAGACGGAGACGCGCTTGGAGGGCGAAGCGGGGGCCGGCGGGTAGCGCAGCACCAGCCCGATCAGGGTCGCCAGCAGCACCATGCTGAGGCCGATCGTATCGCTGAACCGGGCGGCCTGTGCCACGACGTAGACGCCCCAGGCGAGCAGCGCTGCAATCAGCCCGACGCCGATGCGCTGGCAGACGCGCTCCGGCCGCTGCACCACGCCGGCCAGCGCCAGCGCCATGAGGCGGCCGCCGTCGAACGGGTAGGCGGGCGCGAGGTTGATGGCCCCCAGCACGCCGTTGAACACTGCGACGAACAGGGCGATCGAGTCGCTCGACGGGTGGAGCTGGAGCGCCCAGACGACCGCGCCCGCGCCCGCGAGCAGCAGGCTGGCGCACGGGCCGATGAGTGCGGCGAGCGCCTCGTCCCGGTTGCTCGCTGCGCGCGGCCAGACCTGGGCCGCGTCGCCGAGCAGGCTGATCCGCAGGCGGGCGGGCGCGGGCGAGCCGAGCCACCGGGCCGCGGCGACGTGGGCAAACCCGTGGGCGAGGACGGAGAGCGCCGCCAGGAGCACGATCAGCAGCGCCGCCAGCCAGCGCACACTCCCCGTGAGCGCCGGAGCAACCACGGGCATATACAGGGTGGCGGCGAACCAGAGGCCCGCGACCAGCGCCAGCACCGAGATCGGTTCGAAAGCGAATGGCTGGCCGGGGCGGCGCGGCAGGATGCGCCCCGCGCGGCTCGTGGCCAGCCAGTCCATCGTATCTCTAAGCTTCACACGCTCCTACTTGTGCTTTCTCTGTGACGCGGGTGTTCCATGTTTGGCTCCGGCATGCTACCATAGAGACCTTACCCCCCGCGACACAGCTCCTACGACCAGCACGACCTAGGCCATTGGTAGGGTTGAGGGAGGCGCAGCCTCCTAGAACCCCTCGTGCGTCGCCCTGCAGCAACTTCGCTGCCGTGGGCGGCGCAAAAGGGTTCGTGGCGGGCCTGTGGCCCGCAACGTCCCCTGAACCCTGTTCGGCCGCAGCACAGCGCCCGTGCTGCGCGCCAGCCGTGCTAGTGGGAAGGACACCACCCATGCGTGAGCGATCACACATCAAGCCGATGGCGCTCCTGGTCTTCTGGGGGCTGTTCCTGATCCTCTTCCTGAACGGCGCCTCCCTCGATCGCATCACCGCCACCTTCCTGACGCTGCGGTCCGAGTACACCGTGACCGAGCAGCTCTCGAAGTTTCTGCTGCTGCTGGTCATCTTCGTCGCTGTGCTGGCCTACAGCCAGCTGCGCCGCGTGCCCGACACGCAGAGCGCGCTCGCGTTCCTGGCGCTCGGCCTGATCATGTACCTGGCTGAGAGCAACATGGTTGCAGAGGAGCTCACGGCGCCGGTCGGGGCGGCGCTCTTCGGGCTGACGCTCACCCTGCTGGTGCGCCAGCGCGCGTGGGTGTCCGCGGCCCTCGTCGTGGCCGTGTGCCTGGTGACGCTCGCGTCCGTGCTGCACGACTTCGTGGACGACGGGAGCCCGCTGGCGATGCTGCTGCCCGGCGCGCTGCGCTCGCCGCTGATGATGTTCCACGAGGAGTACGCCGACACCCTCGGCCAGGCGCTGCTCTGCACGGCGGCGCTCGTGCGCTTCGGCGACCTGCTGGCCGGCTGGGTGCTCCGGGCGCGCGCGGCGTTGTTCCTGCTGCTGGGCTGCGTGGGCCTGCTGGCGATCGGGGACAGCTTTCTGCACCACCAGTACAGCCCGAGCATCAGACTCCAAATCGTCGCCCTGACCCTCGCGCTCGCCGGGTTCGCGGGCGGCGTCATCGCGAACCACTACCTTCTGCCCCGGCCCGCGCGCCTGACGCTTCACAGGGAGCGGCACTTCTACGCCTTCCTGTACCTCTTCTTCGTGGGGCTGCCGGCCACCTATCGCGAGGCAGACATGCCCCCCTTCGTGCTGCTCTGGGGCCCGGCTGTGGTGTACTGGCTCTGGCACCTGTACGCGCAGCGCGCCCGGCCCAGGGAGAGCCGGGAGCCGGCGGCGATGCCAGCGGCCCAGCAGGCGCCCGCGGGGCCCGGCAGGTAGGCTGTCTCGGCCGCCTGCTGCGCGCGGCGGAGGGAAGGGCTTCGGGGGAGGCGCGGCCTCGGGCCTGCGGTCTACGGCGTCCGGCGCGGGATGATGGAGATGCCGCCGCTGCGTTCCAGCACGGCGTACTTGATCTGCTCCATGCGCTCGAGGCCCTGAGTCTCGCGGGCGGCCGTCAGCACGTCGTCCTCGTCGACGCGCGCCCTGACCATGCGGTCCTTGAGCGGCCGGCCGTCCTCGACGATCACCAGCGGGACGCCGTCGATCAGTTGCTCCAGCGTCGCCGAGCGCCCCTTGAGCTTCGCCAGCGCGATGTCGACGCCGATGAGGGTGATGATGATCAGAATGGCGTTGGTGACCGAGAAGTCCTCGCCGAGCAGCGCCTGCTGGGTGGCCTCGCCGATGATCAGCAGCAGCACGAAGTCGAAGGTGGTGGCCTGGCTGAGGGTGCGCTTGCCGGCGATGCGGAAGACGACCAGGAGCACCACGTAGATCGCGACGCCGCGCAGCACAGTCTCCATCGCTCGCTCCTTACGGGTACACGAACTGGGTGAACTGCAGCGCGGGCTCGTCGCCCAGCCCCACCTGGGCCGGAAGGAGCCCCGGGCGCAGCGGAGTGACGCGGAAGGTGATCCAGGCCGGGTCCGCGGGCTGCCGCAGCGTGAAGACGTAGGTCAGCCGGCCGCCGCCGTCGTGCACCTCGCGGGGCTGCGGCGAGACGCCGGTGACCTTCACGTGCTGCAGGTAGTCGTGCGGCAGCCAGACCTCCACCGTCGTGTCGGAGGCGGCCGGGCGCACGAAGACATCAAACGAGGTCTCGGTCTCGAAGCGCTCGAAGCGGTTGTACTCCACGCGCAGCGCGCCCCGCTCGGCCACGGCCGAGCTGAGCGGCCCCGGCCCGAACAGGCCGAGCGCCGCCGCGACCAGGATCAGCGCAAACACGGCCCAGCCGGCGCGCTGCACCTGCCACGTGCGCTCCTGAAACGGGAGGTCCTCGGCGATCTCCAGATCGCCGATGCGGTGTACGTTCGCCATTGCACGGCTCCTGGTCCGACCGCGCTCCGGCGCATCCGCGCCCGGCGTGCGGGAGCTGCACGGGCCTTCGAGCGGTCCTCCGGGGCGGCCGAGGACGCCTTCCGCCCATGCCCGCCCCGGTTCTGCCGGCGCGCTGGCCTACCGGCGCGTCTCGGACTCCCAGTAGGCGGGGCGGCCGTAGTGGCGGTACAGCCGCTCCTCGTCCTCGCGGTTGAGCATGCGCTCGGGGTCGTACTCCGGGCCGCTCTTGACCTGCTCCTTGGTCAGATCCACATAGACCGCGCGGTCATCCCAGGAGACGGACTCGATCCAGCGCGGCGAGACGAGCACCCGCTTGCCCGGCCACCAGTTGCGCGTGTCGACCACCATGTAGCGGAGCGCCCAGCTCTCGTCGTCCAGGATGAAGTCCTCCACGTGGCCGATGTCGCCGTCGAGGGCCTGGATGGCGTAGCCGGTGACCTCGCGGGTGCTGCGCAGGTGCGGGTCGCCGCGCTGCTCCTGGCTGGGCGCCACCTCGCGCTCGGTCGCCGTCGCGTCGGACATGGGCGGCGCCCCGGGCGCGGTGGGCTGCGGCGCCATCCCGACATAGCCGACGCCCCACAGGCCCATCGGGTACATCCCGGCGCCCCACAGGCCGGGGCCGCCCCAGTAGGGCGCGTAGCCGTAGTAGTTCGCCAGCTCGATCTCGCGCTGGCGCGAGACCGGCTGGTCGGTCGAGATGTCGGGGCTGTTCTCCACCTGGCTTCTGGTGAGCTTGACGCTGAGCTCCCGGCCCTGCCAGTCGGCGTGGCCGAGGGCGATCGGCGAGATCAGCACCAGCCTGCCGCTCAGCCAGTCGCCGGTGTCGGCCACCATGTAGCGCACCGTCCAGTGCTCGTCGTCGAACAGGAACTCGTGGACGCCGCCGATCTTCCCGTCGGTCGCGCGGATCGTGTAGCCCTGCAGCTCATTGGCGCTTCGTAGGGTCATGGTCATTTCTCCTTTCCCGCCGCTCTTCCCGGCGCCGGTGGCGCGGGGCGGCGGGCGCATGCGAGCACCGGAAGGGCTGCGCCCCGTGCCACTGGCCGGATCATCAGCACGGAGCGTGCCGGCCACGCGAGCACCTCTCGGCACGCTGCTTGCACCTCTCTATTGACAGGACTTACGCGGTGGTCCGTCTTGCACCTAGGCGTGTTCCGCAGGCGCTCCGCCCTGCGCCCGGACAGAAGGGCCAGCGCCGGCCCTCCTGCACCACCCGTTCCAGGGCCTGCGGCCCTGGACTCGCAAGGGAACGCGTACCGTGCCAGTTTGCCCGTTGTCATGCCCACCTCCACCGATGCCTGTGCCTAGGCACAGACTGATGTGCTGCAATGCCTACCCGGATGTGGAGGATTTCGCCGATCGGACGGTGACGGCGTCGGGGCTCACCAGCCTCGGCTTCAACTGCATCTGGCTGCTGCCGCTCTTCGCCTCGCCCATCCTCGATGACCTGCGGCGGCTCAAGCGGGTCTACAGCCTGCTGCTCACCCTGCCGAAGGTAGGGGGCAGGGCGGCGTGACGATCCTCGATACTGACGCGCCATCCGTGCTCGGTCTGCGCTATGATCTCGGTGAGCATGCGCTGATCGCGCTGCACAACCTGAGCGATCGGGCGTGCACCGCCGTCGTGGATGTCGGCGAGGGCGCCGAGTGCCTGGCCGACCTGCTCGACGGGCTGGCACACGTCCCGGTGGAGGGCAAGCACTCGGCGGCCGCGCCGAAGATCCGCCGGGGCGCTCGAATCACGCTACTGCACAATGCAAAGGATAGAGCCATGAAGAGGCTATTTCGGGACCGGTACGACGCGGGGCGCCGGCTGGCGGACCTGCTGATGGAGTACGCCCACGTGCCGGACGTCCTGGTGCTCGCGCTGCCGCGCGGCGGGGTGCCGGTGGCCTACGAGGTGGCGCTGGCGCTGGACGCGCCGCTCGATGTGTTCGTCGTGCGCAAGCTGGGCGTGCCGGGCCACGAGGAGCTGGCGATGGGGGCGATCGCCTCGGGCGGGGTGCGCGTGCTCAACGAGGATGTCGTCGAGCCGCTGCGCATCCCGGTCCACGTCATCGACGCGGTGGCGGCGCGCGAGAGAGCGGTGCTGGAGGAGCGCGAGCGGGCCTACCGCGACGGGCGGCCGGCGCCGGAGGTGCGCGGCCGGACCGTCATCCTGGTCGACGACGGGCTGGCGACCGGCTCGACGATGCGGGCTGCGGCGCGCGCGCTCCGCCGGCAGGGGCCGGCGCGGCTGGTGGTGGCGGTGCCGGTGGCCGCCCCGGAGACCTGCGCCTCGTTCCAAGGCGAGGTGGACGCGATCGTCTGCGCGTACACGCCCCACCCGTTCTACGCCGTCGGGATCTGGTACGCGGACTTCTCGCAGATCAGCGACGACGAGGTGCGCGAGCTGCTGGCACGGGCCGCAGAGCGCGGGCTGCCCGTGGAGCGGGCGCACGTCGGCTGAGGGCCAGCGCCTCGTCTCTGGTATGATAGCCGGGCACGGGGCCGCCGCGCCGCCGGGGCGCGGGTGGCAGCGCCGGCAGCGACGAAAGGCGAGGTGCGCGATGGCGGAGCCACGGATCACCGGAATCGAGGTCCACACCTACACCTACACCCTGCACGACTTGGGCAGGGACTACAACGGCTTCAACCTGGTGTACGATCCGGGCGGCACTGTCACGCAGACGGGCTACATCATCCGCATCCTGACCGACGTGGGGCTCGTCGGCGAGTGGGCGGGCGGCAGCGCCGCCGACTACGCGGTCCTGCCCTCGTTCGCCCACTACCTGATCGGCAAGAACGCGCTCGAGCGCGAGCGGATCTACTCCGACGTGAAGCGCGCGCTGCGCCAGGTGGCGCGCATCGGCCTGGCGCCGGTGGACATCGCGCTCTGGGACCTGGCCGGCAAGTACTACGAGACGCCGATCTACCGGCTGCTGGGCGGCTACAAGGAGCGCCTGCCCTGCTACGCCAGCACCTACCACGGCGACACGAACGGCGGCCTGGACAGCCCGGAGGCCTACGCCGACTTCGCGCTGCAGTGCCGCTCCATGGGCTACCCGGCGTTCAAGATCCACGGCTGGGGCCAGGCGCCGATCGAGCAGGAGATCGCCACCGTCCTCGCGGTGCGCAGCGCCGTCGGGGACGAGATGGACCTGATGCTCGACCCGGCCTGCGAGTACATCACCTTCGGCGACGCGCTCAAGGTGGGCTGGGCCTGCGACGAGGCGCGCTTCTTCTGGTATGAAGACCCCTACCGCGACGGCGGGATCTCGCAGTTCGCCCACCGCAAGCTGCGCCAGCTGATCAAGACCCCGCTGCTGATGACTGAGCACGTGCGCACGCTGGAGCCGCACGTGGACTTCGCGCTCGCCGAGGCCACCGACTTCCTGCGCGGCGACGTCGGCTACGACGGCATCACCGGCGTGATGAAGCTGGCGCACGCCGCCGAGGGGCTCGGGCTCGACATCGAGTTCCACGGGCCGGGCCCGGCGCAGCGGCAGTGCATGGCGGCGGTGCGCAACACCAACTACTACGAGATGGGACTCGTCCACCCGAAGGCGCCGGCCAGCCACGACCCGAACCTGTACCTGGACGGCTACCGCGACACGCTCGACGCGATCGACGAGGACGGCTGCGTCCCCGTGCCGCAGGGGCACGGCTTGGGCGTCGCGATCG
>Ga0207874_1004061_pt1 | contig 11282 bp, 7 predicted proteins | sample HigsolmetaAR201D_FD_184833 | JGI IMG/M metagenome (GOLD analysis project Ga0207874, IMG submission 184833) | Ionic liquid and high solid enriched microbial communities from the Joint BioEnergy Institute, USA - AR20-1-D (SPAdes) (version 2) ... | reverse complement strand
TCCCATCGGCGGTCGCTTGGGTGCTCGTGTGAACCTCCGCTGGCTGACAGGCTCCGAAATACTATTCACTATCTGTCAGTCAGGAAAGGCTAGAGTACACGTTATCATCATAGTGGCGGACCACTACAACGTGACGTTGACTCTGACTGAGGCATGTTGAAGAGGCCGAAGCCCTCGCAGTGCAGGCTCTCCACGAGTCCAACTCATTGGCGACGCATGGAGTTGTCATAATCACCCCATGCCCGCCCCTACCTTCGATCGCTCGTCGTTGGCAGGGTGAGTTGCGCACCGGCTACCTGCTTGGCCCGTTCATCGCGCCGGTCATAGCGCGCGGTCGTCAGCGGACTCGCATGCCCCGCGATCCGTTGCACGGTCGCAAGGTCGACGCCTCGGTCGAGCAGGGTCGAGATCGTCGTCCGGCGCATGTCGTGCGGGCGTACGGGCGGAAGACCGGCCTGCGCTGCCCGGCGGTCCAGGATGTACCAGATCGCCTGATCACTCAGCGGGCGCTCGAGCACCCGCTTGGCCTTGCTGATCGCCCGAAACATCGCCCCGCGCTGCACGGCGCTCGCCTTCCGCCAGTTGTTCAGGGCGCGCGCCGTGTCCTTGCTCACGTATACCGTGCGTGCCTTGCGCCCCTTGCCCTGGCGAATGGTCACCCGCTGTTCCTGCTCGACATAATCATCCCACGTCAGCGCGACGAGCTCGCTCCGTCTGAGGCCGGCGTTATACAGCAGCGCGATGATCGCCTCGTCGCGTATGCCGGTGATGCTGGTATCGGCGCGGCACGCGGCGAGGAGCGCTGCGATCTCGGCGCTCTCAAGCGCGCGGCCACTCTCCGCCGTCTCGCCGCGCACGGGGTCGATGTCGATCGCCCTCCGGTAGTCGCGCTCGTCAATCAGGTCGAGGCGCCAGCAGGCCTTGAGGACGCCGCGGAGGGCGGCGATGCGCTGGCGGGCAGTGGAGGGGGCGTAGCGCTCGGCGAGGCGGCTTGCGAGCGCCGTCGTGTGCGCGACGCGCAGCGCGTGCCAAGGGACGGTGTAGATATCCTGCTCCTGTCCGGTGAGGAGGAAGGCGCACACCTCGAGCGCCTCGCGCATGGTGCGCCGGCTGTGCTCGCTGCGGAGGCTGCTGAGGTAGAGCGTGACCGGGTGGCGCGTGCGGTCGGTCGGGCGCGCGAGCGATGCCGCCTCACTCTCGCTGATGATGAGCTCCTGGTCTGCCACGGCCACCTCCGGGACGGCGCGCAAAGTCGCCATCACTTTTGATAATTACCCTTATCATAAGTAATAAAGCCAGATTGTCAATACCCCTTGCGACGCGCATGTTCGTATCTTCGCAAGTGCAGCTTGTAGCCTGCATACTGCAATTGGTACCCCGCACCTTGACCGGCGTGGAGATGGTGTGGCCGATCTGCAGGACGTCGTCCTACGCGCGTCGTTCACCTACAGTCTAGGCTCTGTACGGCAATCACCTAGCAGAGTGGCTAGAGCACGTCACAAAGTGATTTGGTTCTCTGATGCGGTAAATCTGGGTTGTAGTATAGAGCCTAGCTGGCGCAGATCAATACAGTCGAAAACAAGAACTAACCGGTGAGTTCAGCGCTCCGCTGATCTGCATTTCGCTGGGGTGACTAATCGTCCAACAACCCCCGCATCGTTCTGAGAGGCTGAGCGGTAGCATAGACGGGGAATCCAACACGACTAGTTTTGTCACCAGTAAGGTAGCTCGCCATGCCCTTTCCAACAGCACGTGGACGCCAACGGGAAGTAGTCTGTCTTCCGGATCAAGGTCACACCGTGGTACTTGGTGCCGCCGGCAGCGGGAAGACGACAATGGCGCTCCTTCGTGCCCGATACCTTGCCGAGCGTCTGCAGTCGCCGAATGAGTATGTCTTGCTCGTCACCTTTAACCGAGCGCTCGTCACCTATATGAGAGCCGTGAGCCGAGAGCTCCCAAGCCGCCTGCGAATCGAGGTGCGCAACTACCACCAATTCGCACGCGGCTATCTCGGTGCTATGAAGCGCTTGGGAACGAGGGATATCGTGGACCCGCGCAGCCGCAAGAAACTCTTCGAGCAGGCCGTCCACGCAGTGCGGCGGCAAATACCAGAAGAGTCTGTTTGGAATCACCCGGTAGCCTTCTTCGTGGAGGAGTGTTCGTGGATTGCGCGCCTCGGAATAACCGACGAGCAGACGTACTACGAGCTTCGCCGGCGGCATTACCCACAACTCACACAGAGCGCAAGCGCGGCCATCCTGGCCGTTGTGAAGCGGTATCGCTTGCTCCGCGCCGCACATGGCTACCGCTATGACTGGGATGATATTGCGACAATTGTTGAAGAAACACTTGCTGAGGATGCAAGCCCGCGCCGTTACAGGCATGTGGTCATCGACGAGGGGCAGGATTTCTCCCCGGCTATGATCCGCTCCCTGGTTGCCGCTATTCCTGAGAATGGGAGCCTCACCTTCTTCGGCGACATGGCTCAGCAGATCTACGGCAGCCGGATCTCCTGGAAAGATGCAGGCCTGAGAATCGACAAGCCGGAGTTCTTCAGCGAGAACTACCGCAACTCTTCGCAAATTGCGCGGCTCTGCCTTGCAATGACTCAGACACCCGCATTTCGTGGCGTAGCCGATCTGGTACTGCCTAACGAGCCACGTGCCGCTGGTCCTCTGCCCGCACTCGTTCGCTGCCAGTCGATCGAGAGAGAGATTGAGTGGGCGGTTCGGCATGCACGTGCAGCGGGGCCAAATCAGTCAGTTGCTATCCTCGTACGCCGGCGCGAAGATGAGCGACGTATCCTTCAGGTCCTCGGGAGAGTGCAGCGGCTCCATCGCGAATTGGATACCTGGTCAAGTACCGGTATCTCAGTTGGAACCATTCACGCAGCCAAAGGACTTGAGTTCGATACCGTTATCCTGCCCTTTTGCTCGGCCGACCGGCTTCCTGACCCACAGCACTTGCAAGCCTTCGCAGTAGCGGAGGATGGGATCGCGCAGGAGGCGCGGTTGTTGTACGTCGGGATGAGCCGTGCGCGCTCCGGTCTAATCCTTACCTACACGGGTCAGCCAACTCCTCTCCTCCCGGACAACGAGGGTCTCTATCAGCATGGGCAGCGGTGATACAATGACGACAGATCTTGAGCGCATTCGCACCGATATCGAGAGGCGCGGCATCTCGCGACTCTGCCACTTCACACAGTCACGCAAGCTTCACCACATCCTTGCAGAGACGCATGCGATCCTGCCGACCGCTGACCTCCAGCGTGCCCATCCCGACCTGCTCGATGTAACTGATCACAAGCGCCTCGACGGTCACCTCGACCATGTGTGCTGCTCGCTGGAATACCCGAATGTGTGGTACTTTGACCGTGTGCGGGACAGGTACCCTAATTTTGAAGGATGGGTAATTCTCGCAATTGCCCCGCAGATTATATGGGAGCGTCAGGCACTCTTCTGTCCGCGCAATGCAGCAACCGCGAATGGAGCGATGCTACGCTCGGGATGGGTTGGCTGGCAGGCACTCTTCGCGCCGTTGATCACAGGTGCTGGCGGGGTGTACCGTCGGACGCCACAGTATCCTCTAGCCTGCCCAACCGATTGTCAGGCGGAAGTGCTGATCCCCGGTCCAATTCCGCTTCCGGCGATCAGCGCAATCATCGTACCAAGCCGGGAAGCACTTGAGCAGGAGTGGGCACGCTTGAGAGCTCTTGATCTGCGGGTGGATGTTGAGTGGCGTGTGGCTCCAGGACTGTTCAGACGGGATTATCGCACGCACCTGGAACAGGGGCGGCGGCCAGAGGAGATCGTGGTCTACGAGCAGGGGAAGGATCGTAGGTGATTGACGATCGTCGGCAGATATCGTACACTTGTGCTACTTAATGAAGAGAAAGCAGCAGCGATGCGTGAGTCAACCTCCACGATTTCCTTCTCCCACATCACCTACGAGCAGATCGCTGGTGCACTCCTAGGGGCTGCCGTCGGCGATGCTCTCGGCTGGCCCTATGAGCAGAACGCCGCGCGCGTTGGACCACGCGTTGAGCCTGCTCCTGATGACACGTATCAGGGGTGGCGGCGGCGTATAGGTGGACGCTTTGGTACGCACGAGTTAGCCATCCAACCCGGCGCCTACAGCGATGATACACAACTCATCCTGGCTACTGCCCGTGCGCTCCTCACAACTCCCAAATGGGGGACTTACCTGAGTAACCACGAACTCCCACTGTGGTTGCTCTATCAGCGCGGTGGTGGCGGCGCAACAAAACGCGCAGCGGAGTCATGGCTTCGACACGAGGCGCCATGGACCAACTCGAAGCTGGCACACCGCTACTACCAGGCAGGTGGCAACGGCGTAGCGATGCGTATTCTGCCGCATCTCTTCGTTCCGGGCCAATCAGCACCGCAGCTCATGCGAGATGTGCTCCGCAACGGCATCCTCACCCACGGTCACCCGCGCGCGCTCCTTGGTGCGCGGCTCTATGCGCTAGCTGGTTGGTGGGTGGCGCAACAGCGCAGAGAAATTCTCTTCGGCGAACTTGTCACTGCAATGCTCGCACAGGAGGAAATCTGGGCCCAACCGCCTGAGCAGCAGAATAGCCAGGAGACCAACAGTCGCGGGTGGCTGGAAAGTGCTGATCAATACTTTCCCAACGGTTACCTCGAAACGTGGCATGGCGTGGTCGGCGAGATTCGCGAAGGGCTCCGCTACTGTGAGCGCGCGCTTGCTGAGGGGATACTCGCGAATCATGAAGAGCATCTTCGCCGACTAGGGTGCTTCAGCCGTGAGAATGGCTCCGGTGTTGTTGCTGCACTTGCTGCTATCTACCTCTTCTCAGCTCACGCATCGAATCCCATGGCTGGCTTGCGCACAATCGTCTATGCGCGTGGTACCGACACCGATACAATTGCGTCGATGGTGGGCGGGCTTTTCGGCTTGAGTCATCGCATAGAGTGGATTCCGGATCAGCTTCGCCGTGTTCAAGACCATGCCCTACTGGAGCATATCGCACAACGCTTCGCCTCATCCGAGCTTGGAAATCAGCCACCCCCTGACAAACGCTGGCATGAGTCAGATGCGAAGCTAGTGACGGAACAGCTCCGTCAGGGTGCTACACAGGTATGGCTAGGAGCGCTTGGGGCTGCACATGTTACGCATCAGCGTCCGCTCTTGGCACTGAAACACGGATCTCCCGGCCGGGAGTGGGAGCTCACAACAGAAGCCGGCCAGACAGTCTATATCACCTACACCCCCCGTGGTGATGCTAGTCGTTCGGAGGTGCGAAGGAGATCAGCAGAGAATGAGGAGAAGTTACAGGCACGCGCCAATTCTCCGATGTCTCAACAGCGAACTCTGAACGATATAGATGATCTGTTCCCAGAACCGATGCCCTCTGATAGTGCCGGATCTGACAGTACCCTAGAGTTGAACCCGGCTGCAGCAGCTGCAACGCTTGAGAAGCTAGCTGAGTTGCTAGGGGATGAGGTTTCTGCTAGATCAGCGCTCTTGCTGGCTACCCACATCCTACGTACACCGCCAATGAGTATTGCCGAGGCGCATGCCTTGGTGGACCGGTATCTGCCCAATCTCACCAACGCACAGCGCAAGGCGTGTCTGAAGGTCGTCGAACGAATTGTGGGATAAGACCTTTGCGCCGAAGTACCTCTACTAGCCTCAGGTGTTGATTGGAAGGCTAAACATACTTTCCTGTGCAGCGGCGGAAATCGTGCGGCCTGAAATTCACGATCCCGACGAGCGCGCCATATAAGCATGGCCCAGCGTCCAGATCCCGGCCTCCGAGATGCGACGCGCCGTCTGCCACGTTTTTATCAGTTAGTGTACTGCGAACCGGTGTAAACACGTAGGCACCCGAGCCTGGCCACGCCCGGAGCCATCCGCGTATCGCCTGCTCGGCGCGAGGTGCCCGCTGCGGGTGACGAGTTGCTCGACTTTTGTTCCGTCGCATCTCTCGTATGGGGTGGCATCCGTTCCTGCGCATCAACAGCCATACGACCTTTCGGCCACACGGCTGTGCGCGCTTCTATCGCATCAGTGAGTTGGTGCCCAATTCGAGGTTCGAGCATTATTCAGTGCGAATGTGGTGGCCATACCGACGTAGATCGTGGAGTGATTTGTGAGGTACTGGCAGCTGGACGTGACGTTCGAGGCGGGCGCTCATCTAGGCATCGAGACCCAACGCCAGTGGTCAGAGAAGACAATCGTGCGCACTAAGCCAGGCTCGTCGGGGTTGTTCTCGCTGATCACGCTGCTGATCTGTCACCTATTGCAGGACCAAGAGTTGTCGGTATGTCAGGCTGCATCGTCTGCATGTGGCTAACAGCTCTCCATTGACCCTATTGGAGTCATCATGGCTAACTGTGTCATCACTCTCGAGAACTTCTACAGGGCTAGTCCTTCCGCTTCTTGTAGGCCTTCCCGGTTAGGAAGCCGAAGAACCCTGAAAATATAGCGGTCAGAGAACCCTTTATCAAGTCCCTGAGGTCAGCTGGCGTCGAGGGATCATAAAGAATGAAGACCCCACCTATTCCCACGCCTACCACGAAACTAATAGCGACCACGAAGACGATGAACTTAATCATTCGTTCAAGGTAAGCGTCGGCAGCCTCTTCACGGAGTCGGGCCTCTATCTCTGCCATCGTCTCTGGCCGCTCCATCACCACCTGCTTGACCAACTGCGGGTTCTCGACAGCCTTTGTTATAAGGTCAGAGGCTGCTGCATTCTGACGGGTTGTCTTGCTCATACTTTCCCCCGTCGTCGTAGCCGCGTTCGCCACCACCTTGGGTGGTCTTGACTCTTTGGCTATGTACCCGCTGCGTAAGGTGTCACTGGCCCGTTCCCAAGTGTCTTCTCAAGCCCACAGGTCGAAGGAGTAGCGAATGGTGGAGCGATATGGGACTTCATGCGGGATCAGGTCCTTTGGCAACCAGTCCGCAGCTTGTGTACCAGTCCGTTCCACACCTCGCACGGATCGACCATTCGTGGTCGACTTGGTCCTTTCTGTTCCCGTTCCAAGATCCGGTGGAGTGCCGTCCACTCCGCATTTGTTACATCACTCACATACACACGTCAGGGCTGTCCTAACATCGTGACTGTCCAGCGGCTCTCCTCACGCTCATGATAGCATGTGGCTCCTTCCAGGCGGCTCCGCATCCGCCATTCCAACCAGAGGCAATCATTGTCATAGGACAAATGGTGCATTGTCATAGGACAAACAAGGCTAGTTCCATTGATGTTGTCACAACGACAACATGCCCTTCTTCCTGAAGAACACGGCATCAGAACGCGACAGCGTTGCGCTTGGCAGATTTGCCTGACAAGCTGAGCCAATCTTTGCGTGCGCTGCCATAGCGCTTCTGGACCTCCTCCGTAAAGCGACGGTTCACTCCTCTAAACAGTCACCCGGTGACGGCTTGTTTGTTGTTCATGAAGCCACACCCTCACATGGGAACCCCTGGCCTTGTCCGTAGTTATCAAGGTTCTGTAGCCCGACGGTCTCTGATCTTCTCCACACCCATCGGTACCTCTCTGATCTTCCACCCCGTCTTGGTTGCACTGCGTCGGGTTGTGCTGAGCTGCGGCTCGTGTGCACCAGATGAAACCAAGACACGGATGGCGTTGGCGAGTCTGCTTCACACCTGGCAGGCGCGCGGTCACAATCCGTGTGCCGAGTGCCTTGTGTTCCTCAGCGCATCTCCGGTTGCCTGAACTTGTTTACCCGAAGCGTGAGCAATTACGGAGCGATCACCTATTGATCGGGCGTCTCACGTGTCGTACGATACGAGTGCAGCAGTGTGGAGTACGCGACGCCGCCCGCCAAGAAGGGATATCAATGAGCACTTACATAGTTCTCGACCCCCGGCTGCAGATCAGCCCGCAGGCCTTCGCTGCGGCCTGGAACGCTGAGCCGAGCTGCCGCGCAGCTGCCGTCGCCGAGGTCCGCCCGGTCCCCACCCCGCAGTTCGACCCGGCCCTCGCGGAGGCCGTCTCCCTCCTCGCTGGCACCGTCGCGGCCGGCATCGCCACCAACGCGCTCTACGACCTCATCACGCTCGCGCTGCTGCGGCAAGGGGTCACCAGGCGCACCCGCATCGAGCTGCTCGAGCGGCCCGATGGCACCCGGCTGATGGCGGTCACGATCGAGGAGGAGTAGCAGCACCCAGACGGAGACACCTCACCATGACACTGATCACGATCCGCGAGCGACGAGACAGCCCGGACGGCACCAACGCCACCCTCAGCTTCGACCACCAGGGCGAGTACCCCATCACCATCACGCCGCCGTTCTCCCCCGAGGACGAGCAGCGCCTCGAGTGGTACTTCGAGCAGCACATCCGCTTCCCCTTCGTGCAGCAGGTGCGCGCCAGGCAGGCCGCCGACAGCATCGCTGCCTACGGCGAGGCCCTCTTCAACCAGGTCTTCGCCGACCGCGAGGCCTTCGCCCGCTACGCCGAGGCCCGCCAGCACAGCCTGCACGCGCTGCGCATCGAGATCGCCGGCTCGCCCGAGTTCCACGCCCTCCACTGGGAGGCGCTCAAGGACCCCAACCTCCCCCGGCCGCTCGCCATCGAGGTGCCCGTCGTGCGCAAGTCCTTGGCGCGCCAGCCGCAGCCCGCCCTGCTCCGCGAGACGCCCACCATCAACCTGCTGGTCGTCACCGCCCGCCCCTCCGGCGCGCAGGACGTCGGCTACCGCACGATCTCCCGCCCGCTCGTCGAGCAGCTGCGCCGGTCGCGTGTGCCAGTGCAGATCGACATCCTCCGCCCAGGCAGCTACGAGGCGCTTAGCAAGCACCTCGACCGCGCCCGCGACGAGCACGGCGCCGGCTTCTACCACGTCATCCACTTCGACCTGCACGGCGCGCTGATGACCTACCAGCAGTTCCAGCAAGGCGTCGAGACCAGCCGCTTCCTGTACCAGGCGCGCTACGGCCGCGATGACATCCAGCCCTACGAGGGGGTGAAAGCCTTCCTGTTCATGGAGGGCCAGCGCGACGGCCAAGCCGACCCGGTGGCGGACGACGAGCTGGGCGAGCTGCTGCAGCTCCACCAGGTGCCGATCGCCATCCTCAACGCCTGCCAGTCCGGCAAGCAGGTCGGTACGGACGAGACCAGCCTCGGTAGCTACCTGATGAAGACGGGCGTGCAGCTCGTGCTGGCGATGCGTTACACGGTCACGGTGAGCGCGGCCGAGATCCTGATGCGCACGCTCTACGAGCAGTTGTTCGACGGGCGCGACCTGGCGACGGCCATCCGGCGCGGGCGGCGCGAGCTGTACGACCGCAAGGGGCGACGGGTCTACTTCAACGAGCAGGTCGACCTCGAGGACTGGCTGCTGCCGGTGGTGTACCAGAACCAGGAGGTGCGGCTGCAGCCGCGGCCGTTCACCCCCGAGGAGATCGCGGCCTTCTACGGCCGGAAGGCGCGGCGCTTCAGCCCGCCCCAGCCGACCTACGGCTTCCACGGGCGCGACCTGGACATCCTGGAGATCGAGCGGCGGCTGCTGATGAGGCGCAACCTGCTGCTGGTGCGCGGCATGGGCGGCGCCGGCAAGACGACGTTGCTGCGCCACCTGGGGAGCTGGTGGCAGCAGACCGGGCTGGTCGAGGAGGTGTTCGCGTTCGGCTACGACGAGCGGGCCTGGACGCGGCAGCAGATCCTGGACGCGATCGGGCGGCGGCTGTGGAGCGAGAGCGACTATCCGCGGCTGCTGCAGCCGATGCCGCTCGAGGTGCAGCAGACCATGATCGCCGAACGGCTGCGGGGCTGGCGCCACCTGCTGATCCTGGACAACCTGGAGTCGATCACGGGGGCCGAGCTGGCGATCCAGCACACGCTGCCGGAGGCGGAGCGCGAGGGGCTGCGGCGCTTCCTGGCGGAGCTGGCGGGCGGGCGAACGCTGGTGCTGCTGGGGTCGCGGAGCGGCGAGGGGTGGCTGGCGCCGGGCACGTTCGAGGAGAATGTGTACGAGCTGGGCGGGCTGGACGAGGAGGCGGCCTCGGCGCTGGCCGACCGGGTGCTGGCGCGACACGAGGCAGCGCAGCACCGCGAGGCGCGCGAGACCGAGCAGATCCTGCGGCTGCTGGCGGGCTACCCGCTGGCGCTCGAGGTGGTGCTGGCGAACCTGGCGACGCAGACGCCGGCGGCGGTGCTCGAGGCGCTCGAGCAGGGGGACATCGCGATCGACCCGCAGGCGAGCAGCCAGGACAAGACCAGGAGCATCCTGCAGTGTATCGCCTACTCGCACAGCAACCTGGCGCCGGAGGCGCAGCAGCTGCTGCTCTGCCTGGCGCCGTTCGTCGGGGCGATTAATCGGGAGTGGCTGCCGCAGTATGTCGAGAAACTGAAGGCGCAGCCGGCGCTGGCCGGCCTGCCGTTCGAGCAGTGGGAGGTGGTGCTGCGGGCGGCCATCAACTGGGGGCTGCTCGCGCCGCACCCCGAGGCGAGGGGCTATCTTAGCATCCAGCCGGTGCTACCGTACTTCCTGCGCAGCCGGCTGGCCAGCCCGAAGCAGGCTGAGGTGAAGCGGGCGATCGAGGCGGCGTTCCGCGCGCACTATCGGGAGACCGGGGGCGCGCTGGCGAACGCAGCGATGGCGAAGGAGGCGGATCGGCGCCAGGCGGCGTTCTTCCTGACGCGCCTGGAATACGAGAACCTGATGCGCGCGGTCGAGCTAGCGCTGGACGCACAGGAGCCAATCACCGGCGCCTACCAGGCGCTCGACGAGTACTGGGATCGCACGCAGGAGCACAGGCGCGCCATCGAGGCCGGCATGCAGATTGCGGCGCGACTGGAGCACTATCCCGAGAGCTTGCTGACCGGGGAGGCCGGGTTCGACCGCCTGCGCGTGCTGGCGGATATCGCGCGGCGGCAGCTATTGACACAGCAGCTCGACGCCAGCGCACAGACCTACCAGCGCTGTCTCGACCTGATCGAGCAGCTGAGCGCCAACGACGAGCGCCAACGCGCACGGTGGCGGGCGGTGGCGTATCACAACCTCGGCACGATCGCCCAGCGCCAGCGGCAGTGGGAGCAGGCCGAACGCCATTTCAAGCAGGCCCTCCAGATCGACATCGAGTTCAACGACCGCTACAGCCAGGCCAGAACCTACCACCACCTCGGCATGGTCGCCCAGGAGCAGCGCCAGTGGGAGCAGGCCGAAGCCTACTACCAGCAGGCCCTCCAGATCTACATCGAGTTCAACGACCGCTACGAGCAGGCCGGAACCTACCACCAGCTCGGCACCGTCGCCCAGGCGCAGCGCC
>Ga0207874_1004055_pt1 | contig 11307 bp, 11 predicted proteins | sample HigsolmetaAR201D_FD_184833 | JGI IMG/M metagenome (GOLD analysis project Ga0207874, IMG submission 184833) | Ionic liquid and high solid enriched microbial communities from the Joint BioEnergy Institute, USA - AR20-1-D (SPAdes) (version 2) ... | reverse complement strand
CAGGAAGATCTCGACGAATGGCTGAGGTACTACAACGAGGAGCGGACGCACCAAGGGCGTTGGTGCTACGGCAAGACGCCGATGCAGACCTTCCTCGATAGCAAAGCGCTGGCGAAGGAGAAGACAGCACGCGTGTCGATGCCTATACGCCGAACTGCCGCGCGGGCAGTCGAGTTGCGCCGGTCAATATCAGGTCCGTTGCCGACTTGCCGACGGCGACCCGGTGCGTGCCGTCGGCGATCCGCCACTTGCCGCTCCTGCCGTCGAAGCGCGCCAGTAGACGGGGATCCGCGGTGAGCGTCACGCGCCGCGACTCGCCCGGCTCGAGCTCGACACGCTCGAAGCCAAGCAGGCGCATGCGCCTGTCGCCGGGTGCTTCTGTCAGATAGAGCTGTGGAACGTCGGCTCCTTTGCGGCGGCCCGTGTTCCTCACGGTGAAGCTCGCGGTCATCGTTTCGCCGCCGTCGAGCCTCAGATCGTCGTAATCGAACGCGGTATAGCCGAGGCCGTGACCGAACGCGTAGATCGGTCGTTCGTTTCTCAGCGCGAACCAGCGATAGCCCACATCCGCGCCTTCGTTGTACTCGATCGTCACCGCGGTGCCCCACGGCGTGCCGAGCCCCGGCAGCTCGGGCCGCGGGGTCTGGTGGAGACTTGCGGGGAAGGTGATCGGCAGACGGCCCGACGGGTTCACCGTCCCGGCGAGGATCTCGGCGATCGCCTGCGCGCCGGACTGGCCCGGATACCACGCCTGCACGATCGCCCTGACCTTGTCGCGCCACGGCATCGACACCGGATTGCCGGTCTCGAGCACGACGATCGTGTTCGGGTTCGCGCTCGCGACCGCATCGATCACCGCGTCCTGCCCCCACGGCAACGACAGGTCGGGCAGGTCGAAGCCTTCGCCCTCGACGCGAATGCCGAACGCGATGACGACGTCCGAGCGCTTCGCGGTCAACGCCGCCTCCGCCGGCGTATAGCCGGGATCGAAGTCGAGCTGCGCTTGCGGAAACTGCTTCTCGAGCTCATCGAGCGGAGACGGCGGGAACAGGAAGAGGTTGCGATGCTTGCCCATGACGCCCGCGCCGCCGATCTTGATGACGCCTGCGAAACCGCCGACCGGGGCCACCGCGCCGGAGCCGGCGCCGCTCACCACGCCTTGCTGCGCATAGCCGCCGATCACGGCGATTTTGAGCGGCTGGTCCGTCGGGAGCGGCAGCGCACCGTCGTTCTTCAGGAGGACGATCCCCTGGCGTGCCCCTTCGAGCGCGATCTCGGCGTGCTTCGCCATGTCGACGGCCGGCGGCGGTCCCCATCGATCGGCGCCGACCGCGAACAGCGAGCGGAGGATGCGCCGTACCATGTCGGCGAGCCGCTCCTTGGGCAGCCTGCCGCTCGCGTACGCCGCCTTGAGGTCATCCGTGAACGGCTCCTTTCCCCACAGCACCCGGTCGCCCTGCACGCCCGACTCCTGGTCGAGCCCCTTGAGCGCGAATTCCCACTCGGGCGTCGCGCCCCAGTCCGACATCACCCAGCCCTTGTAGCCCCAGGCGCCTTTCAGCACCTCGTTCAGGAGATGGTGATTGCCGCTGGCATACTCGCCGTTGATCTTGTTGTATCCGCTCATGATCGAGCCGGGCTGCGAGCGCTCGATCGCGATCTCGAACGTGAGCAGGTCCGACTCGCGGTGCGCGTCGGGATCGATCATCGCATCGAGCCAGTGGCGGTTGGTCTCGTTGCAGTTGAGCGTGAAGTGCTTGAGCGTCGAGACGACACCCTGGCTCTGGATGCCGTTGACCTGCTCGGCGGCGAGGACCGCGCTGAGCCACGGATCCTCGGAGAAGTACTCGAAGTTTCGGTCGTTGCGCGGGTCGCGTGCCAGGTTGCAGCCGCCGGCAAGCTGGACGTTGAACCCTCGCATCCGTGCCTCGCGGGCGATCGCCTCGCCTTCGTCTCGCACGAGCTTCGGGTTGAAGCTCGATCCGAGCGCGATCAGCGAAGGAAATGCCGTAGCGCCCTCGTCGTCCGGCCGGTAGCCGGGATTGGTGATGCCCATGCTCGCGTCGGAGCTCTGAATCGCCGGTATGCCGAGGCAGGGGACGCCCGGCGTGTAGCCGGCGCTCATGTTCTCGACGTCTTCCGGAATGCGCGGGTCCCGCGGCCCGGCCAAGCCTCCCGGCACATGGCCGAGGATGCTGATGACGAGCGAGAAGCGCTCGTCGTCGGTCATCCGCTGCTCGATGTCTTGCGCGCGTGCGTTGGCATTCTCGTCGGCGAGGGACCTCGTCGGTGTCCCGGCCGCGGCCGCCTGCTCCGTCGCTTCACGCTGCTCCGGCCCAGGCGTCGGGGTGTCGGTGGCCATGCTTCATCTCCTTCCGGCCTTCAGCCGGATGAGGAAGGGTAGAGCCGATCGGCACTGTCGGCTGTAGGACCAAAGGCTTATGCGGCCGGAAGGCCGAGCCTCGGAAAGCCGGCTCGCTCAGCTTTCGATGAACGCAAGCAAATCGGGGTTGATGCGTTCGGCGTGTGTCGTGCACATGCCGTGCGGCAAGCCGGGATAGGTCTTGAGCGTGCCGTGCTCGACGAGCTTCGCTGTGCGCAAGGCGGAGACGGCGATGGGCACGATCTGGTCGTCCTCGCCGTGCATGATGAGCACGGGCACTTCGATCGAGCGCAAATCCTCGGTGAAATCCGTCTCGGAGAACGCCTTGATGCACTGGTACTGCGGCAGCGCACCGCCCATCATGGCCTGGCGCCACCAATTGAGCCGCACGCGCTCGTTCACGTCTGCGCCGTCACGGTTATAGCCGTAGAATGGCATCGTGAAATCCCAATAGGTCGACGCCCGGTTCGCCGCGAGGTCCGCACGCAGCCCGTCGAACACCTCGATCGGAACGCCTTCCGGGTTCGAGGGGGTCTTGGCGAGCAACGGGGGGACGGCGCCGATCAGGACGAGCTTCGCGACCTTGCCTTTGCCGTAACGCGCGGCGTACCTCGCCGCCTCGCCGCCGCCGGTCGAGTGGCCGACGTGGATCGCATCGCGAACGTCGAGGTGGTCCACGAGCGCGGCCGCGTCGGCGGCATAGGTGTCCATGTCGTTCCCGTGCGGCGTCTGGCTCGAACGGCCGTGACCGCGGCGGTCGTGAGCGATGACGCGATAGCCTTGCCCCACGAAGAACAGCATCTGGGCATCCCAATCGTCCGCACAGAGCGGCCAGCCATGGTGAAAGAAGATGATGCCCTTCGGCTCGTGCTCGGGGGTCCAGTCCTTGTAGCGGATAATGCGTATAAGGGCCCATATGTGAGCTGACGTGGAGCCGTCGAGCCTGGAGGGGCCGTCCGCCGAGCCCCGACGTCAGCGCCGAGCCGGCGGATAATGCGTATAAGCAGACGCGCCACGGCGTCGGACAGTGACAGATCCCAGCCGTGCAGCTCGCAGCCCGAGGGTTTGAGCAGCTCCACCTCCAGGCCGGCCCCTACACCGACCACGGCCGTGCGCCCGGCTGTATCGGAGTGGGCAGCTACGAGCTGCATGATCCGATAGCGATGCTCGGTGACGAGGACGGACAGCAGCAGGGCCGCATCGTACTCCCAGCGGCCGATCGGTCCGTCCGGCGCCTGCGTGGGGTAACACCCGGTCGCCACGAAGTGGGAGACGTCCTCCATGTAACGGCGCAGGAACCGCTCGTAAGCGGCAAGCGCATCCGATGCGGACCGCCCACATGCGAGCAGGTATCGCGTGACGTAGTTCTCTATCTTCCGGTACAGCCCCGGGGAATCCGAGGCGCGCGCCCTCACGGCGGTGTACATCGGCCGCAGCAGGCTGCGCTCGATCTGCTCCGCAAGGCTTGCACTTCCGTCGGGCACGGTCGGTCGTCGGAGTCTGCCGTCGTCGCTATAATGGCGCCTGCATGAATCGGACCCGCCCACTCTTGCGCATCCTGCTGTGCCTGGCGCTCGTGCTCGATGGCGTCAGCCCGGCGCTTGCGCATTCCGGAAACGGTCAGGCTCATGCCGCCGTAGTCACCGCGCAGCCTGCGCCGGGCCAGGTCGCGCCCTGCCACGAGTCATCCGAAGGCCCTTCACACAGGGCTCGTGGCGTCAGCCATGCGGGCGACCATGATGCCGGCGCATCGCCGGCGGAGGCCGACTCCGAAGCCGCTCACGACACGGCGGAAAAGAACTGCTGCGAGTCCCATTCATGCGATTGCGCCGCGGGCAGCCCGGCCGCTCCCGGCTCGGGATTCGGCGACGCTGTTCGCCTCGAGCGCGGTCCGGTTGCGCATACCGGCTCGACGGATCATCCGTCGCTGTATTCCCACCCGCCCCATCCTCCTCCGATCGCCTAGCCGTTGCTGCCGCGCTTGCGGCATCGATTCGGCTGCCGTCGCGTCCTGTCCGTCAGACGGGCGTGATGGCGTGACTGCGGTCCGGCCCAGGAGGGCCTGGCCGTGATGACGGCATTCGGAGTTGTTCATGTCCGGTTTTCGTTCCCGGCCTGCACAGGCAGGTCCGACGCAGCCTTCACGACGTCGGTTCGTGCAGGGCCTCGCCGCCGGCGGCGTTCTCGCAGCGATCGGCCAGTGGCCCAGGCCCGTATGGGCGCTGAAGTCCCCCGGCTACCCCGCAGTTCTATCCGGCACGGAGTTTGATCTCACGGTGGTCGACCTCCCCGTGAGCTTCACCGGCCGCCCGCGCCGCGCCGTCACCATCAACGGATCCCTTCCCGCACCGATCCTGCGCTGGCGCGAGGGTGACACGGTAACCCTGCGTGTGACGAACCGGCTGCCGCCGGATGCAGTCCACAGCCACGAGACCTCGATCCACTGGCACGGCATCCTGCTGCCCGCGAACATGGATGGCGTGCCGGGTCTGAGCTTCGACGGCATCCGTCGCGGCGAGACCTGGACCTACCGCTTCCAGGTCCGCCAGAGCGGCACGTACTGGTATCACGCCCATTCGGGTTTCCAGGAGCAGGCCGGGATGTACGGCCCGCTGATCATCGATCCGCGCGAGCCGGAGCCGTTCACCTACGACCGCGACTATGTGGTGATGCTCTCCGACTGGACGGACCTGCATCCCGATGCGCTGTTCGCCCGGCTGAAGAAGATGTCGGCGCACGACAACTACTACCAGCGAACCGTGGGCGACTTCTTTCGCGACGTGCGCAGCAACGGCCTCTCGGCCACGTTGAAGGAACGCGCGATGTGGGGTCGCATGCGCATGACACCCACGGACCTCTCGGACGTCAACGCCCACACGTACACATATTTGATGAACGGCACGACGTCCGCCGGAAACTGGACTGCCCTGTTCCGTCCGGGCGAGAAAGTGCGGCTGCGGTTCATCAACGGCTCGGCGATGACACATTTCGACGTGCGCATACCCGGACTGAAAATGACCGTCGTAGCGGCCGACGGCCAGAACGTGCACCCCGTGACGGTCGACGAGCTCCGCATCGCCGTCGCGGAGACCTACGACGTCATCGTCGAGCCGAGAGGTCAGGACGCGTTCACGATCTTCGCACAGGACATCGGGCGCACGGGCTATGTCGCCGGCACGCTGGCGGTACGCCAGGGCTTGCGAGCGCCTGTGCCTGCCGTCGATCCGCGTCCGCTTCTGACCATGGCCGACATGGGCCACGGCGGGCATTCCGACGCAGAGGACTCTCATTCAGGAGGCTCTCATTCAGGAAACGCCCACGCAGAGCATGCCCATGCAGGGCATGCAGCGCACTCACACGCAGGCCTCGCCGCGCATGGCAGCATCGTGCAGACGCATCCGCCCAGCGAGCGCGGCAATCCCCTCGTGGACATGCAGGCGCAGTCCCCGGCTCCACGGCTTGACGATCCGGGCGTCGGACTGCGCAACAACGGCCGCCGCGTGCTCACCTACGCCGATCTGAAGAGCCTGTTTCCTGACCCTGACGGACGCGAGCCGGGACGCACCGTCGAGCTGCATCTGACCGGGCACATGGAGCGCTTTTCCTGGTCCTTCGACGGCATCCCGTTCGCCGACTCGGCGCCACTGCGCCTGAAGTATGGAGAGCGGCTGCGCATCGTGCTGGTGAACGACACCATGATGAGCCACCCGATCCATCTTCACGGAATGTGGAGCGATCTGGAAGACGAGCGCGGCGAGTTCCTAGTGCGCAAGCACACAGTCGACATGCCGCCCGGAACCAAACGGAGCTACCGCGTGCGCGCAGACGCCCTGGGACGATGGGCCTATCACTGCCACCTCCTCTACCACATGGAAGCCGGCATGTTCCGCGAAGTGAGGGTCGAAGAATGAGCCTGCGAGCGATCATTATCGTCGCGGCGCTCGGTATCGGCGCAGCCGGCCCGCTCCGGGCCGGCGACCAGGCCCACGAGCACCACGATCATTCCGTCCGGCAGTCGTCCAGCCCGGCGACACACGAACGCCAACACGGTCACCAACATGGGCACCAGCACGGGCATCAACACGGGCACCACGCTCATTCCGCCCAGCAGACGTCCAGCTCGTCAGCACACGAGCATCAACATGCGCACCAACCCGGACATCGACACGGGCACCATGAGCATCCGGCGGAGCAGCCAGGCGTCGGAGAGTCACACGAGCATCATGGCCACGGAGGCACGACGCACGGGCACTCGGCCGAGCCTCTTCCCGTCGAGCCCATTCCCGCGTTGACCGATGCGGATCGGGCTGCTGCGTTCCCCGAGTTGCGCGCGCACCCGCCGCATGGCGTTTCCGTGCATCAGTTCTTCCAGTTCGAGGAGCTGGAAACCCGGGACGCAACCGAAGGCACTGCCCTCGCATGGGACGGCCGCTACTGGGCCGGCACGGATATCCACCGGCTGTGGCTGCGCAGTCATGGCGAAAGAGTCGGTGGCCGCACGCACTCCGCCGACGTCGAAGCGCTCTACGGCCGAGCCGTGACGCCGTGGTGGGATCTGCTGGCCGGTGTGCGCCACGATTTCCATCCGGCCGATTCGCAGACCTTCGCCGCAATCGGCGTGCAGGGCCTCGCGCCGTATTTCTTCGAGATCGAGGCCACGGCTTACTTCGGAGAGGCCGGACAGACCGCGGCGCGACTCGAAGCCGAGTATGAGCTCCTGCTCACCAACCGGCTCATACTGCAGCCGCAGATCCAGCTCGATCTTCACGGCAGGGACGATCCCGCCCGAGGTATCGGCTCGGGTCTGAGCACGCTGGAGATCGGAATGCGACTGCGCTACGAGATCACGCGCAGGTTCGCGCCCTACCTGGGCGTCGTCCATGAACGGGCTTTCGGCGATACTGCCGACCTGCGGCGCGCCGCTGGTGAGGACACCGACGACGTTCAGGTCGTGGCCGGCGTTCGGATCTGGTTCTAGAGGCGCCGGATCCAGAGGTTCCGCTTCCAGAAACCTCGGGTTCAGGAACCCGGCTTCCAGACACTCCGGTTCCAGGGACCCGGGTTTCAGGGCTGGCTCTCGGAAACCGGACTGAACTGGGCCGCACGGCGCAACGGCGGCGGCCCCTGGCGCGGCGTTCCCTTGAGCGCCGGCGCCGGGGGCAAGCCGGTCACTTCGAGGATCTCCTTCTCGTCGAGCGTCTCACGCTCCAGAAGTGCTTTCACCAGCGCATCGAGCTGCTTGCGATGCGCGTTGAGCAGACGCCGGGCCTCGTCGTGACATTCGCAGATGATCTTGCGGACCTCGGCATCGATGAGCCGGGCGGTCTCCTCGCTGAAAAGCTTCTCCGCGCCGAAGGCGCCGGGTGCGGATAAGCGCATAGGCGATGGCTGCTACCGAAAGCCTCCCACCGCTCCTCCGTTCGGACCTCACGCCACTTGACGAATGTACCCCCGGGGGTATAGCTTTTGCGGTGAATACCCCAGTGGGTATATCGAGCGAGGAGAACCCATGAGCACGACATGTCCGACCGACGAGGTCTATCTGACGCCGGAGGCGGAGAAGAGGATCCGTAACCGCTTGCGCCGCCTGGGCGGGCAGGTGTCCGGTATCGAGCGTATGCTCGAGGAGCACAAGAGCTGCGACGACATCCTGGTCCAGGTCGCGGCGTTGAAGCAGGCCGTGAACGGCGTGGCCGCCGAGCTCGTCCAGGCGCACATGGAGAGCTGTGTCCTTCCGCGCGTCGAGGCGGGCGGCGCCGAGGGCCGGGAGGCGTTGGAGAGCCTCAAGGGCGCACTGAGCCGGGTGATGAAGCATGGCTGAGCGGAACCGAACCGGCGAGATACCGATCGCAGACGAGCGGGAGGAGATTGATCGCGCTTCGCGACGCGGGCTCTGGGCCTCGCTCGGCGCGGTGGGCGCGGCGTTCCTGGGCGCGCTCTGCTGCGTGGGGCCTCTGCTCTTCGTGGCCTTCGGCGTCGGCGCCGGGCTCGCGAGCACCTTCGAGCCGCTTCGCCCCGTTTTCGGCATCCTCATGGTGCTCGGCCTCGGGACCGGGTTCTACACGGTCTACGGCCGGCGGCGCCTGGCCGAGGCGCAGTGCGAGCCCGGGGAGGTCTGCTCCGTGCCGAGGAGTCGCAGGCGCGACAGGGTGATCCTGTGGACGGCGACCGCGCTCGCGCTCGTGTTCTGGACGTTTCCGACCTGGTCCACCTGGCTCGTCTGACGCTCGTCTTTGATCCGCGATCCCGAAAGAGGAGGACGCATCATGATCTTGAAACACACACTGCTCGGATTCCTCGGCGTGGGCGCGGCCGGTTTATTCGCGCTCTGTGACGTCTGCCGGGCGCCGGCCGGCTTGGAAGCCGCATCGGCACCGCCGGCGTCCGGCGAGGTTGCCCGCGCGCCGACGGCCGCACTCGACGCCGACACGGCCACGTTCAGGGTCGAGGGCATGACGTGCGGCGGGTGCGCGATCGCGACCCGCGCCGTGCTCAGCCGCCTGGACGGCGTCGAGAAGGCCGAAGTCAGCTACGAGAAGCGCGAGGCAGTCGTCGTCTACGACTCCGACAAGGTGAGCGTCGAGGCGATGGTCGCAGCCATCCGGGAGCTCGGCTACCGGGCCACCGTCGTGACCGACGACCGGGCAGGGGTCGGCCGTGAGTAGCCGCACGGGGGACGTGTACGACCTGCTGATCGTCGGCAGCGGCGGTGCGGGCATGGCGGCCGCGATCCGTGCCTCGGAGCTCGGAGCCACGGCGGCGATCGTCGAGGGCGGCGAGGTCGTCGGCGGCACCTGCGTCAACGTGGGCTGCATCCCGTCGAAGTACCTGATCGAGGCGGCCCACCGCTACCACACGGCCCGCCGGGGTTTCCCCGGCATTTCGCCTTCGGAGCCGGACCTGAATTGGACGGAGATCCTCCGCCAGAAGGAGGCAATCGTCGAGGATCTCCGCCGCGAGAAGTACCTGGACGTGTTGCACGCCTACAAGGGCGTCTCGCTCCTCCGAGGCCGGGCCGAACTGCTCGGGCGCGGCCGGGTGCGCGTGGGCGAACGGGTGGTGAGGGCGAGCAAGATCGTGCTCGCGACCGGCACCCGTCCGGCGATGCCTCCCATCCCCGGGCTCGAGGAGGCCGGTGCGCTCGACAGCACCACGGTCATGGAGCTCGACCGCCTCCCCGGATCCATGATCGTGATCGGCGGCGGCGCGATCGGGCTCGAACTCGGGCAAGCGTTCCACCGCTTCGGCGTGCGCGTGACGGTGCTCGAGGCCATGGACCGGCTCCTGCCCACCGAGGACCCGGACGCCTCTGAGACGCTCCAGCGGGCGCTCGAGGCCGAGGGCATGGAGATCCGTACCGGCGTGAAGGTGGCCCGTGTCGCCTGCGGCGACCACGGCTGCACGGTCTTCGCCGAATCTGGGTTGGAATTCGTGGCCGAGCGGCTCCTCGTCGCCACCGGCCGACGCCCGAACACGGAGGGGCTCGGGCTGGAGACCGCGGGGGTCCGGACCACCGAGCGGGGTTTCATCGAGACGGACGCGCTCATGCGGACGTCGGTCCCGGACATCTTCGCGGCGGGCGACGTGACCGGAGGCCCGGGCTACGTCTACGTGGCCGCCCTGCAGGGGCGAGTCGCCGCGGAGGCGGCACTTGCGGGGCGGACCGGCGAGGCGCCGAGCCCGATCGATCTCACGGCCACGCCCCGGGTCACCTTCACCGATCCGCAGGTCGCCTCCGTGGGCATGACGGAAACGGAAGCGCGAGACGCCGGATTCAGGCCGAAGGCGACGATGCTTCCGGCGAAGCACCTTGCCCGCGCGGTCGTTTCGCACCGGCCGGACGGAACCTTCAAGCTCGTCGCCGATGCGGCGACGGACCGGCTCCTGGGCGTACACGTCGTATCGGCGAACGCCGGCGACGTGATCGGGGAGGCCGTGCTCGCCATCAAGTTCGGCCTCGCCGCCCAGGACATCGTCACTACGCTCCATCCGTACCTGACCTGGGGCGAGGGGCTGAAGCTTGCGGCGCAGACGTTCACGACCGATGTGGCGAAGCTTTCCTGCTGCGCATGAAGATCGTCCGGCCGGATGTCGGCGATGTCACGGCACCGGGCGTGTTGTCTCATTGCATTCCCGGCGTTCCGGCCGCTTCGGCTTGTCGTGAGCGTGCGATTGTGGTAACATCCACTCATGAATGATCGCATACGTCGGATCGTCGGCTTCATCACGACGGTCGTGATGGTCTTCTCGCTCGCCGAGACGATCTGGGCGTCGACGTGCTCGCCCGCCGACGGACCGGCGAACGTCATCGTCGCCCCGGAGGACGGACCGCCGCGGTGTGACGGCTGCCGGCCGGCTCCGCACGACGAGCACGGCGATGACGAACGACCGTGCCCGTTCGGCCCGGTCGCCTCAACCCAGAGCTGCGTGACGGCGGCCTCGCTGCCCGCGAGCGCGACGGTCCACCTCGACGCGCCCACGGAAGCCGACTCGTCCGGCCCCGCCCTCGATGCGGAACCCGAGCTTCTGCTCGCGACCACGCTCTTCCGTCCGCCCAGATCGTAGTCCACCCGTGCCCGCGTTCGCGGGTGCGACCTCCAACGACACGACGGAATTGATCTCGGCCTGACCGTGCAGTGCCGTCAGGCCGGACGCGGCATCGCGGCACCTGCCCCTGCGGCGGGGTGGCCGCGGCCGCGAGCGATCTGGACTACGACGGAGCACCACCATGCGAATCGAAACCATCGGAGCGGTCGCGCTGCTCTGCGCGGCCGCCGCACCGGCATCGGTCGCCGCAGCGGATAATGCGTATAAGGGCCCATATGTGAGCTGACGTGGAGCCGTCGAGCCTGGAGGGGCCGTCCGCCGAGCCCCGACGTCAGCGCCGAGCCGCCTGGATCTGGCGTGATTTGTTGGGCGAATCT
>Ga0207874_1004052_pt1 | contig 11315 bp, 10 predicted proteins | sample HigsolmetaAR201D_FD_184833 | JGI IMG/M metagenome (GOLD analysis project Ga0207874, IMG submission 184833) | Ionic liquid and high solid enriched microbial communities from the Joint BioEnergy Institute, USA - AR20-1-D (SPAdes) (version 2) ... | reverse complement strand
TCACCAGAGCGGAGGCCCGCGCCGCTGCTCCCGATGGACGCTCTCGCCCCCGGCAGCGGCGGCACGGGCCTTCGCGGGGCCGCCCCTAGGCCACCCCCCGTCTTCACCAGTGCTCATGCACTGGCCAGCGAGCCAATACCGCCTCCCGACAGCACCAGTCGTTGAGAAAACCTCAATCAGCGGTGAGGTCACCGTCCAGAGAGAAGAGGTCATACGTCTGCGCCACATCTTCAACACCCTCAGAACGGAACACTTTCGCACCGAGAATCAATCAAGCTGACACTGAAGGTAACGAAACAATGGAAATAAAGTGGCGTAAGCCCTCCTACAGTGGAGCCAACGGCGGCAACTGCGTGGAGCTGACGCGCATCAAGAGCGCGATGTTCGTGCGGGATTCCAAGAACCCCAACAACGGAACGCTGAAGTTCACACCCGACGCGTTCAACACACTGCTGACGGATATCAAATCCGGCAAGTACGATCAGTAACTAAACCGGACACCGAGGTTCTCTCAACAACTACGGAGCCCACCTCACCTCATGGCGCCCCCGCCAGGGCGGCGGTGCGGCAAATCCCGGCGAACTTCTCCCTGCGTCCGGCCGCCAGTTCGCGTCCCGCCCGGTACCGTCCCGCCCCAACCTTCACCAGCGTTTCCGCGCCGCCTCCCGGCCGGTCCACCACCTCGGCGACACAGGCCGGGAAGCCAGTGCACAGGCATCGGTAAGAGCCAGAGGCAGGATGGAACCAGGCGATACGCAAGGCACACGCCACCGGACGCAGGGTGCCCACCGGGAATGGCCGAGAACGCCTTCACCCGGTGCTCCCGGTGGGCGCCCTCCGGTCCTGGCAGCGACAAGGTGGGGCTTCGCAGATCGCCCCTGTGCCGTCCGTCCCCCGCCTTCATCGACGCTCATGCACCGGCCTGCGAGCCTATACCGCTTCTCGACAGCACCAAACTGTTAAGAAAACCGCAATCAGCGGGGAGGCCATCGACCGGAGAGAAGAAATTGCGCGTCTACGCTGCATCCTCGACATCCTCAGAGCGAACACACCCTCACACCGAGAAACAATCAAATTGATACTGAAGGTGGCAGAACGATGGAAATGAAGTGGCGTAAGTCGATCCGCAGCTCCGCGAACGGAGGCAACTGCGTAGAGCTGGCGCGCACCCAGAGTGCGATGTTCGTGCGGGATTCCAAGAACCCCAATAGCGGAACACTGAAGTTCACGCCCGGCACGTTCAGCGCACTGCTGACGGACATCAAGTCCGGTAAGTACGACCAGTAGCCAGACCAGGCTCTGAGACTTTCTCAACGAAATAAAGCGGGAACCGCACTGTATCGCCCCCTACCAGAGCGAAGGCCCGCGCCGCTGCTCCCAATGGATGTCTCGCCCCCGGCAGCGGCGGCACGGGCCTTCGCAGACCGCCCCTATGCCGCCCGTCCCGCCTTCACCGGCGCTCATGCACCGGCCTGCGAGCCGATGCCGGTTCCCGGCGGCACCGACTCGTTGAGAAAACCTCGCTGAGCCGTCCAGCGGCCTCCCGCTGCGGCGAAAGCCGCCGGTGTTGCAGGACGGGCGGCTGGTCAGGCCACTTGCATCAGGCCGCAGGTCCCGGCACGGCGCAGCCGCCGCGCCGGGGCCTGCGGGAGTGCTACAGCGCCCAGCTCGGCGGGCGCTTTTCGAAGAAGGCGCGGCGTCCCTCGGCCGCCTGGGGGCTGGCGAAGAACTCCGCCGAGACCTGCTCGGCCAGCGCGAACGCCTCATCGCGCGGCATGCCGTTCAGCTCGGCCAGCAGCCGTTTGGTGCGGGCCAGCGCGGCCGGTTCGGCGGCCCGGAAACCCGCCAGCAGCCCCTCGACCGTCTCCGCCAGCTCCTCCCGGGGGCAGCAGGCGGTGATCAGGCCGCTGCGCGCGGCCTCGGCGGCGTCGAAGGTCTCCCCGGTGAGCATGTAGCGCTGCATGGCGCGGGGGTCCATCCGCTCCCGGCACACCACCGCGATCATGGCGGGCACCACACCGATGCGGACCTCGGTGAAAGAGAAGGTGACATCGTCGGGGGCCACCGCCAGGTCGCAGGCGGCCACCAGGCCCAGCCCGCCGGCCCGGGCCGGGCCGTTGAGGCTGGCCACCACCGGCTTGGGCAGCTCCAAGATGGCCGTCAGCAGCTCGGGGATGGACGGGCCGCCGCTCACCCCGGATTCGATCTCCTTCAGGTCGGCGCCGGCGCAGAACACCGTGCCCGCGCCGGTCAGCACCACCGCCCGCACCCCGGCGTCGGCGCCCGCCTCGGCCAGGCGTTCGGCCAGCGCGGTGCGCACCGCCGCCGACAGGGCGTTGCGGCGGGCCGGGGCGTTCAGCGTGATCGTGGCGATCCCCCGGTCGATCTCCAGCAGGACCGGCTGCTCCTCGGCCGTGCTCATCGGTTCCCCTCCCTTGTGTGCTGACAAGGCTCTTTCGTCGCCGGTGACCGGCCCGTGCCCCTGCCGTCCGGACGGCAGGGGCCTTCCAGGCGGACGGACCGCTCAGAACCAGGAGGGGTCCATCTCCAGCGTGGTGCGGTCCAGGGAGCCCAGCAGGTCCAGCTGGGGGCCGGTCTTGGGCAGCTCGTAGCGGAAGAAGTACCGCGCCGCCTGCCGCTTGCCCGCATAGAAGGGGCCGTCCTTGCCGTGGGCGGCCAGCACCTGCTCCAGCCAGATCCAGGCCACCACGATGTGCCCGGCCGCCTCCAGGTAGATCGAGGAGTTGGCGAGCGTGACCGCCGGGTCCCCCGCGCTCCACAGCTGCGCCGTGACCAGGGTCAGGCGTTCGAAGGCGTCCTGAAGCGCCCGGCCCATCTCGGCCGTCTCGCCGCCCAGGTCAATGGCGCACTGGACGGTGGCCGAGATCGTCTCGCCCAGCACCCGCAGCCCCATGCCGTTCTTCATGACGACCTTGCGGCCCAGCAGGTCCAGCCCCTGGATGCCGTGGGTGCCCTCGTGGATGGGGTTGAGCCGGTTGTCCCGGTAGAACTGCTCCACGTTGTACTCGCGGGTGTAGCCGTACCCGCCGTGCACCTGAATGGCCAGGGAGTTGGCCTCCAGGCACCACTGCGACGGCCAGCTCTTGGCGATCGGGGTGAGCACGTCCAGCAGCAGCGCGGCCCGGTCGCGGGCCACCGCGTCCTCGGCGGTCTTGCTGTCGTCCACCAGCAGGCTGCAGTACAGGCCCAAGGCCAGGGCGCCCTCGACGTAGGCCTTCTGGGCCAGCAGCATCCGCCGCACGTCGGCGTGCTCGATCAGCGGCACCGGCGGAAGCGCGGGGTCCTTGGCGGCGGGCGGACGGCCCTGCAGGCGGACCTTGGCGTACTCCAGGGAGTGCAGGTAGCCGGTGTAGCCCAGCGCGGCGGCGCCCAGGCCGACCCCGATGCGCGCCTCGTTCATCATGTGGAACATGTACGACAGCCCCTTGTGGGGCTCGCCGACCAGGTACCCCACAGCGCCGGGCGCGCCGCCGGGGGTGTGGGCGCCCTCCCCGAAGTTCAGCACCGTGTTGACGGTGCCGCGATAACCCATCTTGTGGTTGAGGCCCACCAGGGCGATGTCGTTGCGCTCCCCCAGCGAGCCGTCGGCGTTCACCAGCACCTTGGGGACGATGAACAGCGAGATGCCCTTCACCCCGGGCGGCCCGCCGGGGATCTTGGCCAGCACCAGGTGGACGATGTTCTCGCTCAGCTCGTGCTCGCCGGCCGAGATCCACATCTTGGTGCCGTAGAGGCGGTAGGTGCCGTCCGGCTGCGGCTCGGCGCGGGTGGCGATGTCGGCCAGGGACGAGCCGGCCTGCGGCTCCGACAGGCACATGGTGCCCAGGAACCGCCCGGCCGCCATCGGCCGCACCCAGGTGTCCACCTGCTCGGGGGTGCCGTACTCGACCAGCAGGTTGGCGTTGGCGATGGTGAGGAAGGGGTAGGCGGCGGTGCCGATGTTGGCCGCCTGGAACCAGGCCAGCACCGCCTTGGACACCACGGTGGGCAGCTGCATCCCGCCCAGCGACTCGTCCAGCTCCCCGGCCAGCAGGCCCGCCTCGGCGAAGACCCGCAGCGCCCGCTTCACCTCCGGGATCATCACCACCCTGCCGTCGGCGTCCAGGTGCGGCTCGTGGGCGTCGGCGAGCTTGTTGTGCGGGGCGAAGTGGTCGGTGGCGATCCGCTCACCGAGCTCCAGCACCGCATCGAAGGTCTCCCGGGAGTGCTCGGCGAAACGCTTGCGGGCGGTCAGGCGGGTGACGTCGAGCCACTCGTGCAGCAGAAAGTCGAGGTCGCGACGGGACAACAGCAAGGAGGACATCGGCTCCCTCGGTTCGACGGGACGATAGGGGCGCGTCCAGGCCACCACCCCGCTCCGGACTTTTTGCCGGTGGGGCCTTCGGCGACTCGTCCGCAAGGCACACCGTACGCCGCTGCCTGCGGTGCCTCGCAGGAGCCCTCGCCCGGAACGCGTATCCGGCCGCCCGCCGCGGGTTTAAGGCGGTGTCGCGGGGAACGGCAATGCCGGGCCGTCGATGCGGCCGCAGGCGAGGTGAGTGACCGATGTACAAGGTGCTGTCGCTGATCACCAGCGTGCTGGGGAGCGTGCTGGCCGGGATGCTGTTCAAGCGGGTCTGGAAACTGGCCGCCGGTGAGGACCGGGCGCCCGACGCCGAGGACCTGAGCCGGGGCTGGATCGAGGTGCTGGCCGCGGCGGCGGTGCACGGGGCGATCACCGGGATGGTCAAGGGGGCCACCAAACGGGCCAGTGCCAAGAGCATGCGCCGGGCCGCCGAGCGCCGCCGGGAACCGGCGGAGGTGGGACCATGAGCGGCCGCGTCAAAACCTGGGCGGACAAGCACCTCAAGGGACGCAACGCCCGCGCTCCCTCGGAAGAGGACGTCCCCCGGCCCGAACAGGGCACCTCCCAGCCAGAGCGGGACGCTCCGCAACCAGAGCAAGGCGCCTCACAACCGAAGCGGGACGTCCTGCGGCCAGAACAGGGCACTTCACAACCGGAGCAGAACGCCCCACGAGCAGAGCAGGAAGCCTCACAGCCAAAGCGGGATGCCCTGCAGCCAGAACAGGGCGCTTCACAACCGGAACAAGACGCCCCACAACCAGAGCAGGGCACCCTGCAATCGCAGGGGGACTCCCCGCGGCCGGAGGGCGGCGAGCAGGCGTCCGGTGTCCGGCGCGAGGAGCATCCCTCGCCCGGAACGCTGGCGCGAACCTCCTGGAAGGACCTGCTCAAGCGGACGTTCCGGGAGTTCAAGGAGGACAACCTCACCGACTGGGCGGCGGCGCTGACCTACTACGCGGTGCTGTCGATCTTCCCGGCGATGCTGGTGATCATCTCGCTGATCGGGCTGGGCGGCGCCTCGCTGTCGGAGTCGATCATCCGGAACGTCGGGGACCTGGCGCCCGGCGCGGTGCGCGACGTGCTGGCCACCGCGCTGACCGAGCTGCAGCGCGGGGCGGGCGCCGCCGGGCTGGTGGCGGTGATCGGCCTGGTGGCGGCGGTGTGGTCGGCCTCGGGGTATGTGGCCGCCTTCATGCGGGCCTCCAACGCGATCTACGACCTGCCGGAGGGCCGGCCGATCTGGAAGACCCTGCCGATCCGGATCGCGGTGACGCTGGTGTCGCTGACGCTGCTGTCGGCCTCGGCCATCGCGGTGGTGATCTCCGGGCCGCTGGCCCGCAAGGCCGGAGACCTGCTGGGGCTGGGCGATGCGGCGGTGACGGTCTGGAACATCGCCAAGTGGCCGGTGCTGCTGGTGGCGATCGCCTTCCTGTTCGCGCTGCTGTACTGGGCCTCGCCCAACGCCAAGCGCGGCTTCACGTGGGTCACGCCCGGCGGGCTGCTGGCGCTGGCGGTGTGGCTGCTGGCCTCGGTGGGCTTTGCGTTCTACGTGGCCAACTTCGGCAGCTACAACAAGACCTACGGCAGCCTGGCCGGGGTGATCATCTTCCTGGTCTGGCTGTGGATCAGCAATATCGCGCTGCTGCTGGGAGTGGAGCTCAACGCCGAACTCCAGCGGGCGCGGGCCATCGCCCGGGGTCTTCCACCGGACCGGGAGCCGTACGTGCAGCCCCGCGACACCCGCAAGTTCCCCGAGGAGCTGCGCCGGGAGGTCGAGTCCCAGGAGCACCGGCTGGGCTGAGCCCCCTGCCGGGGCGGGTCAGGAGCCCGGCTGGGTCACCCGGCGGCCGACCTCCTCGGCGAGCCGTTCCAGGGAGTCCTCCAGCATCCGCTGCATGACGTCCCGGTTTGGCCCGGCGTCCTCGCCGGATGGGCGGTGGCCGCGGAAAGACAGGTGGACGACCACTTCGCTGGTCCCCGCCCCCTGGTCGGTGACCTGCAGCCACCCGGTGTAGTCCGGGCCGTCCCGGCTGCCCCACTCCAGCCGCAGCCGCTCGGGGGCGCCCAGCAGCATGCCGTCGCGTTCCTCGCGCACATCGACGAGGCTGCCTGCGGCCTCGGCCAGCCCCGGGGCGACCTCGTGCACCCGGACCTCCTCCGGCAGCCACTGGTTCATCGCCGCGACGTCGGCGGCGATGTCGAAGACGATCCTGCTTTCGGCCGGCATCGTGCGGCTCGCCTCGTACTCCATGACGCCCTCCTGCGGTTCGCGGCCCGCTTTACCCGGCACGTCCGGGGACAAACCGGGCCCGGCGGGAACGGCCGCCCGCAGCGGCGATGAGCCTTCCGCCATGGGACCGCAAGGTCTGGAACGGGGCTCCGGCGGCGCCCGCGTCGTCCCAGGTCGCGGCGTCCCTCGGCGGCGAAACGGAGACCCGACGCCGGCACCGACCCATATAGCCGTAAATTCCGCTATTGCCCGCCCCTGGCGCAGTGCCCTTAGATCTTGGTCGTGGACGCGACAACGGGCAGGGACGTGGCCCTGGTCACCGGGGCCTCCCGCGGGCTGGGCGCGGCGATCGCACGGCGGCTGGGCGCCGCCGGGTGGGCGGTGGCGGTCAACTACCGCTCCGACGCTGCAGGGGCCGAGCGGGTGGCCGGCGACATCCGCGCGGCGGGCGGCACCGCCGCGGCCTTCCGCGCCGACGTCACCGACGAAGAGCAGGTCACCGCGCTGGTGGCGGAGGTGACCGAACGGCTGGGGCGCATCGCGGTGCTGGTGGCCAACGCCACCGGGCCGCAGCCGGAGATCCCGTTGGAGAAGCTCACCTGGCGGGACCACCTGGACCAGCTGGAGTTCTTCGTCAAAAGCCCGACTCTGCTGGCCCAGGCGGTGCTGCCCGGCATGAAGGCCCGCGGCGGCGGGCGGATCATCCAGATCGGCTCGGACGTGTTCGAACGGGCCCTGCCGGAGTACTCGGCCTACACCGCCGCCAAGGCCGCCCAGATCGGGCTGACCCGGTGCTGGGCGCGGGAGCTGGGCCCGTTCGGGATCACCGTCAACATGGTGGCGCCCGGCTGGATCCCGGTGGAGCGGCACGCCGACGCCACCGCCGAGGAGCTGGCCGGCTACACCGCCGGCGTGCCGCTGGGCAGGATCGGCAGGCCCGAGGACGTGGCCGCCGCCGTGGCGTTCCTGGCCTCGGAGGAGGCCGCCTACATCACCGGGGAACGGATCGTCGTCAGCGGCGGCCACACCATCGGCTGAGCCGCGCCGCGACGGCGCCGGGGCGTTCGGCCGCATGACCGTCCGCCCCGGCCGGAGGGTGCGGGGAGCGTCCCCGCGCACGGGCCGGATGTCAGCCCTCGCTGCGGTCGGCGTTGGCGATGACCGCGTCGTGGACGTACTGCGCCAGGCCCTCGGCGACCTGCTCGTAGGTGGCGGTGAAGCGGGGGTCGCCGACGTAGAGCTCGGCCAGCCCGCGGTGCATCTGCGGGGTGCACTCGTAGAAGTTGTCGCTGATGCTGCGGCGGTGCCGCTCGGCCAGGTCCATCGCCCGCTCGCCGGTGGCCGGCGCGCCGTCGGCCATCGCCGCGGCGAACTCCCGCAAGATCGCCTCCTGCTCGTCCTTGATGCGCTGCCAGTCGGCCTTGGTGTAGGCGGCGGTGCGGCGCTGCGAGGCCTGGTAGGCGTCGTAGCCGCCCCAGCGCTCGGCGGCCTCCTCGGCGTGCGCCTCGGGGTCGAAGTCGCCGAAGACCTCGAACCGCTCCTCGGGGGTGAGCGAGATTCCCATTCTTCTCGCCTCCATGGCGTGTTCGATCGCCGTGACCATCGCGCGCAGCCGGTCGATCCGTCCCACCAGCAGGTCGCGCTGGCGGCGCAGGTGCGTCATCGGGTCGGCCCTCGGGTCGTCGAGGATCTCGGCGATCTCCTCCAACGGGAATCCGAGCTCCCGGTAGAACAAGATCTGCTGGAGCCGCTCCAGGTCGGCGTCGCTGTAGCGGCGGTAGCCGCCGGCGGTCCGCCCGCTCGGCCTCAGCAGCCCGATCCGGTCATAGTGGTGCAGCGTCCGCACGGTCACCTTGGCGGCCCTGGCCACATGCCCGACCGAGTATCCACCCATCGGATTCCCTCCTTCCGCGATCCAGGCTCGGGCCTGACGTTGCGTGAGGGTCAAGCCGGAGAGCGAGAAAAATCCGGCCGTCCCGCCGGGAGAGCGGAACGGCCGGAGGGAAGGCGATGCGGATCAGCGGACCCGCACCCGCAGCGAGATCTCGCCGCCCACGATCTTGTCCAGCAGCCTGCGGTTGCCCACCACGACCTTGGACTTGCCGGAGCCGAGCACCAGGCGGCCGACCAGGTGGTCGTTGCGCGGCTTGGCCTTCAGCTTCTTCAGCAGGTCGGCGAAGCTGCCGGCGGCGATCTGCTCGCCGCACTCCTCGGGGTTGAGGTAGCACTCAAAACCCTCTTCGGCGGGGGCCAGTCCGCCCTTGACCGACAGCCTGCCGGTGGTGCCCTTGGCCTTCTTGGGGACCTTGAAGGTCAGGGCCACCGTCTTGACGGGGCTCCGGGCGGCGGTCAGCCTGATGCGGACCTTCACCTGCCTGCCGGCGGTGGCCCGCAGCACCCCGCCGGGCTTGAGCGCCGTCCACTTGCCGTTGCGCTTCACCAGCAGCTTGGCGACGGTGTACCGGCCGTACTCGCCGCGGTCGGTGACGTTCAGCCGCAGGTCGGTCAGGCGCACCCCGGCGTAGGGGCTGTCGGCCAGGACACTGATCAGGGCGGCGCTTTCCAGCCCCGCCGCCTCGCTGACGTCCGTGCGGTCGCTGTAGCGGTTGGGCAGGGTGATCTCCCAGGGCTTGCCGGCCACGGTGCCGCGCACCGTCCAGGTGGCCGTCACGCTCCCGCCCGCGAACCGGTCACGGGCCAGGTCCAGGGCGCTCATGAGGTGAAGCCCGGCGATGGCGGGCGCTTCCTCCCCATTGGCGAAGTAAGTGGTATCGGTGCGGGTCCGGCCGCCGGCGGTGGTCCGCGACACCACCGGCGTCACCGCCGGTCCGGCGCCCAGCTCGGCGACGATCCCGGTGAGGCGGTCCTGGGTGAGCGTGCCGGCGACATCGCCGAAGTTGGCCAGCTTGAACGCCCCGAAGACCGGGTCGGGGACCACCGCCAGAGCGTGGCCGTCGGTCGCGATCAGCCGGGTCGCCCCCGTCCAGAAGGCCGAATGCCCGAAGGCCAGCGCCTTGCCGTCGCAGATCGCGGTGACGGTGCCCATTCCCCCGCCGGTGACCGCGCCGTAGGAGCCGAGCACGCCGAAGTTGCCGCCGGGCACGATCGCGCCGGGCCGGCCCTCGGCCCCGCCGGTGGCCCCGGCGCGGTAGAAGCGGACCTCGGCGCCTTGCCGTTCGGCCGCCTTGTTCAGCGCGTCGATCCGCCGCTGCGCGAGCCCGGAGATCCCCACCGGCATCGGCAGCCGCGACAGCCCGGCGGAGGCGGTCTCGGCGTCCACCAGGCCGCGCGAGGTGAGGGTGCGCTGCAGCGCGGCCGGCAGCTTCACCCGCTTCTTGGCGGCCTGCGCGGCGGCGACGGCGTCCGGCTTGCTCAGCAGGTCGTACATGGCCTTGGCGGGGGTGATCCCGGCGAGCTTGGAGGTTCCGCTGAAGCCGTAGCCGACCGCGCCCAGCAGCCGCCCGTCGGGGGCGTAGACCGGCGAGCCCGACATGCCCGCCCAGATGGCGCCCGCCTTGTCGAGGGCGGGCGAGTCGGCCTCGGCCAGGATCATGTCGACGCCCGGCGCGATGCCGTCCTTGAGCACGCCCTGCACCCGCACCCTGAAACGCTCGGGCGCAGTCCCCTTGCTGACCGTCAGCCCCCAGCCGGTCATCCCGTCGCGCACCTGGGCGATCGGGTAGGGCGCCGGGCAGTCCGCGGGCGCGGCCTGCGCGTGCGCCGTGACCGGAATCGACAACACCGGGGAGGCGGCCACCGCCAGTGCGGCGGCCGACACCGCGGCGCATCTCGACAACTTCCGCAATGGAGCCCCTTTCGATGACGGCGACCCGCATGTCGCCGGACGCTTGACCAGACGCGGGATCGAGAAGGATTGTTTACCGAGTGTCCAAGTGTGGTCACTGTGAGTTGTTTACTCATGTGGTCGGGCAGAATTGGCCTTTTGGCCGCCTGGTTCTGCGGAGGGAAGGGCTCTTCCTGCGCCGATACCGTGAGCGCCCACGACCACGAGGCCGTCTGGGGAGGGAGCCGGGAGGATGCGGATCGACCTGCACAGCCACAGCAACGCCTCGGACGGGACGCAGCCGCCGGCCGATGTGGTGCGGCGGGCCCGGCGGGCCGGGCTGGATGTGCTGGCGCTGACCGACCACGACACCGTGGCCGGGCTGCGGGAGGCCGCCGAGGCGCTGCCCGCGGGACTGACCTTGGTGCCCGGCATGGAACTGTCGTGCCGGCTGGGGCCGACGGGGGTGCATCTGCTGGCCTACCTGTTCGACCCGGCCCACCCGGACCTGGCGGCCGAGTGCGCCCGCATCCGCGACTCCCGCGCCCTGCGCGGGCGGCGGATGGTCGAGAAGCTGAACGAGCTGGGCGTCCCCGTCACCTGGGAGCAAGTGCGGTCGCTGGCCGGCAGGGCCGCGGTGGGACGGCCCCACATCGCGCGGGCCATGGTCGCCGCCGGGGTGATCGACCGGGTGGAGGAGGCGTTCACCCCCGAGTGGATCGCCCCGGGCGGGCGCGCCTACGCCGAGCGGTACGCCCTCGATGTGGTCACCGCCATCCGCCTGGTGCGCGCGGCGGGCGGCGTCCCCGTGCTGGCGCACCCCGGGGCGGGCCGCGGGGGCCTGCTCATCGACCGGGCGCGGCTGGCCGAACTGGCCGAGGCGGGGCTGTTCGGGCTGGAGGTCGACCATCCCGACCACGACACCCCCACCCGCC
>Ga0207874_1004050_pt1 | contig 11327 bp, 10 predicted proteins | sample HigsolmetaAR201D_FD_184833 | JGI IMG/M metagenome (GOLD analysis project Ga0207874, IMG submission 184833) | Ionic liquid and high solid enriched microbial communities from the Joint BioEnergy Institute, USA - AR20-1-D (SPAdes) (version 2) ... | reverse complement strand
AACAGGTCGTAGCCGGCGAGCCCGGCTGCCTGCGGGGCCGAGCCGAAAGCGGTGATCGACACGTATATGGACCCGGGGTTGCGCTCCCGCACCGACTCGTAGTCGAGCCCGAAGCGGGCGAGAGTGCCGGGACGGAAGTTCTCCACCATCACGTCGGCCCGGGTGGCGAGCTCCCGCGCCAGTTCTCGATCTCCGTGGTCGTTCAGGTCGAGGGTGACCGATCGCTTGTTGCGGTTGAGGCCGACGTAGTACGACGCCATCCCGGATGGGGTCCAAGGCGGTCCCCAGGTGCGGGTGTCGTCGCCGGTGCCGGGACGCTCCACCTTGATCACATCGGCCCCGAGGTCTCCCAGCGTCATGGTCAGGTACGGGCCGGCGAGAACGCGGGAGAAGTCGGCCACGAGCAGCCCTGAGAGAGGACCGTCCTTCACCACAATTTCATCCGGATGTGACGGAGACGGGCGTAGTTGCGCAGCCCTTCTGGGCCGAGCTCAGCTCCAAATCCCGACAGCTTCCAGCCGCCGAACGGCGCCCCGAGTTCGGTCGTGTCGTTGATGTTGACGCCGACCATTCCGAACTCGAGCTGCTCGGCGAAGTGCCAGAGCCGCTCCAGGTCGCTCCCGAACACGTAGGCGGCGAGACCGACGTCGAGGCTGTTGGAGACCGCCAGCGCCTCAGCGTCGGAGGCCACCCGGTGGATCGGCAGGATCGGCCCGTAGGTCTCCTCGTTCATCACCCTCGCCTCTATCGGGACGTGGTCGACGACGATCGGCTGAACAAAGGCTCCCTCGCTCTCCCCGCCACGGACCAGCCGCGCGCCTCGGGAGGTCGCATCCTCGAGGTGGGCTCGGGTGCGCTCGACTACCTGACGGACCGTGGCGGGCCCCATCGTGGTGCTCGGATGCAGCGGATCTCCGACCACGATGCGGTCGGTGACTGCGGCCACTGCCTCGGTGAACGCGTCGGCAATCCGTTCGGCCACCAGCACCCGGTTGACGGCGATGCAGATCTGGCCGGTGTTGGAGAAGCACCTGCGGGCGGCAGCGGCTGCCGCTGTCTCGATGTCCGCATCGTCGAGGACCACGAACGGGGAATGGCCACCGAGCTCCAGCAGGAGGGGTGTGAGCCGTTTGGCGGCGGCCGCAGCGATGGCCCGCCCGGTCTCCACCGAGGCCGTCGCCGAGACCATGTCGACGCCATCGATGGTGACGAGGGCCGACCCGACGTCGGCGCCGCCAGGCAGGTCGTTCAGGACCCCGGCGGGGAGCCCGGCGTCGATCAGGCACTGAGCGGCCATGCCGACAGCGAGCGGAGTCTCGAGCGGCGGCTTGGCCACGACGGCGTTGCCCGCCGCCAGCGCCCCACCTACCTTCCAGCTCCACAGGTCGACCGGGTAGTTCCACGGAACGATGGCCCCCACCACGCCCTGGGGGCGCCACTCGACGAGGCTGCGGACGTCGGGGAGCCGGGCGGACCGGCGCAGATCGGAGTGAAGCCGCATCCCCTCCTCGCCGTAGTAGCGGAGCACCTCGGCGGAGAACAACACCTCCTTGCGGGAGTCGGCCAGGGGCTTTCCCTGCTCGAGGGTCAGGGTTCGGCTGATCTGATCTACGCGCTCCTCGATGAGGGTGGCGGCCCGGGTGAGGATGTCACGCCTCTCCCCCGGCGCGAGCGCAGCCCAGGCGGGTTGGGCCCGCCGGGCGGCTTCGACTGCACGCGCCACGTCGGCAGGGTTGGCCACGGCGGTGTGGCCGACGGGGACCCCGGTGGCCGCCTCGGTGACCGCCTCCTGGGAGGTGCCGGGCTCCCAATGCCCGCCGATCAGCAGGCCGCGATCGAAGCTCATCTGCTCGACAGCCTCCTCCACAGCTCCTCGTACACCTGGTCGTTGTTGGCGTCGGCTGCGGCGGCGTCTGCGGTGTTGGGATTGATCATCACCTTCGGCTGGTACCCGCGGGCGATGAGGATCTCGGCGGTGCGGGCGACGATGGCGTGGGCGATCGCCACGGCGAGAGGTGTCGACGTCGGCCCCAGCTTGGCGTAGAGGCCTTCGACCTCGAGGGAGGCGTCGGCGAGGGGCACGTTGGTGTCGATCGTGACGTCCGCCACCTCGAACAGACGCTTCCCAGACGAGTGGCGGGACTGCACCGCGGTGGAGTGCGGGAGCGAGCTCACGCCGATGACCTTCATCCCCCGTTCCTTGCATTCGATGGCGATGTCGAGGATGACGGCGTTCATCCCCGAGTGCGAGAACAGCACCATGGTGTCCCGGGAATCGAGGCGATGGGCGCGGAGGATCGCCTTCCCGTAGCCCTCCACTTTGTGCAGGAATCGGTATTGCCAGGTCCCCATGTCACCAAAGATGTGGTGCATCAGGGCGATCGGGAGCTCCACGATGGGACGGAATCCGGCGATGGTGCCCGTGCGGGGGAACATCTCGAGGGCGGCGAAGCTCCCATGGCCGGTCCCGAAGGAGAAGACGAGGCCGTCGTTGGCGATCGTGTCGGCGCAGATCTCCGCTGCCTGGGAGATCTGTTCCTGCTGGTTGTCGCGGATCCACTGCAGGCGCTCCAGCAGCCTGTCGAGGTATCGGGTGTCGACGGTGTCGGTCATGCGGATTCCTTTCTGTGGTCGATCAGCACGTTCAACGCGATGTGGAGGAGCCGGGCTTCGGCGGCCCCTCGCTCTTCCGGATCCATGGTTCGGGGCCCGTCCTGGGAGACGCTGGCGAGGCAGATCGACCCGAAGCCGACCCCGAGGCGTCGTGCCGCCGAGGCGAGAGCCGACGTCTCCATGTCGATGCCGAGGACACCTTCCTCATCCCAGACGCGGTCGAGCTCCTTCCCGTCCGGCCTCCCGCCGAGCAGGTCGGTCATCTGCGTGTAGAAGCCGTCGCAGCTGGCGACCGTCCCGCTGGCCACCGGCTGCCCGTCGGCAGCGCCGACGAGCTGGCGGGCGATCTCGGGATCGAGGTCGACGGCCGGGCCGGTCACGCCGTAGGTGGCCGACGTGCCCTCGTGTATCAGCGCTCGCTCGGCGACGATGAAGGTGCCGAGGGCGGGCGAGCGGGTCATCATCGTCCCAGCCCTCACGAAGAGCTCGGCACCGAGGGCGGCGAGCTCGTGCATCACGATGGCAGCGATCGGCGCCCCCATCCCAAACGCCGCCACCATCACCCGCGCGTCCTGCCAGGACCCGAGGGCCGTTGTCAGACCGCGGTCCTCGTTGAGGATGCGGACACCGTCCAGCATGTCGGCGGCCCGCAACACGCGGCCTCGGTCGCCGACGAGGATGACCCTCTCGGGCACCTCCACTTCGGTGACCCCCAGGTACCAGGCACGTTTCATCGGTCACCCCCTGTCTCTTCACCGTCACGAGATAGGAGAAGCCGCCTCGAGGCAGCCGTCCCGGCCGCTGTTGCCTCCGAGGCGGTGGCTCCGCGGAGGTATGCGGCGATGAACCCTCCGGCGAGGGCGTCTCCGGCGCCGGTCGGGTCCAAGGGAATCCGCTCGATCGGCTCGACGGGGTGGATAGAGCGCTCACCGCCGACGGTCACCTCCACCGGCTCCTGTCCGGCTGTCTGCACCACCACCGTCGACGGGCGGAGCACTTCGCGGTCGATGAGACGGCTCTCCGAGCGGTTGCAGAAGATCAGGTCGGCCCGCCGGGTGAGACGGCGAGGCAGGTCCCCGCTCAGCGCCTGGCGGTCGTCCTTGATCACCCACGACACCACGGCGTCGTCGGAGACGGCATCGAGCATGGCAGCGGTGACGTTCGCCGGCCCCACCATGCAAACGACCGCATCGACGGCGCCCGCGGCGTCGGTGTGAGCAGGCCCCAACTCCCACGGCCCGGGAGCACCGGGATGGAAGAGGCAGGCGGTGGAGCCGTCGTCGGCGTACAGGAGATCGGTGTACGGGCTGGTGTCTCCCCGCACCAGCACGAGAGACGTGTCACAGCCGGCGTCGGCGAGCGCCTTCAGGTATTCGCGGCCGGGCTCGTCGTCACCCACCGCGGTCACCACAGTGACATCGGCGCCCCCGGCAGCCAGCGCCATCGCCGCGTGGGCGATGCCTCCGGGTCGTCGCCGGACGTCGACGATCCGATGGACGACCCCGGTGGTGCCGGGTCCCGGGCAACGATTCACTCGAACCGCCCGGTCGAGGCTGGCGTAGCCGGCCAGGAGCACCCGTGGCTTTCGGTCCTCGTCGGTCATCCGAGCAGTTCCAGCGCGGTGTCGAGGGAAACGACTTCAGCCATGTAGCGGCTCATGTCCTCGATGGACGCCTCCTCGAGGTGCTTGCGGTTCGAGTTCGTCGCCTCCCGGGGCACCACCATCCGGTAGCCGTACTGGAACCCGTCGGCGACCGTCGCCCGGATGCACACGTTGGTCTTGACCCCGGCGACAACGACGGTCTCGATGCGATGCTCGTGGAGGATCAGAGCCAGATCGGTGGCGAAGAACGCCGAATACCGGCGCTTCTCCACCTCCACCTCCTTCGGCCCGGGCTTCGGCTCGAAACCGGAGAAGTACTCGGCGTCGCGACCGCCCCGGCCCAGGTGCTCGGGGATGTGGTCGAACTCGGCGTCGTACACGCCGGGCCGGTGCCGGTCGGCGACATGGATTACGAGGCTGTCGGAGCCACGCGCGGCGTCGAGAAGGCGATGGAGCGGCTCGACGACCGCTCCCACCTCCGGGTACCACATGGCGCCGTCGGGATGGAAGAAGCCGTTGAGGACGTCGACCAGCACCAGGGCAGTCGTATCACTCATGCGATCTGTCTCCTCTTCGAGGTCAGCTGGGCCACGATCAACACGGCGATCACAGCCACGTAGGGAAGCACCTGCACCAGGCGGACCGGGATCCAGGGCAGCTGGAGCTGGAGGCGTCCCTGGGCGGCGTCGGCAACCACGTAGATCAGACACGCCAGGGTGGTGGCCCAAGGCCGGGTGCGCCCGAAGTAGATCGACGCCAGGGCAATGTAGCCGCGTCCTCCGCTCATGCCGGTGGAGAAGAGCCCGGTGGCGCCGATCGCCAGGTGGGCGCCGCCCAACGCAGCCAGGGCGCCTGCGACGGCCCCCGCCGCGTCCTGCAGGCCGTGGACGTCGAGGCCGAGGTTGGCGCTGGCGGCGGGGTCGGATCCCACCGCCCGCAAACGAAGACCCCAGGTGGTCCGATCGAGAACGAAGGCGACAGCGGCGACGATCGGGATGGTCGCCCACACGACGATGTCGTTGCGAGCGAGCAGCGGGCCGAGGATCGGGACGTCGGAGAGGAACTCGAGCCCAAAAGCGGGTAGGGAGAGGCGGTCGTCGGGCCGGAAACTGGAGCGGCTGCCGAAGGTCTGCACCAGGAACAGTCCAGCGGCGCCGAGCACGAGGAAATTGAACCCGAGCCCGACGATGATCATGTTGCCGCCGAGGCGGGTGACGATCGCCGAGAAGGCCCATCCGAGGATCACACCGGCAACCGCCGCGATCGCTAGCCCTCCGAGCGGAGACCCCAGGGCGTCGGCGCTCACCAGCCCGACGAGGGCGCCGGCGAGGATCAGCCCTTCGAGAGCGATGTTGACGATGCCTGATCGTTGATGGAGGACGCCTCCCATCGCGGCGAGGACGATGGCCGGCGCCAGCAGCACAGAGGTGGCGAGGATGCCGTCGAGGAGCGTCATCACCGGCTCCGGGTGAGTAGGGGAAGGACGGCGACGATCATGATCGTCCCTTCCATGATCCGGACTATGTCGAGCGGCACGTCGATGAACAGCTGAACGGTGGGCCCGGCCGCCGACAAAGCCCCGAGCACCACAGCGGAGGGGATGATGGCGATCGGGTTGAGCCGGGCGAGAAGGGCGATGGCGATGCCGTTGAATCCGAGGTTGGCGCCGCCGCCCTCGACGAAGCGATGGAGAGTGCCGGTGGTGAATACCCCTCCGGCGAGGCCGCCGATGAGCCCGGAGATGACCATCGCCCAGATGATCACCCGGGCCGTGTCGATCCCCTGAGCGCGGGCGAAGCGGGGATTGGCGCCGGTCATCCGCAACTCGTAGCCCGGCACGGTGGAACGCAGCCACCATTGGGCGAGCGCCACGACCACCACTGCGAACAGGATGCCGATCGTGAGCTGGGTGCTGGCGACGAGGACCGGCAGATTCGTCTGCGGGGCGATGAGCTCGGTCTGGGCGTTGCCGGTGCCGACGGCCATGAAGAACTCGGACAGCAGCCAGCCCACCACGCCCGACACGACGAAGTTCCCCATGAGGGTCACGACCACTTCGTCGACGTCGAGACGGGCTTTCAGCCATCCGGGCCCCCAGCCGATCGCAGCCCCGACGATCGAAGCGATCGCCAATACCACGACGATCTGGATCGGCCCCGGAAGGTCGAGGCTGGCCCCGGCGATGGCGGCGACGAACGCCCCGCCGACGAACGACCCTTCGACGCCTATGTTGAACACGCCGGCCCGGAAGGCGATGAGCGTGGCGGTCCCAGTGAGGATCAATGGAGTGGACGAGACCAAGGTGGCCGAGATCCTCTTGACACCGCCGAACGCTTCCCGAACGAGCAGCCAGAAGAACTCGAGCGGCGACTCGCCCACCCAGAGGATGGCGGCCGAGCCGACGAGGAGGGCGGCGATGAGGGGAGCGGCTGCCGCCACCCACAGCCTCCACCGGCGTGTCGGGGCCGGGGAGGCGATGGGTGTGGCTGTGACTTCTGTGTCGGTGATCGTCATCCCCTGCTTCCGGTGGTCATCTTCTCGGCGATGAGGGACCGGGTCGCCTCGGCCCGGTCGAGGACGGCGGTGACCCGGCCGTCGAGCATCACCGCGATGCGGTCGGATAGGGACAGGACCTCGTCGAGGTCGTGAGACACCAGCAGAACGGAGCCGCCCGAGCGCCGGATACCCATGAGCAATTCGTGGATCCCGGCAACCCCTTCGATGTCGACACCCCGGGTCGGGTCGGAGGCGACGAGCAGCTTCGGATGCATCTCGAGTTCGCGGCCCACCACCAGCCGCTGCTGGTTGCCTCCGGACAGCGACGAGGTCGGATCGTCGGGCGAGCCCACCTTTATGGAATAGGAGCGGATCAGGTCGGCGATGCGGCGCCGCCACTCCGGACGGCGGCGAACCACCCGCCCCGACAATGAGCGGTCGCGATGGGCGCCGGCGAGGCCGTTCTCCTCGACGGACTCCGTGAGGGCGAGGCCTTCGGATCGGCGGTCGGGCGAGATGAAGCCCATCCCGGCCCGGCGCCGGTACCCGACGGGCCTGTGGTTGATCTCCTGTCCTCCGAGACGCACCGACCCGCTCGAGGGGGCGAGCCCGACGAGAGCCGCTGCCAGCTCGGCCTGGCCCGACCCGGCCACGCCGTACACGCCGACGATCTCGCCCCGGCGAACGGTGATGTCCACGTGGTCGACCCTGGTGACTCCGATCTCGTCGACCACGACCAGGTCTTGGACTTCGAGGATCGTCTCGTCGCTGGAGGACGGGCGGTCCTCGACGTCGGGCACGGTGAGTGCTTCCCCGACCATCGCCTCGGCGAGCGCCGCGGCGCTGGTGTCGGCGGCGGCGGTGGTCTCGACCACCTTGCCACCGCGCAGCACCGTCACCCGGTCGGAGATGCGCATGACCTCGTCCAACTTGTGGCTGATGAAGAGCACCGTGACGCCTCGGTCGCGCAGCTCGGTCACGGTGCCGAGCAGCATGTCGACCTCTGCCGGTCCCAGCACCGCGGTCGGCTCATCGAGGATCAGGAGGTCGGCACCCCGGTGGAGCTGGCGGAGCAGCTCGAGGCGCTGCAGGTCGGCCACGCCCACCTGGTCCGCTGGGGCCTCCCACTGGAGTCGCCAGCCGGTCTGGGCGGCGAGCCGTTCGGTGGCTCTCTGCACCGCCTTCCGGTCGAGGAGGCCTCGGTGGCGGGGCTCGACTCCGAGGACCAGGTTCTCGGCCAGTGTCAGTTCGCCGACGATGGAGAACTCCTGGTGGACCATGCCGATGCCGAGCGCCAGGGCGTCGTGCACTGTGCCAATCCGGACCGTCTTCCCGTCGACCAGGATCTCCCCGGAGTCCGGGGGGAGTAGGCCGGCGATGCATTTCATGAGGGTGGTCTTGCCGGCACCGTTCTCCCCCACGACCGAGTGCACGGTTCCCCGCTCCACCACGAGGTCGACGTGGTCGACGGCGACGACCGGCCCAAACCGTTTGGTGAGCTGACGTACCTCCAGGCGGGGCGTGTCGGCGGGAGCGGAAGGTTCATTCATGGATCGCTCGCTGCGAGAAGGGAGGGGAGCTGGGGCGCTCCCCTCCCTTCGCATCAGGATTCGGGGAAGAAGTCCGGGTACCCGTCGGCGACGACATCCCAGACGTCGATCTCCCCGTTGATTATGGCCTGACGAGCCTCTTCGACTTGGTCGAGGAACTCCTGGGGGATCTCCTCCTTCGTGCGCTCGAAGTCGGTGAGCCCGACGCCGTCCTCGGCGAGGCCCAGTTCGAGCACAGTGCCTCCGACGAACTCGCCCGCGGCGTACTCCTTCACGACCTGCTCGACGCCGCGGTCGACCCATTTCACCATCGAGGTGAGGACGTGGCCCGGCTGCAGGCCGTCTTGGTCGTTGTCAACGCCGATGGCGTAGTGGCCGCGTTCGGCGGCGGCGTCGAGGACACCGAGGCCGGCACCGCCGGCGACCTGGTAGACGATGTCGGCGCCTTGGTCGAACATCGCCATGGCGGCGTCACGGCCCTTGGCGGCGTCACCGAAGTCGTTGGTGTAGGACACCAGCACCTCGACCTCGGGGTCGACGTACTCCGCGCCCTGCATGAATCCGACGATGAACTTGTCGATGCCGGCCGATTTGGTGCCGCCCACCACCCCGATGATCTTCTCGGGGTTGGTCTTCGGATTGTTGGCATCGGAGGTGACGAGAGCGGCGAGCATGCCCGCCAAGAACGACCCCTCGTGCTCCTTGAAGACGATCGAGCGGATGTTGTCTCCCTCGACCGGGAGGTTCACGAAGGCGAAGTTCGTGTCCGGGTACTCCGTGGCGATCTGGGCGAGCAGCTCGGCGTGCGAGAACTCGAGATCGATGATCAGCCCGAACCCGGCGTCGGCAGCCCGGCGGAGGACCTGCTCGCCTTCGGCGACGATGTCATCGGCCTCGACGGGGCGCACCTCGAGCCCGGTTTCTTCACCCGCTCGGACGAGGCCGTCGTAGGCGAGGTCGTTGTAGGACTCGTCGCCGAGGCCACCTTGGGCGATGATCAGACCGACGGGAGCGAGGTCGGACTCGCCCTCCGGAGCGCCCGTGGTGTCGGTCGGCTCCTCTTCGGGTGCCGCCGTGGTGTCGGGGGTCTCGGCCTCGGTGGCCGGTGTCGTCTCGGCCGGCGCGGTGGTCGTGTCGCCCGCGCCGCCGCCTCCGCAGGCAGCAGCGACCAGAGCGAGGACCACCACGAGGATGGCCAGTGTCGATCGGTGCTTCATCTTTCCTCCAGTCGGGTTGGTTTCCTTGTCGCAGAAACGGACTTGGGGAGGCGCCTCCGCCGGCGTTCGGCGTGGATCTCGTAACGTCCCGGCACGTAGTGGGCCTGCACCGCCTCGAACGGCGAGCCGTTGAGGTCGACGGTGTTCCTTTCGACGACGAGCAGTGCGGCAGGCCGCTCCAGATCCAGCCACTCGGCGAACTCCGCTGTGGCGAGCACGGCCGAGTACCGCTCCTCGCCGCCGGCGACGTGGATGCCGGCTTGCTCGGCGAGGGCGTAGAAGGAGAACTCCTCGTTCGACTGCAGGGCTTCGAGGAGGCCGATCCGCTCGGCGATGGCGAGGGTGGTGGCGACCCGGTGGACGCCGACCGGGACTTCGTCGATGGTCCGCACCCGGGTGAATTCGACGAGCTCTTCGCCTCGGGGGAACCGGACGTGAAGGGGATTGTCCGCCTCGTGCGTGGTCGGCCGCCACTCGATCACCCGGCCGCCGGGGCGCCTCCCCTCCTGGCGGACGTGGAGGCTGAAGCTCGCCAGGGTCGTCGTGGTGTGGAGAGCGGCGCGGCCTTGGACGAAGGTGCCTTTGCCCTGCTCCCTCCGCACCAGGCCCCATGACTCGAGGGTCTCCAACGCCTTGACCACCGTGCCCCGGCTGACACCGAACTCCTCCATGAGCTGGAGCTCGCCCTCTATCTGGTCGCCCGGACGGGCCCCACGGACGGCGATGCGCTCGGCGATCTCCTCGGCGATGTCCTCGTAAAGCGCCACGACTCTCGACCCAGTATAGCGGTACTTGCCTAGTCAACTAGTCGACTAGCGGGGTGTCAAGACGGCCGCAACCATCCCGAGGGACCTCGCTAGCCGTTATGAGGTCGGTTACGACCAGGGAAGGGACTGACCCGAGAGGGCGGCGGCGATCCGTTCGAGGCCGGCGACGATGTCGTCATCGGCCGCAGCCAGCGAAATCCTCACAGCCCCTTGTCCCCCGGCACCGAACGTGGACCCGGGGGCGACGGCCACACCGTGTTCGACGACGAGACGGCGACAGAAGTCCATCGGGTCGCCGATCCCCGAGCCGAGGGGGAGCCAGAGGTAGAAGGCACCTTCGGGCCGGTGGTGCGGCAGGCCGAGTCTCGCGGCGGTGGCCACGGCGAGGTCACGGCGGCGGCGATACGTGTCCCGCATCTCGACGATGAAGTCCTGGGGTCCTTCGAGCGCCGCCAAGGCCGCCTTCTGAGCCGGGCCGTTGACGCAGGCGACCATCGCCTCCTGCATCTTCGTGAGCGTCTCGATCACCTGAGGCGGTCCCGACACGTAGGCCACCCTCAGACCTGTCATGGCGTATGTCTTCGAGAAGCTGTGCACCGAGACCACTCGTTCCGGGCTCGAGGGTGCCGCCGAGGGGGCGACATCGCCCTCGAACACGATCTGGTCGTAGCACTCGTCGGCGAGCAGCCACAGGTCGTGGCGGTCGGCCAACTCGCACAGCTGCTCCAGATGGGACCGGTCGATGACCGTTCCCAGCGGGTTGGAGGGGCTGTTCACGATCAGCATCCGGGTGCGGTCGGTGATCAGAGGCTCGATCGTCGCCGGGTCGGGCAGGTAGCCGTTCTCGGCATCGAGGGGATAGGCGACCGGCCTAGTGCAGGCGATGCGGGCCGCCATGTCGTAGTTGGGCCACCCCGGGTCGGGCACGAGTATCTCGTCCCCCGCCGTGGTGAGGCCGAGGATCGCCAGCGACAGCCCCTGCATCGACCCGGCCGTCACCAGCACCTGGCTCGGCTCGACGTCGATGCCGTTGACGTGCCGCAGCTTGGCGGCGCACGCCTCCCGCAGCTCGGGGATGCCG
>Ga0207874_1004049_pt1 | contig 11328 bp, 6 predicted proteins | sample HigsolmetaAR201D_FD_184833 | JGI IMG/M metagenome (GOLD analysis project Ga0207874, IMG submission 184833) | Ionic liquid and high solid enriched microbial communities from the Joint BioEnergy Institute, USA - AR20-1-D (SPAdes) (version 2) ... | reverse complement strand
CGCGGTCGGGCAGATCAATGCCGTGCTGCTTCGCGGCGACCGCCATCTCCTTCAGGAACTCGGTGCCGATCTGGTGGCCCATGCCGCGCGAGCCGCAGTGAATCGAGACGACCGCGTCGCCCGCGCGCAGGCCGAACGCGCGCGCGACCTGTTCGTCGTACACCTCGGCCACGCGCTGCACCTCGAGATAGTGGTTGCCCGAGCCGAGCGTGCCCATCTGGTCGCGCTGCCGGTTGCGCGCCTTCGCCGACACGTTCGACGGCACGGCGCCGGCCATGTGGCCGCGCTCTTCGATCCGCTCGAGGTCCTCGTCGCGCCCGTAGCCGTTCTCGACGGCCCAGGCCGCGCCGCCCTCGAGCATCGCGTCGAGCTGGCGGTCGTCGAGCACGATGCGGCCGCGGCTGCCGACACCGGCCGGCACGCTGCGCGACAGCTCGTGCGCGAGGGCCTCCTTCACCGGCTCGATGTCGTCGGCCGTCAGGCCCGTAATCAGCGTGCGCACACCGCACGAGATGTCGAAGCCGACCCCGCCGGCCGACACGACGCCGCCCTGGTCGGGGTCGAAGGCCGCCACGCCGCCGATGGGAAAGCCGTAGCCCCAGTGCGCGTCGGGCATCGCGTACGACGCCCTCTGGATGCCGGGCAGCGTCGCCACGTTGATGATCTGTTCCCGGACTTTCTCGTCCATCTCGCGAACGAGCGCTTCGGACGCATAGATCACGCCCGGCACGCGCATCGCGCCGTGCTGCGGGATCCACCATTCGTGATCGGATCTGCGTTCGAGCGTCGTCAGGTCCATGCCTTCCTCCCTCAGACGTCGACGACACACTGCACGCGCCAGCCGTCGGGACGTTTTTCGACCGCAAGGGCGGTGAAGGTCGCGCCCTTGATCTCGACCGCGGGCTGATGGCGCGCCTGCTCGACCGGCTCGCCGAGCGCGATCGCGCGCAGCTCGTCCCCTTCGATCGTCACCGTGTAGTCGCCGAAGACCATGCCGCGCACGCCCATCTCGTAGATGAGCGCGTCGAGCCACTCGAGCAGGAGCAGGTCGTCGGACGGCGCCCGGCACGTCACCTCGACGGCCTCGACGGGGCGGATGCCGGCCGGGTCGGTGATGACCGCCGTCAGGGCCAGGCCCGCCTGCCTGAAAGCCTCGGCCTTGGTCGGCCCCATGCCGACGACGCCGATGTCGGCATCGTGCGGGAAATGCGACCACGATGCGGAAGCCATCCCCGGAGTCATAGCCGTGCAGTCGTGTCCAATGGCAAAAGACTCGCCACCGACAGGATACCCGCCCGGCTGAAGCGCTGCGGGCGCCGGGCAGACGGAGGGTATGGCGCGCCGCGGAATCCTCCGCGGCACGGCAAGGATGGCGACCTGTCGGGAACGGACGCTACGGCAGCCTGTTGCCGCCGCGGTCGTTGAAGTTCGCGAGGCCGCTCTTCACGATCGCGCCCTGGAACTCGCTGCCCTGCGCGTTGACGACCGCCGAACCGCTGGCGCCGACCGCGCCAAGGCGGCCGACGACGACGCTGTCGACGATGGTGACCGTCGACATGCCGGTGGCCGCAATGGCGACGGCCCCGGAGCGGATCTCGGAATTGCGGATCTGCACGACGCAGCTGCCCGACGCTTCGATGGCGATGCCGGGCGCGTCGATGATGACGCCGTCGAGCTGCACCGACCGCAGGCCCGAGCACTGGACCGGCTGGGCCTGGCGCAGGTTCCGGCCCGTCGCCGCCGACGCGCTGCCGCCCGCGCTGCCCGTTGCCGCCGACGCGGCCGCCGCGCCCGTGCTCCGGGCGGCGCCGGTCGTCGGAACGTCGACGAGCGTGTCGCCGACCTGGATGCGCTGACGTCCGCCGCCCTCGTCGACGGCAATCGTCCGGCCGCCGACCTCGATCGTCTGGCCGCCCGGCCGCTGCTGCACGACGATGTTCGACCCGCCGACGCTGACGCGCGTCGTCTCGGACGTCTTCCGCACGTCGACGTCGGGGCTCGTGGCGACGAAGATCTCCACGCGCCGGTTCTGCGCACGCCCCTCGGGATTGTCGGACCCGTCGGGCATCGTGTTGTAAGCGACAGGCTGCCGCGCTCCCATGCCACGGGCGACCATCATCGACGCGGGGATGCCCTCGTCGACGCTCAAGTAGGTGATGACGGCCGCGGCGCGATCCTCCGACAGCTTCTGGTTGTAGGCCTCGGTACCGATCGAGTCGGTGTGGCCGACGACGACCACCTCGCCGCGTCCGCGGTCACGAATGACCTGTGCGACGCGGGCCAGCGTGCCGCGCGCCTCGGGACGGAGCGCCGCGCTGTCGAAATCGAAGAGCACATCGCCGCCGAGCGCCAGCCGGATCGATCCCTCCTCCTCGCGCGCGCCGAGCTCCACGAGCGCGTCGTCGGAGCCATCGCGGGTGACACCGACCCGCTTCCGCCACCCGTCGTCGGTCGCGTCGACCTGCTGACCCGGCGTGCGGACACGGATGAAGTCACCGTCGCGCTCGACGGCCACGGTCTGTCCGGCGTTCGTGACGCCAGCCGACTGCGGGCGGGCCAGGACCGTGCCCGACGAGCCCAGCAGCAGGGCCGCCGACACCACCAGGCACCAGGTGCGTCCAGGATGTGCGGTCGCCATGTCGTTTACCTCTTCACCAGTCTTCGGCAGCAGCAGCCCGCTGCATCAGGGGGAGCGCCCGGGCCTCCGCTAATCTACTCTCATCCCGTGCGCTGGTGAACCATCGGGCGCGCGAATGGAGTCACGGCATGAACACGAAATCGTCGACGAAGCTGGGCGTGGTCATCGCCAGCGTGCGCGAGGGGCGGGTCGGTGCGCCAATCGCCGACTGGGTCGTCGAACGCGCCAGAGAACATGGGGGATTCGAGATCGACCTCGTCGATCTCAAGGAAGTGGACCTGCCGTTCCTGCAGGAACCGGGTCATCCGAGGCTCAGGCAGTACACCGACGAGCGGACGATCGCGTGGAGCGCGCGCATCGACGCCATCGACGCGTTCGTGTTCGTCACGCCCGAGTACAACTGGTCGACGCCGCCTGCGCTGGCCAACGCGCTCGATCACCTGCACCAGGAGTGGAAGTACAAGCCGGCGGCGTTCGTGAGCTATGGCGGCGTGTCGGGCGGCCTGCGCGGTGCCCAGGCCACACGCCTGCGCCTTGCGGCCTTCAACATGATGACGATCGCCGAGGGTGTCGTCATCCCGTTCGTCGCGCACCACGTGAAGGACGGCCGGTTCGTACCGAGCGAGCTGCAGGTGAAGGCCGCGACCGTCATGCTGCGTGAGCTGCGCCGGTGGTCCGACGCGCTGCGCACGCTGCGCGCGACGCCGGCCTGATCGACCGGCGGACCGACGGGCTTCGACTTACCCGGCACGCCGGTGGCCGACGGTCGCCCGTCCGGCCTCGTGCGCCGCGACGGGCATGCCCCGCCGGATCGGCTGGAACATGCGGCGGTAGCGGCCGGGCGTGACGCCGGTGCGCCGCCTGAACAGCCGCCGGAAGAACGACGCATCCTCGTAGCCGACCATCGCGCCAATCTCGTCGGCCGCATCGTCGGTCGTCTCGAGCAGCCGGCGCGCTTCGTCGATCCGCAGGTTCTGCCCGTAGTCCATGATGGCGACGCCGGTCGCCGTCTTGAAGCGCCGCTTGAGCGTGCGTTCCGGCACGCCGGCGTAGTCGACTACGCCGGCCACGGCACCCGGCTCGCTGTGTCGGCAGCGTCCCGCCGGCAATCATGTGACTGGCGGACCGCGCGCGGCAGACACGCGCGGTCCGTCGCAGCGGCGCGAACGGCCGTCCGCGCTCTGCCTACCTCACGTCCGCTGCGATCGCGGCCTTGAGGTTCGTCCGATAGTCGCCGCGCTGGAGGCTGGCGGCCGGCGGGCCGGACTGCACGCCGGCCGGGACGCTGCCCTGCACGCCGGCAGCCGCGCCCGCGCCGCGCCCGCCGCGGCGTCCGGTGCTGACCGGCGGCAGCTTCGCCACCGCGTCCTTCACCTCCTGCGACAGTCCCTCGAACTGATTCAGCGTGTAGAGCGCGAACTGCGCCGCGTGCAGCGCCGCCGCGGCGTTGAACGTCCCCCACGCGGCCGGATCCGACGCGCGCAGCAGCACCTGAATCGCCCGATCGCGGAAGCCCGCGGGGCCGAACCGGCCGAGCGCTTCGGCCGCCACGATGCGTGGTCCCGGCTCCGGATCCTCGAGCAGCGCTTCGAGTTCCTTCACGGCCGACGCCACCGCGTCGCGGCCGCGGACGAGAGCGCCCGTCGCCGCCCAGTAGCGCACGATCGGATTGGCGTCGGTCAGGCCCGGCCGGACGTTCGCGTAGTCCACGCTGCGATCGGTGGCCGCCCACGCCGCCTGGTAGATGCGATCGAAGTCGTAGCGCGCCGGGTCGAGGCGCCGCTCGTACACGGTCACGTCCGTGTCGCGATGGAGCTCGTACTCCGGCATGAACCCGACGTCGCGCAGCTCACGCTGATGCGCCTCGAGCGCCGCGCGCATCCGCAGGAGCGTCTGCCGATGCTCCGGTGAACCGGCGAGGTTGCGGATCTCGAACGGATCCTCCTGCAGGTCGTACAGCTCCTCGCTCGGCTTCGGCTCGAAGAACGACGCGTGCTCGGGCGGCAGCCGCCCTTCGTCGTACAGCCGCTTCCACACCGCGGTCGACGGCGTCTGGAAGAGGTAGCTCACGTGCTGGCCGTGCGGCCGGTGCGGCATGTAGTTGCGGATGTACACATAGCGCGCGTCGCGCACCGTGCGCGCGAAGTCGTAGCGCTCGTCGGCGCGTCCGCGGAAGCCGTACAGGTACTCGGGCGCCGGCGCGACGTAGCGTCCCAGGAACGCGCGGCCGTGCATCCACTCCGGCGGCTGTACGCCGGCCAGGCTCAGCAGCGTCGGCGGGAGGTCGATGAACGATACGAGCCGATCGCTCACGCTGCCCGGCGTCGCCGCATCGGGCGGCGCCAGGTGCCTGAACTTATCCGGGATGTGGATGATGAGCGGCACCCGGAAACTGACGTTGTAGGGGAAGCGCTTCGACCGCGGGAAGCCCGGCCCGTGGTCGCCGAAGTACATGACGATGGTGTCGTCGGCCAGCCCGGCTTCCTCGAGCTCGCGCAGCCGCTCGCCGACAACGGCATCCATCGCGGTCATGTTGTCGTAGTACTGCGCCCAGTCCTCGCGCGTCTCACGCGTGTTCGGCATGAAGCCGGGCACGGGCGCCGACTCGACGTCGTGCTGCCAGTCGTGCGGCCGCGTGCGCACCTGACCCTCGTGGGTCAGGGTGATGTTGAACACCGAGAAGAACGGCCTGCCCTCGGGCCGGTTCTTCCAGTGCGCCGTGTTCGACGACTCGTCCCAGACCTGCCCGACTTCGGGATAGTTGTAGTCGGTCTTCGAGTTGTTCGTCGTGTAGTAACCGGCTTCCCGCAGCAGTGCCGGATACAGCCGGATGTGCTCCGGCAGATCGACCATGCTGCGCATGTGCTCGCCGCCCGTGGCGGCCGGATAGACACCCGTGATGAGCGCCGTCCGCGACGCGCCGCACACCGGGCCCGTCGACCACGCGGTGCTGTAGCGCACGCCCCGCTCCGCCAGTGCATCCAGGTTCGGCGTCGTCGCATAGGCGTCGCCGTAGGCGCCAATCTGCGGGCCGTTGTCCTCGCTCGTGATCCAGAGGATGTTCGGCCGTTCGACGGGTGTCTGCGCGTCGGTGCGGCTGGCGCCCTGCGCCGCGACGATGGAGGCTGCCACGATCGTCGTCGCCGCCAGCGCCAGCCGCACCCGCGCGGCCGCAGATCGTCCTGTCCGGAAATCTTTCGACATCACCTGTTCTCCCGCTCGGGCCGCGTGCGGGCCCCCGTCGGCCGGGGCCCGCACGTCAGCCCGAAGATGACCCGCTTCAGAACTGGAAGCGGGCCTGCAGCTGCACCGACCGCAGCGGCGCCGCGCTCGTGGCCGCGCCGAAACCGGCCGTCTGCGGCCGCAGCCGTGCCGGATCGAGGTTGCCGTTCGCGTCGAACTGCGCGTTGCGCAGCTGCTGGTTGGTCGGGCTCACCAGCTGCATCTGCGCCTGCACGCCGTTGTAGTTGACCGTGTTGAACGCGTTGAACACGTCGACCCGAATCTGGAACGTGCGGTCGCCGCCCAGCCGGAAGTTGCGGGTGACGGCCAGGTCCCAGATGTTCACCGGGCAGAAGCGCAGGTAGTTGCGGCCCGACTCGAGGCCGAGGCTGCCGTAGGTCGGCCCGGCGAAGACGTCCGTGTTGAACATCCGGTACCGATCGCCCGAGCAGCCGCTGCCCGGATCGCCGTTGACGACGATGCGCGCGGCGTAGTGAGGCGAGCCGGTGAGGTTCACGTTGGCACCGTCGACCTGGTACTGGTAGGTCGGCGTGTAGGCGGCGCCGGAACCGCCGGTCCAGACGCCCGACAGCTGCCAGTCGTTGGTCACGGCCCAGAGGATGTTACGCCCGATGCTGGAACCGCGGTCGACGCCCGGAATCGCCCACGTGAAGTTGGCGCTCAGCACGTGCCGGCGCAGGCCGGGATTCTCCATCAGCTTCTGGAACGTCTCGTTGTCAGCCCGCCGGACGGGCGTGCCGTCGGGCAGGTGATCGAGCCGGATCTGCAGATCCTCGTTCGACCGCTCGGCCAGCGTCAGCGTGTAGTTGAACCCGCCGGCGAAGCCGTGGCGGAAGCGGCGGTTCACCGACGCCTGGAGCGAGTGGTACGAGTGGTAGTACTCCTGCACGCGCACGTCGATGTTCGCGTAGCCGAGGTACGGCCGCAGGAAGCTCTCACTGAGCGCCGTGGCGCCCGGCACGCTGCTGGCCGGACGCGTCGGATCGCGGAACTCCTCGCGGTATGCCGTGCCGAAGTCGACCGCGTTCAGGTTCAGCCCGGTCGCGAGGCTGCCGCCGGCGCCGGTCCGGTTGTAGGAGTACTGGCCGACGTACGACACGTCGAGGCCGAGTGCGAACGGCAGGCTGGTCTGGATGCCGCCGTTCCACTGCACCGACGCAGGCAGTTCGTCGCCGTTGTCGAACTCGTACTGGATGAGCGACGCGATCGGCTGGCTCGCGAACGACCCGCCCTGCGCCAGGTTCTGGAGCAGGCCGTAGTTGACGACCGCCGAGGTCGAGCTCGGCGGGTTGCCCGCCATCGCGTAGGCCGTGCCGCCGCGCGGCCGATCGAAGAACAGACCGACGCCGCCGCGGAAGACGACCTGCTGCGATCCGGTCGGGTCGTACGCGATGCCGAAGCGCGGCGCCACCTTCAGCGCGGGCCACTCGAGGTTGTACTTGTTGTTCGGCGCCACGCCGGTCGGCACGATGCCGTTGAGCGGATCACCGGTGCCGGGGACGGCCTGGCCGATCACCGACGCGCTGCCGGCCGGCAGCAGCTCGCCGGTCACCGGATTGAGCGCGACGCGATTGGCCGCGCTGCACGGGTAGACGCCGCCGGCGCAGGCCGGCTGGTAGAGCGCCGGCGCCGCGTCGGGCGACCAGCGGTCGACGAAGAACGACGAGCCCTGCTGGTACTCGTCCCACACCGGCTCCTGGTGCACGAAGCGCAGGCCATAGTCGAGCGTGAGCTTCGAGCTCACCTTCCAGTTGTCCTGGACGTACCACTCGATGTTCTTGCTCAGGAAGCGCCCCTCGATGAACTGCGACGACTGGGCGTAGCGCGTGTAGACGCCAAGCAGCGCGTTGGCGAAGCCGAAGCCGCTGTCGAACGGGTTGTTCGAGTCGTTGGCGAAGCTGAGCTCGCCCTCGAAGCGCGTCGCGCCGCTGCCGGCCGTCAGGTTCTGCGCCTTGAGCGCGTGGTTGAGGTAGAAGCCGGCCTTGATCGTGTGCCGCCCCTGCACGCGCGTCAGGCTGACCGACACGTCCTGTGTCCGGTTCAGATTGAGGAAGTCGGGGAAGCCGAGGTTCGGCGGCGCGGCGCCGATGAGGTTGCCCCAGCTGAAGAGCGGCGCGACCTCGATGCGGCCGTCGCGGAACATCGGCAGCGACCGGCGCGACAGCGCCTCGTAGGTGTACGAGCCTTCGCGCACGGTGCCGGCGTCGGGGAACAGGAGCGGCAGGTCGCCGATGCCGGCCAGGTAGCGGTTGGCGTACTCAGTCGCCGGCGGATTGCCCAGCGTGTTCTGGTTCAGCCCGTACGTCACCTCGAGGAACGTCGTCGGGTTGATGGTGTAGTTGACCGACGCCGACCAGGTGAGGCGCCACGGACGGCCGTGATACTGGAACGTGTCGTTCCAGCCGGGGACGTTGCCGCTCTGGATCGGGTTGATGGCGCGCTGGTTGTGGCCGGTGAAGCGCCACGAGATGCGCAGATCGGACGTCGGCACGTAGTCGGCGCGGATCGCCGGCTGGTACTCGAGGCTGTCGGCCGTCGGCACCCGGTACTCGGTGTTGTAGTTCGTGCCGGGCGCCTGCTGGACGTTCGGCGTCATCGGCCACCAGTTGAGCAGCGCCTGTCCCGGCCCGAAGATGCGCTCCTGCGGGATGACGTTGCCGGGAAACGGCTGCCCGGTGACGTGGTCGATCAGCGGCCGGATCGGCGCCCCCTGGTTGTCGAGCGACTGCGAGAAGTCGCCGCGCCGCTCGGCCTCGGTCGGCAGCCGCAGCCGGACCAGCTGGCCGCCCGTCGTCCGCGGCCGGAACTCCATGCTGTGGAAGAAGAAGAGCTTGTTCGATCCGCCCGGCTTTCCCACCGGCCCGCCGAACGTGTAGCCGTACTCACCCTCGGAGAACTCGGTCTTCGCGACGCCGTTCTCGCGGTTCTGCCAGCTGTTGCTGTTCCAGTCCGAATCGCGGCGCAGCATGTAGGCCGACCCGCGGAACCGGTTGGTGCCCGAGCGGGTGACGGCCGTGATCTGCAGGCCGCTCGACCGCCCGTATTCGGCCTGATAGCCGGACGTCAGGATTTTGACTTCGGCAATCGCGTCGATGTTCAGCTGCAGGTTCTGCCCGTTGCTCCCGGTGTCCATCGACGAGACCCCGTCGATCATCACGTTGTTCTGGCCACCGCCGCCGAGCCGCTCGGTGCCGAGCGTGCCCGGGGTGAGCGCGGCCAGCGTGGCGAAGTTCCTGGTCGAGATCGGCAGCGTCTCGACCGCGGTCGTCGGGACCGTGAACGACCGCTCGCCGCTCTGCGCCTGGATGAGCGGGGCCTCGGCCGTCACGGTGATCGTTTCCTCGGTGGCCCCGACCTCGATGGTCAGCGGCGGCACCGTCACGCGGTCGCCCGGACTGACGGCTATGCCGCCCTGCCGGAGCGTCCGGAAGCCGGGCATGGATACTTCGACGGTGTACGTGTCACCGTCGACGTTGATAAAGAGGTACGAGCCGTCGGCGTTGGTCACGACGGGCGAGCTGCGGAGGCCGCGGGTCTCGCTCTCGAGTACCACGGACGCTCCGGGGATCACGCCGCCCTGGGCATCGCGGACGACGCCAGCCACCGTCGCGGTGGTGACCTGCGCCGCCGCGGGGACCGCTGCGGCCAGCGCCGCTGCCCACAGCACTGCTGCGTAGAGCCGGATTCTCATCATCGTTCTCCAGGACCGGACGCGGGGACACCTCCAGTGCCCGCCGCGGCTGGTCACATGGCTCCGACACTACGCAGGGCGGCCGCGGAAATCTTTGACGGTTTCTGAAATCCGGCCGAAAGACTTATGAAATCGACCGCGTCATACCCGTCAGGGCTCCAGATCGAGCGCCCAGACGGCGCCGGACGACTCGGTCAGCGGGACGACGAACTCGCTGTCGGTGATCGCGGTCTGCAGCTGCGACCGGTGAAGGATCATCCGGTCGGTCGACGTGAAGTCGGTAACCTGGACCGCCGGACCGACGGCCCGGCCTCGGTCGGGATCGAACCGCTGCATCCAGAGGTTCCAGAAACCGTCCCTGTAAGAAAGGTAGTAGAGCGACCGGCCGTCGGGCGACCAGCGGGGCTTGTCGTCGTACTGCCGCCCCGTGGTGATGGGAATCCACTCGCCGCCGGAAGCCGGCATCACGTAGATGGTCGACGTGAGCAGCGGCGGCGCCGCCGCGATGAAGCTCACCCATCGTCCGTCGGGCGCCCAGCGCGCCTGCCACAGGTTGCGGGACCGGTCGGACGCGAGCACGCGGCTGCCGACCGCCCGCCCGTCGGCATCGAGCGGGACCTCGCAGATGGCAGCGTGAGGATGGTCGGCCGTGGGACAGCCGATGATGAGCGACGAGCCATCGGGCGACCACGCGAACACGTTGCTGGGCTCGAGCGGCGCCTCGAGCGGCCGTGCGGTGCCCTTCTCGGCATCGAGCAGCACGACGCGCGGGACCGGATTGCCGCTGTAATACACGAGACGACTGCCGTCGGGGGACCACCGCGGCTGGAGAATGGTCGCCTGCGCCTCGGCGCGGATCAGCGCGTCGCGGCGATCCGCGGTGCGGACCCACAGTTCGTGTCCCCGCCCCCGCTCCATCGAGTAGGCCAGACGGCCATCGGCCGAGAAGTCGAGCACGTCGGTGTCGACGCCGGGCGGCGTGACCGGTTCGCCGGGCCCCACGATGCGGCCCGCGACGTGATCGAGCGGCAGCGCCCAGACCTGCGTCCGGTCGATCCGGCTCGAAAACAGCAGCCGGCGACCGTCAGGCGAAATCGCCGGGTCGGACTCGAGCGCGACGCTCGTCGTCAGCCGCACCGGCCCGTCGATCCACGCCAGCGTGTCGGGGTCGACCCTCACCTGCCACAGGTTCTGCGCAGCGTCGGTGCGCCCGGCGAAGTAGAGGCTGCGGCCGTCGGGTGCCCAGGCGAACGAGACAATGTCGAGGTTGACGCGATCGATGCGGCGCTGCACGTCGGGCGACACGTCGACCCGCTGCAGCAGCGAGTGGTCGCCGGGCGATCCGGTCCAGAACCCCCAGCCCTCCGTCGGGTGCCGGCCGTACACCGACAGTCGGCCGTCGGGGTGCCAGTTCGCGCTGACGCGCCCGAGCCGGCTCAGGTCGCCCTGCAGCACTTCGACGGTGCGGCCGGTCTCGATGTCGAGCAGGCGCAGGCTCTGTCTGCGCCCCGTGCGCGTCAGCGAGAACAGCAGGGTGCGCCCGTCGGGCGACCAGCGCGGGTAGTAGCCCCCATCGGCCACCCGACGCACGGTGCTTCCCGATACCGGCTGCACATAGAGCCCGCCGCCGTCGCGCTCCGACCGGTAGGCGATCCATCGCCCGTCGGGCGACCAGGCGGGCTGCCAGTCGCGCGCCGGGTGCGACGTCAGCTGCGCGGGCTCGGCGTGGTCGAGGCCCTGAATCCAGATATCGAAG
>Ga0207874_1004045_pt1 | contig 11334 bp, 14 predicted proteins | sample HigsolmetaAR201D_FD_184833 | JGI IMG/M metagenome (GOLD analysis project Ga0207874, IMG submission 184833) | Ionic liquid and high solid enriched microbial communities from the Joint BioEnergy Institute, USA - AR20-1-D (SPAdes) (version 2) ... | reverse complement strand
GCCTGCGCACCCGGCGGGTGTCACCCTCCCTAGGGCCGAACCGCACCGCGGGTGTGGGCGGATGCGGGGTGCCGGGCAGGTGGGCGTTGGCTTCGGCTTCAAGCTGCTCGATACCGCGGGCGATGTCCTGCGGCGTCAGTGGTTCGTCGCCGGGCCCGGGCATGGCGGTCTGCATGGCTTCTCCTGGGATCGGATGTGGCGTGCTGTGGTGCGGGGCTGGGTGCCCGCCCGCGGCTTGCACGCGGTCCCCGGCTGCCGGTGATCCGGTCCGGTCGGGCTGGTGATGGATCAACGGGAGCGGTCGCGGGCGATGAGACGCCCGAGCGGCGGCAGGTTCTTCTCGGCCTTGCAAATGCGCCGCTGGCTGGCGATGTGGCGGGGGTCGTCGTCGCGGTCGACGTGCGGCGCGGCGCGTAGCGCGGTGGTCAGCTCGTCGCGTTCCTGCTTGGTGCCGATCAGCTTCTTGATCATGGGTTCTCCTCGGTTTCGGCCGCGCCCGCGCAGGGCGGGCGCGGCAGGCGGACGTGCTAGGCGGCGACGGGCTCCAGACGGGCGCCCTTGGCGACCGTGGCCTTGAACTCGCCGCCCGGGCGGAACTTCGGCACCCACGTCTCGGCGACCTCGACTGGCTGCCCGGTCCGCGGGTTGCGGGCGGTGCGCGCGGGCTTGTGGACCTGCTCCCACTTGCCGAAACCGGCGACGTTGACGTCCTCGCCACGGGCGACCGTCTCGACGACTGTGGAGGTGAAGGCGTCGAGGATCGCGGCGACGGTCTTGCGGTCGATCTCGGCGCGCTGGGCGACCTCGGCGATGAGCTGGGTCTTGTTCATGTGGTTGTCCTTTCGGGTTGTGGGCTGGAGCTGGCCCAGTGGTCTGCTGCTCCGCACCCCGCCCGGCACCCCTCGGATGCCAGGCGGGCACGCAACATCAGCGCCGCGGGCGCTGGCCGCTCTTGGCCAGGCGGCACGGGTGGTTGGTAGAGGTGAGCCGGGATGTGGACATCGCGCCGCAGCTGCAGCTGTAGACCGGCTTCGTAGGGCCGTCGTTGGCACCGCGCGGCCACTCGTTCCGGCCGCTCATCGCTTGCTGCCCTTCCTGCTCACCGCCTCGACGACGGCCTGCAGGTTCTCGACCTTCACATAGGGGCGCTTGGCGGCTTCGGCCTGGCGCACCTGCTGGAGGGCGTTGCTGTCGCGTAGGTCGAGGGTGTCGCTCACCGGGGCTTCACCCCCGGGCGGGCCGGGACACGCACCGGCGGCCGCGGCTCGGTCTGGGGCTTCTGCTGGGATGCCAGCCACCGGTCGTAGGCGGCGCGGACGGACTCGGGTTCTCCTCCGGGCCAGGTGCCGGGGTGACCAGAACTAGACTTCAAGGTGATTCCTTTCCTCGCAGGGTTAGGGATCATCAGGGCTCGTCGGCGGTGCCAGCGCCGGCGGGCCCGTTTTCGTCGGTCGTGATGCCGAGGAAGGCGTAGACCTCGGAGCGGAGGAAGCGGGTTCCTCGGCCGCTGGGGGTCTTGCGAGTGGTGAGTTTCCCGTCGCGCCCCCACCGTCGGACGGTCTCTGGGTCCACCTGCCACAGCTCCGCCACCTCGGCAGTCGTCATCAGGGGTCGTTCGCTGACGGTGGGGAGGGGCACGCGACACCTCCAATCGAATTTGGACATGGGACAACACGGTGTGAGATGCCATCGCAACAGCCTGCAATGCGTCGTACGACAAAGCATCGTACGATGCATCCACCCTGTCAAGCGATTGGCGTACGACACTTCCCGGAGAGCAGAATTGGCGTACGACAATTGGCCTAAGATTGTCGTATGTCACCTGAAGCACTCACGGGGCCCTCGGCCCGCATCGCAGCCGACCTAAGGTCCGCCATCCTCGAGGGGCGACTCGCACCCGGCGCGAAGCTCCCGCCGGTGCGGACGCTGGCAGACCAGTACGGCGTCAGCCGGAACACCGCCGTCAAGGCCATCGCCCAGCTCCGAAGCGAGGGCCTTATCGTCACCAAGTACGGCTCCGGCGCCTACGTCCGCGACGAGCACCCCGTCCGCTGGCTCGGACCTGACCGGTACGCACGCTCCCGGTGGGCGACCACCACCGTCGAGGTCCGAGCGGACGACCCGAGCAGCGACGCCGCCCAAATCCAGGGCGGACAGACACAAGAGGTCAACCGCGTCGACGCCGACGAGCGGATCGCCGCCGCCTTAGAGATCGAGGTCGGAGCCCCGGTGATCGAACGCGCCCGTGTGATCACCCGCGCAGACGTCCCCACCCACACCATGACCAGCTACTACCGGGCCGAGGACGTCGAGGACACGCCGATCTGCGACCCCCGGCCGGGCATCGCTGGCCGCGGCGGCGGGTTCGCGATCCTCGCGGAGCGCGGCCTCGAGCCAGCCGAGGTCACCGAGGAGCTCAGAGCGCGGATGCCCACGCCCGACGAGGCGGAACTGCTCGAGTTGCCGCCGGGCGAGCCGGTGGTCGAGTTGCGCCGGATTACGCGGACGGCCAACGGCCGGCCGATCGAGTACGCGGTCGGCGTCCACGCAGCGAGCCGGTTCGGGTGGAGGTTCACATACCCGATCCCGGACTAGGACGGTAGCCACTCGAGCGAGATAGGGCCCTCGCACCGTGCGGGGGCCCTCGTTATTTCCGCGTGCGGGGACCTGCTTCCCAGCACATGGGCAATCGTCGGCGCGTCCCCGTCTCAGCCCTGTACAGCCCGGCGCATCCGCTGTTACAGGTTTCTCTACTGCATCAAGCCGCCGCTGACGCGGCGGTCTCCCGGCCGCGGTACCGGCCAACTCCAGGAGGAAGAGAGCAGACTCCCGGCCTTGGGGCTCCGCCCCAAACCCCGGGGCCTCCGGCTCCGGGAAGTCCGCGATCTTGAAAAGGTGAGTGGTCGGTCGATCCTGATCTTCCCGCTGCCGTCGGCCCGGACAAGCCCAGCAGGCCGGCTCCTGCGGCGCAAGCCCGGCTGTTTCCGGTTGGGAGCACATCACCGGGGATGGCGGCGGTAGGCGCACACGAAGCCGGGCTTGCGCCTCCGTCGCCGGCCTGCTGCCCTCCGAGGCGGGCCGACGGCAGACGGGAAGATCAGGACAGGAGAAAAGCGCGCGGCGCGCGCAGCACCTTGGAGCTGTACAGCACGCGCGTACAGCAACGCCATCGTTCGCGCTCAGGCGGTATCGGCTCTTATCCACCACACCATCAGGGCGGGAGGAGATACACGAGGCATTCGCCCGTTCTTTGCAAGCAGAGGGTCAGGGGTTCGAGTCCCCTAAGCTCCACGCAGGTCAAAGGCCACCTCCGATCATCGGGGTGGCCTTTGAGGCTTTCGTACAGCAGCGAAGTACAGCAACGGTCTCAGGTGCCGCCCTCCAGACGATCGCTGAGCCGCGCGAGCGCCGCGCGAGTCTCGTCCGAGGGGGTCTGCGTGTAGACCTCCATGGTCATGCCGATTTTGGTGTGCCGCAGGATGCGCATCGCGACCCGCGGGTGCACGTCGAGGGCGGCCAGGATCGAGGCGCAGGTGCGGCGGGTGTCGTGAACCCGGATGCGGGGAACGCCGGCTTTACGGCAGTGAGCCTCGAAGGCCCGGTTGAAGTTACGTGGCTCGACCGGGGTCCCGTATCTGGTTGTGAAGACCAGATCCGATTCTTTCCACTTTTCCGCTGCGTTTTTCCGCGCCTCATCCTGCACGTGCTGTCGATGCCGAAGTGCCGCAACGCACAGCGCAGGAAGCGGGAGGGACGCCTCAGAGCCGTCGGTTTTCGTCGTCTGTCGGTGAAGAAGACGGCCGTTCACCCGCGTGAGCTGTTGAGAAATCCACAGCTGCCTGCCCTCGAAATCGACAGCGTCCCATGTGAGCCCGAGGACCTCGCCCCGGCGCAGGCCGAGAACCAGGATCAACACGTATGCAGCGTAAAGCGGGTCGTCGACTTCTCTGAGGTGCTCGAGAAACCGCCGGGCCTCATCAACGCTCCAGGCCGCGTATTTCCGCTTTCTTCTCCTGGCGCCAGCTCTGGGCAGTGTTGTGAGCGCAGCGACGTTCTTGGTGATGAGCTCTTCCCGAATCGCCTGGTTGAGCGCCGCGCGAAGAACACGTCGTATCGCGGCTATCGTGTTGCGCGACGGATAGCTTTCGCAGCATTTGCCGACGGCACAGCATCGCCGTTTCGACTCAGGCCTTTTGTGGTCCTTTTTCTGGTCGCAGCAGGTGCAGAGGGCGGGAAGTTTGTTGAGCCAGGTCTGCACATCGCGGACGGTGAGCTTATCGAGCCGCTTGTCCCCCAGGCCGGGAATGATGTAGAGGCGCACTAGCGGCTCGTAGGCGACGTATGTTGTCGGCTCGCGGTTCGGCTGGATGACCTCGGCGAGCCACTGCGTCAAGTAGGTCTTGACGGTGGGGTGGCGGGTCGGCACCGGCCCTCTATGTGCCGCCTCGTGCAGCTTGAGCCACTTGCCGTGCGTTTCCTCGCGTGATTTGCCGTAGACCCATTTGCGGGTCCTGCCGCCGTCAGGGGTGGTGACCCACACGTACCCAGCCCAGCCATTCCGGTACGGGAAGATCGACCCCTCCCCGTTGGCGCGCCGCCCCATCAGGCGACCCCTTCGCGCAGCCGAGCCACGTACGCTTCCAACGCGGACTGCGGGATCCGGCGGCACCGGTCGCCAACGAGTACCGAATCCAGCTCACCTGAGCGGATCAGCTTGTAGACGGTCCATCGGCTCACCTTGAGCTTCGCCATCACCTCGGGAACGGTGAGCATCTCGGTGATCACGAGTTACCTCCTTTGCGAGCGTTGCGGCGAGCGCGGACTCGCCGGGTGTGAAACCACTGCCGGCGTAGCGCCAGTGGGCGACCACGAGCGTGGTGTCCGGGTCATACGGCAGGGCGGCGGCCTGGCGGGCGCGCCGGTAGTCGGCGCGGGCCTGGCGCAGAGCGGTCAGCGTGCTCGAGTAGGCCCGCGACCGGGTGGAGAAGTGGCCGCGAAAGCCGAGCATGTGCGCCCACTGCCGTAGCCGCAGGTGGGCCAGGTGCGGGTGAGTGCGGGGGTTGCCGAGCCTCCAGGCGGTGCGGATCAGCCGCGCGGTGTGCTCGGACACCCCGCAGGAGGCCAGGCGGACCAAGTCGGCGGCGGTGACGCGGCGATCCAGGGTGCCGGTGGCCTCGGCGGCCTTGGTGGCGTACTTGGCGATGTAGCCGGCCACGGCTTGCTCGGAAAGCTCGCCGTCGAGCTCGCCGGATGCGATCGGCCGGACGTCGACCTGCTCGCCCCAAGCCAGGATGAACCCGTCGGCGCCGGGCGGGACAAGCCGGACGGCGCGAGCCGCGGCCACGATCGCCCGCTGCAGCAGTTCGATGGTGGCCCAGGCCGGCGGCGGCACCACGGCGCCGTCGGGGTGGCGGCCGTCCAGGCGGATCACGGCGTGGAAATGGATCACGCCACGTCTCTGGTACTCGCCCACTTTGGCATAGGAGACCCGGATCTGCCGGTTGAAGGCGGCCTGGGTCATCCCGGCCGCGGCCGCCAGGTGGCGGCGCAGGTAGATGGTGAACCGCCGCCACAGGTCGGGAGCGTGCGCGTTCCACAGCACCTGGCCGGTGTAGTCGTAGGTACCGGGGTCGAGGGGCTGGCCGATCAGCGGGTCGTCGGCGGTGTGGCGTCGCCAGCAGGACAGGCCGTCCCGGCGCGGGTGGCACACCACGGGCGTGCCGTCGGGGCCGGGGCCGCGGTGCACCGGCCCGAAGCTCGGGGCGGTGAGGGTGGCCAGCACCCGCGGGTGGGCGCGCACACCGGCGGGCACGCCTTTGCCGCCGGAAAGGCCGGAGCGGATGAGCTGGAAGGTGTCGGCCCGGTAGACCGCAGAGCATGCCGGGCAGCGGGAGGCGCGGCGGTTGCCGCAGCGGATCAGCAGATGCCCGTGCGGCTCGGTGGCGGTGGTGTAGGCATGCAGGATCTCGCCGGTGCGCGCGTCGATCGTCAGCCTGGAACCGGTCAGGCGTACCGGTTCGGCGCAGCCGCCAAGGCGTGCGACCTGGTCCATCCACCGGGCAAGGTCGGCACCTGAGTAGCGGGCCAGGTCGCGGATGGCCGGCCAGGCCGGATCGGGGAGCGTCACGGCGGTCATGCCGCATGCCCCGGATGGTCGCCCGGTGATGTCCTTGACAACCGTGGTCGTCATTCCGTTCTCCGCTCATGTCGGGCGGGGTTCTCGTCGCGCGGGAAGGTCGGTGACTGGCAGATCCGGCGGGGCGCCCAGCGCCCCGCCGGGTGCGCGCGGTGCCGTCCTGGCGGCGGCTCATCGGCGGCAGTTGCGGCAGCGGATGCGGTTACGGGGGTTGACCGCGCCGCAGTGGATGCAGATCCAGGTCGACGGGGTGCCGGGCCGCAGCGGCGGCCTACGCGCGGCGGCCAGGACGCGGGGGAGGAAACGGGTAGAAAGGCCCGGTGGCGGGAACGTCACGGCCGGCAGTTGGGCGGCCTGCGCACAGCAGGGCATACTGAGGGCCTCCTTCTCTGACATGTGAAGGGAAGACGCCCCGCGGGACGGCGGTGCCGGCAAGCTCTGGCCGTCCCGTGGGTGCGTCACCGAACCGGATGGCCAGCGGTCGGGGCCTGCCGGTGTCACCCGGCGGCCGCGGGCGCTGGAGCGGGCGCGGGTGCGCTGTCGCCCCAGGGGTCGTCATCCGGCTGGGCCGCTGCTTTCCCGGTGGTGTGCCGGGCGGCCTTGGTCACCTTCGCGGTGGCGTAGCGCAGCGAGACGCCGACCTCGTCGGCCTCGACCTCATAGACGGTGCGGCGCTCACCCTCTTTGGTCTCATACGAGCGCTGCCGCAGCCGCCCGTGGACGATCACCCGCATGCCGCGAGTGAGGGTTTCGACGGCGTTTTCAGCGGCCTGCCGCCACAGCGTGCAGGTCAGAAACAGCGCCTCGCCGTCTTTCCACTCGCCGGTGTGGCGGTCCAGGTAGCGGGGGGTGGAGGCGACGCGGAACCGGGCCACCGCCTGCCCGGCGGGGGTGTAGCGCAGCTCGGGGTCCTCCACGAGGTTTCCGGCGATGGTGATGACGCTCTCGAGCATCGGTCTTTCCTTTCTGGGATCGGCGGGATCTGGGCGGCCGGTGACCGCGGAAGGCCGGGGCGGCCGGGCAGGGGCGGCGCGGGATCTCACCGCTTGTGTCGGCCGCGGGCTAGAAGGGCCGGGTCGTTTGCCGCGACAGGGCGTCAGGCGGCCTTGCGGGCGCGGGCGGGCGGCGGGCAGTCGGCCTGCCAGTCCGCAAGGTGGGCGGATGGGCTGTCGGCGCCGGCGGCGGGCAGCATGGGCATGATCGCGCCCAGAAAATGCGTCCCGCAGGTCACCAGCAGCGGGGCGCGCTCGCCGGGGACGGTGTGGAACTCCAGCGGCCACCGCACCTTCGGGGCCCGCGGCCGGAAGGCGGCGGCGTGCGCGAACCGCGCCAGGTAGGCGGAATTGAGCGTGACCGGCGCGCCACCGGGAGCAGACTTGCCGATCTTGGCCATGTGCCTGCCCAGGAGGCGCCGCCAGCGGACGCAGTACTCCAGCGGGGAGGCGGGCAGGTGGTGGCGCAGCCTGTTGCCCTGATCGCATATGGTCAGGCCGGTCGGGTCGACCTGCACGGTCACCGTGGCGTGGCGCGGGATGGCGTGGGCCAGCCTGCGTAGCGCGGCCGCCGGCAGGGTGATCGCCAGGTGGCCGGGGTTCTGGCCCTGGGGCAGCGGGTGGCGGATGATCCCGAGGGTGAAGCGGTCGGTCGCGACCAGGTACAGGTGGCCGCGGTCGACCTCACACGAGACGTGGGTGAGCTCCTCCAGGACGGCGTCGCTTTCGCAGGTGGCGTGCACGGCCACGGCGTTGATCATCCGGGCAAGGTCACGGCCGGTCATCGGGCCGAGAGTTGCCGGGGCGGATGTCGTGGTGGTCATGATCACTCCTTCAACGGTCTGGTGATCGTGAGGGAAGGGCTGAGGCAAGATCGGGAAGGTGAGGCTGGGACCTAACCGGGTTAGAAACCTCACCTGCGGCGGCATGCGCCCGAATCGAGGCGATGAGCTGCGAAAAGACCTGGAAGGTTAGCCAGTGAGGCCGGTGAGCCCTGGCCTGCCGACGGGCCACTACGGCGGCCTTCCGGCCCGGGGCGGAGGCCTAACTCACCCCGCACGTTCGACGTCCCTGCGGGCCAGGTAGGCACGCAGATCAGCCGGATCCAGCCGCGGGACGTTGCCGGTGTTGGTCGTCCGGATGCCCAACTCACGCAGGCGGTCACGCACGATCTGGCCCGTCAGCGACGCATACGGCCCGTAGTGCGGCGCCAGCTCCCGCAGCCGCGACGGCAGATCGGCCAGCCGTACCCGCTGCCCGTCCGGCACCTCCGCCAGCACGGCGGCCAGATCGTCGACCAGGTCCCGCATATCCGGTGCTACCGCGTCGCAGGTGGCGACGCGGGCACGGCGCACCTTGATCCGTTCAGCGATCTCCTTGGCCGCCTCGGTGTCGATGTAGTGGGTGCGGATCGTGATGCAGGACTGGCCGGGCGGAAGATCCACGCCCTCGCCGTTGGACACCAGCGTGCCCTTGTCCATCCCTTGACGCAGCAGATGCGGCGCCGCGCCGCCATCGACGGCCTTGTCCCCCAGCGCCATGCGGGACTGCTGCTCGGTGCCGACCGCCAGCGAGCAGCGGATGTGCGCGCCCTCCCGCACGAGCTTGGGCAGGTTCTGGTCGGTGGGGTCCTGGGTGCCCTGCCACAGCAGCACATCCACCGCCCGCCCCTGGTTGTGGATCTTGCGGGCGGCCATGAAGTACCGGCTGTTGGCCTTGGTGCCGCCGTAGGGGTTACCGTTCTCGTCCTTGGCCGGGCACATGAACGCCACCTGCGCCTCGTCCACGAGGATGATCAGCGGGTCGAACTTGGTGCCGGGCGGGGCCTGCAGGCGCCGCTCCATCTCCGCGACGCCGGCCTCGACCATCTCGGTCGCGCGGGCCACGTGATCGTCGGTCGGGCCCTGGATCAGCACCTCGGCGATCCCGTCGAACATCGCCCAGTCGCCTGCACCTTTCAGGTCGGCGATCCGCAGCCGCACCGTCGGATCGAGCGACAGCCACAACGCCAGCGCCCGCAGCGCGGCGGTCTTGCCCTGGTTGGACAGGCCGGTGATGAGCAGGTGCCGCTGATACAGGCTGATCGCGACCGGATCACCGCGCAGGCTCACTCCCCACGGCGCCTTGCCGGTCTTGTAGGAGGCGGTGATCTTCGGGTTGGTGGCCAGCGGGGACGGCCCGACCGGCTCATCCAGCGCACCGGAGTCGGCGATCCACAGCCGCACCGTGCGCGCGGCCTTGGGGATGTCGATGAACACCTCGTGCTCGTGCCGGCCGAGGTTCTCGGCGAGCTTGCGCCGCCGGTCTTGGATCTCCTTGGTCGAGACCCCCGACGGGAGCGTGACGTCGACCTCGACGCCGCACCCGGCGATCCGGATCGGGCCCAGCATCGCCGCGCCGGCGTCCGGCATCTGCTGGATCGCCTTGCGCAGCGCGGGAATGCCCAGGTCGCGCAGGGCGGTGACCACCACAGACGGTGTGATCGGCTCCCCGGTGGGGTCCCGGCGCTCGCCGGTCGGCTCCAGCCACCCGGGCCGCTCGCCGACACGGCGGCCTTCCCGCCAGGCGGCGCGCAGCACGTAGGCGACCGTTCCGGCGAGCATGACCGGCCAGCCGTAGACGAACACCGTCAAAAGGAAGCGGATGACGTTCCCGACCACATGCCAGGTGGTGATCCACTCACCCAGTCCCAGCAGCCACACCGTGGTCGCAAGTGCGGTCAGCCCGGCCAGCGCTGCGGCGCAGCCGATCGCGCCCGTCTTGACCAGGTTGATCGCCAGCACCGGAAGGTCCATCATGCGGGCCCGGCGGGCGGCCACGGCGCGTTCCAGCCGGTCGGTCCAGTCGGCCAGTGCCTGGCTGTCGCCCATCGCTTCGGCGGCGCGGATCTGCCGCCGGTAGACGCCGAAGGTGGCCGCATCCCAGGCGCGGCCCGCGTACGAGCCGAGGCCCTGGCAGATCGTGACGGCGACACCGGCGGCGCGCCGCGTGCCAGGGGACGGGGCCAGCTGGATGACACGGAGGGTGCGCGCGGGTCGCGGCTCGGGTGCGCGCGGGACGATCTCGCCCTCATAGACGCGCGGTTCGACCTCGCCCCGCCCGTGGTCGGCGGTGCGGTCCGGAGTGGCGTCTGCGGCCGGGACCGGCAGGGCGGGCGCCTCACCGGGGTCGCGGACGACGCGCAGCTCGGGACGCCGGTTCACGGGGTCACCTCCAGGCGCGCGGGCTCGGCGAGCACCTCCAGGCCGCAGGCGAGCACGGCGAGCACCCACCCGGCACCGTGGGCGGCAACCCAGATCAAGCGGCAGGTCTCCACCAGCAGCAGCAGCACCAGCCCGGCCAGCAGGTGCCCGGCGGCGAGCGCGGTACGGCGGGGCCCGGCGGCGCGGACGGCGGCCCACTGCTGGCGCGGGGTGCGCGCGGCCGGGCACAGCCAGGCCGGGCGCACGCTCAGCAGGGCGAACCCGGCGGCGGCGAGCAGCATGTGCAAGACGGTGGTCATCACAGGTCTCCGTAGCAGCGGGCGCAGTCGGGACGGCTGCACCGGTAGGCGGGGTCGGCGGCCCAGTGGCCGGCCCAGCGGTCGGCGTGGGCGAGTACGGGGCGGTGCCACCAGGCGGCGAGCGCGGCGGCGGGGCGGGTCTGGGTGATGCGGCACCAGGCCATCGCGACGCGCAGCATCGCCCGGTCAACCGGGGACAGGTGGTGGGCGGTCACTGCTGGCCTCCGTCACCTACCAGGCGGTCACGCACGGCGCGGGCGGTGGCGGTCGAGCAGCGCAGCGCGCGGCGGATCCGCTCGACCCCGACCGTGGGCGGCAGCTCACCGGCGGCGATCAGCGCCCGGATCCGGTTGGCCTTGATCTCGATGTCGTCGGGGTCGCACCACCCCGACTCCCACCCTGACTGTGATCTTGCGTTTTGCCTGGACGATGACTGACTTTCGCCCCGACTCGGCAGCCCCACGTCCAAGGTCGTGAACGCCGCCAAGATGATCGGCAAGGCGGTCACGATCGCGACCGCGACGATCGGCCCGAGGATGTGCAGCACCAGGCGCGGGAAGCTGAACTCGTCGGCGACCCCGGGCAGGTAGGGGAAGGCGTTCATCCCCAGCGTCAAGGCGAGAAACAGCCACTCGATCCGCACCAGCGTCGGTGACTGGATCGGCTGGCCCTGGGTGCCCATGAAGGCGCGCGCCCCGACCACG
>Ga0207874_1004036_pt1 | contig 11362 bp, 7 predicted proteins | sample HigsolmetaAR201D_FD_184833 | JGI IMG/M metagenome (GOLD analysis project Ga0207874, IMG submission 184833) | Ionic liquid and high solid enriched microbial communities from the Joint BioEnergy Institute, USA - AR20-1-D (SPAdes) (version 2) ... | reverse complement strand
AGCAGCAGGGGGACCAGATCGCCTCTTATATCCGGTCGCTTGCCGTCATCAACCCGGGAAGGCCGTGGAATCCGCCGTACCAGCCTGGGCCTGGCCTCGACTCGAAAGATGTGACGCTATGGGCGGCGGGCGCCGGACTTGAGTATGTCCTGGAGCGGGACGCCGACATTCTGAACTATCTCATGCCGAACGGCCCAACCGACGAGGTCTTCAGCCGGTTTTCGAATCTTAGCGTCCGCGAAACGCCGATCGCGTTGCAGCTGCCGGACTGGAACCGGTGGTTACCGCGCATCCACCCCATGGACGCCTGGGGCTCGGAGTTCGACAATAGCGACTTCAAGAAGTACTACGACATTCTCCGCGAGAAGCTGCGCTGGCGCGACCCGGTCGCCTATAAGAGCGCTAAGGATTTCCTCAGCTTGTGGCCTTTTCAATATTGGACCCTCGTCTCTCCAAAGATGCCGCCCAGTGGAACTCCGTGGGACCCTGCCTTTGTTGACAAGGTGTACTCTTCTGCTCTCTGGGCAATGACCAAGGAATGGGAAGTGAACCAGGAGTTTGAACTCGAAGGTATGGCCAGGGATATCTTTGGTCCGCAGGCGGATTCCCGGGCCTGGTGGGGGCAATGGCCGTTCATGACATCGCCGAACATGATTCATATCCCTCGCGGAACCCCTGGTCTGTTGAACGGTAAGGTACAGTCGCACATTTACGCTGCGTTGATGTGGTACGAGCTTCAGTTGATCCTGAATAACTCAAACAAGAAGCAGGAAGGGGCCTCTCCGATAGATTGGCCTTATGCGTATGGCTTCATAAAAGAGCTAAGCGCCTATGCTTATCGGCCCCAAATCGCACTGTATCTGACTTGGGCGATAAAGGCCTACCAGATTTCGGAGAATGGTTTAGGGCCGGATGCGCCTGACCGAAAAGGATGGTCACCGCAGATCAACGATGTTAGTTTGCTCGTGCACCCGAACTGGCAATGGATGTGGGGGGAGATACCTCATGATCTGAGAGTAAAAATTAACGAAGGACTCCTGCGCTCGTGGTTGGATAAGGTAAAAACGTACCAGCCAAGCCAGTTTTACAAGTACTGGACAAGTCCGGACTATATCCCGGTAAACCACTTCGACGGCAGCTTCGGCGATAAAGTCTGGTACATGCTACCGCAGTTTAGGTACATTGGTGTAGACTCGAAACTTCTCGACGAAGTTACAGCCTGGGCTGCTAAGGTCTGGCCGAAGGCAAACTGGGAGTTGACAAAAACTTCCAGGTGCTTCGTTGGGGATTATAGCCTCGTTTACTGTTACAGGTAGAACCGGTCGCGTTCTACAATGGCCCTAGTCTCCGTTTGCATACCAACCCGGAATCGGCCGTCTCTTGTCCGAGCGGCGATTGAGTCTGTGCTGCGGCAAGACTGTCGACCACTCGAGATTTTAGTCGGTGACGATTCCGATTGCCCTGAGCCCTCATCTCTTTCCGAGTACGAGGGCTCGGGGATTACGATGCGATATCAATGGAACAAAATTCCAAAGGGACAAGCAGGAAACGTCAACTCTCTGCTAACGGCTGTTCGAACTCCCTATGTATTGCTGCTGCATGATGACGACCTTCTGCTTCCTGGCGCGTTGCGTCATCTGTTGGAACCACTCGAACATTCGACCGACATCGTTGCCGTGTTCGGCAAGCAGCAGATGATAACTAATGAAGGCGCCTTACTCGTAGAAGAGACTGAGGCGTTGAACGAGTATTATTATCGGACGAGTGAATATGCCGGCAGCCGCTTGAGCGCCCTGGAGTCAGCACTGGTGCAGCAGTTTCCTAACGATGGATATTTAGTGCGTACTGGCGCTGCTCAGCGTACCTTATACCGGACTGATGGGAAAGTTGGGGAGTTTGTCGACTTCGATTTCGGCATCCGTCTCGCCCTGCTGGGTAACTCGTTCTTTTTTGTCGACGTTTGCACTGCTCAATATCGTAAAACAGCGACAGCCGTGTCGAGTGTATTGCGTCCTGGCGATACGTTTGAGGTTATTGAAAATATAACTGTGCCGAAAGAGGCTGAATGGGCCAAGCAGGTTGCCTTGGAAAGGCTTGCCCCAATCTCGATTGTCGCTTATTCAAAGGCTGGCGAGAGACGCAAAGCATTTAAGATCTTCTCCTCGCACTATCCTTTGCGTCGAAAGCTCAGCTTCCACGGCATGTTCATGTTAACCCGTATTCTCATCTCAGCCTAGCCAGGCTGAAGTCGTAGAGACGCCAGTTTGCGCTCTTCGCCATGAGTTGACCCGGTTGATCTCGCAGTTGGTCACTTCGCCCGCGTACCCAAAGCAGGACTTGCTCCGGCCGCTCTTCGGCCGATCTCCCAAAGACAAACGGAAAGTGATCCGTGGACGCCTCATAGTTGCTGACCGCGACTAAGTTGAGCTCGGCGGCGAGGTAGGCTCCGGCGGCGGGGCTGATGGGATGCTCGCCTGTTTCAGGATCGCGGACCTGGGGAAACCCTGGCCGGATACAGCCGAAGCGCAGAGGAAGGTCCGCTCTCAGGTGGGAACGGGCGCTCATAAGATCCTGCATGAGAGGCTGGTATTCCCGATACATTGGAAGATGCAGAACGTGAAGGGCCAGCGCTGCGCCGAGTCCTACGGTAATCGGAAACCACCCAGGCACGAACTTCGGCCAGGACCGGGACGCCAGCCACAGCAGAAGCGAGAAAAGAGGGAAGTAGACCAGACGGGGAGTGATCATTGTCCCGCCGTTCGCTGAAACCGGCAGAACGAATACGAGGCAGGCTGTCGCAACGGCCAAGATGAGAAGGCCTGGGCTATCGGCAGGCCGAACCGATTGCGGCTTGGACTTGATCGCCAGAACCAGCAACATGAGGATCATCAGGACGAGTCCGAGGGCGATCAATTTCTCGGCCGGGTCGAAGGACCGTATTGGATCGAACGTCAGCAACGTAGAGGCTGCGTAGCGGAATGACGGCCATTCCGCAGCGTCCTTGCCGCGGTTCAGACGGAACAGGCTGTAGTAGGCATACAACGAAAGCGCTGGAAGGAAGGCGATGGCGACACGGGTCCAGTGTTTCCACGCCTCGTACCAATGAATCCGTCCGCTCCGCCATTCGATAAGTACGCCGGCCGCAAGCAGGACGGCCAGGGCTACCAGGATCTGAACGAGCCCGACTGGATTCGAAAAGTACAGCAGCAAGGCCAGTAGCGCGACCGTCAGTATCTCTGTGACTTTCTGCAGCGGGCGGCGACGGAGCCAATACCCGATCAAGACGAGATACAGCACCAGTGAATAGAGGAAGTTGTAAAAGCCCCAGTGCAGGTGCGAGTTATAGATAGCCGAAAAGATGATGAATTCCAACCCGTGCGTTTCTCGGGCGACCCCTCGAATGGCGTATCGAAAGGCGAAAGGTAGAGCGACGACGTATATCGCAATCAGGAGCTTTTCCGCCGTCAGAGGAGACACAAAGCTCATCGCGGCCGCCATCATGGCATGACCCAGCCAGTTCGGCACCGGGACGGGGTTGGGAGCGTAGATTTCGCGGGCAAGAGGATTCTCGTCGAGAAAGTACTGCCGTACGAGCTTCGCATTGTAGACGTGAGCCGGTCCATCCGCCGTCGGGAAGTATGAAAAGAGGAAAAGAGGAAACAGATTCAGGAACGCCGCGCCGGCAAAAAGCAATAGGCGGGTGTGATGCACCTTGTCTCGTCCTCGGCTGGCTTTCATGTCACTGGCTCTCCGGGATGTGATAGATGCGGATGCTGCGACCTGCCATCGCCATGGGCTGATAGCGTTCCAGCCAATCGTACGGGCCATCGCTCCGCCCGGACTCGTGTTTCATCTTGAGGCCCATCATCTTTAATTGCGTCAGGCTTATGGCGACCCAGCCAGACACGGGCTCGTAGGGCTGAAGCCGGCGACTGGGCGGCAGGTTCTGGTTGCGGAGATCGGCGCTTGTAAATAGAGCGATCCTTGGTTCGGATGCGTTCAGGCTGCGGAGCACATCTCCCAATCGCCGGATATCCTGTCCCCAGTCGAGGTCGGATTCGACCAAGATCTCCTCGGGATTGCGTCCTGCCAGCTCATTGAAATAGGAGAGGTGATTTGGATGGGCCGTCGTCGACGCGGCGCAGTGCCATGCAAGAAGGACGCCCGCGGCAGCCGGGGTGAATCGAGGACGAGCCTGCGTGAGAAGCGTTACTGCTCCAAGTGATCCGATTATCGCCATCGGGCCGTAGATCGGGAGAATATGCCGGACTCCCAGGTTGACCTTACTTGGCAGTACGGCGAGGAGGATCGCGAGGAACACAATAAGGGGCGTCCATTGCTGCCAGCTGAGCCGGTGGCGATCGCGGATCATCACGGCGACACCAAGGATGAAGAGCGCCAGCAAGCCAAGTGGTGTCTTGACAGCAAGGACGACGGGGAAGAAGGCGATCCAGCCAGTCTTCCGGTACTCTCCCAGCAAGTAGGAATCATGTCCTTCCGAGGCGTGATACCCCGCATGCACGATTCCCCGCACTAGCTCCGAGCCAGGCAGCGGCATCTCGACGAGCGCATTCGCTGCCGCGACCAGCGCGCCTTCGGTGCCGAACACTCTGGTGACAATCTGGTGAGGTCTGTTTTCCTCCGTTGATAGCTGGTTCAGGGAGAAGCCGTATCCCGCCCAGATCAGAAGAGCGGCGAGCCCGGCAGCTGCTGCAATCCGACGCGCCCGGATTCGCACGGACCACAGAATCTGCTTCCTTGAAGGGCGAGCGACCAGAAGCCACATTGCTGCGACGCCAGCGGCGCTGGCGGGATAAAAGAGGAAGACTGTGAACTTCGATAGGACCGCTCCCGCCAGGGCAATGGCGAGGAGGACCGAGGCCTGCCAGGAAGGGCGCTCTGCGAACACTACCGTTGCATAGAGGGCGAGAAGCAGGAAGGCGGTGATCGCCATATCTGTGGTGGCGAGGCCGGCATGTGCCAGCACCGGCGGCGTCGTCGTGAACAACAGGACTGCCACGAGCGCGGCGAGCCTTCCTGCAACGCGGTTCGCCCAGAGAAAAACAGCGAGCGACGCCAGCCAGAAAAAGGGCAGGATCCCCGCCCGCGCCAGGGAGAGGATTCGAGTGTAGTCGTCGCCTTTCCCGAGGAGAGCGTTGCCCTCGTCCCACATCGAGGGCAAACCTATGCTTCGCACGCCGCTTAAATAAGGACCAAGCGCGAGAGCGACGCGGGCAAGAGGGGGATGCTGCGCTTCGTAGTTATAGACACCACGGTCCAAAAACTCAATGCCGCAGGCCAAATGGGCGGGCTCGTCAAAGGTTTGGCTGAAAGTGCCGTAGGCAGATACCAGCCGGATGCTCGCGGCAGCGACGAGCAGGACGGCAAGGAGAGGAGAAGATCGTTGCATTCGGGTCATTGTCGTCGCGCCTCGAGACATCGTTGATAGACTTCCAGCGTTTGCGCTGCGCATGCAGCCCACGTGAATCGACGGCTTCGTGCAATGCCTGCCTGCTGGAGAGCGGCTCGGAAGTTTGGGTTCTCCATCTGATGCAGAAGCTGGCTCACTGTCCTTGTCCAGGCGTCAATATCCGCGACCGGGCAATAGATTGCTGCGTCCCCCGCGACCTCATGAAACACGGCCAGGTCACTTGCCACGACAGGGCACCCGCACGCCATCGCTTCAATCACCGGCAAGCCGAATCCTTCGGCTTCGGATACCTGAAGCAGTAACCGCGCCTTGCGATAGACGGCAGCCAGAACCTCACGCGAGACAAAGGGCAACTCAATGATTCGATCCCGAATTGAAAGCTGTGTTGCGAGTGCGGTGTACTCGGGTGGAAGCGGGCCGCCGGCACGCACCAGCCACACATTCGGATGCTGCTGCCTTACTCCGGCGAAAACGTGCAGCAGAACATCGATGCGTTTGCGACGGATCGTTGTGCCGACATGGAGAAGGAAGGGATCGTTCCCGGCGGGCGCGAGCAGCCGCTGCGCCTCCGCATCGGCCTTGGGATCTTCCGCAGTCGAGCAGCTTGGGTCCAGCCCGTTAGGAATGACTGTTACCCGTTCCTCCGGCGCCAGATTATGCCGCAACAACTCGCGCTTGACGGTTTCACTCACGCAGATGACCTGCTGCGCGAGTTGAAATCCCGACAGAATCCGGCTAGTCATCTTTCGAAACCAGAAGGGCCGGGGATCTCGATCGGGCTCAATCAGGGAGCGGAAGGTGTCGAGGTCGTGGCAGGTGATGACTACCGGCTTCTGCCGTGGAATCGCATGGGCAAGCTGCGAGTAGCTGTGATCGACGATGTGGAAGAGATCCAATCCGTTGCTCGTCCGGCTGAGCCAGGAAGGATAGTCAACGAAGCGGTTGGCGAGACGGTCGAGGTTCAGGGCGAGCCGTCCGTCCGAGAACCGCGAAAACCGCCTGCGCATCGGAGGCCGTAGCAATCGGACGTTTGCAACCTCTTTCCGCTGGCGCAGCTCGCGATACAGCATCTCCCCGACGAGGTCCATGCTCGCCCACTTTTCTTCAAGCAGATCGCAGACCAGTCCTACCTGCAATTCCGTTTCGCGGCCGCTTCCCGGCAGCACTCCTCCAATATTTCTGCGAGACTCTGGAAAGCCCGATTTCGATTCCATTCCCGGATGACAAACTGCCGGGCCTCGAGCGCCTGCTTTCGTGCCTCGTCCGGATTTGCAGCAATCCACAAGAACTCCTTCGCCATTGCCTCCGGATCCCGTCGAGGCGTCAGCCGGGCGTGTGATTTGAGAATCTGCGCCATTCCGCCCACAGCCGTACACACTGCCGGCGTCCCGCACGCTAGGGCCTCCAGGGGGGACATACCTCCTCCCTCGGAAAGTGACGCCTGGGCGAGACAATCCGCGGCCTGGTAGTAGCGAGGCAGATCATACATAGGGTGAGCGGCAGGTCGTCCTATCACCCACTGATCTGCATCGGGCAGCCGCATTTGCCGCGCTAAGTTGAGGAAGTCTTGGAATCCGCCGCCCAGGTTGAACACAGCAGCGTCGAGACCTGCCTTCCGGGCAGCTGCTACGGCCTGAAGGACCGTCTCCGGATCCTTTTCATGGCTGATCCGGCTCGAAAGGAATATCAGAAACTTGTCTTCGGGCAAGTTGAGCTGACGCCTTAGCTCACGCCTCTGGCAAGTGTCTGCAAGAGGGATATACAAGTCCGTATCAATACCGTAGTAGTAGCCGAGCTTTACTCGCTTGCTGTAGCGGGAACAGAGGTCATAGAGATAGGGACCGAGAGCGACCCATTTGGTTGCCAGGGCGCCATTGATGGTGAGCAAGCTTCGAATGACCGTCGTTCCAAGCCAGTTGCGAAACGCACTGTTCTGACCTCGCTCGCGGCGGCACTGGAAGTATTCAACCGGTGCAATGCAGACGTAATTTACCACCGGGATACCTCGAAGAGCGCCCACAATCGAAGAGTTGAGAGATCCACGCAGGGCTTCCTGCGAAAGAATGACGTCGAATTTCGTTGCGTTCTGCCACAGGTAAGAGAAGGCGCGGACCTGGTATTGCAGCCGCGAGCCCGGGATTTCGTCAACTTGGATGCGGAGGTTCTCTTGCGCGATGCGTTTGTCGAGACCGCTCGAACGATACTGGCGGGCAGGCACAAGCATCGTTAGTTCGGCGATTTCAGACAGCCCTTTCACGAAGCGGATATCCGTGAAGCCTTCGACCACGAAAAGAAGCCTCATACCACTCTCCCGCTCACGGCCACGCTTTGCATCCTGGCAAACAGAGCCTCCAACGCTCTCGCGTGATCCTCAATCCCGATCCGTTTCGTTCGCTCAACGGCCCCCAGCCGCAGCCGCTGGTATTGATCCGGGTCGCGCAGTGCTCTGTGCATTCCCGCGACGAGTCCGGCAGGAGTTGGAGGATCTCCGGGCGCCAGGCATCCGTTCACTCCGTCCTCTAGCCAGGCCGTTACTCCGCCGACGTCAAAGGCAACTGCGGGGACACCGTACCGTGCTGCTTCGAGACCGACCAAGCCGAAGGGTTCGGGCCACAGGCTGGGAACAACGAGCAGATCCGTTTCGGAGAACAACGACGAGAGGCGGTCGCGTCCGATCCAGCCGGTGAAGTGTACCTGGATCTCCGCGCTTTCCGCCTGAATCCTCCTGCCTTTTTCCTCCCATTTCCGGCGTTCCTGCCCATCGCCGGCGAACGTGAGGCGGACAGGTTTCTGCAAGAGCTTCGGAAGTTTCTGTACGGCTTCCAGCAGGTACGTTCCGCCTTTGAGCTTTTCCATGCGCCCGACAAAGAGCAGGTTCACAGTTTCTGAAGGAGCTTTCCTGTTCAAGTTGGCATCTGGCGCGACGCCAGTATCCAGACCCATTGGAACGACGTGTACTTTCTCTTCCGGAAGCCCGTGCTTCAGATACTCCTGCCGCATTGCCTCCGAGTGGGTAATGAGCAGGTTGTAGCGGCTGAAATTCGCCAGGCGTCTTAGCTGCTTCCGGTACTCGGTCCACATGGTCAGCGGACTCAAGCCGCCGCACCGCCGGGGTAGGTAATGAAGGAGACAGGGCCATCCAAGCCGCTTATGGCAGGGTTCAATGACCGGGATTTGATGAGCTTTTACGCCGCTGATGCAAACGCCGAAGTAATTGTGAATGAAGTAGGCGCTCGGGGCCAGCTTCAGAATCTTCTCCTCCAGGTCCTCGGCTGGCAGCCCGTGCGCGAAGATGATGTCAGGCCGCCACCGCGATGCTTCCTCGACCGATTCCTGGAGCCCGAGGCGTTCCACGCACCAGGTCTGTATGCCCTGCGTTGCAACATTCGTTGTCTCCGGAGATTCGTATTCATAGAGGAATGCAACCTGGTGCTGAAGCGATCGCAGGGCCGGAATCAGGCGCCGGAGATAGGTCTCCGTCCCGCCAACAATTCCTCCATGCGGATTTAAGATCAGTATGCGCAAACCGGTGCTCCAGAGCCTTCGAGAAGGGCTGCCACTGTTTTCTCGACCGCGAAGCGACTGTCGTAGAGCTGCTTGGCTCGCAGGCCCAGCGCGCGGCGTTCCTCCGCGTCATGAAGCAGCCGCCGCACTGCTTCGGCCAGTTGGGCGCTATCGCCCGCCGGTGCAACGGCCACGGCCTTGCTTCCAACCCAAAAATCCTCACTGAGCCTTCCGATTGTTGAAATCGTCGGGCGGCCATGGGCGAGCGAAGCCATGGCGCTGGTACGGCGCGTGCTGATGCCATCAGGATAAGGCTGCAGTATCAGGTCACACGCGCTAAGGTGGCGGGACAGGTCGGCCGGTTCCAATCCGCCCGTTGCGTAAATCCGTTCTGCCAATTCCGGTCTTCCCGAGACGAGGAAGGAACGGAACTCTTTGCTGCCTCTGCCCATCAAGAGAACGGCGACCTCCGGGGATTCTGAGAGGATCGGGGGCAAGGCGCCCGCCAGCAAGTGACTCACCGGGCTTCCGTACGTCCCAAAGTGGCCAAGAATGAGCCGGCCCTGACCGTACATATCTCGAAGCAGGGCGATTCCAGCAGCGTCATCCACGACAGGGACATTGCTCGGCACCGGCAGCCATTCATACTGGAGCTCCCGCTTTCGCGCCCATGGCCGCAAAGTCCGTTCCCAATCCGGGATCGACATCCATACCTTCTCTGCAGAATCGAGCAGGAGCATCAGCATGATGCGGTGAACTCCCGCCGCGAGATCCTGCTTCCACGATCCTTCGCGGAACGCCAGGCAGGGCTCGTGCACCATCAGCTCCACGCGGTCGCGGCGCCGCTTGGCCCGATGCCAGAGCCAGGCGCAGAAGGCAACATTCATCGAGTAAAAGCCGTAGCCGTGCGGAACCCACTGAACGACGAGTCGCCGCGGGGCGGGGAAGCGGTCGAGCAAAGCGCCCGTGTTTCGAAGATCAGAAGGTGAGAAGCTTCCAAGAGTTCGGTGGACAGACACGGCTCCATGCGTCTGCTCCTCTGGCAGATTAAACGGGTTGGGACACCAGATGTGGATTCCAGCGCCGCTCTCAGCCAAGCGCTGCCCTACAAGGAACGTGTAGTCGGCGACTCCGCCTGGCTGGGGAGGGTACTCGGGAGTGATGAAGTGCAGCATGGGAGTACGTGTCACCGCAAAGCAGCCATACTTCTGTTGACAGGGACGCGGCCGAAGCCCGCAGGCTGAACTCCCTGCGGCCTGAGCTGCTGCCGCGTATCAACGGTGATCCAGCCTGTAAAGAGAAGCATCAAAAATGTGCTGGGGATAGATGTCAACATGCCGACGCCGATGAGGGCTGTAGCGAAAGCAACGCAATAATACATCCACATCAGCTTTCTGCCCAGTTGCCACTCGCCCGGCACGAAGGCTTTGGAACGCGTGGCAGTCCATAACAGGAAAGCAACCCATAAACCAAGACCGGGAATACCCTGCTCCAGCAGAATCCGCGAATACTCGTTTTCCATGTGGACCGGCCTGCGCAGCTGCGATTGCAGGAAGTAGGGGATGCTCGTGCCTCCTCCACCCAAACCGTTGCCCATCGGATACTCCACCAGAATTTCAAAGAAGTTCCGGTTAACACTGCCGGCTACGCGACCAGCTACGGTCTCCGAGTCTGCGAGAGACTTGAAACGCTGGAAGCGCTCATTCGTTAGTGCAAGAATCGCCGCCACGGCGAGGAGGCCCACCCATATCATCCGGTAGCCCAGTTTCACCTTCCCGGAAAGGGTAGCGGTCATGACCAGTGTCAGCGCGACAACGAAGTGCTGCCGCGTGGAGGCCATGAGTATCCCGAGCAGCGCCGCGGCAAGGCCTGCGGTTGTTAAAAGAAACTGGAAGCGGGAGAGTCCCTTCGAGAACCAGGAGCCGAAGAGAACGGGTATGGTTGCGACCATGGTTCCCGCGTAGGCATGCGCGCTTGAGAACGTCGACGGGATCCGATGGTAGCGATAACCGGCAACATCGGCGCTCGCATAAATAATCTGGGTAACGGCGCTGTATGGAAAGAATGTAGTCACGCCTAAGAAATACTCCGCCGTGGCCATTCCAAGGGCCCCAAGATTGAGATATGCAAGACCAAAGCCGAGCTTTACCATCTGAGCCTCGGTCAATCGCAGCGCGAGCAGGATCACCGGCAGAAAGAATATGTTTCCCCGGAGTCCAACGAGAGTGATGAGCGGCGTTTGGAACGGAAGGAATGCAAGCAGCATCGGCCATGCGATCAGAATGATGACCCACGTCCGGGTCGCCCTGGAATGCGGATCAGGTAACGGGGCGAAGAAAGTCCTCCACTGACTGATGTAGAGGCCCACCAGGGCGGCGTCGAAAATGAAATGCGACCCTGATGCAAGGACGTTCGCCCTGAGGATCC
>Ga0207874_1004030_pt1 | contig 11378 bp, 10 predicted proteins | sample HigsolmetaAR201D_FD_184833 | JGI IMG/M metagenome (GOLD analysis project Ga0207874, IMG submission 184833) | Ionic liquid and high solid enriched microbial communities from the Joint BioEnergy Institute, USA - AR20-1-D (SPAdes) (version 2) ... | reverse complement strand
GGTCTCGAAGAGGTACTGCACCGGGACTATCTCGAATACCGCATTGCCTCCACGGCGTATCTGGGGCGCCACATTGCGGATCACGGTGTTCCGATTGTCGAACCGCCTGGAGGCCACGCAATCTATATCGATGCGGGCCGGATGCTGCCGCACATCCCCAAAGAGCAATTCCCGGCGCAAGCCCTGGCCGTCGAGCTCTATCGGCATGCGGGAATCCGCTCATTAGAGATCGGCTCCGTGATGTTCGGTGAAAGCGCCCGCCACGAATTATTGCGTCTGGCGATCCCGAGGCGCGTGTATACGCAGAGCCATATCGACTATGTTGTCGAAGCCATTCTCGAAGTGAATGAGCAGCGGCACTCGCTGCGGGGGTTCGAAATTGTGCAGGAGCCTCCGTTCCTACGCCATTTCAGCGCCCGATTCCGTCCCCTTCAGTAAGCAACGCGGCACAGGCGCTGCCGGGGTCAGACGAACCAAAAAGCTATAATTAGGCTTTCATGCAGATTGACTGGTTCCCGCTGCGGCTGAGCCTGCGGGTCGCGGCAATATCCACCCTCATTTCCCTCGTCTTCGGCCTTTGGCTGGCATGGCTACTGACCCAGAGGGATTTTCGAGGGCGGAATGTACTCGATGCCGGCGTCACTCTGCCGTTTGTTCTCCCGCCAACGGTCCTGGGCTATTATCTGCTCGTTCTCCTGGGACGGAACAGCCCGCTGGGACAGATGTATGAGTGGCTGTTCGGCCAGCCGCTCGTCTTCACGTGGCAAGCTGCTGTTGTCGCCGCGATCGTGCACTCTGCCCCGCTGCTCGTCCTCTCCGCCCGGGCAGCCTTTGAAAGCATCGACCATACGTACGAACGGGCAGCGAGGACGCTCGGCGCCTCCGAGTGGCGCGTGTTTCGCTCCGTGACGCTGCCGCTCGCGTGGCGTCCCATTCTGGCTGCGACTGCGGTTGCGTTTGCCCGTTCGCTCGGTGACTTCGGAGTGACGATCATGATCGCGGGCAACATCCCTGGCCGGACGCAGACCGTGGCTGTCGCGATTTATGACGCCGTCGAAGCGGGCAATGGCGCACTCGCCCGCACGCTCGTTGTCATCGTTTCCGCTGTTGCATTGTTGATTCTTTCTCTCGCGAATCGAACCGCCGGCGTTTACCCGAAGTCGAGGCAAGCAGCCGGATGATCTCCGTCCGAATCCGCAAGCGCTATCCGCCTGCTCGCGAATCGGCGGGATTCGTGCTGGACGTCGAATTTCAGTCGACCGCCGGGATTACTGTCCTGTTTGGCCCTAGCGGATCCGGCAAGACTCTCACCCTTGATTCGATTGCCGGCTTCGTGCGGCCCGACGAAGGACGAATCCTTCTCGAGGATTCGATCCTCTTTGATGGAGCGGCGAAGATCCATTTGCCGCCGCAAGCTCGCCGGTGCGGCTACGTGTTCCAAAACTACGCCCTGTTCCCGCATATGACCATACGGGAGAACCTCGCCTTCGCTGCTGATCGGATTCCCAGGCTCGAACGCCACCGGCGAGTGAATGAGATGCTCGAACGGTTCCGGCTCACCGAGTTCGCGGGCCGGCGCCCGCACGAGGTGTCGGGCGGCCAGAAGCAGCGCTGCTCCATCGCCAGGGCGCTGATCGTCGAGCCTCGCGTACTCCTGCTCGACGAGCCAGCCACAGGCCTCGACGCTCCGCTACGGCAGGAATTGTATTCGATCCTCCGGCAAGTCCGGCAGGAGTTCAAAATTCCAATCCTCATGGTCACCCATGACCTGGACGAATGCTTCGCGCTCGGCGACGAAATGCTAATCCTACGGATGGGCAAGATTGTTCAATCCGGATCGCCCGCGCGAGTGGTCGAACAGCCCGTCAATGCGGATGTGGCGAAGTTGCTCGGAATTTACAATCTGCTCCCTATCGAGATCCGGGCGCTCGATCCCGGACGAAACAGCAGCCGCTACCGCTACGGCGATTATGAACTCGCCGGGCCGTATTTTCCGGGGCGCTTGCTCGGCGATCGTGTTCTCCTCTGTGTTCGCCCGGATCAACTCCACGCCGTTGCTCCTGAAGACGTGCGTCCGATGAATGCGATCCCCGCCCGGTTGGTGCGAGTTGAGGAGCGGCATTCCAGCGTCCGGCTGGAGTTTTCCGGCAACATCACCGTCGATATGCCGCGCGAGGAATTTGAACGCCAGAAGCACACGAAGGAGTGGATGATTCAGTTCCCCATCAGCGGCGTCCGCGTCTTCTAGAGGCACTAGAATGGGGAGATGAAGCCGTTCGACGAGTACGTCGCGATGGCCGAGCAGGCGCACGGCCACATCTGCGCCGGCCAGATTCTCGGCATCCGGATGGCCCTCTACGGATTGCGCCTTCTGGGGCTGGACGATCCCACAGGCAAACATCGCAAGAGGCTCGTTACCTTTGTCGAAATCGACCGCTGCGCAACCGACGCAATCGGAGTCGTTACTGGCTGCCGCCTGGGAAAACGGGCCCTGAAGTTTCGTGACTTCGGGAAGATGGCCGCGACATTCTGCGATCTCGATACAAACCGTGCCGTACGCATCATAGCACTCGAAACGTCCAAGGACCTGGCGCGAGCTCTTTATCCCGATATCGCAGACAAGAACCGGCAGCAGATGCAAGCCTACCGCGAATTGCCCGACGAAGACCTTTTCCGCGCATGCTGGGTTCGCGTGCGACTCGGCCCCGAGGACCTGCCGGGCTATAAGGCACAGCGGACCGTCTGCGCTGTGTGCGGAGAAGGAATCAACTTCAAGCGTGAAGTGGTTATGGACGGGCAAATTCTCTGCCGGTCTTGCGCGGGAGAGCGTTACTACGAACCGATCGAAGCATGAGGCGCGGGCTGCGATACTACATCACAGATCGAAAGCTCGCCGGTGGCATCGAACCGCTCCTACGTTCGATTTCGAAAGCGATGGAGTCCGGCGTCGAGATGATTCAGATCCGCGAGAAAGATCTTTCTGCCCGTTCCCTTCTCTCGCTCCTCCGCGAATCGCTTGCGCTTCCGAATCCTCACAACACAAAGATCCTGGTCAACAGCCGCATTGACTTAGCACTGGCTGCGGGCGCGGACGGCGTTCATCTTCCGGCAGGGGCTCCTGCTCCCTGGCAGTTTCGGTCCATCGTACCAGCCGGCTTCGTGATTGGCGTGTCCTGTCACAACATCGAAGAGCTGAAACGGGCAGAGATCGAAGGCGCGGACTTTGCTGTCTACGGACCGGTCTTCCCGCCGCTATCCAAGTCTGCGAGTGCTCCTCCCGTAGGCTTGGAGGGTCTGAGACAGGCTGTACAAGCAGTGCGCTTGCCCGTGCTGGCATTGGGCGGGATTGTTGCTGAGAATGCAGCTGATTGCCTCGAAGCCGGAGCCGCAGGGATCGCAGGCATCACGCTCTTCCAGAGCCTCCAGACATGGTCCTTGCCATCCTGACGGCAGTGATTGCCTTCCTGGCTGGGGCCGTGGCATCGATCTCCGGCTTCGGAATCGGCAGCATTCTGACGCCCCTTCTCGCACTCCATATGGACACGCGCGTGGCCGTGGCAGTCGTCTCGATTCCCCACTTCCTCGGAACGGGCCTGCGGTTCTGGCGCCTTCGCAAAAGCCTCAACCGGCAAGTATTCCTTAGCTTCGGCATTACAAGCGCCGCGGGCGGTCTGACCGGAGCCGCACTTCATTCGACAGTAGGAAGTCCCGCGCTCACCGGAATCTTTGCCGCTCTACTGCTCTTTGCCGGATTCATGGGTCTGACGGAGCAGTCAGAAAGGCTGAGATTTCCGGGAAGAGTTGGGTTAGTTGCAGGATTCTTCTCGGGCTTGCTCGGTGGTATGGTTGGCAACCAGGGCGGAATCCGCTCCGCCGCACTGTTCGGTTTTCCGCTGGACCGGCACCAGTTTGTCGCCACAGCAACTGCAGTAGCCTTGATCGTCGATCTCGCCCGAATTCCGGTCTACTTAGCAAGCAGCTGGAATGAGCTACTCAACTACATGCTGCCAATCGGAATCGCATCAGCGGGAGTCCTCGCGGGAACACTAGCCGGCGAGGGTGTGCTGCGGAGAACTCCGGAGAACCTTTACCGTCGCTCAGTTGCTGTGCTGCTGATTGTTCTCGGCGTGGTGATGGCTTACCGCGCTTCATAATCTGCACTGAGACCTTGCCTGGCGAGCGCCAGAGCCCCGAGCACACCGCAGGCAGCTTGTTCAGGCGGCACGATTTCGGGCGGAGTCAGGTATCCGTTGAGCAGTGCTTCTACCCTCTTTCGAATCAATGGAAAGAGGTGCCGCTGCTCCATCACTCCTCCGCCGAGAATGATCTTCTGCGGTGAGAGCGTGCAGATGAAGGCGACTAACGCAGTCCCAAGATAGGAGGCTTCGAGTTCCCACGCCGGATGGTTTGGTGGAAGCGCATCGGCCGGACACTTCCAGCGCGCTTCGATCGCGGGCCCCGAGGCCAACCCTTCCAGGCAGTTTCCATGCCAGGGGCAGACACCACGGAAGTCAGAATGATCACGCGGATCAAGGGGCAGCAGGACATGGCCCATTTCGGGGTGCTGACGCCCGTGCAGGAGCCTGCCTCCCGCCATTCCGCCGCCGCCGATACCAGTACCTACGGTCAGATAGAGGAACGTATCCAATCCCTGAGCAGCCCCGTACTGATGCTCCCCCAAAGCCGCAGCATTCACATCCGTATCGATGAAAACCGGCACCCCCAGGCGCTCTTCGAGCGCCTGCCGCAAGGGAAAGTGCTGCCAGGCAAGCTTCGGAGTCGTGGTAATTGTTCCTGTCAGGAGATCGACCGGACCAAACGAACCGACTCCCACTGCTGCGAGCGGTCCTTGCTGGCGCAGCCAGCCTGCAACCGCGTCGATCGTAGCTTTCGGATCCTCATTGGAGGTAGGAAAACGCACGGGCGGCGTGAGGTCCTCCGGGCCAGTTCCGGCGGCGCAGACAAACTTCGTACCTCCCGCTTCAATCGCACCGTAACGCTTCATTTCACTCTCCGGCCCACGCGCCTGAGCACGTCCCGAATGCCGCCGAAGATGATCTCCTCCACATCTTCCGCGAAGGGCCCCGGCATCCCGTAATAGATCATGCTCGTATCGGCCTCATATCCGCCTTCGAGGAGGACCCGGCGCGACGGGATATAGCACATGACGTCATTCGAGTAGCCCGCTACGATAACGCTTTCCGATCCGCCCAGTTCCTTCTTGACTCGCAGCGCGTAGTCAACAACCACCTCGCCGCCGAGCGCAACCAGAGTAAGATCGCTGCCGAAACGGATGCTCTGGACCGGGTACGGAATGCGATGGAGCGGACGGCGCTCATCATAGCGCGCCAGCATCTGTTTTGCTCGAAGAACCCGAAACGGATCCGAACCCTTCAGTTCCTTCTCAAAGTCTTCCCGGGTGTGGGGTGCAAAGCGGGGCTCCACGATGCGGAATGCAGAGCGAAGCGGTGTTCCGACAGGTTTCATCTGCGAAGCGAGCACGCGTTCCACCGCATCGGCCAGCTCCTTTCCATGCTGCTCGACGTGCTCCTGCTTCGTACGCGGGTACGGATTCTGGTCACCGCCGCAAAGCGCAAGGAACAGGGCGGCAGCTCCGGGATGAGACCTCTCGAGGAGTAGTTGCGCCTGACCTGCATAATCGCCGCTAATCTGGTAGTTGTTGCCGGTCAACGTCGTATTGTGGCAAGCGTATCCGAAAAGGACGGCGAGCAGTTTGCCGTTTGCCGAAGTTACCCGCAGCACAGGAACATCATGATCCACAGGACCGGACTGATTGACTCCGATCCTGACGCCACATTCCGCCTTCTCGCGCCGATTCATTGCAAAACTCGCGGAGCCATGCCCGATGCTCAAGTTGGCCGGCTCCATATTCCGGAGCGCGGCAGACGCTGCCTCGACCATATGCTCGATGAGCTGCCGGGAGTACTCCTTGACACGCTGTTCCGCCTCCGGCCCGGCGTTTAGAAGAAGATTCAGGTTCGGCCAGACCATCGGCCCGGCATGGGTGTGAGAGGCGTTGATCAGGATCTGCGAGCGCTCGAGATGGAACTCCTTCTGCAGACGGGCGGCCACGACGTCGGAGATTTCGCGGGGAATTCCGATCAGGTCGCAGGTGAGGATAACGACGCGCCGGTTCGCGTTTTCCTCGATCGCAAGAGCTTTGGTCCACAGGTGAAGGGTGACGCCTTCCGAAGGACGGTTCCGCCCGGCGTAACCGGACAGCGCAATCGGCTCGCGAGGCGTGATATCAACGCGTCCAACACCGGCCCGGTAGGCGGCGGCAAGCTGGATCGGCGCCAGAATCAGAAACAGAAGGCAATATCGCAACATTCCCTTTCACCCCTTCGTTGTACGATCGTAACGCGGTTATCGATTACAGCTGACGGTTCTGAACGTTCTCGAGCTGGTTCGGTATAGGATATGTTCATGCCTGGCGTCAATCGTCGTCAATTTCTCGGTCTTCTTGCTGCCTCGGCGGCGCCCTTGCGCGCCCGGACTCTCCCGGTCATCGGAGTCCAGCTCTACACGCTGCGCAACGTGCTTCCGGAGAAGCCGCTCGAAACGCTTCGAGCATTGGAGGAAATTGGCTTCCAGGAGGTCGAAGCAGTGGGCGGCGATCTCGATAAAATCTGGCCCAGCCTGAAGCAGACCTCGCTCAAACCCACGAGCCTTCATCTGAACACAGCGTTGTTCACGCGCGAACAGGACAAGCTCCCGGCAGCCCTCGACGATGCCGCCAAACGGGGCTTCCGCTACGTTGTGTGCCCGTACATCGCGCCCCGGGACCGCGGCGGCGCCGACGTGATGAGGCGTCTTGGGGAAACCTTGAACAAGGCGGGCGAAGTTTGCAAGAAAGCCGGTTTGCGCCTGTGCTACCACAACCATGCGTTCGAATTCGAGCCGGCTGGCGATGGAACGCTGCTCGATGTCCTCATGAAGGCCACCGACCCGGCTTTGGTCGGTCTCGAGCTGGACATGATGTGGTCTCAGGTCGCGGGCGTAAGCCCGGTGAGCGTGCTCGAGAAATACGGCAAGCGAGTGGAGCTGATGCATCTGAAGGATCTGGCTCCAGACGTCGAGAAGCGGTACAACGAAGGTATTCCAAGGATGGCCTTCCGCGAGGTAGGCAATGGCGTCATCGACGTGCCGGCTGTGCTCCGCGCCGCATCCAAAGCCGGCGTAAAGCATTACTTCGTCGAGCAGGACCAGACACCGGGAGATCCTCTGGCCTCTCTAAAGCAAAGCCACAGCTATCTGAAGAAGCTGAACTTCTGATGACGTACCGGTGAGGCCGTTTGCATTCGGCCTCACCTCGTAGCGCTTCCTACTGCGGCTTCCTTTCGAGCACCGGGTACTTGATGCCTAACTGGTCGAGATAGGTAGCGTACTTCGACGGGTCGTAGTAGTACTTCTTCATCTCCGGGCGATATTGCTGCATGATCTTCTCATTCAGCCAAATCGCCGGCTTATCCTCGGGCCGAAGGAAGGACTTGTACTTAATGTCCTTGGTCTGGACGTTACGAAAGTAGTCCCAGGCTTGCTTGACGAGCTCGGGATCGAGAAGCAGGTCGAGCATCGTGAGGGCCTGCACCTTTGCTCCGGCTGTCGCTCCTTTATGCGCGATTGGTGTCGCCATCGCGATCGCATTCGACCAATTGTGGCCCGGGAGGTTCGGGATATTGGACGGAAACCTCAACCGGATTGTCGGAACGTTCCAGGAGATGTCCCCGATATCGTCGGACCCTCCACCCATCAGACTCTCGGCCTTCGGCGGTTGCTTCAGTTCGGCCACTTTGACATTCAGCCCTTTTGGTTCCACCCCGAGCTCACGTTGCACCGCCTTTGCCAGTTTCTGATCGTCCTCTGACCACTGCGGCAAGCCCACCTTTTGAATATTCCTGTAGGCCGCCTCGGCCACGGGCTTGTTCATATGGATCGGCCAGGCAGCGCCGAGGACACGTGATTCGAAGGTCGTGTCAGTCATCAGGGCCGCGGCCTTCGCCATGTTATCGCCGATTCTCCACAGATCCATGATTCGCGGGTAGTCAATCTCACGGAAGAAGTACCAGACGGACGCGCGCTGGGGCACGACGTTAGGCTGGTCCCCGCCATTGGTGATTACATAGTGCGAACGCTGCTGCAGGCGTAGGTGCTCGCGCCGGAAATTCCATCCGATGTTCATCAGTTCGACGGCGTCCAATGCGCTGCGTCCCCGCCAGGGCGCTCCGGCGCTGTGAGCGCTTTCTCCTTTGAACAGATACTCGACCGACACCAGCCCGCTCCCCTCTGCCTGACCCCACTCGACACCGAGGTTGTCGCTCACATGGCTGAACAGCACAACATCGACGTCTTTGAAATAGCCGTCTCTGACGAGAAACGCCTTCGTTGCAAGCTGCTCCTCCGCGACTCCAGGCCAGATTTTGATCGTGCCGGGAATCTTTTCACGCTCCATCAGCCGTTTTACAGCAAGGGCCGCAGTGATATTCACAGCCTGGCCGGCGTTGTGGCCCTCACCGTGGCCAGGAGCGCCGGGGATGAGCGGATCATGGTAGGCAACCCCCGGCTTCTGCGAAGCCTGTGGAATGCAATCAATATCGGATCCGAGCGCAATCACCGGCTTGCCCGATCCCCATGTCGCCATCCAGGCGGTGGGAATGCCGGCGATGCCTCGCTCAATGCGAAACCCTTCCTTTTCCAGGATTCCAGTGAGGTACTTTGATGTTTCGTATTCCTGAAAGCCCAGCTCGGCAAAGCTGAAAACGGTATCCACCATGATTTGCGTCTGCCGCTTCATGGCTTCCACCTGTCCTTCGAGGTCTGCTCGCAGAGCCGCCCGCTTCGCTTCATCTACGCCGTAAGCTGTCTGAACACAAGCCACGGCAAGAATGATTCGTAAAAGGCCACCACGCATCACACGCTCTCCCTCCAAAATGCCGATCGTATCAACGTGAACGCGCACTTGGCGAACGTGGCCCGGCGCCACCAACCAGACTACAGCAACACGGCACCGGTCTGCCGGGTGTCGTAGCCTGCAAGCGTCTCGAGTTTGCGCCGCAGGCTTGCCCGCTGGAGCACATCGAGGAAAGACTGCACCGCTGGCAGTTCCATCGTGTGCCGACGCATGACCAGGTCGTAGCGTTCGCTCCGGAGAGGAACGAAGTCGAGACCAAATGCCTGGGCGGCGGATCGCGTGGCGATGCAGCAGTCCGCTGTGCCGGAATAAACGGTGTAAGCCGCGGCCAGATGCCCATGCGCCTCGACGTCATAGCCGCGCACGCGGCTTGACGGCAAGCCTGCCTTCTTCAGGAGGCGGTCCGCCAGAGCGCGGCTGCCCGATCCTGCTTCCCGGTTCACGAAGCATACATTTCTGCCCGCCAGGTGTTCGATCTTGGAAATGTTCTTCGGGTTGCCAGGAGCGACGACGAAGCCCTCCTCCCACTGCGCAAATGTGACAACGGCAATGTCTCCGTCCGGAAACTGCTTGCGCAGGTACGGCAAGTTGAACTCCCCGGTTTCCGGATCCTCAAGATGCGAGCCGGCAATGTGCACGGCGCCTTCCTTAAGCCACGAGAGAGCGAGCTTGCTAGCGGCTGCCGCGGGCACAATCTCAACGCCCGCGACCGTCGCCGCCATAGATGCCAGCAGGCTCGTCGCAGGATCGCACCCGGCAAGAATGATTCGCTTGTGAAAGGGTGTTTCGCGGGTGAACGGCAGCACGTCCGCCCGCGTTCCCGTCCGTCCAAGGCGGCAGATCACTCCGTCGGCCTCGGGCAAATACGACGGAGAGGCGCTCACGGGCACGCTAATCCAATGATCGCCGACCCGGCAAAGCCGTGCGGGCTGCCCCTTCCCGGGTGTCCGGGCACTTAGAAGGCGCGTTGCGAGAGGAGTGGGAGCCGGGCTCGGAGCCGCTCCCCGCAGAGAGAAGATCTCCTCGACGGTTACCTCCAATTCACGAGCCAGCTTCAGGGTCACCTCGGTATTGGGAACATAGGTCCCTGCTTCAATGGCATAGATCGTCTGGCGACTCACTCCAACGCGCCGCGCCAGATCGGCGGCGCCGATCCCCCTACTCTTCCGAATCTTTGCCAGTTGATTCTCAATGTGACCCGACATACAAAGCTTTCGCTCTCAGAATTGTAGCTTCAACACGAATTCAAAAACGCGCGGATCGAAAGCGGTTGTGATCGTTCCAAACGCGGCTGTTCCGAACGCTCCGTTTGGATTTCCATACGAGGGCGTGTTAGTCACGTTGAACGCTTCTGCCCGGAACTCCGTGCTGAGGCGTTCGGTAAGCGCAATCGTTTTGCCGATCATCAGGTCCAGGGTCCGATAACCGGGTCCACGGACCGGGTTGCGTGAGCTGTTGCCGATCGTAAACTGCGGCGCCGTCGCAAATGCGGATGTATCGAACCAGCGCCCGGTGCTGCGCTGATCGGCGGGCAGATTCGGGTCGCGGAGCCGGTTCGGCCGCTGAATGCCGAAGCCGGCGAAGGCGTTCAAATTCGGCTGCTGTGTCACGGCGATCGGACTGCCGGACTGAATCCGGGCAATGCTCGCCAAACGCCAACCGCCCGCCAGCAGTTCTTTCCACCCCTGTAAGCCGATGCTGCGGCCTCGCCCAAAGGGTAGTTCATACACGAAGCTGCTTGAGAAAATGTGTGGAATATCTCCCGTGGAGACATCCTTCTCAAGGCGGCGGTTGTGACTGTCCGATGCCTGGTAGCTTGTGACGGGTCCGGTCAGAATCGCGGCATCAAACACCGCCCCGGCATCATCGATCAGCCGCGAGAAGGTGTATGCCGCGGTGAAAGTAAGCCCTTGCGCGAACCGCTTCTCAATTCGCGATTGAAATGAGTGGTAAGTCGAGTGGCCGATATTGTTCCGGTACAGCGTTACGGTCGTGAAGCGCGGGAAGGGCCGCAGGAGTTGCTGTCTGGCGATCGTAGGCCGGCCGAGTGGGGATTCAATCGGGATCTCTCCGAAGTAAGGGTTTGGAACCTGCTCGGTAAGCGCCGATCCTAATGCAAGCTGCTCCACCCGCAGCTGATTCAGATTCACGTCGGGCACCCCCAGATTGGTGAGCTTTGAGCCGAGATACCCGAACTCAACGCTCCAGTTCTGCCCAAACGTCGTCTGCAGGGATAGGTTCCATTGTTGGGCATATCCGCTCTTCTGATCGCGTTGAACCGCAAACACGCCCTGCCCCAGACCGCTGTTGGCATCCGGCTCGCCGAGCTGGATCGTCGGCCCGTGAGAGAGCACGAATGCCGGATTGATGTTATCGAGCGAAGCCTGCTGCAGCGTGCGCACGAACGGGAAGAGCGGGGTGGTGAACGGAGTCGTGATGCCGGCTT
>Ga0207874_1004018_pt1 | contig 11409 bp, 11 predicted proteins | sample HigsolmetaAR201D_FD_184833 | JGI IMG/M metagenome (GOLD analysis project Ga0207874, IMG submission 184833) | Ionic liquid and high solid enriched microbial communities from the Joint BioEnergy Institute, USA - AR20-1-D (SPAdes) (version 2) ... | reverse complement strand
GACGACGGGTTGCGTGCTCTCCCGGTCGTCATCCGTGAAGTAACGCCCGGCTCGCAGAGGGATTTTCAATGTGGTGAAGTAGCCAGGGCTCACGTATCGGATGTGGCCGTGCGGGCCGGGATCGCCAGGCGTTTGAGGCCGTCCCTCGATGTTGAACGAACCGGACGCACCGCCGCCGCTGAAAGGATAGGGAGCGCCTACGCCTGCTGACGTGACGCCCGGGAGCGCGGCGAGCCGGGCCGCCAGTTCCCGCAGGAAAACAATCCGGCTTTCGGGTGTTTGATAGCGTTCCGGCGGCAGCGCAAGCATTCCCGTCATGACTCCTTCCGGCTGAAACCCGACGTTTACCCGTTGCAGGTTCGCCAGAGTTCTTAGCAAAATGCCCGTGCTGACGAGCAGGATGAGCGCAACTGCCACCTGACCAGCGACGAGAGTTGTACGCAAACGCTGGCGTGACGAAGTATCCGTGCCTCCTCGGCCCCCTTCCTTCAGTGGATCGTGAAGCGACTGCCTCCAGATTTGCCAGGCCGGCCCGGCGCTAAACAGGATCAGGGAAGCGATGCCGGCAAGCAGGGTGAACAGAAGGACGTAGATATCAATTCGAACTTTGAGCGCCAGCGTGATCTGCTCGGGCGCTAGCAGGGTCATGGCCCGGATGCCGCCAAAGGCGAGCAAAAGGCCAAGGGAGACGCCGCAGGCGGCGAGTACGGCCCCTTCTGCAAAGATGCTTCTCAGCAGATCCCGCCATCCGGCTCCTAAAGCCGTTCGGATGCTGTAGTCCCGGGCGCGAACGGACGCACGCACGAGCATGAGTCCTGCGATGTTCGCACAGACGATAAGGAGCACCATCGCTGAGGCGCCGAGGAGAATCAGCATCGGCGTCTTCGCATTGCCCGCGATGAAATCCGTGATCGGTACGCAGAAGAGGCTCCAGAGAGAGTTCTTCGCGTAGGTTCCGCCGGGAGTCCCGTTATTGCGGACGCGATCTGCAAGAACCTGCACAGCGGCGTTGGCGTGATCGAGCGTCAGTCCGGGGCGCAGGCGGGCGACGCCAAAGTAACTCTCGTTGAAGCGGTTCTGCTCGCTCATATCGGCGGCGCTCAGTCCCAGAGGGACCCAGATATCAGCTTGCGCCGGCCACCGGAACGCTGGCTCCATGACGCCCACGACCCGATACGGTTTCTGGTTCAACTCGATTGTCTTGCCGACGATGTGCGGATCGCCTCCAAACAGCCGCTGCCAGGCAGGGAAGGCCAGCACCGCTACATGGTTCGCGTTTGGCTGATCCTCTTTTGGCAGAAACACTCGGCCGAGGTGGGGCCTGGCTCCGAAAACGTCGAACCATTCCAGCGACACCTGCGCGCCCGCAAGCCGAACCGGTGTATCGCCCGCCATGTAGTTGAGGTCTGTCTCCTGCAGGATTGCGGCCTTTTCAAAGACATCGCGCATGTTGCGGACATCGGCGAAGTTTGTCGCGGACACGCCAATGCTCGTAAGGTTCAGCTTCTTATAAGCGACCCGTACAGCCACAACCCTTTCAGGGTCGACAATGCCGCCGGGATGGAAGAGGGCCGCATTGATGACACTGAAAATGGCCGAGTTCGCTCCGATCCCCAGGGCCAGTGCGCCGATGGCGACGAGCGAAAACGCCGGATTCTTTGCGAGGCAGCGACAGGCGATTCGAATGTCCGAAATCATGCTGGCTCCAGTGATCATGCTACCTCGATATTTTTCCGTGCAGGCAGGGCCTTCTAATAGAAAGCGATTATTGCCAGGATTCGGGCCCCCGAAGATACTGATTGAAGTTTAAGGAGAACTTTGTGTTGTCTGCCCAACGGGTGTGCTCTTTGGCGGTTATACCGGTCCTGATGGTGTTGCTTGCCCGACCTGCGTCCGGTCAGGGCTGAGTGGCTGCCAGAGGCAGCGCGCCCGTGCTTGGCGCGCTTTGTGATTCCCCGCATTCCAAGGTCCGGCCAGCGGACGAAGAGGACCGCGGGCCCGTTGTCTCAGACGAGGAGCGGATCACCAGTCGCGAGATCCATGGTATTCAGCCTTGGGTGATCACGATCGGATACCGCTTCCAGCCGTCGTCCAGGCATTTTGTCGGCACAGTGGAGCAGAAGCAACGGGAGCGCCTCCACAATCAGATCCAGAACACGTATCACCTGTTCGACATCGCCATCGAACGGAGGCTCACCCCGCGCTTCAGCGTCACAGGGAGTCTGCCGATTCTGTTCGCCTACCGCAACCAGCTCTACAATCCTCGAGGGGAATATCGCGTGCGAGGTATCGGCGACATGACGTTTGGCGGGCGCGCATGGCTGTTCCGTCCTCCAACCGAGAGCGGAGGAAATATTGCGGTCGGACTCAGTCTGAAACTCCCCACGGGCAACTACCGCGCGACGGGAATCGCCACGGATGCCCAGGGACGCACAATCGTCGCTACTGCGGATCAGTCCATTCAGGCGGGGGACGGAGGGGTTGGCTTTGTCGTTGATACGCAGGCGTACCGGCCAATGTGGTTCGGAACCATGGCGTATTTCAGCGGATCCTACCTCTTCAACCCACGGGACACCAACGGTGTAAGCACTTTCCGCACACGCCGCGGCGAGGAGGTCATGTCGGTGTCCGACCAGTATCTGGTGCGCGGCGGCATTGCACGTGCCGTGCCCAAAATTCCAGGCCTCGTTGTCACCTTCGGCGGCCGGTGGGAAGGGGTTCCGGTGCGCGATCTGATCGGGAAGAGCAACGGATTTCGGCGTCCCGGCTACGCAATCTCGGCCGATCCGGGATTCCTGTACACCCGGTGGGGATATGTCTTTTCGTGCAACATCCCTTGGGCCATCGAACGAAACCGGCGGCGCAGCGTCACTGATATCGCAAACGGAGTTCATGGCGACGCCGCGTTCGCGGACTATATCATCACGTTGGGCGTGTCGAAGAGATTCTAATGGGGAGAAGAATGGCGCATTTTGGACAGTCGGCGCGGCGATGCGCCTCGATATCGAGAGCAATTGCGCTTTGCCTGGTCTTCCTGGCCCCGATCTTCGCGATCAGTCTGAAGAAGGAGGCTGAGCGCAAGCGAGCTCCGGATTTTGAGCTGAAGGATAGAGAAGGGAAGGCGGTGCGCCTCTCCGATTACAGCGGCAAAGTGATCCTTCTCGATTTCTGGGCGACCTGGTGCGCTCCATGCAGAGCGTCGATTCCCTGGTTCAACGAACTTACCGAAAAATACGGGCCCGAGGGATTCGTCGTGCTCGGCATATCGATGGATGAGAAAGGATGGGATGCTGTCACGCCCTTCCTGGAGAAAGTGGAGGTGAAGTATCCCATACTGATGGGCAACAGACGGGTTGCCTACCTCTACGGGGATGTCGACTCTCTTCCGCTGTCATTCTTCATTGACCGGAATCAGAGAGTCGCTGCGATCCATCTTGGTCCTCCCAACAAGAAAGAAGCCGAGAAGATCATCAGGATCCTCCTCCAGAAGTGAAACGCTGGCGCGTCCACGCCGAGTACCACAGACACGCAGGAGTGGGTAACAGGATTCGCTCCCGAGGGTCGAACAGATAGGCCCCATAGGAGACGAATCGTATGAGCGAACACGAAAGATCGATTGTTATCAATACTCCTCCCGAACAAGCGTTCCGCTTTCTATCGAGTGTTTCGAGCCTTCCAACGTTTCTTCCCTGGCTCCGAAGCATACGTGAGGACCCGCACGGGGACGAGGTTTTTGGTGTAGCGGAGTTCAACGGCGAACGGCAGGAGATAAGCGGCTTTTATCGTGTCAGCCGGACTGCTAAGCGGATCGACTGGGGATCGGATGGCACGCCGGAGTATCGCGGCTGGCTCGAGATCCAGCCGGAAGCAAACGGCCAGTCATGCAAACTGACGGCCCACATCTCCACGGGCACAGACAAAGAGCTGCGTCCAGGCTTCACACAGCAGCGCATCGAGAGCATGTTTGATCAAGTAATGAATTCGATCAAACATCAGCTTGAGGTCCAGCACGCAGGCGAACTTGTAGGACAGGAAAGGATCCAGTAAGCCTATTTATAGCTTTTTAACTTTCTAAATATAGGGGACTTTGCGGCAGGACAAGACTTTTATTGGACAATCACGATGAATTTCTGTTATCCTTAGTCCTACCCAGCGGGAACGAACGTCTTACTCGTTGGGGTCCCAGAAGACAGCGATAGATCTCCTCGAAGAGACGAGCTTGGAATTCGAAGATAGATCGATTCCCTGGGAGGGGACCATGTCCACATTCGCAAAGACCCCTTTGAAGCTTCTCCTCTACGGATTGGAAGAGCAGCTTCAGGCGGAACTGAGCGCAGCTCTCGCCGGACACTTTGTCACCACACTACCTGCTGTAAACACCAATCGTTGTGCGCTTGCTCTGGACCGGCTTGGTGCTGACATTCTTTTCTGCGCTTCAAACTTTACCTGCTTTGACAGTGCGAAGCGAGCCGTGGCTCGCGCGTGTAAGAGCACGCCAATCGTTGTTGTGAGCCGGTTCCCTGAAATGACGGAGTGGCTAGACGCCATCGAAGGCGGAGCTGCCGATTATTGCGCTCCGCCCTTCGAAGCGAAGCAGATCGCCTGGATTCTCGAGACGAATTTGGAACGCCGGCGGCTCGCTGCGGCTTAGCGTACGAATTCTTCCAAATTTCTTTGCGGTATCATGCCAAGCAGGGGGCTGATTGTGCTCTACCAGGCCATCTCGTTGATCCTTGCTGCAAGCGTCCTGCTTGCCGCAGATACGGCAGAACCTGTCCGTGGGACGAATGAGCTTCTGGAGATCAAGGCGATTGCGCATCCCGGCAAGGAGGCAGTCCGCAAGGTGCTGGGCAACGATCTCGATGGCTTTATCTGCGTCGTCGAGGTGACGGTGACGCCGCTTGGGGACAAACCCGTTGCCCTGAATAGGGACGATTTCCTGCTGATTTCCGGGAAGGACGGCCAGCGGTCGACGCCATTTGCTCCGAGCCAGATCGCAGGACAGGGAGCGATCATCGTCAGCTCGCGAGGGGGAGGCGGCGGGATTGCAGCGCAGTCCACCGGCCCTGTATGGGGCGGAATTGGCGGGCCTCCGCGGCGTCTCCCGGGGCAGGGCACTATCCTGGGGAATGCTAGCGAACCCTCCTCTGCAACTGCGCGAGTAGGGGATGGAGGTAAGGCGCATGAGAACCCCTTGCTGGCAACACTGAAAGAAAGGGAATTGCCTCAGAAGGAAACGCTGGAGCCGGTAAGCGGTCTGCTCTACTTCCCGCTCGAAGGCAAGCACAAGACGAAGGACTTGCAATTGGTTTACAAGGGGGCCGGCGGCAAGGTGTCGGTACAGTTTCGGTGACTCTCACTGATCTGCAAACGCCCGCTCTCGTAATTGACCTCGACGTCATGGAGCGGAACTTGTGCCGTGTTGCGGATTACGCAAAGCAGCACGGACTGCGGCTGAGGCCGCACACGAAGACCCACAAGATCCCCGCGCTCGCAAAGCGACAGATCGAGCTCGGCGCCGCTGGCATCACAGTGGCCAAAGTCGGCGAGGCGGAGGTTATGCTCGGAGCCGATCCTCCGGATCTGCTTGTTGCCTATCCAGTCCTTGGCCAGCAGAAGCTCGACCGGTTGATGGAGGTTGCACGCAAGACGCGCGTAACGGTCGCGCTCGACAGCGCCGTGGCCGCACGGCAGCTCTCCGATGCTGCGAAGAGGGCGCAGCTTGAGGTGGGTGTCCTGGCGGAAGTTGATGTCGGCCTCGGACGTATGGGAGTCGAACCGGGTGACGAACTCCTGGAGCTGATCCGGGCCATCCAAGCCCTTCCTTCCCTTTCGCTCGAAGGAATCACTTTTTATCCGGGACACATCAAACGGCTTGACGACGCCGGCCGCAAGCAGCTGGCGGAGCTTGACGCACTGCTCCAGAACATTACATCCGATCTGCGCCGCGCAGGCATCGCTGCGCCCATCGTAAGCGGCGGCTCAACGCCGGCGCTCTTCGCATCCCATACGATCCGGGGCCTGAATGAAATCCGGCCGGGAACGTACATTTTCAACGATCGAAATACGGCGGATGCGGGAGCCTGCTCGCTCGAAGACTGCGCCGCCTCGATCCTCGTCACGGTTGTGTCCACAGCCCGCAAGAACCGCATCATGGTCGATGGCGGCTCGAAGACGTTTTCCTCCGACCGGCCCACGGCCTCTGCCGACGTCACCTTCGGTTACGTTACTGAAGATCCGGAAGTGCGCTTCTTCCAAATGAACGAGGAACATGGCTACCTCGACGTCAGCCAGGCGAAACGCCAGTTCTCAATCGGCGACCGCCTGCGCATCATACCGAATCACATCTGCGTCGCCATGAACCTTCATGAGAAGGTATACGGAATTCGTGGAAATGTTGTGGAAACCGTGTGGAATGTGGAGGCGCGAGGGAAGCTTCAGTAGCAGCGAATCGCGCTAATGTCTTGAGTCGTCAGCGCTTCTGAAAGGTGAGGATGTACTGGCTATCCGGGATGTGCTCGCCCCGCGAGACAAGGCGCCAGCCAAACGACTCGACTTCCTTGATGACATCATCCACATCGATGCGGATGTGCTCGGTCGCCCGGCCATTCGGCATTGCATTCGGCCGCTTATAGAAATCGACAATCACGAACCGTCCGCCGGGGCGAAGGCTCCGACCGATGCTCGACACCATTTGCTCGGGGTAGTCGAAGTGATGATACGCGTCAAGGGAAAGAACGACGTCGCAGCAACGCTTCGGAAGCCTGACGTCCTTTTCCGTTCCGAGGACGAAGGAGACGTTCTGCAGCTTGGCTTTGGACGCAGTTTTCTTCGCTGCTTCAAGAAAATCCGGAAAGATGTCCTCTGCAATGACCTTCCCCTGCGGTCCCACCGCCTTGCTTAGCCAGGGCAGCATGTAGCCGGCTCCCGTGCCGACGTCGGCCACCGTCATTCCCGGCTTCAGGTTCAACGCCTGAACCAGTTCCTTTGGCTTCTGCCGCTGGTCCCGGTGCGGGTCCGTGAGGTTGCGGGTGATGTTGGCCCGCTGCTCGGGTGTGCGATATCCTCGGTTTGCCTCGGCCGCCACCTGGGAATAGGCGGCCAAGGAAAAGGCTATGAGAAAGACAAGCGGCTTCAAAGCGCAGTCTCCATGGGTAGCGCGAGCGGCTCCTCGAGCAGGAAATCCAGATTGGACATGCTCTCCAAGGCTTCGCGCAGGCTCTGCTCGGAGGTCGGTTCCACAGTGATCACGAACGGCAGATCGTGCTTGTTGTCGCAAGGCAGCTGCAGAACAGCGTCGAGACTGATGTTCTTCGCCGCCAGGATGCCCGCGAGCGCTGCAATGATACCAGGACGGTCCTGGACGCGAAAACGAATGTAGAAGGCCCGCGTCTGCTGGGTTACAGGGATCGGCTTGTACTCGCCGAGACGTTCATGCGCGAACGGAGACACGCGCTCCGGGCTCCCGTTGCGAATCTCGCGCGCGACGCGCATTAAATCACTCACAACCGCGACACCCGTTGGGAGAGACCCCGCTCCCCGGCCGTAATAGAACGTATCTGCACCGTATTGCCCCCGGACCCAAACCGCGTTGTAAGCTCCTTGAACGCTAGCGAGAATCGTCGATAGCGGGATCAGCGACGGCCGGACGGAGAGGATCACGCCCTGTGAGGTCTGACGGGCGGCACAGACCAGGCGGATCGTATGGCCGAGCCGGTGCGCGTACTGGAAGTCGGTGGGCGACAAACGCCGGATCCCTTCCGTGTAGATGTCGGAAGGAGTAATCTTCTCGCCGAAAGCGAGCGCGGCGAGGATCGCCAGTTTCGACCGGGCGTCATAGCCATCGACATCCGCGCTTGGATCGGCCTCTGCATATCCGAGCCTTTGCGCTTCGGCCAGCACCTCATCGAAGTCGGCCCCCCGTTTCTCGATTTCGGTGAGGATGAAGTTACTGGTACCGTTGAGGATGCCGTACAGCTCGGTAATCCGGTCTCCGGAGATGCCTTCGCGCAGCACCGCGTGGATCGGTATGCCTCCACAGACGCTTGCTTCCATCGCAAGGTTAATGCCTGCGGCGATGGCCCGGTCCCAGAGAGACGCCCCACAAATCGCCATCAATTCCTTGTTTGCGGTGACGACGGATTTCCTGTTCTCGATTGCGGTCTCAATCATCTCCCGCGCCACGCCCGTGCCGCCTACCAGCTCGGCGACGATGTCCACTTCCGGATGGCTCACTACCTCCTGCCAGTCGGAGGTAATGTAAACGTCTCCTAACCCTTTTGGTAGCTGTTTCGTCTGTACATTGCGGCTGCAGACGGCGCGAACGTTCAACCGGAAACCGAGTTTTAGCTCAATTTGATCGGCATTTTCCGCAAGAATCGTCAAGGCGCCCATTCCTACATTGCCCAGACCGATAATGCCGACATTTACATGGGACATATGCGACCATTATGCCATTCGCGGAGCTCCCCAATGATCCTGGCGGATGGCTATGGTACCAATACGGGTAGAATGACACGCCGAATCGCCCTGTTCTGCGTCACGCTTCTTTTTACGGCGGGGCTTGGGGCGCAGTACCCGGCTTCCAGCGTAGAGGATCGACCCGACGTGCGGCTGCCGAGTGGAAAGCGCCAGAGCGACGAGATCCTCAAGGCTGAGTACCAGAAGAATCTGGAGGATGCCGCGGAGCTGCTCCGGCTTGCCGAAGATCTCAAAATTGAGCTTGAGAAGAACGACAGATACGTTCTCTCGCTCGACGTTTACAAAAAAACCGAAGAGATTGAGAAGGTTGCCAAGCGCATTCGAAAGCGCCTGAAGCGCTTTTAGTTTTCCCCTCCTCCTGCCGGACGCCCGGTGCTATGGTATCGGGGTAATGCGGCTTGCGTGCATCGCCGTTCTGCCAGTCGTACTGCACTCTGCCGCTCTGGCTGTCGACCTTGAACCGCAGAAGGCGATTCGGCTGCAAGCGATCGTGCTGGCAGACGATGACGGATCGCGCGCTGCGGCGGCTACCGGAATTCAGATTCAACGATGGGTGGATTATGCCAACGAGGCATGGAGACTTTCGGGTTTCCGGTTCAAATTCAATCCCCGTAGAATCATTAGGCTCCGGCATACCCGGCTCAACCGGATGATGGGCGAAGAGGATAACGACTGGCCGGAAGTGCGCGGCATCGGCAACCGCATTGCCGCTCAATGTCCGGGCCGGATCGTCGTCTTCTTCCGCCGCGGACCGGGAGAAGAACCAACCGGGCGCGGTTTTTCGTGGACGGACTACAATTTCGTCGTCATGCCGGGTTTCGAGCACAGCCGTGTCTGCGGACGGCAGAACATCGCTCTTCTCGCGCACGAACTCGGCCACTATTTTGGGCTGGCTCACACATTCGATCGTGAGTTTCGCGCCGTCCAGGACGCAATCAGGCATTACGAAGCAGCCGGCTTTGAACGGCGCATAAGCGATGGCGACCGACTTTCCGATACGCCTTCGACGCCTCATATCCAGGAGCTGCAATGTACGGCGGACCGGTTTGTAGAGCTCGGCGGAGAACTCTATTTGATCCCGCGCTGGAATCTGATGTCGTACTATTACCATGCCGACCCTAAGCGGGACCTGCGCCAGCTATCGCCGCAGCAATCCGCGCGGGCGCGGCGGGTGGCTCACCTCCGCCAACGGGGAGGAGGACCGCTTCCTTCCAACCGGACAGCGGAACAAGCGATTGCCTTCGAAAGCCTCGAGATCGAGCAGCAGAGCGGCGTATGGACAGAGGTACAGTCGATGAGCCATCGGGGGCCAGAGAATTGGACTCGAGGCCGCCACTTGTTTTGCAGAGCCGCGCCCAAAGGGTCTCTGACTCTGCTGATTCCCATCCCGAAAGGCGGCCGGTACCGGATGGCGGTGTATGGAACGCTGGCTCCGGATTACGGGAGGATTCGCTTCAGCGTCGACGGCCGCGTAGTCGGCGAGCTCGACGGCTGGGCTCCGTTGATTACCCCGAGCGGCCGGGTTGGGCTCAAGACAGTACGGCTGCAGGCTGGAACGCATCGATTCCGCATTGATGTACTTGGGAAGAACGCGGAGTCGAGCGGATATCACTTCGGGCTGGACTGCCTGGAAGTGTTAAAGCTGTGAGGCTATTTCATTACCTTTAGGAGAACAGCGCCGCCCGCGGGAACCTCGGCTGTGTAGGCATCGACGAATTGTCCCAGGTTCCTTCTCGCCCAAACGTCCCGGACCGGCAGGCTGCCATACAGCTTCAGCTCTCCCCATGTCACGCTGACACGGGCCGGCGCAGTCCCCCGGTTGACAAGCGCAACGGCCCAGTCGCCGCTTGCGAGCCGCCTTACCCAGACTTCGCGATGCCCATCCTGCCATTCGCGATACCCTTGCCGTCTCAGCGGGTCATTATGGATGGCAATTACCTCGGGATGTGAGAGCATTTCGCGAACCGGCGGGGGCATTTTATCAATGCGGCCACGTACAAAAACGGGCGCCGCGAGGATGGCTCGAAGAGTGATCTCCGTCCGCAGCCTTGCTGTCTCCGTGCTGCTCCCGATGTCGATCGGCACGAGATTGCTGTCGTAGAGGCCCGGACGATCGGGTGAGGTTGGCGGCTCGCGATCCCCATGCTTGAGAGCTTCAGGGAAGCCGTCGCACGCGCGCCGACCTGGAGCAGACATGAGCCCGAGCTTCAAGCCTTTGCTGTGCAGGTAACTTTCAAGGGCCTCTTTATTAGGGAAGCGAGCATTTAGATGACGCGGTCCCTCGGTGCTCTGCTCGCCCGGCCCGCCATCGTCGAGCAGGATGTAGGTGTAGCCTGCATCGCGCAGGCCGCTCGATACGAGAGCGTCTGCCAGGCGCCGCACTGCTTTCTCGTCGGACTTGCGGTCGGCTACCCAGCCTTTGGGCGGCGTGCATGCAAGGCCAGTGCCGGAAGGAGCTGTCGACTCCGGAAGCGGCGGCGTCTGGGAATCTGCGAAGAGAGCGGCGAGGATCAGGCACTGGCACAGGAGCGACCGGATCATCACCGCCCGCAGCTCCCGCTAAGCGCGCAGATACCTTTCGCGCAGGATTGTCATGTGGTGTGATGCGTGCCCTGCAATGATGTAGGCCAGGGCACGAACTGTGATTGCGTTGTTGTTCACTGTACCTTGGCGCGTCCAGGCTGAGGCGTCGAGAACGCGAAACAGGCAGAGCGTGGACTGGCGCACTACCTGAAACTCTTCGATCAACTCTCGCAAGGAACACCGCGAAAAAGGCCCAAATTCGACGTAGGCGTTCTGTTCGAAGGCTGCGAGCGGAGTTGGATCGTTGCGGGCGATCCGGAGCGCGCGATAGCTGAAGATGCGCTCCGCGTCGATAACATGCCCCAGCGCTTCCTTGATCGACCACTTGCCGGGGGCATACCGAAA
>Ga0207874_1004014_pt1 | contig 11419 bp, 12 predicted proteins | sample HigsolmetaAR201D_FD_184833 | JGI IMG/M metagenome (GOLD analysis project Ga0207874, IMG submission 184833) | Ionic liquid and high solid enriched microbial communities from the Joint BioEnergy Institute, USA - AR20-1-D (SPAdes) (version 2) ... | reverse complement strand
AATACGAGTGCGTCTTCCTCAACGCCTTCGAGACAGGCGGTGAGGCCCGGGCTGGCATCGGTTCATGGATCGACTATTACAACCGGCGACGCCCCCACTCGACCTTCGACGGCAGGACACCCGACGAGGTCTATGCTACGGCAGAAATGATGGAGAAATTGGCGGCGTAAAAACCAACCCGATCCACCTTAGCCAAGCCGCCAAACTGTCTCACCAAGCGGGACCACCTCATTCAATTCCCCTCCCACCCACTACGGAACTGCCCTCCCCTCCAGTCGGTCACCGCCCAGCCACCCAAAGGTAAACTTGCTTCATCACAAAGCAGCACTCGCGATCACCTCTATCTCGCGCTTCAATGATACTTCTCAGTCGACGTGTGGGAGGGGCAAATGACCGTACCCCCGTTTCTCTGCGAGAAGTTGTTTCCAGCGCTATACGATCCAGCAGCTACTCTGGTATTTGGAAAAAGGCGCCTTAAGAAGACAGACGACACATTCAAGGCGCAAATGCTAGCACACCACATGGTTCGCGAGCTGATGTTCTGGGATCGCTATAGTGCGTATATGTCTTCTATCGACGTAAAGTCCCAAACACTCATCGCTTACACATCAGTTGTTCTGGTTGTCATAAGCCTATTCTATACAGCCGCCTTCCCGCAAGACAGATTTACACAATTATTTTCACTTGGGATGCTGATTGCCCACCTAGCAATTGTCGCATGCCTTCTACGATGTTTGAGCATCACAGGGTACCGCTTCAGCTCCATCGATTTCACTGAGGTTTGCAAAAATTTTGAAGAACTAAGCACTTGGGGACAAAGCACTGAAAGCAACGCACACAAACCGCCGATCTGGGATTTGCGATTTGAGCAAGAAGCGCTCGTGGATACGATACTTGAAAAGCATCGCGCGTTTGCACGTTCCTACGAACCCGAGCGTTCGAAGCGGCGGCACGAACTGGAGCAACTAATTTCCTCAAGACTAGGCGACAAACAAGCTTCAACGCTCAACAATAGCAACGAAACGTCCTCAAAGGCTCAAGATTTTATACAGATGCTTCATGAAAAATTTGAGGAAATTAGGGAGTCCATCGAGGTAGAAATATTATATCGTGAGGCAATCTATATCAATTGCCGCCGGCATGCATCTATACTTGCATTTACAATGATAATTCTCGTTTTATTGAAAGCCATCGTTGTTTTCCGCTAGTAATGCAGAAAGAATTTTACAATATAATACGCAAAAAATTTGCTTTATCGCATGGCATTCATTTTGCTAACCAAAATAGCACATCACAATCTGACAGGCTAGCCTGAGGGACAAACTAGGCAGTGGTAGCCACAAGTACGGCGCACCGCTCGCATTCAGGTGGTCTGCCTCCTGTGAATGCCCTGGCATGGGGTTAGAGTTTTCGGCGTCATTTCCTGGCTGGGAGAGGCAAAGCGATGAAGGCACCGCAGTTTACGGACGCGCAGAAGGCGTTCATCACCAAGCAGGGTGAGGATGGGACGACGGTGGCGGAGGTCTGCCGGAAGGCGGTGATCGGCCAGGCGGACTACTTTAAATGGAAGAAGACGTATTCCGGCATGATGCCGTCGATCCGAGCAATGTCTGGACCATGGACTTCGTGCACGACCAACTCGCCACCGGCCGCAAGATACGGGTGCTGACGGTGTCCTTGACCTTGAACTTGTAAGTTGTCCCGTTCTTCTTGAATTCTAGGCCGTTAATAGCGTCCTTGAAATCCCTGTTGGCATTGCAGTGCATTTCCTTAGCCAGCGCCGGGAGGCCGAGGCACGCGGCTCATGCGCGATCTGCGCGACGGTATAGGTGGCGAACTCTTCGGCGGATAGCTTTCGGATATCGCCTGGCATATGCTCATCGAAATTGCCCTTGCGGAGACGCGGGATGAGCCGCTGACTGTCTCCAGCGCCTGTCTGGCAAGCGGTGCGCCTATTGCAACGGCCCCACCGCCATCTGCGATTTCTTGAGGAACGAGGATTGATAAGGCGCCGCGCGCACACGGCCGACAAGCGCAGCACTCTTCTTGAGATGACGACGAGAGGAGATGCCGCTATTGAGCGTTTTGTGGAGCGCTATCAGCGCCACTGGAACACGCCCTGCAGACATCAAACGGACAGCCGCACATCACCTGCCGAAAAGATACACCCAGGCCTAGTGGGCCTGGACCTGTCGAAGGATCTGCTGTCCGTCCGCCTGCTCGGGATGAGCTGAACGGAAGCCCTGCCTAGATCAGCTCGCCGCAGGTGATTGCGATCCGATCTGGCAAGCGATCTGCGGAAGCAGACGATGTTCGGTTCGCTCGCGGCGCCTCCCCCTCGGTGCAATTCCTGGCGAGCAGGTGAATACTTAACTGTTCAGATGCAGCCTCGACGTCCCGATCCAAAGCAGCTTCGCGATAGCTGAGTCAAGGATCTTTGCGATCGTGAGACGAATATGCCGGGTGCTGGGTCGTCTTTGCGGTCGACACCGCGCCGCTGTTGTCGTGGCGCTTCCGTGAAGAACCTGGCCTTTGGCGCATCCCTTGATCCGCAAGACGAGGATGCCCCATCAAAGCCCCGGAGCAATCATCTCTAGCGCGCCTACGTTATCCAAGGTCGACGGAAAAGAGCCTTGCCAGGTTCGCCCACTGTTGGGGAGGTGAAGCTCCCGAGGATTAGAGCCCCCCGGACACCGTGATCAAGGTGCCAGTCACGAATCCCGAGCCAGGCGATGCAAGCCAGAGTGCCGCGCGCGCGATATCTTCAGGCTCCGCAATCCGGCCCATAGGGGTTATGGCCGCAATTTTCGCCGGGCGCTCGGGGTTGCCACCCTGTGTATGTATCCGCGTATTCGTGGTCCCGACACGTATGGCATTCACTCGAATGCCCTCCGGTGCGAGTTCCTTCCCCGCGCCGATCGAGATGGATTCCACTGCGCCCTTGCTCGCGGCATAGTGTACATATTCATTGGGGCTACCAAGGAAGGCGGCAAGCGAGGACATGTTGATGATCGTTCCGCCTTTGCCACCCTTGCGGGTCGACATGCGTTTCGCAGCTTCCTGGATGCAAAACAGGACGCCGAATACATTCACCCTAAAGGTTCTCTCCAAGGTCGCAGGCTGCAAATCCTCGATTCTGCAGGCATTGCCGATGATCCCTGCATTGTTGATAAGACAGGTCACTCGCCCAAGTGCATCGTCGCACGCGCTGAACAGAGCTTGAATATCCTCGATCTTTCCCATGTCTCCCTGAACCGCGATCGAGCGCGCGCCCTTGGCCTTGCAGTCCTCTACTACTCTAGATGCAGCGGCAGTATCCGAGAGATAATTTACGCAAACATCGTAACCCTCGGCGGCGAACAACCGAGCCGTCGCGGCTCCGATGCCGTGGCTTGCGCCCGTTACGATCACAATTGGCCTCAAGGGACTTACCTCCTCGCTTCCCGTGTAAGGGTGTTCACGGCTCAGAAAACGGACTCAAGGATCGCAGCGTAATCTTCCTTGGTCAGCGGTCGCGGATTGGTGGCATGGCTATGATCTGCGATGGCCCGCTCACACACCCAATCGATGACATGCCGGGACACACCCAATTCTGACAATCTCGACGTGATGCCCGAACGGCGATTCAGGTCGTCCAACGCGTCTGCGAGCGTCGTACTCTCCAGTCCTGCAAGGCGCTCGAGGTAAGCAACCTTTTCGGCCGCGGCATCGACTTCCACGTTCCACCGAAGGACGGGCGGCATCAGGATGGCGTTGAGCGTCCCATGGTGAAGCTTCGCCTCCTTGAGGCCGCCCAGGGCATGGCTGAGCGCGTGGACCGCACCAAGCCCCTTCTGAAACGTCATGCCTCCTTCGAGGGCGCCCATCATGAGTTCGGTCCGGGCCTCCACATTGGAGCCATCCGCGTAGGCGACAGGCAAAGCCTTCCAGATGCGTTTGAAACCGTCGACAGCAATGGCATCGGCAGGCGGATTGTAGCGGGGAGAAAGATACGTTTCGATACAGTGGGACAGAGCGTCGATCCCGGTCGCAGCGGTCAGGTACGGAGGAAGACCCATCGTCAGCTCGGGATCGCAGATCGCCCTGCGCGGGATCAGATAGGGGCTGATGAACCCCAACTTACGGCCATCATCGAGCGTGATCAATGCTGCGCGCCCGACTTCGGACCCCGTGCCGGCCGTTGTCGGCACGGCTACGAGCGGTGCCACCGCGCTTGTGATGCGTGCCACGCCACCCAGAATTGCCGCATAGCGCTCGAGCTCGCCATCGTGCGTGGCCAGCAGCGCGACCCCCTTGGCCAAGTCGATCGGAGAGCCCCCGCCAATCGCTACTACCCCGTCGCAGCCGCTTTGCCTGTATAGCTCCAGGCCAGCAGCAACTGCGCTCTCGGTTGGATTGGAGGGAACATCAAGGAAAGTCGGCGCGGTCTTCAGAAACTCGAAAGCAGAACGCTCGAGCAGGCCAGCGGCTTTGACTCCATGGTCACTGATTACCAAGGGGTTCGATACCCCTAGTTCCTGCAAAGTATCCGCCAGTAAATCAGCCGCCCCTAACCCAAAACTGACATTTGTAAGATAACTGATAGTATTCACGCTGCCATTGGTCACGCTGCCACTCTCCTCGACATTCCCACCTTATGCACCGCCGCAGGCACCGCTAGACGCCTCGCGCCGTATCGAGGAGCCGTGCTGGGCGCGGCGCTCTCAGCATAAGGTCCACAATGTGGACATTATGCCCAAGCATCGGCTGGAACCGCACATTTGTCAAGCGCCGCCGGTCGCTTGCTGTTCAGGCACGGCGCTTGACACACAGCGCAAAAGCATTTAGCCCTATGTGGGCAAAGTGCCTATATTATGGACACTTTGCCGCCAGCCCGCTGGCAGTCCAATTTACCGGAGGATCTGGCCGGCCACCAGCCGGCGCAAGTTGGTGTCGTCAGCGTATTCACTGATCCGCTCGTGGAAATTCGCGCCGGCAGTGCTTCCGCCCCAGACCGCAGGAAGACCGTTTGTCCAATTCCGCCCCGACCGTGTTGATACCAGGCTGGATGCACGATCATGCCAGATGCTTGCTCGGAACGCATTTCAACCTGGTCGAAACCCCTGACTGTGACGTTCATGCTCGCCTGCCCCAGGAGATACGGGCTTCAATTCGTGGCGTGGCCTGTCGCACCAGGATCGACAGACAGTTCATCGACGCCCTTCCCAATCTGGAAATCATTGCCAGCTACGGCGTGGGATACGACGCCGTTGACGCTGCCTATGCGCGCAGCAAGAACATCGTCGTAACCAACACCCCCGATGTCCTGAATGAGGAGGTCGCCGATCTCACTTTGGGGCTCCTTATCAGCGTCGTGCGGGAGATACCCAAGGCGCATGCCTTTGTCCGCGAGGGCCGGTGGAAAACATCGGAGTACCCACTCAGTCGACTCACGCTGCGAAACCGCAAGGTGGGCATTTACGGTATGGGCCGGATCGGTCGCTGCATTGCCCGTCGAATCGAAGCATGTGGACTTCCCATTGCCTACTACAGCCGGCGACCCGTTACCGGAGTCGTCTACGACTATTTCCCCTCGCTGCTCGAACTCGCGCATGCAGTCGACGTGTTGATTGCCATCGTGCCAGGCAACCCTTCGACCGCAAAGACCGTGAATGCTGACGTGCTGTCCGCCCTCGGACCTGAGGGCGTATTCATCAATGTCGGCCGCGGAACCGTGGTGGACGAGGGTGCATTGATCGAAGCCCTGCGCACGGGGACCATCGCGGCTGCCGGTCTCGACGTCATCGCGGACGAACCTAACGTCCCGAATGACATGCTTGCGCTGGATAATCTTACGATCCTGCCGCACATCGGATCCGCGTCCGTTGCTATCCGCACCGCGATGGCAGATCTCCTCGCGCGGAATTTGATCGCCTGGTTTCAGAGCGGAACGGCGATTACGCCGGTGCCCTAGCCGGGCCCGCAGCCTTCAAGCGGTGGCCCCTGGATGGTTAGCCAGACGTGCGGCATTCATCACAGGCTCTCGAGCGTTGATGAAGAAGCGTTGACAATCGGCGAGTAGTCTGCCCATCATATATTGTTGGACAAAGCGCCCATATTATGGGCAGCGTCTCTCAGTACCAAGTTGGGGGCGCAATTTGTACTGCCGGGCTTGTGCGCGTTTTTGCGGACAGTCTGTACATCCTGGTTCCTTGAACCTTCTTGGGAGGAAACTTTATGAAACGCTTGCTTCTGACGGCGGCCTTTATCGCGGGCTTCTTGGCGGCTCCGGCGATGGCCCAGAATGCCCGCTTGGGCTACGTGCCCACGGAGGATCATCCTGTGGGGGAGGCTTCGCGCTTTTTCGCGGAGCGGGTGAAGGAAAAGACCGGCGGTCGCATTACGATCGAGACCTTCGGCAACGGAGTGCTGGGTAGCGAACCCGACATGCAGGCGTCGGTCCAGGCCGGCTTCATCGACATCATGGTTGGCCCGACGCCCAACCTCGTCGGCGTCGTTCCGGAGTTCATGATCTTCGACCTGCCTTTCTTCTACAAGGACTTCGCCGCGGTGGACGCCGTCATGGACGGCGAGGTTGGCGAGAAGCTGTTCTCGCTCCTGCAGGAAAAGACAGGCATCGTCGGCCTCGCGTGGTGGGACAACGGGTTCCGTCACATGACCAATGCCATCCGTCCTGTGAACACGGTTGAGGATATGACTGGGCTCAATATTCGAGTCATCCCCAACCCGCTGTACATCGCGACCTGGACTGCCCTGGGAACCAACCCGACACCGCTTCCGTGGCCCGAGCTTTACAGCGCCCTCGAGAATCACTCAGTGGACGGTCAGGAAACGCCGTACGCCCTGATCTACACCGCCAGGTTCTATGAGGTGCAGAAGTACCTGGCCAAGACGGGCCACGTCTATACGCCGTTCGTCCTGCTCGCGAGCCAGAAGTGGTTCAGCAGCCTCTCGGACGAAGACAAGGCACTCGTTATGGAAGCCGCGAAGGAATCCGCAGCCTTCCAGAGGGAGATTTCCCGAAAGGCGTCCGTGGATCTGGAGCAGGAGCTGATCGCGAAGGGCTTCGAGATCACCCAGCCTACGCCGGAAGCCATGGCGGTCATGCGCGAGCGCGTCGCACCTGTCGTACAGGAATACAGCGAGAAGATCGGCGTGGATTTGGTCGAGCAGGCACGAGCGGCCATGGCCGCGGTCGACGGTTAGTAAGGAAATTTCTATGGCGGCGGTGCGGCGGTCCCGCATCGCCGCTTCTCTACATTCGGATCGGGATCACGACACGATATGCGGTGCGATTCCGAGGAGCTGCTCAAGCAGCAACGCGATGTGGTGAGCAGGGGTCTAGATGTCCTCGAATATGATCGGCGCTACCTAGGCGCAATGTTCGATAGACGGTGGAACCACCGGTACCATAAAGGCTATAGGTGAGCGGTGCTCTTGCGTAAGCTCTGATGGTTGCCTCCATCGCCTCGCGATACTCTCCCAGCCTGTAATGGGCGGCGGCGAGGCCGGCCATAGGTTCCCACAGATCGGGCGCCAGACGGGCTGCGGTCTGGAAGGCGCTTTTCGCAAGCTGAATGTCGGCCTGAGTGCGGTTGGCGCGACACAGAAGCCGCAGCGCCGCGTCCATATGGGCACGGGCGTTGAGCGGTTCACGCCGCACCTCCTCAAAGCCTTCGGCAACGGAAGCCACGCTCACGTCTTCAAGAGCCTGGCCGAGATCGGCGCGGACGCAGCCACCGGCAAGTCCCCCAAGCGTCAGCAACAGAATCAGCCGCCCTACGCCCGTTCCCCGACCTTGCCTCAACGTCATTCCGTACCGCTCCAGCCAGACCCAGACCGTCAACTAGCCTGCTGGCTGACCGGCCCCATCCCATATTTAAGGGGGGCGGCAAGAACGAATAGCAACTGTGTTTATTCGTTAGCCGGCTTGCCGCGATGATGTCCCAGCTTTGCGGATCGCATTTGCAAGAGTGACAAGGTCCCTAGAGGATCCACACCCGAGCTCCCTGCCGACTTCGTGGCGGCCTATAGCTTCGGCCGCCTCTCGCTTTAGATTTCAATGCAGGAAGGAAGCTGGCACCGTTACCAGTTGCGGGAAGAGAACCAGCAGCACGATGAGGATCATCTCTGCGAAAAGGAAAGGCCAGACACCTTTGAGAGCGGTCCCCATCGTGATTCCGCTGATCCCGCACACCGTGCTGAGCACGGTTCCGACAGGCGGCGTGATCATGCCAACTGCGGCAGTCATGATGAATATGACACCGAAATAGACCGGGTCGATGCCGGCGGCATTTACGAGCGGCATGAGGATGGGCACCAGAATGGTGATCGAGGGCGCAAAATCGAGCAACATGCCGATGACAAAGACCGTCAGAACGATCATCGCCATCAGGAGGGTCGGCATCTCGATGAATGGCCTGAGAAGGGTGACAAGCTGACCCGGAAGATTGGAAATCGCCATCATGAATGCGGTGACCATCGAGGCAGCAACCAGCAGCATGATCACAGCCGTCATGCGACCGGCGGCAAGCAGCGCTTCGTAGAGAAGCCGCGGCGTCAGCTCCCGATAGACGACCAGACCGACAAACAGTGCATAGGCGGCAGCTATGACGCCCGCTTCTGTAGGGGTGAAGACGCCAAATCGAAGGCCGACCAGGATAATCACGGGCAGCATCAACGCCCAACCGGCGGTAAGGATCGCTTTTGGGATATCCCTGCGCGGTAGCTTAGGTCGTACCGTCGCCGTTTCACTCCTGGAGATCAGCCACCATACGACCGTGAGACTCAGCCCCATCAGCAGGCCCGGCACGATTCCGGCCAGGAACAGGCCGATGATGGATACGTTCGCGGTGACACCCAGGATCACGAATCCGACAGAGGGCGGGATAACGGGAGCAATTATGCCCGTCGAAGCCATCAAGCCCGCGGCTCGATCCATATTGTAGCCCGCATCCCGCATAAGGGGGATCAGCATCACCGCGAGCGTCGCCGTATCGGCGATTGCGGACCCCGACAGGCTGGCCATCAGGACACCTGTGCCAATGACCACGTAACCGAGGCCGCCACGCAGATGGCCGACGAGTGCCAGCGCCACATTCACGATACGGCGGGAAAGGCCGCCGGCGTTCATGAGTTCGCCAGCGATGAGAAAGAACGGGATCGCCATCAGCGGATAGCTGTCTGCGCCGTTAACGAGGCGTTGTGCGAGGATCTGCGCATCCAGATTTCCCATCAGCAGCATCAGAGCGACCGCCGAGAGCATAAGGGCGAAGCTGATGGGAATGCCGATGCCAATCGCACCAACGAGGGAGCCAAGAAATACAAGGCCACTCACTGCATTTTCTCCGAAGATAGCGCGGGGAGCACGGTCTCGTGCGGCTCAGTGGCATTCCTTCCCGCCCAAGTGCCGGGAAGGGTACCGCGCAGTGAGTGCCATAGCCCGACAATAAGACACAGCGCCATCGTGATGGCGGCGACGAATCCCGCAGCATAGGTGAGGCCGACCGGAAGTCCCGACAGCGCAGCGCGGTTGTTCCATTCTATGACGGTTAGCGACCAGCTTCCCTTTGCCAGGAGCCAGCAACACCAGAGCATCAAGCCGTATGAAACGAGAAAGCACGCGAAGCGCGCTCTTCGAGGCAACAGGGTGACCAGCGTGTCGACGCTCAGATGCGCGCCCCTCGCCAAGGCCACGACGGCTCCCAGAAAGATGATCCACACGAAGAGCACGCGAGAGACTTCTACGGAAAACGCAATTCCCGAGTCGAATCCATACCGCAGCACAACATTCGCGAAGACCAGAAGGCTCATGACGGCCATGCCGACGGCTACCAGGACGTCAAAAACCTTGAAAAGCCACTGCAACGGTGAGGGCATAGCTGCTCCCAGAAAGTTTTGCACTCATGCGACGGCCTCGCTTTGCTCCGCACTCCACCGGCATGCAGATCGGGCAAGAAGCGCCCTGTGGCGTGTGGGGCACTTGTGCTGCCGCTCCGGTCGGACTGAACCAAGGGCAAAAGCGACGCTCCCTCCGACTACAATGAGATGAGGTTTCGGCGGAGCTTCCGGCGTCAGACGCCTTCGACGATGGTCAAATGTGCCTTGGAATACTTCACGCGGGTCTGGACCGCTTTCTGATACTCAGGAGAGTTGTAGCAAGCGAGGGCGGTTTCGTAGTCCTTGAACTCGATTACAGCCACGCGATTCGCATCCGGTCCTTCCATGACCTGATGTCTTCCGGCGCGAACGACAAAGGTTGCGCCGTATTTGTCAAACGCAGCCTTGTTCAGGGCAATGTATTCCTTGTAGCCCTCCTGGTCTGCAATATCGACCATTGCAACCCAGTACCCTTTTTTTGCCATTACTTTCTCCTCCCAACAGCAATCCCTCGCCCTCGCGCGAAGTTTGGACCGCCCGATGCATTACGGTCGGTGCGCGTGAGCTTGCCGTTGATCCTCTTCGATCATACGACTAAACCGAAACCCGGACTCGCTGACTACAATATGGACAGCTTGTCCACAAACGTGTAGTGCCCGCCTGTTCCGTTGTCAAGCTTGCGAGGAGTTGTGCCATGAGCTTGAACGATCTCCAGGACGAACCCAATGTGAGGGCTCCCAATCCCGTGCAGGGAGCGGCTTCGTTCTCGAAGTTCATGACGGTTCTGCAGATCATCGCGGATGCCCCCGGCACGTTGGATATTGCCCAGCTTACGAAGCGCGCGCGGTTCCCTCGCGGGACGGTCTACCGGCTCGTTTCTGCGCTTATCGCCGAGGGTCTCATCACGCAGTCCGGGGAGAACGGAACATTTCGCCTGGGACCACGCCTTCTCCAGCTGGCTGCCAAGACCTGGGAAGACTCGGACCTGCGAACGATTGCAAGGGAATTTCTGGTAGCGCTCCGTGACGCAACGGACGAGGCCGTGCATCTTGCGGTGCCCAGCAACAATCTGATGGTCTACATAGACAAGCTGGTCGGCTCCAGTACTGTCCAGATGAAGACGAGCATTGGCGGCCAGGTCGAGCTTCACTCTACATCCGTGGGCAAGGCATGGCTGTCGGGCCTGCCGGAAGACCGCCTCATGGAAGTCCTCAAGGAGTTGGAACTGAGGCGCCATACCCCGAACACGATAACGACGACCGAGGCGCTCCTCGAGGAACTGAAGCGGACGCGCGAGCAGGGATTTGCGTTCGATGACGAGGAAAACGAGCCGGACATCCGTTGTCTCGGCAGTCCGATCTTCAATCGTCAAGGCGAACCGGTTGGAGCGATAAGCGTCAGCATGCCCGTGTACCGGCACGATGCACGACGCCACGAACTTTGCGCCAGGCTAGTGCGTCAAACGGCGCAACGGATCACAGCCGAATTATCCAGGATTCTCTAAGCGCTGCATTTAGCACTGCCTGACAAGTCGCTTTCC
>Ga0207874_1004009_pt1 | contig 11431 bp, 24 predicted proteins | sample HigsolmetaAR201D_FD_184833 | JGI IMG/M metagenome (GOLD analysis project Ga0207874, IMG submission 184833) | Ionic liquid and high solid enriched microbial communities from the Joint BioEnergy Institute, USA - AR20-1-D (SPAdes) (version 2) ... | reverse complement strand
GTAGAAGAGGCCGTGGCCATCCGTCCGCACACCGATGGTCGGCCGTGGGCGCTCGACGGTGCCCTCAGTGAGCCCGTCCCAGATCGGGCCGAGGTCGATCGGTTCCCAGGTCAATCGCTGACTCCATGCCGGCTAACCCAGTTAGCCATGTCCTCGGTGCGGTAGCGCCAGCCCTTGGGGAGCTGCTCGACGGTGAGGTCGGTCAATCGTCCTCCTCGTCGAGGTAGCGCCACTCGATCCGGGTGACCTCGTCGGTCGGTCGGCAGCCCATGTGGGTGCAGAAGAAGTCGATGAAGTCCTCGGGGGTCATCGGGGCGAGTCCCTCGCGGGCGACGTCACCGGGTCGGAGCTTGATCCACAGGAGCGGCTCCCGGACGACAGAGACGACTTCGACCTCGGCCAGGCGGTCTAGCGGCTCATCCGGTTTGCGGCCCATCACCTTGCGGCACAGCGTCAACCGGTCACCGGGGCGGAGGAACTTCCAACCGAGGCGGCGGGTGACGGTCTTGCGCCGGTCCACGACGGCTGGCACGGTGAGGGATACGGACATCACGCGAGCCATATTGCGGGCTGCTCCTCGATCGACTTCTCGATGGTTTTCCACTTGAAATACAGCATCCTTGCGGTGTGCGGGTCGTGTTTGTGCATGCGTTGCAGGCGGGTCATTAGCTCCAATGTGTCCTTGCATCCTGGGATGGTTTGCTGGGCGGCAAGGTCGCCTGCGGTGAGGGGTTTTGTCCTCATGCCGTGGCCGCTCTCCGCTCGGGGTTCTGCTGCCGTTTTGCCTGGTATCGGGCCATGGCGGCTTTGCATTCGGTGCAGGTGGGTTGGTTGCGGTTTTGGTGGTGGCGGTATCCGGCGATCGTTCCGCAGGCGGGTTCTGTTCTGACGATGAGCCCTCTTTGCTTGCGGATTTGTCGGCGTTCCTGTTCGTTGGTGCCGCCCCAGATGCCGTATTTCTGGACGGTGGTGACGGCGTAGTCGAGGCACTCGGCGCGGACCGGGCAGCCGCCGCAGACCGCCTTGGCGTCGGCTCCGTTGGTGGCGCCGCCCTGAGGGGGGAAGAACAGGTCGGGGTCCATGCCGAGGCAGGCGGCGTCGTCGCGCCAGGTGGGCAGCTCGTCGGGGTAGAGGGGGGAGGTCATGCGAGCCTCACTTCGACGTAGTTGCGTTGCCCGTCCACGTCGACGGTCCGCTTCACGACCCGGTCGCCGAGCCTCGCTATCACGGCGCTGACGGCCCTCTTGCTGATGCCGAGGCGGTGGGCGATCTCCGCGTACGTCATCCACCCCTCGAGGTCGAGGAGGTCGACGATTCGGTCTTTGGTCGTCATGGGCTCTCGGAAGATCGGCCCGCCGACCCCGTCCACCAGGCGGGGGACGGCACGCGGTTTGCGGTTCGGTTTCGGCTGGTACAGCTTCCCGGTGGGCGAGTGGACCCGCATCGGGACCGGCTCGCACATGAGCTCCCGGAGCACCCGGAGGGTCTTCGCCTGCACCTGGGCAGTTGCCTTGGTGACCGCCTGGAGGGAGGCGCGTGGTTCGCCCGCGATGCGGCTGGCGATCGCCGTTCGGGTCCATCCGCGGGCGACGAGCTCCTTGACGATCAGCTTGGCCTCCGTGGCGTCGACCTTGGCGCCGCCGGCTACGGACGCCTCCTCCCACAGGACGGCTTCCAGGGCCTGCTCGAGCTTCTCGACGGTCTCCTGCCGGCATCGCTTCGAGGGGCGGCCGTTCCTGCCGTAGACGAGCTTCCAGAGGGCCCCGTGGGAGACGCCCGACACCGCGGCGATCCTCTTTAGGCCCAGGCCCTTGTTCTGGAGCTCCTCGATGAGCTTGCGGGCCTGGTCGGCGTCGACGTACGGCTGCTCCACGACACCCGCCAGCCACTTGGCCCTCGACTTCTCGTATCGGGTGTTGGCCGCCCGGCAATCTTCGCAGCGGCACCGGTCGTGGACGTAGCAGGCGTGGGTGCCGTGCCAGTGTGACGCCTGCTTGTGAGCGCAGGCGTCGTTGGGGACGGTGGGGCGATCGCTTGCGCTCACGCCTCGAACCCCTCCAGCCTTATCACGGCCTCCAGCACGTCCGCCCCGGTGACCCGGTACCTCCCGACCGGCGCCCTGAACGGCAGCACCTCGTCGGGGTCGATCTCCCGGTAGCGGGCGCCCGGGCACCAGCACGAGTCCCGTATCGAGTGCAGCTTCTCGGGGTCGCAGGTGCGGTGGCGGTCGAGGTAGCCGTGGGGGCAGGGGATGTGGACGACCAGCTTCACGGACGGCTGCTCACTCACCGGGGGCCTCCCTCTCCGTATAGGGCTGCCACTGGGGGGAGTTCGGCGCCTTCGAGGTAGGCGCAGAGCCGCCGGTACTGAGCGTCCTGAGCGGCGTCCCAGGCGGCGGCCCAGGCGTCAGCGGCGGCGGCCCGGACGGCGGCGTCAGCGGCGGCGGCGGCCCTGGCGGCCTCAGCGGCGGCCCAGGCGGCGGCCCAGGCGGCGGCCCAGGCGGCAGCCGCGGCGTACCTGGCGGCGCCCCTGGCGGCTTTGGCGGCGTCCCAGGCGGCCAAGGCGTCCTTCGCGGCGGTGGCCGCCTTCGATGCCGCGTCGGCTTCGGCTCGGGAGATCTCCCCACGGGCGAACCGTCGAGCCGCGTCCACAGCAGCCCAGGACCGCTCATCAGGCTCCCTACCAGACATCCGCTCCCCCAGCAGCGCTGCTTCGGCGCAGTCGGCTGCGAACAACCGGGCCGTCGTCTCGTCCCACCGATCCAGACGGCGGACGAGACGGACACGGCACGTCACCAACTTGTGACCGTCGTCAACAGGCGGATGGTCCGGGCACGCCTCAGCCACATACAGCGTCGGCCCCAACCAACCAAGGACTTGTGGGCCTCGGGTCAGGTGGTAGCCGTACACGCACGGTTGCAGCCGGGCGGGGTCGAGGTGTTCCGTCCACCGGCCCACACCGGGGTAGCGGCCGTCGCCGCCGTGCACCGGCCTGAGCCCGTCGAGGGCTTTGAACAGGGTCGAGTCGGTCAGGTCACTCACCGGGGGGCTCCCATCTGGCAGCAGCAACCAGCATCGACCTGGCGATCCGCATGTAATCCGCCTGCTCCTCCGGATAAGCGACCTCCCACGTCAGACCCACACCGGAGCGGCGACCCATCTCGGCGTGCGCCCAACGGGCTGCCGCTTCGACCATCCCGTCGGGTGGCACTCGGCCATCCACACAATCAGGGCAAGCGACCTCGTAATCGCACTGGTCGGAACAGGACGAAGCAACCTTGCCGCTCCCTCCGCACGTTCCGCATACGGTCCAGCCGTCCACTACCACATCTCCTCGACGAGAACGGCGACGCCGGGACGCCGCCCGTACGACTTCGACGCCTGGAGTTCGACGACGGTGGAGTCGTCGGCGATCACCAGCCCGGTCAACGCGTCGAGAACCGCCCGGGCGAGCTTGTCCACGTCGGGGCGGCCCGGCCACTGCGGTGCCGACTCTTTGATCTTCTGGGCGTTGCGTCCCGTCCCGTAGTGGCTCTTGGGGCGGGACAGATAGAAGTCGAGCTGGACGTAGACGGGTGCCGCCCACAGCGCCTCATGGCGGGGTTTCATCACCGCCTCCGCCACCGACCGAATGTCGGCACGCCACGGCGCGACCCGCTTGGACGACTCGACCATTCGGCCATCCCCGAGATACCGCTTCGATCCCTGCGGGGCGGGCTCGCCTGGGACGAAGAAGTCGAGCCGAACGGTCTGGCTCATTGCGTCAGCTCCGCGTAGAACGGACGCGGCTGGGCGAGCGCCGCCAGCACTTCGGCTTCGGTGGTGGCGATCACCGTGGCCCGTTGCCGCCATGCATTGAGCCGACGCTGGGCGCGCCAGGCGTTGCCGTAGGCGAGGGCGCATTTCCGACAGATGGCTCGCCGCCCGTCGGGGCTTGCCTTCTTAACGGGGAAGTCGGTGGCCGGTTTGTCGATCCGGCAACGAGCGCAGCGTTTCACTGGTACTCCTCTTCGTCGTCGAATGGCCGCTCAAGGTGGGCTTTGACCGCGGCCCGGGCCGCTTCCCAGGACTGCTGGCAGAACGTGACCAATTCGGCCTTCTTGAGATCCCCGACGTGGGAGGCACCGGCGCGCACCTTTAGCGCTCGGTGGAGGGCGTCGACCCCTTCGGCGTCGGTTTCCCATTTCGGGATACCGGCCTGCTCCATGAGCCGGTACAGCTTCCGCAACCCGGCTTCGAGGTCGGCCATGTTCGCCGACGGCTTCGGGTCCGGGCCGAGGATGGCGAGCAGCTCGGCGATGGCGTCCTCGCCCGCCGGTTCCACCGTCGGCGGTTCGGGATCGTTCACCTGGTCGACGGTCCGCGGTTCGACGCCGGTGTCGGGGATCGGCTGGGCGGCGTTCGAGCGCTTCTTGCGCTCGGGGAAGGTGGTGGCCTGCTCGGCGACCGAGGGGACCGGCGTCTGCTCCATCGACTGCGGCACCGGCTCGAGGAGCTTCGGCTCCCTCTCGGCCATGCCGGCGTCGAGGGGCTTGAATGTGCTCCCGGCCACCACCGCGCCCTTCGTGATCGCCTCTCCGATCAGCTGCCCTGGCGACACGTCGATGTCGAGCACCGGCACCACGAAGTTGAAGGTCTGCGGCTTGCCTTCCCGCCCGGTCCGCTTCACCTGCCGCTGCTCGAGGCGCAGGCGGGCCGGAAGGAGCGCCCCGGCCCCTGCGGCGGCGGCGATGATCTCCACCGCCCCAGCGAGCTCCACAGCGGCGTAGTAGCCGGACGTGTCTATCCGCCACAGGCCGAGGCCCCGGAGGTCGCGGAGCATCACCGAGAGGCGGGTGTGGATCGAGCACTCCCGGTCGTCGGGGTCGCACACGCACGGCCCCTCGGTGATCTGCTCGGTCACGCCGTCGCAGCGGCGCTGGCAGCCGCCCGCGGACCACAGCTCGTAGAACTGCGAGAAGGCCATCTCGGACGGGGGCACCACAACATCTAGTGCCGAGGCGTCGGTCGTGACCTGCCACTGAGGCCCCGCCGGGGAGTCCCACGGCTCGACGGTGCCGCCCCACAGGCCGGCGGCCTGGTCGATCTTGGACCGGTCCCGGGACGTGAGGCGGAAGGTGGTCAGTTTCTTGGGGTAGCCGCGCTCGGGGTCCTTCTCCCCGATGCGGATGCGGCCGGCCTCCATGAGGCGGCGCTGGATGGTGAGGATCGACATTTCAGGGCACCTCCAGGGGTGGGGCCATGGCCTCCTTCGAGTCGTGCTGGACCCATCGGAAGCACTCGAGGGCGTGCAGGAAGTAGCGGAACACCTGCTCGTCGCAGCGGATCGGGTGCGCCTCGCAGGACTCGGGCGTCACCATGAACGCCAGGCCACCGTCGACCTCGGGCACCGGGACGGCCATCTCCTGCTCGAGCGGCGAGAGGAGGTAATAACGACGCCTCCATTTCTCGGTCCGCCGGGGTCGCCACACCGCTGCGTACTCGGCGTGGCGGTAGGCGGCGAGCTGGAGCGCCACCTGCTCGGGATAGGGCGTCTTCGGGTTGCCGCGGGAGTCGTAGGGCTCCCGAGAGGTCTTGTAGTCGACGATCGCCCGGAAGCCCTGGACGGTGAGGAAGGCGTCGGCCTGGCCGGCGTAGCCGTACCGCGGGTGGTAGACGGCCACCTCGGCGGCCTGGTACGACGGGGTGAAGCGCTGGAGCCACTCGTCGAAGCGGTCCAGCATGAGGCCCACCGTGTTCGCCTCGTGGTCGACACCCTCGAAGCCGGGGCCGCCCTTCTGGCGGACGAGGGCCTCGATCTCCTCCCGCCCGGGCCGCTCGCCGGTCAGGGCGTAGCGGTTCGCCGCCTCGTGGAAGACGGTGCCCAGGTCCGCGGAGGAGAGCCGGTCCTTGGGGCGGCGGAAGCGGGCGTCGCGCAGCCACTTGACGACGACCTCCTCGCCCTCCTCCTCGATGCGGGCGGGGATGGAGCGCACCGAGGCGATCGCCGCCCGGGCGGTCTCCTCCGCGGCCCAGTAGAGGAGCGCGGGCTTGTCGAGGACGCCGATGATCGTGGTGACGGACCAGAGGACGAGGTCGTCGGGTGCTTCCTTGGCCACGTCCTCGGCTGGCTGGCCGAGCTGGTTGTGGAGGGGGGCGACGTTCGTCATGCCGCCCCCTTCCAGACGCGCCCGCGGACGATGTGCTGCATGTGCTTGAGATGCACGCCGTACTCCTCGGCGAGCTGCGCCTGAGTGACGCCTCCGGCCTCCCAGCGGGCACGAATCTCGCGCACCTGCTCGGGCGTCAGCCTGGAGCGGCTTGGCGGCCGGTACTTGACCGGCTGCGGTGTGAGGGCGAGGTCCAGGTTCGCCCGGGCCCGGCGCACGTCGTGGTACGCGTCGACTAGGGCGATGACCTCGCGCTTGGTCTGCGCTGTGCGCCACGCCTGGTCGAGGAGGTCCTGGGCGTTGGCGAGGAGACGGTCGATGTCACGCATCGGCGCCCTCCTTGACCCCGTAGAGGGGCTCGACGGGTGGGATGGGTGCGCCTTCGAGGTAGGCGCAGAGCCGCCGATACAGAGCGACCTTTGCGCCCCACGCGGCGGCGTCCAACGCGGCAGCCGCGGCGACGTCCAACGCGGCAGCCGGAGCGGTGTCCCAGGCGGCGGCCTCAGCGGCGGCCTCAGCGGCGTTCCCGGCGGCGCCCTTAGCGGCAGCCGCAGCGGCGGCCCTGGCGGCCCTGGCGGCAGCCGCGGCGGCGGCCTTGGCGGTGCCCCTGGCGGCGACCCTGGCGGCAGCCGCGGCGTCCCAGGCGGCTTCCCAAGCGGCGGAAAGGGCGACGAACTGGATCTCCCCGCGGGCGTACCGTCGAGCCGCGTCCACAGCAGCCCATATCCGCTCATCCGGTTCCCTACCCGACGCACGCTCCCCCAGCAGCGCTGCTTCGGCGCAGTCGGCGGCAAACAGACGCGCCGTCACGTCGTTCCATCGGTCGAACCGGCGGACGAGCCGGACACGACACGTCACCAACTTGTGACCGTCGTCAACAGGCGGATGGTCCGGGCACGCCTCAGCCACATAGAGCGTCGGTCCCAACCAACCGAGGACTTGTGGGCCTCGGGCCAGGTGGTAGCCGTACACGCATGGATGCAACCGGGCGGGGTCGAGGTGTTTCGTCCACCGGCCCACACCGGGATAGCGGCTGACGCCGTGCACCGGACTGAGCCCGTCGAGGACTTTGAACAGGGTCGAGTCGGTCAGGTCACTCACCGGGGGCCTCCGCTTCTGCGACTCATTTCCACCCTCCGCAGTCGCACACCGTGCAGGGCCAGGGGGAGAGGAGGCTGTGGTCGGCGGGCGCGTGACGGCAACGGCGGCACGTCATGGCGCTATCACCGCCTCGTACATCGCCTTGGCGAGCCGGGCGTCACCGAGCGCCGTGTGCCGGTCGAAGCCCTCGGGACTGAGATGGAGGCCGCGGGCGAGATCGTCGGTGCTCCACGGCGGGTTCATCCCCGGCACCTTCGGATGACGGCCCAGAAGCCAGCCCTTGGCGAGCGCTTTCACGTCGATGACGTGGTAGCGCCACTTCGGCACGCACCCGTGGCGGTGGAGGAACCTGGTCAGGAACGCGGCGTCGAACGCCGGGTTGATCCCGACCAGGGTCCGGTTGGACGTCAGATACCACACCTGGGTGGCGACCTCGAACGGGGTGGATGCGAGCGCCTTCCGCTCCCGGAGCCGCTCGTAGTACCGGCCCACCCGCAGAGCGCCCGGATCGGCCTTCGACAAGTCGACGTCCATCACCCAGACGTGCTCCTCGCCGTCGACGATCAGCGCCAACTCCCAGATCTCGTGCCGGTCCGGGTCCAGGCCGGTCGTTTCGCAGTCGATGAATACGACGCTCACTCCGCCCACCTCCACGCCTGGCACTCGCGGACGGCGATCTGGCGGCCCATCTCGTCCACCACCAGCACCAGCGGGTGGTCATGCGTGCAGCGGTTCGTTACCATGAGCGTCAGCTCCTTTCGTCAGTGGTCTGGCGTGGGGTGTTCGGCGGGGCCGGTTGCGGCGGCCCCGCTGTTGCCTTTCATGTGGACCCGTCGCAGTCGGCGCAACACAGCAGGTGGGCGGTCATCGCGCGGCCTCCTGGTCGTCTCGATACCGATACGGAGCCAACGCGTCCTTCTCGCTATCGGTCGGCTCGTGGTCGAAGCTCGCCAGGTACGAGAAGCCATTGGTGAGTTCCTTCGGCATCTCATCGCCAGGCAGAGTGGATTCAACCGTTATGAGCGCCCAACTACCTCCGAAGTCCTCGGTGACCCCTCCATAGCAGTGCCAGTAGCGCTTCTCAGACATCACATCTCTCCTTCGTCGAATAGGGGCGCCCCGCCCCGTCACCGCTCCTCCCACATCCACGGCCAGCAGCAGTTAAAGCCGAACAGGCCGACGAGGACCAGACCTAGACCGGTCAGGATCGAGCCCTTGCCCCGGAAGGCCATGAAGGTCTCGCCCAGGCCGAACCCGGCGCACAGGGCGGAGCCGATGAGCGCCGGCCAGAACCAGTCGGGGCGGCGAGGCCGGGCGGGTCGGATGATCTGCCGCTCGCGGAGCTTGGTCAGCTCCCGGTTGATGTCGTCGAGGAACGGTTCACGCATCGGCGGCCTCCAGGTCCGATCCTTTGGGTGGCGGGGCTGAGGTGTCCGGCCCGTCCGCCCCGACCCTCCCTAGAAGGGGCCGGTAGTCCACCCCGTTAGCCGAGGCGGTGGAGACGGACGGGCCGAACGTCCTGGCGTACTCGCGTTGGCGGGCGTCGTCGCAGCAGCCGCCGTATAGGTCGCACACGCAGTCAGCCACGACGCTCCTCCTCGAGCCGGTGCTGCGCTGCGGTCACGTCCTCGGACCACCCGTAGGGGGTGGAGATGGGAGGGGAGCCGACGGGCGAGCGAAGGGCGTCGGCTCTACCCTCCCGGCCCGTGGCGGAAGCGGGAGCGTTGAGAATGCGGTAGGCGGCGAGACGGCCGCCGACGAACTCGCGCCGGGGGCCGAACAGGCCGACCACGGTCGAAAACGGTCGTAGGTTCATCGGGCCCTCCTCAGCGCCGTGCCGTGCTCGCCGTTCCAGATGGAGGCGGCGAAGGGGCCCGCCCCGCCGGCCAAGGAAGGCTGAGGCGGGACATTGGGGTCGGCGGGGCGGACATCTCGGAACTGCTCGGGGAGCCGGTAGTGCCAGCTCGGGTCGATGCGCTGGTGGCGGGCGGCGGCGGCGCGAACGCGGTCGAGGAGGGTCATGCGCGGGTCCTCTCTGCCTCGAGCCACCGGTAGAGCGTGCGCCAGGTGATCGGGATACCCGTCACGAGGTTGAGCTCCTCGGTGATCTCCTTCACGGACTTGCCCTGGTCTCGCCGGTCAGCGACGAACGAGAGGAGGTCGAGGCCTCGGCTCTCGAGCGCCTTGTCGACGAGGGAGCGAATGTCGGGTGCCATCTAGGCTGTGCAAACTACACAGCCCTGTGTCATATGTCAATGACTCCTACACAGAGAGCGCGAAGAATGCACAGGATCGTGTCGCTACCAGGGGATTGACATATGACAATAGGTTTTGTAGGGTGCTGCACAGGCCTGGGAGTGACCACACAGGCTGGCTATAGGAAGGGCGGAAACTGTGCCGACCGCAATGATCAACACCGCAGCCACGGAGCGCATCCAGCTCCAGGCGAAGCGGATTCGCATGGCCCGGGCGGCCATGGGCGTGTCTCTGATGGAGCTCGCCGAGCGAGTCTCGGAGCGGCTTGGGCAGCCGATCTCCCACGAGATGCTCAGGCGCATCGAACAGGGGCGCCGAGACTGCGAGTATGCTCTCCTGCGAGCCATCGCAGAGGTCGTCGGCCCCTACATCGAGGAGGAGACCACGACCCCGCTAGGATGGCTCGGCGGAGGCGGCGAACCCGTTTTCGTTAATCCGGGGTATCTCAAAGACCGCTGGCTCCAATTCGTAATCCCTTGGGACGACGGCGATCCCGAGGTCCTGCCCGAATCCGCATAGGTAGGGACTTTTCGACCTATAGACCACGGAGCCCTCGCACAGCCGGGGGCTCTGTTGATTCGGGAGGCCCATGTGAAACGCGCCTGCATCGGGGCATGCTGCGCCGCACCTATGCAGTGGTTGCCGAGGTATCGGGACCACCTGCTAGCACAGGGCCTCTCCCCCAAGACGGCGAGGATCTACATCGCCAAGGTGGAGCGGGCCTCGAGCTGGTGTCAGAGCAAGGGGGTCCATCTGACCTCGCTCACCCCGAGCGAGGTCGCAGAGATGTGCAAGCAGTTTCCCTACACGGCGTCCTCTCGCCGGCAGCTCCGCACGGCACTCAAGCACTACTGGGAGATGCTCGGCATCCAGGGACCCGAGAAGGCCATCCGCGTCCCGCCAAAGCCAGCGCCCCGGTGGCGGGGCCTCGAGCCGGAGGACGCGGCGAGGCTCGTGAAGGCGGCGGTCGGCTGGCACCCGCAGGGGACCGCGGTGTTGTTCGGGATGTACCTCGCCCTCCGGCGGGAGGAGATCGCCACCGCCCAGTGGTCCCGATTCGACGAGTTCTACACCTGGTACACGGTGACCGGGAAGCGAGGCTACACCGACCCCCTGCCGGTCCACCCGGTCCTCCGCGACCAGCTGCGCTCGGTGCGGATGCTCACCCGCGGCGACTGGGTATTCCCCGGCTCCCGAGGGCGTCCACATATCACCGACATGACGGTGACCAACTGGGTCCAGGAGGTTGCTGACGCCGCCGGCCTCGGCCACTTCACACCCCACCAGATGCGCCACACGGCAATCGCCATGGTGAATGACTCGACCGGTGACCTGCGGACGGCCATGGTGTTTGCCCGCCACCGCCGCGTCGAGTCCACGCAGATATACACGCGAACAACTGCCGAGAAACTGGAGCGCGCGGTCGAGACCCTTGACTATCTTGCTATCTGAGGGCCGGCACCTGCGCCATATGCTGCCAGGGGGCCTGCGGTCAGGGGCAATGGGAGGGGAACGCCCGCGGGGCTTCGTCTTCCAGCTCGGACGGTCCGCGGGCGCCCCTCCGCGCTCCAGATCGTAAACGCTATGGCTTCCCGTCATGCGCCCGAGCATTGAAGAAGCCCCCTCCCAGCCCGTAGGCCAGGAGGGGGCTTTCGTCTCCGCGAGGAGGTGACGGGAATTCTCTGGGTCAGCCTCGGTTGTACGAGAGGCTGTCAGCCGTCTCCTCGAGCCAGTTCTGGGCGAAGCTCAGAACGGCCACGAAGCCAGCGGCGGCCGCCGACGAGAGCAGGTCGATATCGGCCAGGTCCGGCAGCGCCGGGGCGGCCACCAGGCCCGCTAAGTAGACGCCGATGGCGGTCTGGAAGAAGGTGCGAACGGCACGGATGAGCGCGTTCTTCATTGGGTAGCTCCCTTTCCTCGATGGTC
>Ga0207874_1004008_pt1 | contig 11437 bp, 10 predicted proteins | sample HigsolmetaAR201D_FD_184833 | JGI IMG/M metagenome (GOLD analysis project Ga0207874, IMG submission 184833) | Ionic liquid and high solid enriched microbial communities from the Joint BioEnergy Institute, USA - AR20-1-D (SPAdes) (version 2) ... | reverse complement strand
CTTCAATCGGACCTTCCGCGAGGAGGTCCTGGACCAGCACCTGTTCACCCGCCTCGACGACGTGCGCGAGGCCGCGTACTGGTGGATGCTCGAGTACAACGAGGAGCGTCCCCACGATTCGCTCGGCGATCTGACCCCGGCCGAGTACCGCCAACGCGTCGCCGGAAGTTCTACTTTTGAAATGCCTGCTTGACGGGGAAGCTTACGATCCGCCCATCAGCGAAGAAGAGGGCGAGACCTTCCTGCGCCAGGACCTGCGCACCGCCCTCGTCGCCACACTGCGCCATTGCCCGGTGCTCGCCACCGAGCCCGAGGACCGGCTCGCGGCCATCGTGGATTTCACCTTCAACCTCGGCGGAGGGCGGCTGCAGACATCGACCCTGCGGCGGCGGGTCAACGAGCGGGACTGGGAGGCCGCCGCTCGCGAGCTGAGGCGGTGGGTGTATGGCGGAGGGAGAGTGTTGCCGGGATTGGTAGCGAGGCGGAGTGCCGAGACCACGCTTCTACTCTCGCCAAACCCAACGGCCTCCGACTCGAACCAGCCTAATCAAGACAGTTCGGCATAAAACAGGTTTTATTCCCATTGAAGCTATGGCAGAATCGCCGATCATGGGTGTCTATGCCGTGGGAACCGCCATGTCCGACCGATGGTTGTCCGTCGAGGAAATCGCCGAATACCTCGGGGTAAGCAGAGACACGGTCTATGCGTGGATCGGCAAAAAGGACATGCCGGCCCACAAGGTAGGGAGGTTCTGGAAGTTCAAGGCCGATGAAGTCGACCAATGGGTGCGATCCGGCAAGGCGTCGGAAGAATCCGACGATGCGCCAAGCCGATGATGAGGAGGAGCATCACTGTGCGAGACTTGTTCTGGCTGACCAGGGGAGATCATGAATGACGACCTTGGCCTGCATTGATTTGTTTTGCGGTGCGGGTGGGCTCACTCACGGCCTGACTTCAGAAGGTATTCCTGTGGTCGCCGGCATCGATGTCGATCCTGCGTGCCGTCATCCATTCGAAACCAACAACGGCTCACGATTCATCGAAGAAGACGTTTCTCGATCGAAACCTGCGAAACTACGCGCTCTTTTCGGCGACGCGGACATCCGCATCCTCGCCGGGTGCGCGCCTTGTCAACCGTTCTCCACTTATGCACAACGCTACGACACCGTGGGCAGCCCACGCTGGGCGTTGTTGTATGAGTTCGCACGATTGGTCAAAGGTGTGCGCCCGGATATCGTCACCATGGAGAACGTACCGACAGTAGAGAAACACGAGGTGTACGGTGATTTCGTCGCCGCTTTGGAAAAACTCGGCTACAAGGTTTGGCACGATGTCGTGGACTGCTCTGGCTACGGCTTGCCTCAACGTCGACGTCGAATGGTGCTACTCGCGTCGCGACTCGGCCGAATCGAACTCATCGAATCCACTCACAATCGCCCAGTGACGGTACGTGAAGCGATTGGCAAGCTCCCAGCGATCGCCGCAGGCGACTCTCTGCCGCGTGATCCGCTACACACGGCGTCCAAGCTTTCCAAGCTCAACCTCCAACGCATCCGCGCATCCCGTCCCGGCGGGACTTGGAGGGATTGGCCACAACGTTTGATCGCGGAATGCCACCGCCGTGATAGCGGCCGGACATATCCGGGTGTCTATGGCCGTATGGTTTGGGACGAACCCGCCCCGACCCTCACCACCCAGTTCTACGGTTTCGGCAACGGTCGCTTCGGACACCCCGAACAGGATCGGGCGATATCGCTACGTGAAGGAGCGATCCTGCAAGGGTTCCCGGAAGACTATTCCTTCGTCCCGGAGGGTGCGCCGATCCACTTCAAGAGCTTGGGCCGCATGATCGGCAACGCGGTGCCCGTCACTTTGGGGAGGATCATCGGCCGGAGCATCCTGCGGCATCTCGCCGTCGTGCCCGAGACGAAGACGGTCGACGAGACCACCCGGTCCGTCGCCGAGAGGGGGCGAAATGCCAAGCGTGAGCCCCTCGTCGCCTGAAGCCAGCCGCCGCATGGCGCGCGTGCGCCAGCGAGGAACGGACGTCGAGATCGAACTGCGGCGGGCCCTGCATGCCCTGGGCCTTCGCTACCGCTTGCAAGTGCCACTGTCCAGAAAACCGCGACGGGTCGCCGACATCGTGTTCATCGGTGCGCGCGTGGCGGTTTTCGTCGATGGGTGTTTCTGGCACGGGTGTCCACTCCACGCCACCTGGCCAAAGGAGAACGCCGGATTCTGGCGCGCCAAGATCGAAGCCAACCGAGCACGCGATGCCGACACCACCCGGCGCCTGCGAGAACTCGGTTGGGAAGTGATTCGCGTCTGGTCTCATGAAGATCCGGTCGAGGCCGCTCTTCATATCCAAGTGGTCGTAGAGTCGCGTAAACCAAAGAGCAAGTAGGACTCATCTTGCCAATGGCGATCTTTTACCCCCGTGAAGCATCACCGAGCAGCCCGCGATCGGAGATCAAGGTGCGGGAGCGTTTATGTGCCGTCGACGATCTCGTCGTCTTCCACTCAGTCGCCTGGCAGTCCCGCCGCAATGGCAGACAAGGCGATGGCGAAGCCGACTTCGTCGTACTGGCTCCCGACCTCGGCATCCTCGTTCTCGAAGTGAAGGGTGGCGGAATCGAAGTCATCGACGGCACTTGGTCTTCGACCGGCGCCGACGGAATCCGCCACCCCATCAAGAACCCGTTCGACCAGGCGAAAGACTCCAAGCATGCGTTGCTCAACTTCTTCAAGGCGGTCGATCCCACTCTGACACGGTACCCGATCGTGCATGCCGTCGTTTTCCCAGACATAGAAGTCACTCAGCTTCTCGGGTTCAATGCGCCCAGAGAAATCGTCGTCGACCGGGTCGATCTGGCTCGACCAATGGAGGCGATAGAACGGATATTCCGCCATTGGGGACAGAATCGAGCCTTGTCCAAGAATGACGTCGAGCGCATCGTCGACCATTTGGCACCCACCATCCGAGTAAGACGCCTCCTACGAGACGAGGTTGGAGACGCCAGGCAAGCGTTGCTCGATTTGACGAGCGAACAGATGGTGGTGTTGCAAGCGATCAGACGCGTCAAGCGCGCCATGATCCTCGGAGGCGCCGGGACGGGAAAGACGGTGCTGGCCGTAGAGAAGTCGCGTCAGCTCGCTTCGTCTGGTTTCCGCGTACTGCTGCTTTGCTACAACGCGCCCCTGAGACAGCATCTCGCGACGACACTGCAAGGCTCTGCGGTCGACGTCGAGACCTTTCACAGCCTCGTACTTCGTGAGGCACGGCGCGCAAAGTCGAAGACCCCATTCGAACCGACGAGCGAATGGTACGAAATCGAAGCCCCTCGCATCCTGGGCGAAGCTGCCGCTCGCAACGGCACCCACTACGACGCAATACTGGTCGATGAGGCTCAGGATTTCGCCACGGAATGGCTTTCGGTAACACAATCTCTCGTTGCAGACGATGGTCTTCTATATCTATTCGCTGACTCTCACCAAGATCTGTATCGACGAGGCTGGTCGACACCCAAAGGACTGGTCGAACTCGAATTGACCGTAAACTGCCGGAACACGGGTCCGATAGCTCGAAGGGTAGCCAGCATTTTCGACGATCGCCTCGACGGCAAGTTTGTCGATGGACCGGAGCCAAGGTTCGTGGAGGTGGACCGTCGAGAGCAGCTCACACCCTACGTCGTCGGCCTGGTCGAGAGCATAGTCCTCGAAGACAAGATCGAGCCGACCCAGCTGATCATCTTGACGGATTCCACATCGGTGGTCTCCGAACTGCGATCGACTGGCGCGGCTGGGTATCTATTCACCACACTGGACGGTCATGGTATCCCCGTCGAGACCGTCTACCGTTTCAAGGGGCTCGAACGTGACGTGGTGGTCCTTGCCCTGTCGGATGTCGCTATGGCGGAAGACCTTCGCGCCATTGCATACGTTGGGCTGAGTCGAGCGAAGGTGGGCCTTTATGTCGTAGCCAACCGAAAGATCAAGGATGCCATCGCCTGGGTCCCGTGAATCGAGCCTCATAGGCTCCGCAGGTACCCATGCTGTCCAAAGAGCGTCAGGCGGCTCAAATATCGATTGAAGTAGCGGCAGGATGGCTCTCCGACATGAAGGCAGGCCATGCAAGCCGCCCCTGAATCGGAACAACCCGGGTCCAGTGCGCAACGATGCTCGTCATACACGACGGCGTCGAGCAGACGGTGCAGTTCGGTCTCGAACACAGCCTGGAGCCCACCCAACACGAAGTCACCCCTCGCGGCAGCATAGATGAAGAATCCCAGATGCAGGGGAACCAGTAGCTCTGCAAGGGCATTTCTGTCGATGCCGGCGTGAACGGCAGATAGCCTCAGGAAGCGATGTGCATAGGAATGGACCAACTCGAGTAGAGCGGCGCCAACGGACCCGTCCTTCTCGTCCAGCGACGAAGGCAGGCGTGCCGCCTCCAAAATGGCCGATCGAGCCGTTCGTTCGTCGTGCCACTCGGCGAGTGGATGACCTGCATCGACCAACCATTTCGCGACCCTCATCGGATCCAACCTGACGAAAAGGGCCTCCGTCTCGGCGATGTCCGCGTACACCTTGTAACCTTGTCCATGGCGCCCCTTGTATGGGACTAGCCGCCCCTTGCCTGGCTCGTGGTCACCTCGCGTATAGCCGAAGTGCCCCGTGAGCACAGGGAAACGCTCGATCAGGTCGACAGCGCAAAGCCCGGCCGAACGCAGCGCATGCGCATATCTGACGCGGTAGAGCAGACCGAGCTCGCTGGAAGGATCTGTCGCCGCAACCAAATCGTCGATTCGTATCCGGGACTCCATTGTCGCCAGGGCGATGGTCACCGCCTGCGCCTCTGCATCTTCTCGCTGCCCCGATGGCAGCACGATGTCTTGATCTTGCAGTGTCCCCGGTACCGTTCCGGCGACGTCAAGCATTTTGTCGATGATCTCCGGGGACAGTCCTTGCGCCTCCAGTTGCCGCCTGAGGGTTTCACGGCTGGCAGGGACTTCTTCGACCGTCTTGGTCTTCATGCCATCAACGACCCAGCTCAATGCCTTTGGCGGCCCGCCCGCTTCCGCGATTGCGCGTATGCGCTCGCGCGACGGCGGATTGACGATCACGACGTTGCGGGGTGTGTAGACAGAAGACGCACGATGGGGTTGGAAGGTGAGATTGCCCTGACCACAATCGCAGGGGACGTGTCCGAATCCTTTCCGGAGCTCTCGATCGCATACCGGACACTCGAACCGAATCTCGGTCGCGGAGGACGTCCCCGGAAATACGATGCGCACCTGCTTGTGTTCGGAACACTTGGGGATCCAGGGTGCTCGAAGCGTCCCACACTTGTCATGGTAGCCCACGAAGAACAGCTGTCCTTTCTGGCCTTTCGCTCCACAGGGGCACGTCGCGTCCGGCGTATCGTGTACCCTCTTGCAGGACTTGCATATCCACGATTTCGGAAACGGCTCGACTTCGACGCCGTTGTTCTCGTCGAGCGTCAACACTGTGATGGGTGCACCTGCATGCAAATGGGCGACGAAACCGGCGTCCATTCCCACCGCACTCCACGGCGTTGCCTGCCGGATGATTTCCCGCCGAAGCGATGCCGAATCGATCTCGCTGCGCATTTTGGGATGCCGCCAGTCCTTGACTTTCCACACTCCGCCGCGCAGGTCGACGGTCTGCTCTGGAAGGAACCCGAAGAGGATCTGAGACGCACTTCTCGATTCTTTCATTTTCTACTCCTTCAGACCCTGGTCCCGATGACTGGGACCTGCTTCTCGACGTCCCGCAGCGACAGCATGGGCGGGCCAGACGGTGACAGATCGGAAGGAAAGCGAACGTCGTTGGGCGGAACGAGGATGTTGTGACGCAACTCCTCGAACCATGCTTGCAGATCCCTCCTCAATGGCTCGTCGAGCTCGCTCGTCAGAGCGAGCGTTTCGATCAGCGCACCGAGTTCCACGCCGATGTCGAATTTCCCAGACGACACATATTCCTTGAAGGCACGCCAAGTCGTCAGAGCGGTTCCGGAAGATGCCTCGTGGACCATCAGCAAACGAGCCAATTCCAGGCCGGCAACGGTCCGGTCCAACACTCGGCGGCTACGTCTGGTGATCGGGATGGGCTCGACGAATCGATCCCCTTGCTCGACGAATTGCCTGAAGGAACGGAATACTCCAGCATCACGTTCCCGGCCGATCTTGTGGACCACGAACACGAGGCCTGGGAAGCGGCGTCCTACCCGGGCGGTGGCCTGGATGAATTCGGCTGCCGAGAGCGGGATACCGAGCATCACCATCACATTCAACCGATCGACGTCCACGCCGTGGGACATCATCGACGATGCCGATACGATGTGCAGCCGTTGCTCGAACGAGTCCTCTGGGCTCTGTAATCTTTCGAGTATCTCTCGGACTTCCGAGAAGTCGGTCTTGCCCGTGAGGGATGCCGTATTGATCGCACCGGGAACGAGTACCTGGGTTTCCATGGAACGCATGACCGCCTCCAGGTCACGCAAGGTATTCCCGTAGACCACGTTCGTGCCATACAGGGACAGCAACTCCCCTGAAAACTTCGGATCGACACCGATTTCTGCACACGTCGATATTGGATCTCGAGCGAGATCCCTCACGGCGATCTGTAGTTCCGTCAGCAGTCGATCGACCGTGTACTCGATGGTGACCCCACGAGGCGCAATCGCCACGAACCGGCGCATCAGGCTCTCCGAATCCGCAGTCCAGAAACCACCGCCCGCGCGTGGCGGTGGCACAGGAAACACCCGTGCCGCTCGCCGGTACAGCACGTCAACTTGCTTTTCGTAGCCGGTCAGCGTCGCGGACGACGCGAGTATCTTGGGCTTTCGGCCGCAAAGCTCGTCCTGCAACGCGTCGTACAAGGCCTCGTAGTGTGAGTCGACAGCCCCAAGGCTATCCCGCAGAAGGTGCAATTCGTCTTGGAGTCGGAAGGATGGCCCGTACCTGTCTTCTTTCATGGGGAGCGCCTGCCGGGTACCGCGACAACCGGGAACGAGGCATCCCGAAGGGCGTGAACGCCTCGGGGCATAGGTATAGCCATGTCCTTCCTTGGAGCACACGCCCAAGGGCGCACCGACCATGCCACGCATGGATGCTTGCAGGGCGATCGATGCCGCCTTGTCGAGCGTCCCTACGACGACCGTCGGCAGGAACCTGTAGATCTCTTCATCGACCACGTAGATCGGTAGAGCGTCACCATTGGACACACAGGCTCTGTTTCCACATCGGTGTTCGAGCCTCCATGTGCGCCGGTCGAACTCCATGGTTATGGAGCGCTCGTGACAGAAAGGGCAGTACTCCAGGACCTGATATCGCTCCGGCATCTGGTCGTCGTCGGGATCCGGCTCGTTCGGCTTGGGGTCTTCTGGGATGCGATTGGGGGTGGCTCCCTGTCCCACGAAGAACCCCAATGAGAAACCGTCCCCTCCCAAGCCTATCTCGCGGCGAACCATCTCTGCCGATGCGATTGCGTCCGCGAAGCGTTGGGTCTGCTGCAAGGACAACATCCTCAACGGGAAGCGGCTCCACGCCGTGATTCCAGAAGTCTTCCCCGTCATCCTGTCGTACAATGCGGCCGTCACCAGTAGCCCGAGATACGTCTCCGTCTTGCCGCCACCTGTAGCAAACCAGACGACATCAACGATATCTGGCTCACGCTCCTTGTCCACGATCGATGACAAGTTCGCGAGCAAAAACCCAAACTGAAACGGTCGCCAAGAGTCGTACTTCCCCCGAGCACTAAAGGACATCGCGCGGTTCATTCCCGTGAACGCGCGAAACAAAGCTTCGTCGGACCTCAGCAATTCGATACCTTTCGCGAGCCGTTCGCATTCTTCCTCAAATTCCTCTCCGGCTCGCGCGGCTTGCTGCCTCATCTCGGCCGACCATCGTTCCACGTCCGCCCGCTGATCCAGTACGTCGGCTGTCCAGTTGGCGCTCCCCCAACGTTTCAGCGCCGAAAGAAGGGCCTCTGCCGGTCCGATCGGATCGACCGCCAAATCCACGAATCGCATTGCTGGCATCGGATCGGCCACGTTCCAGTACCGAGGTCTGTGGCGGTCGACCGTGACCGCGTCTTCCGTGACGAAGGCTCCCGCCTCGGCACGGACACCACAGTTGATGCCGTATGCTGTGATGCTCCTGTCGTATCTGAACGAATCATCCAGCGCTTCAAGCATGAACGGGACCGTGTCTAGGCCCTCGACTCGCAACTCGCACTGATAGAGCCGCGTATCCCTGAAGTCCGAATGTTCCTTTGGAGAGCAGTTGACCAGAGACACACTCAGCTCATGATCACCGGACTGCCCAATCCCGACTTCGACGTCGATGCGTGCCGCGAGTCCGGGGCGCCCTGTCACACAGGCCAGAGCGTGGGCGAGCTCATCTTCGGCGTAGCGGTGAGTCCCGATCTGCACCGGTACGTCGATCTCGCATCTGGTGCAGACGGGTTCGCTTTTCTTCCAAATCTTCGCCGATTTATCCCACAGCCAGACTCGAAAGCTCGTGACGACATGGAAACGCCATGGCCCCGCCGCCCTTGGCTTGACCTTGATCCCGAATGCACAGGGCTCGAGCCGCTCCCCCCTGTCTCCCCAATCACTCTCGGCTACGGCTTCGGCAGACTGCAACCTTCCCAACCAATACTTTCCAGACGGCTCCACATCCAGCACTTCGTCGCGGTCGCCCCTACCGGCCAGGGTCATGCGTCTTGCCAGCCAATCGACGAATCTCTCTCGAGCCGTGTCTGCGTCCATTTTCCTTCTCCTATGCGATGCTTTGCCTTCGCGATACTTTTTGCAGGCCTTACAGATCAAGAAAACAGCGAAGCGTATCCACTCGACTTGGATGTCGTAGCCGGCTCAGCGCCTTGGCCTCGATCTGCCGAATCCGCTCACGAGTCAAACCAAACATCTGTCCAATCTCTTCCAGGGTCATTCCGTCTCCGTGATCAGCCAATCCGAATCGGAGACGTAACACTTTGCTCTCGCGCTCATTCAGGCCACTCAGGGCGTCGTCGATGCATCTCACCAGATCGGCCTGATCCAGGTGCTCCTCCGGCGAAGGGAGATCGGATACAAGTGTCTCTATCAGTGTGAGATCGTCATACCCGTTGATCCTCTCGTCTAACGATGCGGGAACGAAGGCAGCAATCTGTTGTATGAAATGGACTTTGTCGATCGTCCAGGCGAGTTCGTCGGCAAGCTCTGCCATGCTCGTACGTCGCTCTGGATGTGCTTGCCCCAGGAGTTTGTGTGCACGCTTCAGCCGGAGTACGTCGTCATACACATACACCGGGAGCCGTATCGTCGTCCCCCGATCGGCCAGGGATCTCGTAATGGATTGCCTGATCCACCATGTCGCATAAGTGGAAAACTTGTACCCTAGCGTGTGATCGTACTTGTCCGCAGCACGCATCAGCCCCATCACTCCCTCTTGGAAGAGGTCATCCAGGCTGAGATCAGAAAGCCCTACGTATGGCTTCGCGATGTGGAGCACGAGCCGTAGATTCGCCATGATCATCGTCTCCTTCGCACGCCTTCCTCGTTCGATGATCCTGTCGTGCTCCGCCGATCTAGGCACGCCTTCTTCCAGTTCACGCTGAGCACGGCGTCCGAGTTCCATCCGCCGCCCCAGTTCGACTTCTTCCTCTGCGGTCAGGAGACATGAGCCTAAACTGCGCAGCCTGATGTCGAGGCGTTCGTACGAGCCGTCGACGCCAGCGTCGACAGAGTCGCCCCCCTCGACGCGGGGGCCTTCGGTCTCGTCCGGATTCTCGGACTCGTTCTCGACACTGATGCCGAGCTCATCAAGCTGCCGATAGACTTCCGCGCATTCCTCGACGGTCAGCTCTCGTTTCTCGAGCAACCTCTCCACATGGGCCTTGGACAAAAATCCGTCCAATCGGTCGTGGTCCGCTACCAAGTCTCTGACGACCCTGTCTACCTTGGTTTCTTCCATGCCCCCTCCCATGCGCATCAGCCTATCGGCTCCACACGACCCTACAGGCGAGATACTCACCGATCACCAAGCGGACATCGATTCCTGTCTGCCAGTCGACCGAATATCTATAACGACCTGGCTGCACGATCAGCCACGCTCCGCCTTGGGGCGGAGGGACGGATTTTCCAAAGGCTCGCAGGAAAGCGCGGCTTCCCAGCTCTGGCCATAGAAGCTGAGCTTCTCCCCCTATGCATTCGAACTCCTGCCTCTCTGCCTGCGACATCGCAGGGATTGCGCGAACCGAAAAGACGTCGGGCTCGTCGTGACAGGATTCGCTCAATTCGTAGGCGACATGCCCTCTCGCCAATTTCAAGACGACGTTGCGTACTCGCGCTTCATCGGGCTGCCACCAAAGACGGCCGAAGAGATCATCCGAGCGACACGCCACCAATTGAGCGGTGAGCCGCGGATTCCTGGATAGCGCTCGTTTGACCTTTTCCCTCACAAGCCCTTCGGGTTCGGTCGTGCCGGCCATGACACACTCCAGCAGGCACGCCAGATATTCCTCGTCCAACGAAAAGCCGCCGTTGCACTCCCGGCAGGCCTCGACGACTGGAAGGTTCTCAGGAAGCGGATCGTCGAGGAAGACCCGTGATGGCACGTGGTCGACGGTATCGGGTCGGCCACCACAGTAGACGCAGCTTCCTTTCAGGCGCTCATCCACGAAGAGGTGTTTCGGATCCACGTGCGGGGCCCCCTTCAGTCGGTGTTGCCACGTCGCGCCACTTCCCAGCGACGCCATCCCGGCACATGCGCGCTCATCAGCGCCTTGAACATGCGCCCGTGGCTGGTGTATCGCAGGTGTAGCAGTTCGTGGACGATGACGTAGTCCTGGAAGCGCTCATCCTGAGCGACCAGATCCGCGGCCAGGGTGACCGTCCCCGTGGACGAGCACGAGCCCCACTTCCTGCGCATCTCTTGGACCCGAATGACGCGCGGGTTGACACGCAGCTTCACCGCCCAGGTCAGTGCCCGTCGTCGCAGTTCTTGCGCAGGGTAGAGGGACGCCTTCACGCCTCGCCCTCCGCGAGCAGCAGTCGGATGATCAGGTCGACCACGCGGGCGCGCTCGTCCTGTCCGAGCGCCAACACGGGTTTGTACATGGCGGCGCGCAGCCTGCGTTGCTCGTCGGGGTTCACCGACGCATTCGGGAAGCGCGCCAGGAGCGCTTCGGCATCCTTTGCGAGCGCCATGGTGTCGACCGATGCCGCCTTGACGGCGGGGTCGTCGCGCAAGACCCAGTAGACAGCGAAAGCGCGCGGGGAAAGTCCGCTGTCGCGCGCCGCCTTCATCGCCGCTTCCTTCTCGGCCGCCAGCGCTGCGAGTTGGTCCATCGCGGCAAGACCGGTCGTCTTGCGGTCTTCGAGGTCTTTGAGGATGCGCTCGGCGCGGTCTT
>Ga0207874_1004005_pt1 | contig 11443 bp, 11 predicted proteins | sample HigsolmetaAR201D_FD_184833 | JGI IMG/M metagenome (GOLD analysis project Ga0207874, IMG submission 184833) | Ionic liquid and high solid enriched microbial communities from the Joint BioEnergy Institute, USA - AR20-1-D (SPAdes) (version 2) ... | reverse complement strand
GCAGCCGGGTATTCCTCGCGGGAACGCTTTCTCACCGACCTGACCCTGGATCCTCCCGAGGCCACCAGCGATGAGGCAGGCCCGCCGCATCGCGACGAGGACTACCTGATCCTCAGCACCATCCACTCAGCCAAGGGCCAGGAATGGACCAAGGTCTTCGTGCTGAATGCGGTGGATGGCTGCATCCCAAGCGATCTTGCAGTCGGCGAGCGGGAGGAAATCGAGGAGGAACGGCGGCTCCTCTATGTGGCGATGACACGGGCAAAGGACAGCCTGCACCTGATCACACCGCAGCGCTTCTTCGTCCACGGTCAGGCGGCGAGGGGAGATCAGCATGTCTATGCCTCGCGCACCCGCTTTATCACGGACTCCATGCTGGAGCGGTTTTCACAGATCTCCTGGCCGCCTCCGATGGCAGATCATGGCGGGCAGTCGCCACACCCAACCGTTCGCGTGGATCTGAAAGCACGTATGCGCGGCATGTGGCGCTAGCGGGAGGGTCTGCGGCCGTCAAGGTGATCTTCGGCGACCTTCTTGCTGTTCCCCCGTTGAAAAGATGATGTTACCTCCAGCCTCGGTATTGGCACTTTCTCTATTGGGCTTACCAGCGGGGCGTCACGCTCGACTTCTCGCGGCCGGGCAAGCCCACCGACACGGATGTTGTAGAAGAATACCCCTATCAACTCGTTGGACAGCTTTTTCCACAGACTTCCGGTTCTTCACCCGTGTTCGCCACCCCGCGGTGAAGTCGGTGCAGGCAGCTTCCGCTTTCTCGACCCTCGATCTCTCTTCTGCTCGTTTCTCAGGGATATTGTAATCGTAAGCTGCACCGCGTTTGGCGTGATCAGCCGGCAGGCCGGCTCGTAGTTCGACAGTGCTGAACTTGCGGGCGAGCAAGGCCGGCCGACACCAGATGTAATCAGCACCCTTATGCAACATGTGCCAGATAATCATCGCCAGCTTGCGCGCGGTGGCGACAGCGGCGATGTGCTTGCCGCGGCGAGCAGCGACACGTCTGTAGGATGCCCGAAGTGGACCCGGGGATCTGGCTGCCGCCCACGCCGCTTCGACCAACATGCCCCGGGCATGGCCGCGACCCTGTTTGGTAATGCGACCATGATACGCCGGCCCTTCTCCGGATTGCCGCACACTCGGGTTCAACCCGAGATAGCCGGCGAGCTTTTGCGGATCGCTGAACCGACAGATGTCACCAATAGCGGCGGCCACTCCCGAAGCGACGGCGACGTCGACGCAGGCGCCGGATCGTCCGGTCGGTCATTGTACATTTGGCGATATCGGCGTCCACCCGTGTCAGCGCCTGTTCCACCTGATCGATGAGGCTTAGATGTCGTTCGATCGCCTCGCGTTCGTCTGGGGGCAACATCTGCCTGGCGAGCCACTTGCGGCCGCTGATGCTTACCAGGTTCCCGTGAGGGTAAGGCGGAACCAGGTGTGCATGCAGGATCGGCTGAATCAGGTTCTTCAACCGGACGCGTTGGCGAACCAATTGGATGCGGCGCGTAACCTGCCGGCGCAAGGCAAGTGTCCGCTGGTCGGGCATCCAGACTTTCGGAAGAAAGCCCGATGCGTATAGCTTGGCAAGAGCCGCTGCGTCGATGGCATCAGTCTTCACCTTCGCATGCGCGATCATCCGAACCTGCCTGGGATTGGCGATGACGATGCGGTCAACGTAGGGGGAAAGCACGTCGACGACAGCAGCTGCGTTGCCGGTCGCCTCGATCACCACGTGATCGTCATGGGTCAGTTCCTTACGGGCGAACTCCTCAAGCTTCTCACGCAGCATTGGAATACGCCCGAGCTTCACGATCTTACCGTCAAGCAGCGACCACTTCGGCCGCCACCCTGTGTATGTCCATGCCTATGATCCGCATGGCTCTCCTCCATTAGTTGGTCACAAACAGGGAGCCAGCGGGCGACACGACAATTACGGATCCGCGCTCGCAGCGCATCCGGGCTAGTCGCAGGGGTGACCAGATAACGACGTCGAACTCGCGGTTCATGTCAGTGCGACGGCCTGCCCGCACTTGCGTGCTCCCGGAGACCCGAGGCCCGGGTTCGCCAAGCTATATCACTGGGCGGATCGGTCGATCGAGCACCAAGAACACCATGCCGCACAACGCCTTCATCGAAGCGTTCAATGCCCGGCTGCGGGCGGAATGTTTGAACGCTCACTGGTTCTTGAGCCTTGCGGATGCGGCGGAAAAGTTGGAGGCTTGGCGCAGAGACTATAACGAGCAACGGCCACACGGCGCGATCGGGAACAAGGTCCTGGCGGCGCTCATGAAATCAGCACACGCAGCCAGCCCGTGTTGCTGATCAAGGCCGGAAAACTCTAGCGCCAGCCGAGCGCATCGGGGAGCGGTCCACACTGAGAATGAGATCGAAAACCGACAGGAGATATTTTGGGGAGAGGTGAAGGTGCTACAGCGACTCCTGCCCAATCCTCAACTCCCTCATAACCGCAGACACAATGTTTTCAATCGGGGCAGCGATTTCGATGGCTATTACATTGTCTTCGTCATGGGGCTCCTCAAGCGTCGCGATCTGGCTTTCAAGCAATGAGGGCGGCATAAAATGGCCGATACGAGCATCCATGCGTTCCGCCAGGAGCTCCTTCGAGCCGTGGAGGAATACAAACATGAGCTTTCCGTCGGCTGCGGCGCGGAGTCTGTCGCGATAGATCTTTTTCAGTGCAGAGCATGAGACGACGAGGCCTCGGTTCTGTGTCGCTGCCACTGCAATTGTTGCTGCGATCGTATCGAGCCAAGGCCACCGGTCCTCGTCCTGAAGCGGGATACCAGCGGCCATCTTCTCGAAATTGGCTGCGGGATGGAGCGAGTCCCCCTCGACGAAATGAAGGCCTAACCTTGTGGCAAGACAAGTACCAACGGTTGTCTTGCCACATCCACTGACACCCATCACGATGATCAGTGGTGAGGGCTCAGAGGCAGGCCGTAATGCCGCCGTCGACATAAAGAGTGTGTCCGTTCACGAAAGATGAGGCGTCGCTGGCGAGAAAAACAGCCGCGCCGATCAACTCTTGGACTTCGCCCCAGCGCCGGGCAGGCGTGCGGTTCACTAGCCAGGTGGAGAAATCCGGATTGTCGATCAGGGCCTGGTTGAGCGGGGTTTTGAAGTAACCCGGCGCGATGGCGTTGACCTGAATGCCGTACTGCGCCCAGTCAGTGCACATGCCGCGCGTTAAATTGCGTAAGGCACCCTTAGTCGCGGTGTAGGGCGCAATTCCCGGTCTCGCCAGCTCGCTCTGCACGGAAGCAATGTTGATGATCTTGCCACACCTGCGCTTGATCATGCGCCGCGCTACTGCCTGACTGACATAGAAGACGCTGGAGATGTTGGTCTTCAAAAGTTGTTCCCAACGGTCGCCCGGAAAGTCTTCAAGAGGCGTGCGAAATTGCATTCCGGCATTGTTGACGAGAACATCGATCGGGCCGATCTCGCGCTCGATCCGGGCTATAGCATCTTCCGTGACTTGGTTTTCCGTCACGTCGAACGGAATTGCCGTTACTTCGAATCCTTTTGCGCGTAGAGCCTCTGCCGCTGCATCGAGCTTGTCCGGGTTGCGGCCATTAAGGACAATTGCCGCGCCATGCTGAGCAAGCCCATCGGCCAACGCATAGCCTATGCCCTGGCTCGATCCCGTCACCAGCGCCAGCTTGCCCGACAAATCAAAGAGTGAATTCACCCTCTCACCTCCCATCCGCTGCATGCTTCTGCCCCGCATTAGTCACTCTTTCCGCACATGGCTGGAAAGGGCGCTGATCACGACGCCGTTGTTGATCAGCTGCTGGCGGATTCGTCTCGCCAGCGAGATTGCACCTGGCGTATCGGAATGGATGAGAACCGAATCAATCTCCATTCTCAAGACGCCCCCATCAATTGTTTCGACCGTGCCTTCCTTGATAAGGCGAACCAAACGGGCGACGACTCGTTCTTCATCCTTAATGACGGCCCCTGGCAAAGCGCGAGGAGCGAGCTGTCCGTCTCCAGCATAGGCGCGGTCCGCGAGAAACAGCCGCCAGCAGGACATGCCAGCGGCTCGAGCAGCGACCTCAAGTTCGGACTTGGGAAGCACTAGGAAGCGAATCTCCGGGTCGAAGGAGCGTACGGCCCGCACTAGCGTCTCCGCGATACACTTGTCAGCCGAGGCAAGATTGCCGAGTGCCCCGTGCGGATTGACGTGCTTAATACGAAGGCCGACAGGGTGGGCTAAACCATACAGTGCCCCAAGTTGATAGAGCACATGCTTCTCGAGTTCATGCGGTTCCATTTGAATGAGCCGGCGACCAAATCCCATCCGGTCGGGGAAACTCACATGCGCACCAAGGTCTACACCATGATCCCTGGCCAGCCGAATCGTTCTATCCATAATGACCGGATCGCCTGCATGGTAGCCGCATGCCACGTTAGCCGAGGTGATCAAGGGCATAAGGGCTTCGTCGTCGGCGATTGAATAGGGGCCAAAACCTTCCCCAAGATCAGCATTAATATCTATTAGCATTGGGATTTACCTTCTCTCATGTCGGCCGATTCATCAGGCAAAAGCTCGAAGATCGGATCGCCGTACCCGACGATTTGTCCATATTTGACAAGCTGCCGTCCAAGTATGCCCGACACCTTCGCAGTCACCGCCGAGAGGCTGTAACCGAACTGAATGAATGCCAGCGGCTGGCCAGCCACGACACGATCACCGCTCTTGACGGTGACCGACGAGCGCGCCGGATGCGCCGTCAAGAGAGTTCCGATGGCACTGCTGGAATTCAGCAAGGGCTTGGCTGCTGTGGAGCCCGTTATCGCGAGTGTTCCGGAACTCTTCGGCATCATGAGCGTCATCGACACCTTTATCGCACCGTCTGAATATGAGACGTGCGAAAGGCGATGCTCGCGCATGAGCTGAAGCAGCTGGTCGAGGTTGTCCGTATTCATACCTGTTCCCAGCGTCTAGCCGCTTTCCGTAGCAAGGCGGTCTGGCGGCGCATGTCGTAAAGGTACTGTTTTACAGCCTCGAGCGCATCGATTGCCGTTCCATAGTCAGTCTCAATGAATCGCAACCTATCCCCAGCTCGAGCCTGGCCGATACGCCAGAGGTCAGCCTCGATCACCGTTCCGATCTTAGGATAGCCGCCCATCGTCCCTGCATCCGCCAGCTGTATTATCGGCTGACCTCCAGGCGGCACTTGAATAACGCCCGGCACAATTCCGTGGGAGCGCAGCTCCAGCGGATGAGTGAGCGTTAGATCAGGCCCCGACAACCTATAGCCTGCACGGTTGCTTTGCGGAGTAATCAGCCAATCCGCCGACCAGAAAGCGTCCCGCGATGCGGCGGTATAATTGTCGTATTCCGCCGCCGGAATGACACGCAGCGTGATCCCGGGCCAATCTGAGAGGGCGAGCGCGTTTCGGGGTGGTACGGCACCCAAGCCACCGGGCGGAAGAATGACGTCGTTCCCCACCGCATCTAGCCGGTCGCCCGGAGACACGGGTTTACCGTTAAGCCCGCCGAAGCCTTCACGCAGTTGAGTGCTTCGCGACCCGAGTACTTCCGGCACGTTGATTCCGCCTTCAAGACAAAGGTAGGCACACGAACCCGTTTGGGGTGGAGCAAGCGACAACACTTGGCCGGCACGCGCCCGCATTGCCCACCAGGGCGGAATCGGAGAACCATCGAGCGTGGCGACGCAGTCGGCGCCCGTCAGAGCAAAGTTGATCTCGGACCGGAAGAAAATCCGGACCGGTGGCATCGGGATCTCGAGGGCCGCGGCATTCTCGTCGTTGCCTAGGAGCGCGTTTCCAATAGCGAGCGCCACACGATCCATCGCGCCAGACCGGCAGACACCATAGCGGTAGTTGCCGGAGCGCCCCATATCTTGGACTGTCATCAAGGGTGCAGCGGACAGGATCTCGATCATTCCAAGATGCCTTCCACTACGAACTGAACAATGTCTCCGGGCTTAAGTCGTGCAGGCGGGCGATTTGTGGGATCGAAGAATGAGATCTCAGCCCGGCCTATTGTATGCCAGCCGCTCGGACCCCTCGACGCAGAGACACCGGTCTGCATGCCTGCTATCGAAAGAGACCCAGCTGGAATGCTTACGAGTGGCACCTTACGACGCGGCATGAAAAGGCGCGGGTTCAGCCCCCCTAGGTAACAATAGCCGGCATGCTGCCCTACGGCGTAGACTGTATAGGTGGGCTGGCTGTGCAGGCGCACGACCTCATCGACGCTGAGTCCTGTACCTTCTGCAACGTCCCGGAGATGGGGCCCCCCCTCACCACCGTAGACGATCGGAATCTTCAAAGTCTTAGGCTTTGGGTGCAACTCTTCGCCGGATGCCCATCCGTCAAGAAGTAGTTGTTTCAACGCGTCGGGATCACGCGGTGGCGGATCGAGGATCAGCATAAGATTTGTCAGGCCGGGCACGGCTTCACGCACATTCGGCCAAGTCGAAGCTCGCTCAGCGAGCGCCCAAATGCGACGCTGGTTAGCTAAATTTAGTTCACCTGGCGCCTCGAACAGAATAGCGGAAGTGCCGAGATGGCTAATGCGCGGCGCGGAGTTGGTTCCGGAAAGGGCAAGGTTCATAGATGAGCCCTGCTTTCCAAGAAACGTTCCAGATAATGCACGTCGACACCCCCCGCAATAAAGCCTTTGTCCTCCAGGAGTTCGGCATGCAGTGCGGCATTGCAGGACAGACCTTCGATCCGAAACTGTCGTAGGGCACCTCGCATGCGATCGATGGCTTCTTCACGCGAACGCCCATGTGTGATCACTTTCGCAATCAGGGAATCGTAGGTGGCGGGAATGCGATAACCCTGCTGCAAATGCGTGTCGATGCGGATTCCTGGTCCGCCGGGCAGCGTGAGCGCCGAAATCTTCCCGGGCACAGGCATGAAGGTAAATGCATCCTCGGCATTAATTCGGCACTCCACCGAATGGCCAGTCGTCACCACTTGCTCCTGTCTGACCGAGAGTTTCTGGTCGAGCGCGATACGCAGTTGTTCCGCAACGATGTCCACGCCCGTTACCATTTCTGTCACGGGATGCTCGACCTGTAGGCGTGTGTTCATCTCGATGAAATAGAATGAGCCGTTCTCGTAGAGGAACTCAAAGGTGCCGGCCCCCGAATAGCCGATCTGTTGGCAAGCAGCGGCACAGCGAGCTCCGAGATCAGCGATTTTTGACCGGTCTATCCCGGGCGCTGGAGCTTCCTCGATGATTTTCTGATGGCGTCGCTGGATCGAGCAGTCACGATCGCCTAGCCAAACCACGTTGCCATGGTTGTCGCAAAGTACTTGAACCTCGACGTGGCGAGGCCTTTCAAGAAACTTCTCCATGTAAATCGCGGGACTTGCGAAGAAGCGGGATGCTTCTTCGCGGGCAATCATGACCGCGCTTCGTAGCTCACCCGGTGTTTGTACGATTCGCATGCCGCGACCACCACCGCCACCAGCGGCCTTTATGATAACCGGGTAGCCAATCTGCGAGGCGATGCGATCGACCTCATCCATATCGTCAGGCAGCTCGTTGTCGGGACCCGGCACGCAAGGCACGTCGGCTTTCATCATCGCACGCTTGGCGGCCACCTTATCGCCCATTGTGCGGATGCAGTCACCAGACGGCCCGATGAAGATGCGACCGCTATCATTCACCGCATCCGCGAAAGCCGCGCTCTCGGAAAGAAACCCATAGCCCGGATGGACTGCCTGCGCACCAGTCACGTCCGCCGCCATCAATATCGCCTCGATATTGAGATAGCTGGCACTGGGTGCAGCCGGGCCAATGCAAACTGAAGCGTCGGCGAGGGGTAAATACGGTGCATCGCGATCAGCATCGGAATAAACGCACACTGCTTTCAGACCCAGAAGTCGGCACGCGTGCAGGATTCGCAGCGCGATCTCGCCACGATTCGCGATCAAGACGGTATCAAAAGGCATTGCGGGCATCACGTGTCCTCACCTTTACCGTCGGGGGCAATACGGAAGAGAGGTTGTCCGATCGATACTTCCGCGCCCGTACTGACGAGAATTTCTTTCAGGATACCGGGACGCTCGGCAACGACGGTATTGAACACCTTCATGGCTTCGATCGTGCAAAGCGTATCTCCCTGTTTGATCTCCTGCCCCTCGACGACGTGTGGGCGCGCGCCGGAGGCGGGGGCAAGGTGAACGACGCCAAAAAAGGGGGCGGTCACGACATATTCACCAAACGGCAATGGAGTTTCCGCAACCATCTCAGGCGCAGTAGGTAGCCAACTCCGCGGTTCCGCGAAGTTGCTCGCCCTGACTAGCTTCACGCGCAAGCTGCCCTCGCTCCATTCCAGCTCAGCCACGGGAGAAGCAGACATCCATTTCGAAAGCGCTGCGAGTCTGTCAAAATCCATGAACTTCCCCAGGATGGTCGATCGGCAAAGCCGCCGTCCTTTCCGGACCAGCAGTATTCGCTGGGCCGCGAGCTATCTTGGGCATGGGGTCGGACGACTTTCCGATGCCAATTGTAGAACATCGACGCCCACTATCCCCCCATATGGAATAGGTATTACCGGGTCCGACATCGCCAGCTTATCGTCTTGGTATTCATAATTGAGAGCGCATGGACCTCAGGCGTCTTCAGAGAAATGACAGACTTCCAACTCGCCGCACGCGTGAAACGCATCCAGCCATCCCCCAGCACCGCTGCCGCCGCCAAGGCTAGGGAAATGAAAGCCGCAGGTCGTGACATCATTGACATGACAGTCGGCGAGCCGGACTTCGACACACCAAACCCTGTCAAGGATGCTGGTATTGCGGCAATCCGTGCGGGCGAGACCAAATATACGCCGGTTAACGGAACACTCCCGCTACGAAAGGCAATTGCCGCCCGCATAAAGCGCCAAACGGGCCAAGATTATCCTCTCGACGCGATCACGGTCGGTGGCGGCGGGAAGCAGATCATCTTCTTGGCGCTGATGGCCTCAGTGGACGAAGGCGCCGAAGTGATAATACCCGCGCCGTATTGGGTATCCTATCCAGACATGGTGCTTGCCAATGACGGCCAGCCGGTGATCGTGCCTTGCTCCGAAGCCTATGGCTTCAAGCTCAAGCCCGAAGCGCTGGAGAAGGCGATCACCCCAAAGACGCGCTGGCTGATCCTCAACAGTCCGTCCAATCCCACGGGCGCGGTCTACGACGAAATCGAGCTGAAAGCGCTTGGCGAAATCCTGGAGCGCCATCCTCACGTTTATGTGTTATCCGACGAGATTTATGACGAAATCTGGTTCGGGGAGGGGCGGTTCACAAGCCTGGTCGAAGCGGCTCCGCTGATTAGAGATCGCATCTTCGTGGTCAACGGCGTCTCGAAGAGCTATGCCATGACCGGCTGGCGGCTTGGTTATGGCTTCGGGCCACCGCTGCTCGTCGATGCCATCAACAAGCTGCAATCGCAGAGTTCTTCCTGCCCATCTTCTATCAGCCAGGCCGCGGCGGTCGCTGCCTTGACCGGTGACCAAAGCTTCGTGGCGGAAACCCGCTTGGCCTACCGGCGTCGACGCGACATCGCAGTGGAAATGCTCAATTCTATTCCGGGCCTGTCCTGCAGGGCGCCGGACGGCGCGTTCTACCTGTTTGTCAATTGCGCGGGCATGATGGGCAAGAAGACGCCGCATGGCGGGAAGATCGAGAACGATCTTGATTTCGTGCTCCACCTTTTGGACAACGGCGTTGCAGCGATCCATGGCGCAGCCTATGGCTTCTCACCCTATTTCCGGCTGTCCATTGCGACCTCCGAGGCATCAATCCGCGAGGCCTGCAAGCGCATCGCAGATGCGTGCAAAAAACTGTTGTAGGTTGGACTTCACGATCCGGCCTTTGTAGCATTCAGGAAGAGGATCAATGGTTCACGTCACTACAAAAATTGAGCGGGCGCGCCCCGAGGACGTCGAAGCGCTTTCGCGTTTCAGCGTCGCCACCATACATGAAGCGCAGGGGCGTATCGGTGCCGTGAGCTCGAAGATCAGGCCGCTCGATCGGAGCATGTCATTCTGCGGTTCGGCCTTCACCGTAAAATGTGCGCCGCGGGACAACATCATGCTGCAGGTGGCGATCTCCTATGCCATGCCAGGCGACGTCATCGTGGTATCGGCTGGCGAGTACGCGGAGGCGGGCTTCTTCGGCGATGTACTCGCCAATGCCTGCGTTGCTAAAGGTATCACGGCGCTTGTCATTGATTCAGGTGTGCGCGACACGCGCGAGATCATCGAACTCGGCTTTCCCGTCTTCAGCTTGAGTGTCTGCGTCGCCGGCACGGTTAAAGAGTCACTGGGCCGCATCAACGAGCCGATAGTCCTTGGCGGCCAGCTCGTGCGTCCAGGCGACATAATTCGCGGCGATGCCGACGGCGTAGTCATCGTTCGGCGTGAGGACGCTGCGGAGGTTGCTCGCAAATCCAAGGAGCGGGAAGACGCCGAAGCTGGCTACATTGCAGCCTACAAGGCTGGCAAAAGCGTCATCGAAGTCAGCAATCTTGCTGGCATTCTCGCCGCCAAGGGATTGACGACCGACGAATAGCGCCGTCGACTTGGCCACTTGGATCGGTCGAACTTGCCCTATTGGCGTCCGCCTTTACATGTGAGCAATCCGTGCATAGCAGCGTGCCGTCGACCAACCTTGCTCGCATACCTTACTCCACGAAAGCGGTCGAACATCTTCAGCAAGATGGTTGGCTGGAGTGTTGATTTCCGCCGAGAACTGACCCGGGATTGAGGGATTTTTCCATTGAGAAGTGACCCATGTTTGAGCCAACCCCTGCTGGTTGATCGCAGGGGACATTGGAGTGATAGGCATGGCGTTACTGAGCGTTATCCGACGCTGGCATTTGCGGGATGGACATTCGATCCGGGAGATTGCACGGCGCACAGGACTGTCGCGGAACACGATCCGCAAATACCTGCGATCCGGCGAGGTGGAGCCCCGCTTCCAGGTGCCGGAACGGCCGAGCAAGCTTGATGCCTATGCCGAGCGGCTGTCGGCCTCGCTGAGGACGGAAGCGAACAGGCCGCGCAAGCAGAAGCGCACGATTAAGCAATTGCATGCGGACCTGATGAGCTTCGGCTATGAGGGCTCATATGGTCGTGTCGCCGCCTTTGCGCGGGCCTGGAAGGAAGAGCGCCAACGTCAAATGCAAACGAGCGGGCGCGGCACCTTCGTGCCGCTGGCGTTCGAGCCTGGCGAGGCGTTCCAGTTCGAGTGGTCGGAGGACTGGGCGGTTCTCGGCGGCGAACGCACCAAGCTTCAGGTGGCGCACTTCAAGCTCAGCTACAGCCGTGCCTTCATCGTGCGAGCCTATCCGCTGCAGACGCACGAGATGCTGTTCGACGTCCACAACCACGCCTTCCGGGTTCTGGGCGGCGTTCCCCGGCGCGGAATC
>Ga0207874_1004002_pt1 | contig 11455 bp, 12 predicted proteins | sample HigsolmetaAR201D_FD_184833 | JGI IMG/M metagenome (GOLD analysis project Ga0207874, IMG submission 184833) | Ionic liquid and high solid enriched microbial communities from the Joint BioEnergy Institute, USA - AR20-1-D (SPAdes) (version 2) ... | reverse complement strand
GGTCCGCGCGGCCGCCGGGGCGGTCCGCGTCCCGGGCCGCATGCAGATCGTCGCCCACGAGCCGCTGACCGTGCTCGACGGCGCCCACAACCCGGCCGGGATCGCCGCGCTGGCCGAGTCGCTGCCGCAGCTGACGGCCGGGCGGCGGCTCGTCGTCGTCGCCTCGATCCTCGACGACAAGGACGCCGCCGGGATGCTCGCGGCGCTGCTGCCGGGGGTCGCGCACGCCGTCTTCACGCGCAGCCACAGCCCGCGCGCGCTGCCGCCGGCGACGCTCGCCTCGCTCGCGCGCCAGCTCGACGGGCCGCCGAGCGAGCTCGTGCCCGATCCGCGGCGGGCGCTGCGCCGCGCGCGCGAGCTCGCCGGGCCGGGCGGGGTCGTGCTCGCGACCGGCTCGATCTACCTCATCGCCGACCTGCTGGCGCCGCCGGGGCGCCGCAGCGCCTCGATCCTCTGATGCACCCCGACGACGAGCAGCAGCCGCCGAGGTTCCTGCCGATGATGGGGCTCGTGGCCGCGATCGTCGCGGTCGTGATCCTCGTCTTCTTCGCCATCGGCTACCTTTTCGGGCGGCTGTTCCTGTGACGGCGCCGGCGCCGGGGCAGGAGCTGGAGCGGGCGCGTGGAATCGAGTCAGTGCGCCAGCGCCGTGCCCGGGCACGAGGGCACCGGTAAACTCGCCGCCCTGACCATGCATCCGCCGTACGCCATCTTCGGGATCGAGAACAGCAGCCTCAACCTGGCCGCGAGCCTCGTGCTGCTGTTCCTCGTCGTGATGTGGCTCGCGCTCGTCTACTGGACGTTCGCGGATGCCAGGCGCCGCGTCGAGGACCCGATCCTCGTCGGCTGCGCGACGGCGGCGTCGCTGTTCCCGTTCGTCGGGACGCTGATCTACATGATCGTGCGCCCGCCGGAGTACCTCGACGACGTGCGCGAGCGCGAGCTCGAGATGCAGGCCGCCGAGGCGCGCCTCGCCCAGCTGGGCTACCACCTCTGCCCCCACTGCGACTACGAGGTGGAGAAGGACTTCCTGCGCTGCCCGAACTGCCTGCGCAAGCTGAAGGACCCGTGCCGCGCGTGCGGCAGGCCGCTGGAGCCGACGTGGAAGGTCTGCCCGTACTGCGAGACCGAGGTCGAGGCGACGGCGATCGCCCGGCGCGGCGGCAGCCGCCGGCGTCGCGAGAGCGCCGCCGAGCAGCCGACCTCCCACTAGCCCCGCGCCGGCCCGACCCGATGCGCCGTCGCGTGCGGCTCGGACTGCACCGAGACGAAACCTGACCCCAAGGAGCACCGATGAGCCGGACCCTGATCCTGGTCAAGCCCGACGCCTTCGCCCGCGGCCTGACCGGCGAGATCCTCGCCCGCTTCGAGCGCAAGGGCCTGAGGATCGTGGCGCTGAAGCTGGAGCGGATCTCGCGCGAGACGGCCGAGCGCCACTACGCCGAGCACCGCGAGCGGCCGTTCTTCGGCGAGCTCGTCGACTTCATCACCTCCGGCCCGCTCGTCGCGGCGGTGCTCGAGGGCCACGAGGCGGTCAAGGCGGCCCGCCAGGTGATCGGCGCGACGAACCCGCTCGAGGCGGCGCCGGGCTCGATCCGCGGCGACTTCGCGCTCGAGGTCGGCCAGAACATGGTCCACGGCTCCGACTCGGACGAGTCGGCCGCGCGCGAGACGGCGATCTTCTTCCCGGAGCTCGCCTGACGGCGCTGCTGCTCGCATCCCGCTCGCCTCAGCGGCGGGCGATCCTGACGCAGCTGGGCGTGCCGTTCACGGCGCGCCCGGCCGACGTCCCGGAGCTGGCGGCCGGCCGGCCGGAGGAGGTCGCGCGCGAGAACGCCCGCCGCAAGGCGCTCGCGCTCGCCGACGAGGGGGCCCGCACCGGCGCGACCGTGCTCGGCGTCGACACGCTCGTGACCGTCGACGGCGCGATCCACGGCAAGCCGGCCGACGCCGCGCGGGCGCGCGCGACGCTGGCGGCGCTGTCGGGCCGCCGCCACGAGGTGCTCAGCGGCATCTGCGCGATCCCGCCGGGGGAGCCGCCGCGGACCGCGCTCGCGCGCACCGCCGTCCGCTTCCGCGCGCTCGACGACGCGACGCTCGACTGGTACGTCGCGACGGGGGAGTGGCGCGAGCGCGCCGGCGGCTACGCGATCCAGGGCAAGGGGGCGGCGCTCGTGGCCGCGATCGAGGGCGACTACCTCAACGTCGTCGGGCTCCCGGTGGCGGCCCTGATGGAGCTGCTGCCAGGGATCCTGCACGGGTCCGCCTGAGGCCCGCATTTGCAGCGACTTCGTGCCAGCTGCGACCCGCTGAGGCGCCTTGGCGCGAGGACGCGTCCGCTACACTGGCGCCGGGACGGGGACCCTCGCCGGACTGCGTCGAACGAGCGCCTCCCCGGCCCCGCTCGCTCCCCTCACCGCCTATGGGCTTCTTCAGCTACTTGACCGGGTTCGGCGGCCGCGACATGGCGGTCGACCTCGGGACGGCGAACACGCTCGTCTACGTCCGCGGCCGCGGGATCGTGCTCTCCGAGCCGTCCGTGGTCGCCGTCGACTCGCGCACGGGCGAGGTCCACGCGGTCGGCATCGAGGCCAAGCGGATGCTGGGCCGCACGCCCGGCACGATCTCGGCGATCCGGCCGCTCAAGGACGGCGTCATCGCCGACTTCGAGGTGACCGAGGAGATGCTGCGGCACTTCATCCAGAAGGTCCACCAGAACCGCTGGGCCCACCCGAGGGTCGTCGTCTGCGTGCCGTCCGGCGTCACCGGCGTCGAGAAGCGCGCCGTCGAGGAGGCGTGCCTGTCGGCCGGCGCCCGCCAGGCGTACCTGATCGAGGAGCCGATGGCGGCCGCGATCGGCGCCGGCCTGCCGGTCGGGGAGCCGACCGGCTCGATGATCGTCGACATCGGCGGCGGCACCTCGGAGGTCGCCGTCATCTCGCTCGGCGGGATCGTCGTCTCGCAGTCGATCCGCGTCGGCGGCGACGAGCTCGACGAGGCGATCATCAACTACGTCAAGCGCGAGTACAAGCTGCTCATCGGCCAGCAGACGGCCGAGGAGGTCAAGCTCGAGATCGGCTCCGCCTTCGAGATGGAGGAGGAGGTGCAGGCCGAGATCCGCGGCCGCGACATGGTCTCGGGCCTGCCGAAGACGGTCGTGCTGACGAGCGAGGAGATCCGCGCCGCGCTGGAGGAGCCGATCTCCCAGATCATCGACGCCGTCAAGGAGACGCTCGACCGCACCCCGCCCGAGCTGGCGTCCGACATCATGGATCGCGGCATCATGCTGGCCGGCGGCGGCGCGCTGCTGCAGGGCCTCGACGAGCGCCTGCGGCACGAGACGCAGATGCCCGCGCACCTCGCGGAGTCGCCGCTGACCTGCGTGGCGGTCGGCTCCGGCCGCTCGCTGGAGGAGTTCGAAGCGATCCACCGCTCCAGCAAGAATGCGAAGAGCAACCGGCGCCGGCGCTACTAGGGGCGATCCGATGCTCAGCCGCCGCCCGGGAGCACGAACCGCCTTGGAGACGCACGACCCGTGTACGACAAGCAAGTCCGCCGCCGCCGAGCCGTCCTCGCGCTGCTCGTCGTCGTCTCCCTGATCCTGCTGACGCTCTACTTCGGGGAGTCGCCCTCGAGCCCGCTGCACGCGATCCAGCGCGGGGTCATCCAGGTGCTGTCGCCGATCCAGGAGGGCGCCAGCCGCGCGCTCAAGCCGGCGCGGGACCTGTTCGGGTGGTTCGGCGACACGCTCGACGCCAAGAAGGAGCGCGACCAGCTGCGCGACCAGCGCGACGCGCTGCTGAGGAGGGCGATCGAGTACGAGGTGGCGATGCGCCAGAACGCCGAGCTGCGCGCGCTCGTCGACCTCCAGGACGACCCGTCGGTCGAGGCCTACGAGAAGGTCACGACGCGGATCATCGCGCGCTCCCCGAACAACCTCTTCCGCGACACGATGCAGGTCGCCGCCGGCCGCTCGGACGGCGTCGCCGTCGGCGACGCGGTGATCGCCGACGGCGGCCTCGTCGGCCACGTCTCGACCGTCTCGTCGGGCACCGCGGTCGTCACGCTCATCACCGACCAGCGCTCGACCGTCGCGGTGCGGGTGCTCAACGGCGGCAACCGCGCCGACCTCGGGCTGCTCAAGCCGTCGGTCGGCGACCCGCTCGACCTGCTCGTCCAGCTGCTGCCGCGGCGCGCCCCGATCAGGGAGGGCGACTTCGTCGTGACGGCGGGCCTGAGGGGCGGCAGGCTCGAGTCGCTGTACCCGCCCAACATCCCGGTCGGGCGCGTCTCGAGGGCCGACCCGGTCGAGCTCGACGCCGAGCAGCAGGTCCACGTCGCGCCGCTGGCCGACCTGCGCCACCTCGAGTTCGTGCAGATCCTGACCGGCCCGGCGCGGGCCGACGGGGAGCGCGCCCAGACGCCATGAGCGTCGGCGTCAACGACAGCTGGCAGCTGCCCCTGCGCCTCGCCGCGCTCGGCTTCCTCGCCGTCGTCGTGCAGATCGCCGCGATCTCGCAGATCACCGTCTTCGGCGTCTCCGTCGACGTCGCGCCGCTGCTCGTCGCGTCGGTCGGGCTGCTCGCCGGCTCGCTGCCGGGGGCGGTCTTCGGCTTCGGCGTCGGCCTGCTCGTCGACCTCGCGCTCGTGCAGACGCTCGGCGTCACGTCGCTGCTCTACATCGCGATCGGCTACGCGGCCGGCCGGCTGCGCGAGCTGCGCGACCCCGCGCACGGGCTCGTGCCGGTCGCCGTCGGCGCGGCCGCGACGGCGGTCGCGACGATCGGCTTCGCGCTCATGCAGTTCCTGCTCGGCGTCGACGCGCCCGTCAGCTGGCTGCTGCTGCGCCACGTCGTCGTGACGATCCTGCTCGGCGCGCTGCTGGCGCTGCCCGTCGACGCGCTCGTGCGCCGCATCGTGCAGGGCTCGCTGCCCGACGACCCGCGGCGCCGCCGCCGGCGCGCGTACACGACCGGCGGGCTGTCCCCGCTGTCCCGACCCTCCGCGGACCGGTGATCGAGTCGCCCGACGACCGCCGCAGCCCGCTGTCGCCCCAGCTGGCGATGCGCGTCGCGATCCTCGGCGGGGTCGCGCTGGCGATGTTCGCGATCATCTTCTTCCGCCTCTGGTTCCTGCAGATCCTGTCGGGCGACCAGTACCTGGCGGAGGCGTCGAGCAACCGGATCCGCAACGTCGTCATCCAGGCGCCGCGCGGCGAGATGACCGACCGCAACGGCAGGGTGCTCGTCGAGAACCGGCGGGCGATGGCGATCGTCGTCTCGCCGCCGGGCCTGTCGGAGGACCCGGCGCAGCGGCGCGACATGTACGTGCGCCTCAGCCGCGTGCTGGGCAAGCCGACGAGGCCGCGGCGGTGCGAGTTCGGCGTGAGGGGCACGAGGACCTACGAGGTCAAGCGGCTGATCCCGCTCGAGTGCCAGGTCGAGCAGAGCATCACGGTGCTGCCGTACGCGGACGTGATCGTCGAGCCGGACGCGCGCCCGCGCGTGTACGCGTACCTGGCCGAGCGCCAGCAGCAGTTCCCGGGCGTCGAGACGCGCCAGGTGTTCCTGCGCTCCTACCCGGAGGGGGAGGTCGGCGCGCACCTGTTCGGGACGGTCGGGCAGATCAACGAGGACCAGCTCGGCAGCGCGCACTTCCGCGGGGTGCGCGGCGGCGCGATCGTCGGCCAGTCGGGGCTGGAGTACACGTACGACCGGTTCCTGCGCGGCGTCGACGGCGCCCAGCGGATCCAGGTGGACGCGTTCGGGCGGGCGCGCAGGAAGCTCGACGACCGCGAGCCGAGGCCGGGCAACGACCTGCGGCTGTCGATCGACCTCGGGCTGCAGAAGGCCGGCCAGGCGGCGCTGGAGCGCGGGATCGCGCTCGCGCGCGCGAACGGCAACCCGGCCAGCGGCGGGGCGTTCGTGGCGCTGGACCCGCGCAACGGCGAGGTGCTCGGGATGGGCTCCAGCCCGACCTTCGACCCGAACGACTTCACGAGGCCGATCTCCCAGCGCGAGTGGGACCGCAGGTACAGCGAGGCGCAGGGCAACCCGCTGTTCAACCGCGCCACGCAGGGCGCGTTCGCGATCGGCTCGACGTTCAAGCCGATCACGGCGGTGGCGGCGCTGGCGGAGGGGATCGTGAGCGAGACGACCCCGTACACCGACACCGGCACGTGGCGCAGCGGCGCCCAGGTGCGCAGGAACGCCGGCGGCGCCGTCCACGGCACCGTCGACATGCGCGCGGCGCTGAAGGTGTCGGTCGACACGTACTTCTACTGGCTGGGCGAGCAGCTGAACTCGCTCGCGCCGGAGGGCGGCGCGCTGCAGCGGTGGGCGCGCCTGTTCGGCTTCGGCAGGGAGACCGGCATCGACTCCGGCGCCGAGACGGCCGGGCGCGTGCCGGACCCGCGCTGGCGGACGCGGATCGCCAAGCTCGAGCAGCAGTGCCGCCGCAGGAGGAGGGTCGACAGCTGCGGCTACAGCGACATGCGGCCGTGGAGCGTCGGCGACAACGTCTCGCTCGCGATCGGCCAGGGCGACTTCGTCGCCTCGCCGCTGCAGCTGGCGGTCGCCTACGCGGCGATCCAGAACGGCGGCACGATCGTGCGCCCGCACGTCGGCACGCAGGTGACCGACGAGCGCGGCCGCGTCCAGCAGACGTTCGAGGCCAGGCCGGTGCGCAGGATCGAGATCCCCGGCCTGGAGACGATCCGCTCGGCGCTGCTGGCCTCCACGACCGAGGCCGGCGGCACCGCGACCGACGTCTTCGCCGGCTTCCCCAAGCAGGTCCACGGCAAGACCGGCACCGCCCAGCGGACCGGCGAGCCCGACCAGTCGTGGTTCGCCGCCTACGTCGACGACCCGCAGCGGCCGATCGTCGTCGTCGTCGTGATCGAGGACGGCGGCTTCGGCGCCGAGGCGGCCGCCCCCGCCGTCAAGCTGATCCTGTCGGAGTGGTTCGGCGTCAGCGCCGGCGAGATCGCCTCGGGGAGCTCACAGACCGGATGAGCGCGACGCCGATCCAGCGCAGCGTCGACGAGGCCACGCGCGGTCGGCCGCGGCCGCGGCTGCTGCTGGACCCGCTGCTGCTGCTCGGCACGCTCGGGCTCGTCGCGATGTCGCTCGTGACGCTCGACGGCGCGACCCGCAACGACATCCCCGGCAACCCGGACTACTACGTCCACCGCCAGGCGGCCTACGCGGCCGTCGGCATCGTGCTCATGCTCGCGATCAGCCGCTTCGACTACTCGCGGCTGCGCGAGTTCAAGCTGGGCATCTACGGGGCGATGGTCGGCCTCAACGTGCTGCCGCTCCTGCTCGCCGCCGCCACCCGCGGCGCGCGCAGCTGGATCGACCTGCCGTTCTTCAGGTTCCAGCCGTCGGAGCTGGGCAAGGTGCTGCTGATCGTCGCGCTCGCCGGCTTCATCGTCGACCGCATCCGCAGGCTCGGGGAGCGCGAGACGACGGCGCGGCTGATGCTGCTCGCGCTCGGGCCGGCGGCGCTCGTGATGGTCCAGCCGGACCTCGGCTCGGCGTCGGTGTACGTCGTCGCCGCGTTCGTGATGCTGTTCATCGCCGGCACGCCGGGCCGGCACCTCGCGTCGCTGGTCGCGCTGTTCGCGATCGCGCTCGTGCTCGTGCTCGCGGTCGCGCCGGCGGTCGGGGTCGAGGTGCTCAAGCCCTACCAGGTCGACCGCCTGACCGGGTTCCTCAACCCGTCCGAGAACACCGGCGACGTCACCTACCAGCTCAACCAGTCCAAGATCGCGATCGGCTCCGGCGAGAAGACCGGCCGCGGACTGGAGGAGGCGACGCAGACGAGCCTGAACTTCCTGCCCGAGCACCACACCGACTTCATCTTCTCCGTCGTCGGCGAGCGGTGGGGGTTCGTCGGCGCGGCGCTCGTGCTGTCGCTGTTCGCGCTCGTCATCTGGCGCACGGTGCGCCTGCTGACGATGGCGAAGAACCTGTTCGGGACGCTCATCGCCGCCGGCGTGCTGGCGATGCTCATGTACCAGACGTTCGTCAACGTCGGGATGACGATCGGGATCATGCCGATCACCGGCGTGACGCTGCCGCTGATGAGCTACGGCGGCGCCTCCTATCTGACCACGTTCATCGCGCTCGGCCTGCTCCAGGCGATCCACGTCCAGGCGCGGATCGCCCAGGGCTCCAAGGGCCGGGGGCTCATCCTCTCCTAAGGAAGTCCAACCACCGTGAGAAAGCAAGTCTTGGTCAGCGTCGACCGCGGGGAGACCCGCGTGGCGCTGCTGGAGGCGACGGGCGACGTCGCCGCGCCGAGGAGGAGAGCGGGCCGCAGGCGCCGCAGGGCGGCCAACCCGGCCGCCGGCTACCGCGTGGCCGAGCTCTACCTCGAGCGCCGCGGCAGCCGCTCGATCGTCGGCAACATCTACAAGGGCAGGGTCGACAACGTCCTCGCGGGCCTGGAGGCGGCGTTCGTCGACATCGGCCTGGAGAAGAACGGCTTCCTCCACGTCGACGAGATCGTGCTGCCCGGCGTCGAGGCGCCCAAGCGCGGCCGCGGCGGCAGGGACGGCCACAAGATCACCGACCTGCTCAGGCCCGGGCAGGAGGTCGTCGTGCAGGTCGTCAAGGACCCGCTCAAGACCAAGGGCGCGCGCCTGTCGATGGAGCTGACGATCCCGGGCCGCTACATGGTCTACGCGCCGCAGGGCGAGGGCGTCGGCGTCTCGCGCAGGCTGCCGGACAAGGAGCGCGAGCGGCTGCGCAAGGAGGCGGCGAGGCTCGACCTGCAGGGGGGCGGGGCGATCATCCGCACCGCCGCCTACGGCGCCAGGCGGGCCGACTTCGAGCGGGAGCTGCAGTACCTGTTCAAGCTCCACGAGGTGCTCGAGAGGCGCGTCGCCGAGACGCCGGCGCCGGGCCTCGTCTTCCAGGAGGCCGACCTGTCGGTCCGCGTCGTGCGCGACATCTTCTCCGAGCACTTCGAGCGCGCGATCGTCGACGACCCCAAGCAGCACCAGCGGCTCGTCTCGTTCTTCACGCGCACCGCGCCGGAGCTCGTCGACCGCGTCGAGCTGTGGGACGAGCCGGACAGGTCGCTGTTCGAGCGCTACGGCGTCGACAGGGTGATCGAGGGGACGCTGACGCGCCGCGTCGACCTGCCCAGCGGCGGCTACCTCGTGATCGACTACGCCGAGGCGCTGACCGTCATCGACGTCAACACCGGCTCGTTCATCGGCCGCGGGAGGGGCGCGCGGCTGGAGGACACGATCACGAGGACGAACCTCGAGGCGGCCGAGGAGGCGGTGCGCCAGCTGCGCCTGCGCGACATCGGCGGCATCATCGTCATCGACTTCATCGACATGGCGCGCGCGAAGAACCGCGACGCCGTGCTGAGGACGCTGCGCAAGGCGCTCGACGAGGACCGCACGAAGACGTTCGTCGTCGAGATCTCGCCGCTCGGGCTCGTCGAGATGACGCGCCAGAACGTGACCGAGGGCGTGCGCGAGATCATGACCCGCCCGTGCCCGACCTGCGACGGCGAGGGCGTGATCCGCTCGGAGGAGACGATCGCGATCGACTTCGAGCGCAGGCTGCGCAGGCTCGCGAGGGAGCACGCGGCCGAGGCGCTGCTGCTGCAGATGAACCCGCGCGTGAGCGCCGTCTTCACCGGCAACGGCGCGCGGATCCTGCGCCAGCTCGAGGAGGAGACCGGCAAGTGGTTCCACTTCGAGGGCTCCGAGGGCCTGCCGCTCGACCACTTCGCGATCACGTACGAGGGCTCGCGCGAGGACGTGTTCGAGCGCGCGCTCCCGTTCCGCGAGGGCGAGGAGGTGCTCGTCACGATCGTCGAGCCGCACATGTACAACGTCGACGACGCGGTCGCCAAGATCGACGGCTACATCGTCTCGGTCACCGGCGGCGGCAGGTACGTCGGCGAGAAGCGGCTCGTGCGGATCGAGGAGGTCGGCCGCACCGCGGCGGTCGCGACGCTCGTCGACGTCCCCGGCGGCGGGGCGGACGCCGGCGACCAGTCCGATGGCGTAGAATCGAGAGGTCGGCGCCGCGGCCGCAGGAGCGGACGGCGCCGTTCCCGTGCAACGGCGGAGTCGTCCGCCGCGACCGAGTAACGACGAGAGACCACATGTACGCGATCGTGAAGACCGGCGGCAAGCAGTACCGCGTCGAGGAGGGGCAGACGCTGCTCGTCGAGCGCCTGGCCGCCGATGAGGGCGCGACCGTCCCGCTCCAGCCGCTGCTGTACCGCAGCGACGACGACATCCTCGACGGCGACGACCTCAGCAAGGTCACGGTCGAGGCGAGGGTCGTGGCGCACGAGCGCGGGCCGAAGCTCCGCGTCGTCAAGTTCAAGCCCAAGCGCGGCTACAAGCGCCGCACCGGCCACCGCCAGGAGCTGACGCGCATCCAGATCACGAGGATCAAGGCCGGCGCGCGCAGGGCGTCGCGCAGGACCGAGGAGGCTGCGTAATGGCGCACAAGAAGGGGCTCGGCTCCTCCCGCAACGGCCGCGACTCGAACGCGAAGCGGCTCGGCGTCAAGGTGTTCGCCGGCCAGACGGTGACCGGCGGCGAGATCATCGTCCGCCAGCGCGGCACCCGCTTCAAGCCCGGCAGGGGCGTCGGCATCGGCAAGGACGACACGATCTTCGCCACCGCGGCGGGGACGGTCGAGTTCAGGACCGGCCGGCGCGGCCGCGTCATCTCGGTCGTCCCGGCGCAGGCCGACTAGCCCGGCCGACCAGGCCGGCCACGAGCTTCCGAGGAGCCCGGACCCGTCAGGGGCCGGGCTCCCGCGCTCTCTACGATGGGGCCGATGCTCTCCGATCGCGCGCGCATCTACGTCCAGGCCGGCCGTGGCGGCGACGGCTGCACGTCGTTCCGCCGCGAGGCGCGGGTGCCCAAGGGCGGGCCCGACGGCGGCGACGGCGGCCGCGGCGGCGACGTCGTGCTCGTCTGCGACGACTCGCTGCGCGACCTCCAGTTCTTCCGCCGCACCGCCCACTTCAAGGCCGGCAGGGGCGGCCACGGCCAGGGCGGGCTGCGCCACGGCGCCGACGGCGAGCCGCTCGAGATCAGGGTGCCGCCCGGCACGGTCGCGGTGCTCGAGGACGGCACCCGCCACGACCTCGTCGTGCCCGGCCAGCGGGCCGTCGTCGCGCGCGGCGGCGCCGGCGCCCGCGGCAACAAGCACTTCGCGACGCCGACGCGCCAGACGCCCCGCTTCGCCGAGCGGGGGATGCCCGGCGAGGAGGGGTGGGTCGAGCTGCGCCTCAAGCTGCTCGCCGACGTCGGCCTCGTCGGGCTGCCGAACGCGGGCAAGTCGTCGCTGCTGGCGCGGCTGACGCGCGCCCGGCCGAAGATCGCCGACTACCCGTTCACGACGCTGTCGCCGGTGCTCGGGACGCTCGAGGTCGACGACCGCCAGCTCGTCATCGCGGACATCCCC
>Ga0207874_1003999_pt1 | contig 11460 bp, 9 predicted proteins | sample HigsolmetaAR201D_FD_184833 | JGI IMG/M metagenome (GOLD analysis project Ga0207874, IMG submission 184833) | Ionic liquid and high solid enriched microbial communities from the Joint BioEnergy Institute, USA - AR20-1-D (SPAdes) (version 2) ... | reverse complement strand
GCGCAGCATCGTGATCTCGCGGCCGTCGAACTCGATGAAGCCCGAGTCCGGCTGATCGATGCCGCTGATCAGATTGAGAAGCGTCGACTTGCCCGAGCCGCTGCGGCCGATGATCGCGACGATCTCTCCCGCGGCGATGCGCGCGTGCGCGTTCTCGAGCACGCGGTGCACGCGCTTGCCTTCGCGAAAGCTGCGACACAGTTGCCGGATGATGAGCACATCTGCACCTCGTCGTCCGGCTACTCTACTCCGCGTCCCTCGGCCGTGATACGGCCACGGCAATGGACATCGTCAGGCTTTCCTGCTGCCCTGCTGCGCCGTCTCGAGAGGAGCGCCACTGAAGCGCGTCGCGCAGCAGACGCCCGCGGTCCCGCCCATACCGGCCCCCAGCCGCCGAATTCCCGCCGCGCGCGGCACACTCGAGCCGCTTCCGATCTTCACACGGGCGCGCTGCCGTCACGCACTTCGCGGAGGCCTACCGATTGGTCGGCCTTGATCGCGGTCGGCCGCTGCATCCGCCGGCTGCCGTCGAATGCATCTGTATGGACCTCACGTCGGACGAGAGCGTCCGGCCAGCTTTGCAGCGGGTGCGCATCGGCTACGGCGAGCGCCTCGCGTCGGCGATTCACCTCGCCGCCTGCTTCGATCTGACCGGCGAGCCCGACCCCCGGTTCGAAGCCGTTACCGTGGACGGTACCGAGCGGCTGCTGCGCGAACTCACGTCCTTCCAGCTCGAGCAGTTCGTCTTCGCGAGCACGATGCGCGTGCACGTTCCGGGCAAGCCCGGCGAACGTATCGACGAGGATTGGCCGCTCGATCCGCAAGGGCTCCCGTATCGCGAATCGAAGCTGCGCACGGAGCGGCTCATTCATGAGCAGCGCGGCAGCATCCCCGCCGTATTCGTTTGCCCGGCCGGCGTCTACGACGACCAGAGTCATGCCGCCTTTCTGGCTCATCAGATCGCGCGCGTCAATGAGCGCAAGCTCAGCGGCCGGGTGTACCCCGGGGATCTCGACACCGGGCAGTCATACCTCCACCTGGACGCTCTGACGGATGCGCTGCTGCGCAGCGTCGAGCGCCGCAAAGAATTGCTGCCGGAGCTCGCGCTGCTGCTCGGCGAGCCCGAAACCCTCACCTTCCGTGAGCTGCAGGAGCAGCTCGGCTGCCTGATCCACGGCGAAGAGTGGGAGACGATCAAGGTGCCGAGGTGCCTGGCGCGCATCGGTGCGTGGATCGAAGACGTGCTCGATGTGAACCCGTTCATCCGGCCGTGGATGGTGGACATCTCGAGCGATCACTACGAGCTCGACATCACGCGCGCCCGGACGCTCCCGCGCTGGGAACCGCACCATTCGCTGCACGCGACGCAGCCGAAGATCGTGGCAGCGCTCAAGGTCGACTCGTCGGACTGGCACCGCGCCAACAAGCTCAATCCGGCCGTCCTCGCCGACAGAGCACCCGAGCCGTACAAGGAACATGGCGCGATGCAGGAGATCGGCGGCGAGCAGCTTAAGCATCAGCGCATGATGCTCGAGCACATGCAGCAGATGCGCCGGATGCACTTCTCGATGCTCTGGGTGCACTTCGCGAACCTGCTGCTCGGCGCATGGCTCGCGGCGAGCCCCTTGATCTTCGGCGGCTTCGATCCGCAGAGCTTCACCGACGCCGTGCTCGGCGTGACGGCCGAGCGCGGTCTGCCGGATCCTCCGCGCAGTGAGTGGCTCGCATGGAACGACTTCTCGAGCGGACTCGCCATCGTGCTCTTCTCGGCGCTGTCGCTCTCGCAGCGTTTCTCTTCGGCACAGTGGGCCATTGCCACGGTGGGCGTGTGGCTGCTGTTCGCACCGCTCGTCTTCTGATCGCCGAGCGCAGCGGTGCATGCCAACGACACGCGCGTCGGCGCGCTCGTCTGCGCCTTCGCGATCCTCGTGCCCATGATGCCGGGCATGAGCCATGAGTCGATGATGGACGCATCCGACCTGCCCCTCGGCAGGTCGTACGACCCGTCCACCCGTTCGCGGCGCCTGCCGATCATCGCTCTGGGGTTCCCGGGTCTGCTGATCTCGCGCGTGCTCGCGGCCTACCAGCTCGGGCACGTCGATGGTGTCTGGGAACCATTCTTCCCCGGGCGGGGTGCCGAGAACGCCACGGAGTTCGTCGTCACGTCGGACGTCTCGAAGGCCTGGCCGATTCCCGACGCGGGCCTGGGCGGCGCCAGCCAAATGCTCGAAGCGCTGATGGGCGATCGGCGCCGCTGGTGCACCATGCCCTGGATGGTCGCCGCGTTCGGTATCCTGGTGGTTGCGCTCGGAGTCGTCTCGATCTGCTTCATCATCCAAGCGATCGTAACCGGCACCTGGTGCACGCTGTGCCTGGCGGCGGCGCTTGCGATGCTGATCATGATTCCGTTTGCGCTTGATGAGCTGGTGGCAATGGGTCAGCATCTGGTGCAGAGTCGCCGTCGCGGCGCATCGCTCCTGCGTACCTTCTCCATGGGTTGCAGCTCCCCGGCAGCGGTCAGGACACACATCCCGGCTTCGATGCACTGCTGCGTCCGATGGTGACTTCCGCCACGCGCGGCGTTAGCGTGCCGTGGACGCTACTCGCAAGTGCCGCGTTCGGCATCGTTCTGATGTTGACGCACCTGCTCTTCGACACTGCAGCGCCGATAGCCGACAGCGATCACCTGGTCGGGGCGCTCATCGTCGCAGTGGCGGTCATGGCGATGGCCGAGGTCGGCCGCACGCTGCGCTGCATCAACCTGGCCTTCCGCCTGTGACTGATCGTGGCGCCGTGGATCCTCGAGGGTGAATCGACCGTTGCCGCGTGGGCCGGCGTCCTCATCGGCATCGCTGTGGTCGGCCTGAGCCTGCCGCGCGGAGTACGCAGTTGCGAGCACTATGGCAGCCGGGATCGATATGTTCTGTGAGGCGGCGCAACCGGGCACTGTGGTTGCGGTCCAAGATATGCAAATTTCCCACGTAAAGAGGAGAACCGCCGATGAAGAAGACAAAACTGACGGCCGCCGCGGCCAGCGCAGGCTAGGTCCTCGTGGCGCTGGCGGGCATGGCCCAGGAGGCGAACACGCCGCGAGCCGGGCAACCGAAGCCTACGGACCGGATGCCGATGCACGAGATGATGAGCCGATGCATGGAGCTCTGCCAGGCGATGTCCGAATCGATCGGCCAGCTCAGGCGCACGGTTGCGCAGGCTCACGAGAGCAACGATCCCGCCAAGATGCGCGCCGCGCTCGGGCAGGTGGAAGCTCACTTCTCGGCCATGGACAAGAACATGGCCGGATGCATGAACATGATGAGCCAGGGCCAGCGCGGCATGATGGATCAAGGCAAGATGGACCACGGCGAGATGCGGAAAGGCACAGAGCAGGACCGGTGAGCCGCGGCGCCTCACCGGAGCCGCGACGGCGTCTCCGCCCACGCAGATGGGGCAAGCACCCCACGCAAGGCCGGCGGAATCCACTGGCCTTGCGTGGTTGCGTCGACTGCGCGCGCTAGCGCGACTCGGCGGTGCCTTCCTGCGTGATCCGCGTGATCACGTATTGGCCGCCCGCCTCCAGCATGAAGGTGAACTGCACCTGCCGGCCTTCTTCGAGCGCATCGAGCATCTCCGGCTCACGCACCCGAAAGTTCATGGTCATGGCGGGCCACTCGAGGCTTGCCACCGGCCCGTGCGCGATCTGCACCGTGCCGGCGCTGCGATCGATGCGGGTGATCTTGCCGGTCGCCTGGTGCGTGTCGGTCGCTCGCGGTGCGGCACCGTCCTGTCCGCCGGCCATCGGCATCGACTCCATTCCGCCTCCCTGCTCACCTGCCGTGGCCGGTGGCTGCGCCATGGAATCCGCAGCGCTGGATTCGCTCCCACTCGTGCCGGGAGCCTCTTCGCGCGCACACCCGAGAACCGCAAGTGCCGTGAACGCTGCGGCCGCCAGCACAGCGGCTCTGTTCGACTGGATCATATGGAGCATCTCGACCTCCTGACATCACAGTGAGCGGCGACGCATGAGGCGGTACGCCGCGGGAATCACGAACAGCGACAGGAGCGGTGCGGTGATCATGCCGCCGATCATGGGCGCGGCGATGCGCTGCATCACCTCCGAGCCCGTCCCGTGGCTCCACAGGATCGGCAGGAGCCCCGCGAGGATCACGCTCACCGTCATGGCCTTCGGGCGCAAGCGCAGCACCGCCCCCTCGCGAATCGCCTCATCGAGCAGCTCGGGGGTGGGGGCGAGGCCCGCGGCGAGGCGCGCTTCCCAGGCCTGCTTCAGATAAATGAGCATCACCACGCCGAATTCCGCGGCGACGCCGGCGAGCGCGATGAAACCGACGGCAGTCGCGACGGACACTTCGTGCCCGAGGAGATAGATCAGCCAGAACCCGCCGATGAGCGCGAAGGGCAACGTCGCCATGATCAGCAGCGCCTCGTCGGCGCGCCGCAAGGCGAGATACAGCAGCACGAACACGATGAGGAGCGTCGCGGGCACGACGATCCGGAGCTTCGCCTGAGCCCGTTCGAGATACTCGAACTGGCCGGACCAGGCGATCGAGTAGCCCGGCGGGAGTTCCACCTCGCGCGCCACGGCCCGCTGCATGTCCTCGACCGCAGACTGCAGATCGCGCCCGCGGATATCCACGTACACCCAGCCGGACGGGCGCGCGTTCTCGCTGCGAATCATCGGCGGCCCGTCCACGATGCGCACGTCGGCCACGGTACCGAGCGTGATCTGCGCGCCGGTGTCGGTGACGATCGGCAGCTCGCGCAGATCGGTGAGCGAATCGCGCAGCTCGCGCGGATAGCGCACGCTGATCGGATGGCGCTGCAGCCCTTCGACGGTCTCCCCGATCGTCTCGCCGCCGACGAGGGCACTGACGACGCTGTGCACGTCCGCGATGTTCAGTCCGTAGCGCGCCGCCGCGTCGCGGTCGATGTCGACCTCGATGTAGCGTCCGCCCGTCAGACGCTCGGCGAGCGCCGAAGTGACACCCGGGACGCTCCGCACGGCGCGCTCGATCTCGCGCGCGATGCGATCGATCACGGCGAGATCCGCGCCCGCCACCTTGATGCCGACCGGGCTCTTGATGCCCGTGGCGAGCATGTCGATACGGTTGCGGATCGGAAAGACCCACACGTCGGCGAGCCCCGGGATGTTCATCGTTCGATCGAGCTCCTCGATCAGCTTCTCGGTCGTCATGCCGGGGCGCCACTCCTCGCGAGGCTTGAAGCGGACGGTCGTCTCGACCATCTCGAGCGGCGCGGGGTCCGTTGCGGTCTCCGCGCGGCCCATCTTGCCGAAGACGCGCTCGACTTCCGGCACGGTCATCAGGAGCCGGTCCATCTGCTGCAGGAGCTGTGCGGCCTTGCCGGCCGACAACCCGGGCAGCGCGGTGGGCATGTACAGCAGATCGCCCTCGTCGAGCGGCGGCATGAACTCCCCGCCGAGGCGCAGGAGCGGCCATGTGGTGAGCGCAAGCAGCACGAGCGCCACCGCGATCGCAATCTTCGGCCGGGCGAGCACCCGATCGAGCGCCGGCCGATACACGCGGATGAGGAAACGGTTGAGCGGGTTGCGTTCCTCGGGCGGAATCTTCCCGCGGATCAGATAGCCCATCAGCACCGGCACGAGCGTCACGGCGAGCCCTGCGGCGGCCGCCATCGCACAGGTCTTGGTGTAGGCGAGCGGAGAGAACAGCCGCCCTTCCTGTGCCTCGAGCGTGAAGATCGGAATGAAAGAGAGCGTGATGATCAGCAGACTGAAGAACAGCGCCGGCCCCACCTGCACGCTCGCCTGCGCAACGAGCCTCCAGTGCTCGGCGGCCGTCGGCTGCCGGTCCGGATGTTCTTCGTGCCAGCGCTCGAGGTGTTTGTGCAGGTTCTCGATCATGACGATCGCCGCATCGACCATCGCGCCGATGGCGATCGCGATGCCGCCGAGGGACATGATGTTGGCGTTGATGCCCTGGTAATACATCACGATGAAGGCGGTGAGCACGCCCAGGGGGAGCGAGACGATCGCCACGAACGCCGAGCGCAGATGGAACAGAAAGGCGAGGCAGACCAGCGCGACGACGATGAATTCCTCGATGAGCTTGCGCGTGAGATTGGCGATGGAGCGCTCGATGAGCGCCGAGCGGTCGTAGGTCTCGACGATCTCGACGCCGGGCGGCAGGCTCCGTTGCAGCTCATCGAGCTTTGCTTTCACCGCCTCGATCGTCTCGAGCGCGTTCTTGCCGTAGCGCATGACGATGATGCCGCCCGTGACCTCGCCCTGCCCGTCGAGCTCGGCGATCCCGCGACGCAGCGCCGGGCCCACCTGCACGTGCGCCACGTCGGCGAGCCGCACCGGCACCCCGCCCGCGGCCGCACGCAACGGGATCTTCCGGAAGTCCTCGAGATGCTGCAGGTAGCCGGTGGCGCGCACCATGTACTCGGCCTCGGCGAGCTCGAGCACCGAGCCGCCGGATTCCTGATTGGCTGCCTGGATGGCCTCGATCACCTGGCGGTGTGTGAGCCCAAAGGCACGCAGGCGATCAGGGCGCAGCACCACCTGGTACTCACGCACGACGCCGCCGACGCTCGCGACCTCGGCGACGTTCGGCACGGTCTTGAGCTCGTACTTCAGGAACCAGTCCTGGATCGTGCGCAGCTGCGAGATGTCGTGCCGGCCCGTGCGGTCGACGAGTGCGTATTCGTAGATCCAGCCTACGCCGGTTGCGTCGGGACCGAGCGCCGGCTGGACGCCGCGCGGCAGCTGTGCCCGGGCCTGGCTCAGGTACTCGAGCACGCGCGAGCGCGCCCAGTAGAGGTCGGTGCCGTCCTCGAAGATCACGTAGACGAACGAGTCGCCGAAGAACGAGTAACCGCGCACGCTCTTCGCGCCCGGCACGGAGAGCATGGTCGTGGTGAGCGGATAGGTGACCTGATTCTCGACGATACGCGGCGCCTGCCCCGGATACGGTGTGCGGATGATGACCTGCACGTCCGACAGATCCGGCAGCGCGTCGAGCGGCGTGCGCAGCATGGCCCACACGCCCCACACGGCGACGAAGAGCATCGTCGACAGGACGAGAAAGCGGTTCTCGAGCGACCAGCGGATGAGGCGTGCGGTCACGGCTGCTGCTCCTCGGCCGTCGGCTCGCCGAGCTTCGCGATGCGCTCGATCTGAAATCCCTCCTCGCTCTGCGAGAACGAGAATCTCACCCTGTCGCCGACCTTCAGATCCTGCGGCGGACCACCCGCCGGAGCCTTGAAGCCCAGCGTCATCGCCGGCCAGTCGAGCGAGGGGACCGGGCCGTGCGCGATCGTGATCCGGTCTTCCCTGATTTCCCGAACCGTGCCCTGCGCGAGGTGCAGCATCGGTGCGCCTTCCTCGCTCGCCGCGCGGATACTGGCAACCGTATCGGCACCCGCCTCGAGACGATTGACCGCCGCCCGCAGGTTCGCTTCGGAATCGATCAGGAACTGCCCGGACAGAACGACCCGCTGGCCTTCTTCGAGGCCCGACAGAATCGTCGTCTTTCCATCCGCCTCAGTGCCGATCTGAACGTCGACCACGTCGAATCCGCCGTCTTCGCGCGCGACGATCACGACGCTGCGCTCGCCGGTCATGATGACGGCCTCGCTCGGCACGACGAGCTGCGGCTCACCCGGACGGCCGGCGAATTCGAGCGCGACGTACATGCCGGGCGCGAGCCTGCCTTCCGGGTTGTCGAGCGCCACGCGCGCGGTGAGCGTGCGGGTCTCTCGATCGACGTCGGGCAGCAGCGCGATGACGCGACCCTCGAACTTTGCGCCTGGCCAGGCGGTCGCTCGGGCCGTAACGCTCGAGCCCGGCGGGACCCGCGACACCTGAGCCTCGGGGATCTGGGCGTTCGCCCATACGGTCCCCAGGCCGTTGATGCGAAACAGCAGCGCACCGGGCATGAACGCGGAACCCTCGCGCACCGGCAGCTCGGTGACGACGCCGTCGATCGGTGCGACCACGGTCGTCGTGGGGCGCGTCTTTCGATCCCTTTCGATCGCACGGATCGTCGCCTCCGGCACGCCGAGCACGCCAAGCCGCGCTCGGGCGGCATCGCGGATCGCCCGACCGCGCTCGGACTGCGCCGCGAGCAGCGCCAGATATTCCTCCTGCGCCGCAAGCCAGTCGGGCGAGAGAATTTCCGCGAGCGGCTCCCCGCGCCGCACCTTCACGAGCGGAGCCTTCACGTACAGTCGCGTGACGTAGCCCTCGACGCGCGCCTGCACGAGCTCGAGCAGCCGCTCGTCGAACGCGACACTGCCGACCGCATCGAGCCGCGACTCGAGCGTGGTTTTCTCGACCTTCCCGATCCGGATACCGAGGCTCTGCATCACGGCCGGAGCCACCCGGACACTGCCGCCGGTCTCGTCCGCGTACTTCGGCACGAGCTGCATGTCCATGAAGGGCGACTTGCCGGGCTTGTCGAACCTCACGTTCGGCACCATCGGGTCGTACCAGTAGAGGACCCTGCGCTCGCCTTCGCCGGGCTCGGCGTCGGCGGTCGCCTTCGTGTCTGCGGGCGCCGTATCGCGACGGCCGATCCAGTAGCCGGCGATCACGCCGAGCAGCAGCACGGCAGCGAAAGCGCTTGCAAGGATCAATCGGGCCCGGGTCATGGCTGCACCCGATGCGGTGTCAGATAGCGCAGAAAGGCCCACGCCCGGCCGCGCTCCTCGTGAAGGGCTGCAAGCTCGATCAGCAGATCGGTCTCCTGTGTGAATGCCTCGATCACCAGGCGCAGATCGCCCCGGCCGGCGCGATACGCGGCGAGTGCTGCCTGCGAACGCTCGCGTGCGAGCGGCAGCAGATTGCGCTCGTACTGCTCGAGCCGCTCACCGAGCAGGCGCCACTCGATCAGTACCTGGCGCAGCTCCGTCGTGTGCGTGCGCAGCTGCGACTCGCGCTCGGCCTCGAGGCGCTCGAGCTCCGCGCGCCGGGCGGCGATCAGCGGGTTCTGCCGCGCGCGGGCAAAGAGCGGCAGCTCGATGCGAAACTGCAGCGCGACCATGTCCGAGAACCGAGGTCCCCGCTCGGCATAGGCGAGCTCGACGCTCCAGTCCGGCCGCCGCGCGGCGCGGGCCAGCTCGACCTCCATGCGCGCACCCGCGATGCGCGGCCCGAACGGCAGAAGCGCACCGTGCTCGTGAGGTGCGGCGAGCAGGATCTCTTCGGATACCGGCAGGCGATCGAAGGCGGGCGCCTCGGCGAGCGGCGCGAAGGCCGCATCGCCGATCCAACGGGCAAGCTCCAGAGCGGCCCGCTGGGCCTCGCTCTGCATCGCCAGAATCCGATTGGCCAGCTGCGCGACCGCAGCTTCGGCAGCGAGCGCTTCGGCCGTGGACGCCCGACCGCTGGAAAGCGCCGCCCGTGCGGCGACGGCCTGCAGCGCGACTTCCGGCTCCAGCGCCCGCAGCCGCGCGAGCGCGCTCTCGCGCGCCCAGCGGCGCACCCATGCTTCTGCCGCGAGTCGCGCAACGTCGAGCCGGGTCCGCACGAGCTCCGCGGCCGCCTCTTCGATGCCGATCGCCGCGCGCTCGCGCTGCAGACGGCGCTTCTGGCGGTTCGGAAACTCCTGCATCACGCCGACCTTGCGCATCGTCATGAAGTCGCGCGTGAGCGAGTACGCGTCGGCTCCACCGACGGGCAGGTTGTCGATACCGACTACGAGCGCGGGGTCGGGCAAGCGACCCGCGCTCACGGCTTGCAATTGCGCCGCATCGACCGCGGCGCTGCCTGCCGCAATCTGCGGCGCCTCCCGCAGCGCCTGCTCGACTGCTTCCTCCAGAGAGAGCGCCCGCTCGCCGGCGGCGGCCGCGCAGGGCAGCAGCAGTGCGAAGAGCAGGATGCGATGCCGGACCACGGATGATCGCGCAGGTCTCCTGCGCGGTCCGGCGACGAATGCAATGTCGCCGACCCCGTCGTCGGTCGGCTCGAATCGGTTCATGATCGTTCCCGCGTGTGTTCGGCTGCGTTCGATCGCCTGCCCGCGGGCGGCAGCGCCGGCGCTGTCGCGCGGCGGCAGACGAGGGGATGACGCACGCGTGAGTGGCGCTCCGAAGCGCCAGGCGTGCGAGTGAACGAAGGCGGGAAGCTACAAGCGCAGCCGGGCGGTGCGCAGATAGGTCAACGAGTGGTCATCGACACGAGGCGCGGCGAGCGGTGGGACGGCATGCCGGTAAGCCGGGCGAGGCACCAAATCGAGTGGCGACGTCTGGGCAATTGCCTCGGGTGAGCCGGAGTCCTGTGGCACCAGTGCACTGCCTCGCACCCGATCGCTTGCCGCTGCCTCTATCGGTGCGGGCGCCGCCACGCAGCAGATCGCCCCATCCGGAGCCGGTGACGGAGCCGGTGCGGAATGGTCGCAGGGGATGTTCGAGCCGGGCGGACAGCAGTCGTTCGCCGGCATATCCGTCGCGCACGCGAGCGCAGGATGAGCCGCGCCGAGGAGGCCCATCCAGACGATCAGCAGTGCGGACAAGCGGCGGATCACGGAGGCAACCCTCGCAAGCCGGCATGCCACAGACATGCCAGCATTCTACGAGCTCGCCGCCGCGTGTCCAGCATGCGAATCCGCTGTCGTGCGCAACTCCGCAGATCCCGTGGTCTGCTGCGGCCGCTCGCAACCCGTTGCAGGCCGGACCGCAGCGCATGACGGTTCCCCGATGCCGGCGGACCGCGCTGATCGTCAGCGTGGCGGTGCGGGAGGCGCGTTGGCACCCGGATCGAAGCGCATCGGCTTCGCCACGCCCATGCGCGCGAGCTCGCGCTGCACGGCATCCGCCAGCTCGCGGTAGGCGGCGCGCTCGAAGCGCGGGGCGCTTGCCCAGTCATAGGCCCACGGATGCGCCGCGCGCAGCTGCTCAGGCTCATCGGCATAGCGCGGCACGACGTGCGCGTGCAGCGCAGGCTCGAGGTTGCCGAAGATGGCGTAGTTGATGCGCACGGCGCCCGTCACCTTGAGCAGCGCATCCCCGAGACGCGACATGTCGAGCAGGAACTGCGTGCGCTCCTGCGTGCCGAGCGCGTTGAGCGTCGGCACGACGGGATCGGGCAGCAGCAGCGCGTAGCCGCGCACGAACTGGCTCGCGCCGAAGACGGCCCAGCCGGAAGCGAGCCGCGCGATGACGCTCGGATCCCTGCCGGCGCGCGCGGCGGCGACCTGGCGGTGGATGGCGGTCTCGGTCCGTGCGTTCATGCGTCACTCGCCGCGGAACATGAAGTACACCGCGCCCACCATGCAGAGCGCAGCCCACAGGTAGTCCAGCTTGAGCGGCTTGCCCATGTACCAGACCGCGAAAGGCACGAACACCGCGAGCGTGATCGCTTCCTGAAGGATCTTGAGCTGCCCGAGCGACAGCTCGGTGTAGCCGATGCGGTTCGCGGGCACCTGCAGCAGATACTCGAACAGCGCGATGCCCCAGCTC
>Ga0207874_1003984_pt1 | contig 11495 bp, 7 predicted proteins | sample HigsolmetaAR201D_FD_184833 | JGI IMG/M metagenome (GOLD analysis project Ga0207874, IMG submission 184833) | Ionic liquid and high solid enriched microbial communities from the Joint BioEnergy Institute, USA - AR20-1-D (SPAdes) (version 2) ... | reverse complement strand
CCGCCCGTACCGGATATTGCTTTCCACCGTGTCGTTGAATAAGAAAGTGTCCTGAGAGACGATGCCGATTCGGTCGCGAAGGGAATTTATCTTTACGTTCCGCAGATCGTGTCCGTCGATTCGGACGGATCCCTTGCAAACGTCGTAAAAGCGCGGCACAAGGTTGACCAGCGTGGTTTTTCCTGCACCGCTCGGTCCTACCAGGGCCACCACTTCTCCCGCCTTTACCGTCAGGTTGATATCCTCCAGCGTATACCCTTCGGCGGTGGGATAACGGAAGCTCGCGTTCTCAAATACGATCGAATCCTTGAAACCCTTGAGCTCCACCGCTCCCGGCGCATCCGAAATCAGCTCCCGGCGGTCGAGATAGTCGAAGACGCGTTGGGAGGCTCCGAGAGCCTGCTGGAAAATGTTGTGGATTCCGGTGAGCCGCTTGACGGGCTCGTACAGCATCAGGAGGGCGATGACAAAGCTCGTGAACTCGCCGCTTGTCATCGCTTGCGCCTTAATCTGCGTGCGGGCGTAGGTGAGCAGGCCGACAATCGTCAGCGCGCCAAAGAACTCGATGAGCGGCGAGGCCAGAGCCTGATGCGCGACGTACCTTAAATTGCTCTTTCGCAGCTTCAGCCCCGCCTGGCGGAAACGCTCCGCTTCGTGATCCTCGGCGCCGAAGCACTTGACCACGTGGTGCCCGCTCAACGTCTCTTGCAGAATTTGGGTTACGTCGGCGGCGTGATCCTGGGCATGGCGGGTCGTGCGGCGAAGCCGCCGACCGATGCGCACAGTGGGCACCAGCACGAAAGGCAGCAGCGTAAAACTGACCAGGGCCAGCCGCCAGTCCTGATGAAACACGACCCACATCAGGCCGAGGGCCGAGAAGAACTGACGCAGGAAGTCTGCGAGGATGTGGGACGTTGCCACCTGGATCTTCTCCAGGTCGTTCATGATTGAGGAGAGGAGCCGGCCGGTGGCGTTGGCCTCGAAGAACGCGGCATCCTGCTTCAAAACTTTCGTGAACGCCGTTTGCCGAAGATCGGTTACGGCTGAGAGTCCGACGTAATTCACGAGGTAGTTGCCGGCGTAATCAGCGAGTCCCTTGATCAGAAACACTGCAAGGATGCCCACAGCCACCATCGTCCAGACGTTCATTTGAGGAACAAGATGATGGAGGTAGAGGGGCTGATCGATCACAGGGATAGTCGTCAGGAGGACCGGCGCTTCCGGGCTTTGCGGATTCAGGACGCGATCGAAGACCGGCTTCACCAGCAGGGCCGTCATGGCATGGGCGGCTCCTGCGATTGCCATCAGGACGACCGAGGCGAGCAGAGGCAGCGTATAGGGCCGGACAAACGCGAGAAGCCGGAAGAGGTCTTTCATGCCCGCACCCGAAGACGCTCGACGGCTGCCAGTACTTCCTTGACCGTCACATTCTGTAGTCCCTGGCGGCCGGTAATGACTTCCGAAGGCGTTCGCCAAGGACCCCATACGTCCGGATCAGAGATCCCGAACAGGACCACGCAGGGAACCCCGAACGCGGCGGCCATATGCGCCGGGCCGCTGTCGTTGCCAACAAATAAGGATGCGCCGGATAGCAGCGACTTCACCTCCGAAAGCGGAGCACCCGAAAGGCATCGGAATTCCGCAAACGGGGAAAGATCTTCATGCGGGCCGGCTATAAAGACTGGATCGAGATCGCGTGAGAGATGACGGGCAACCTCCAGGAACCGCTCCGCAGGCCACATCTTGTCACTGCGGGCTGCCATGGGATGCAGAACAGCGTACGGCCGGGTTGCCGCTGGTTCACGGGCGAACAGCCTCGCTCTGGGGATTTCGCGGTGAGGCGCGCCGAGGAAGAACATTGCGGAGGCGAGATGTTCGGCCGTGTGCACTTTGCGATCGACGCCGAGGATCTCTTGCGCGCGCGGAATGCGCACGTCATACGCCCACGAATAACGGAAGTGGCCGAAGGCCGCCCGCCACCGCGCGCCCGAAGCCGCAGCCAGCAACAAACTGCGCGTACCGCCGTGGAAGTTGATGCAAAGATCCGCTCGCGCCGCTCGCAAGCCTGGTTCGCGGATCTCATCCACATCGGGATTTCCTTCGAAAACCGCAGAAAAACGGGGCTCGACTACGACAGCGACACGCACATCAGGACGGGCGGACTTAAGAATTTGGAGTGAAGGTGTTGTCAGGACACAGTCACCGAGCGAGCGCAACCGAATTACGCTGACGTTGGCGCCGAGCGGCAAGGAATCCAAAACCTTCGTCATTCGGCTGGCTACTCTTCGATTCGCGCCTCATCGATCAGCATTACAGGGATGTCATCGCGGATCGGATAGACACGCTTGCACTGCACGCACTTCAGGCCGGTTTCGCCCGGCAGCAGTTCAACGGTGGCCTTGCAAAGTGGACAGACCAGGATCTCCAGAAGGTCTTTACTGATGGCCATCGGCGACCTCCAGGTGAGTCATTGTAACAATCGCGGTCGGAAGTTCGAGCATTGGTTGTTCTTTCCCATCATATTGTTTTCCGCCGGCTCGTTGGAGATGTCAGGGGAGGCTCGACTTCCCGCTTCCCTGGGGACGGCAGCCCTGGCGATGTGTCGAGACGGCCTTTGGAAGTGCCCAGAGTCCTGGCTCTACAGTCCGTAGACCTCAACCGCGGTTCCGCCCATGATCCGAACCCTTTCGAGCTCGGAAAGCGGGGCGATCACCTTCGATACGACATCCACCCAGCGCTTGTAGCCGGAAGCCACCAGGCAAACCGGCCAATCGGACCCGAACATCAGCCGCCTGGGTTCGAAAGCCTCGAGGACCGTGTCGAAGTACGGTTTCAAATCGGCTTCGGTCCATCCCTTCCAATCCGCCTCCGTCACCATGCCCGAGACCTTGCAGAAGACATTGGGCCGCTTGGCAAGCTCCTTGATATGTTCGCGCCAAGGCGACAGGATCCGGTCTTTAATGCGAGGCTTGGCGATGTGATCGAGCACAAAGACCTGGCCAGGATGACGGTCGACAAACCGGATCGTCTGAGGCAAATGGCGCTCATAGATCAGAATGTCGTAGACGAGGCCGAACTTATGCACGGCTTCGATCCCGTTATTGAAATCCTCGCGGAGGACGTACTGGTCGTCCGCCTCATCCTGGAGGACATGCCTGAGCCCTTTGAGCTTGCGATTGACCGCAAGCTGTTCAAGGATGCCACCGATGTTGCGGTCGGTGAGGGGAGCCCAGCCGACGACCCCCAGGATGAAGGGGTTCTGCTCCGCCATCTCGAGAAGGAACTTTGCCTCGGCCAGCGTCTGACGCGCCTGGACAGAGACGACCGCGTCAATGCCCGCTCCGTCCATCTCCCGTTTCAGGTCTTTTGGGAGGAAATCCCTTCGAAGCAACCCCATTGAGTCGCTGATCCAGCCGTACTCCTCTGCGTTGTACTTCCAGAAATGGTGATGGGAATCAACCCTGGGCATTCGCGTTGGCATAGTCGTAATTCTCGGGACGGCCCGTGCGCCAGACGTTTCCGGCCACCGGAGCAACGATCATCCGAATCTCCTCCAATAATTCTGGGTCAATTGTATAAGAGAGCGCCTGGAGATTCTGCTCTACCTCCGAACGGCGCGCCATTCCAACCAGAGTCGTTGAAACGTAGGGATGGTTGAGGCAATAGCGGAGCGCCACCTTCGTCACGTCGGCGCCCCGGCGCTTGCATGCTTCCGCCACCTTCCTGCCCGCTTCCTTCACCGCATCCGGAGCCGGATGCCACGGCGGCGCCCCCTCTGCTGTCAGGATCCGCATATGTAAGGGCGAGGCGTTGATCAGTCCGATGCCGTTCTCCTTGGCGAAGGGCGTCAGCATCTCATCCAGGTGGTCTGCCATGAGGTTGTAGCGGCAGTAGGAGAGAATTGTGTCCACCTTTGCTTGCGAGGCGACGGAGCGCAGCATGCGAAGCTGCAGCCCGCTGAGGCCGATGAAGCGGGCCTTGCCCTGTTTCTGGATTTCGCGCATTGCGGGAATCGTCTCTTCCACGATCTGCCGCGCGTCGCCAAACTCGATGTCGTGCGCCTGCAGGAGGTCGACATAGTCTGTGCGCAGTCGCTCCAGCGATTCGTCAATGCTCCTCCGGACACGATCGGCCGAGAAATCGAAATGATTGATGTCATAGCGGCCGCACTTCGTGGCCAGGACCACCTGGTGGCGTTTGCCCTGGAGCGCCGTGCCGAGCCTCTCTTCTGCAAGCGTGCGGCCATAGTACGGTGCAACGTCGAAGAAGTTGATGCCTTGATCAATTGCGTAGTGGACTGCTCGCACTGCCTCGCCCGAGTCAACCGGTCCGAACTCTTCGCCGAGCGGGGAACCGCCGAATCCGAGCTCCGATACTTTGAGTTCCGTGTTTCCCAGCGGCTTATATTGCATCATCGTTCGTTTGTCACCTCGCCGTCTGCAAAGATATCAGGGCCGCTCCATATTCTGCTGCCCCTGGGCAGGCGAAACGGCAGCGGCCTTGTGATAGAGTTCTCTGAACGAGAAACTGACTTTTTGTGTCCCTGAGCCCATGGGAATCCGCCATTCGCCTTTTCAGGAGCAACTATGAGCATCACGCGGCGTCATTTTGCGGGACTTGGGCTTGCTGGCCTTGCCGCATCCGGGCGGGGGCTGGCGCAGCAGCGCAAACGGCCGAACATTCTCTTTCTTCTTCCCGACCAGCTTCGCGCTCAGGCTCTCGGCTGCATGGGCGATCCCAACGTGAAGTCGCCAAACATAGACCGGCTGGCCGCCCAAGGGCTGCTGATGCGAAATACGATTGCCAATACGCCGGTTTGCTGCCCGGCCAGAGCAATTATGCTGACTGGCAAGTATGCGCATCGCAACGGCATGATCGCCAACGACCTCCGACTGCGGGAATCGGAAGTCACGATCGCGGAAATTCTCAAAGACGCCGGTTATCGTACGGGGTTTGTCGGGAAATGGCACTTGGACGGCGGTCCGCGGCTTCCCGGTTTTGTGCCTCCTGGGCCGCGGCGGCAGGGCTTTGAGTGGTGGGCTGCCAACGAATGCAGCCACGCCCACTTCAACACGCACTACTTTCGGGACTCCGATCAACCAATTCCAATAAATAAGTTCGAAGCGGAGGGTTGGGCGGACCTGGCCATCGAGTTCTTGCGGGGAAGCAAGTCCGACCCGCGCCCCTTCTTTCTGACGGTTCAGATGGGGCCGCCTCATGATCCTTATAAAGCTCCGCCTGAGTATTCCCGCCGCTATGATCCTGAAAAACTGATCCTGCGCCCGAACTATAAGCCGGGACCCCGGGTGACGGACCGCGCGCAGCTTGCCGAGTACTACGCGATGATTACTGCGGTGGACGATCAGGTTGGCCGGATCCTCGCGGTTCTCGACGAATTGTCACTGGCGGAAGATACCATCGTGCTGCTGTCATCGGATCACGGGGACATGTTGGGCTCGCAAGGGGAACGCCTGAAACGGAAGCCATGGGAGGAGTCGATCCGAGTTCCGGGTATTCTCCGCTATCCGCGAAGGATCAAGGCTGGCCGTGTGAGCGACGTATTCTTTACGCACGTCGACTTCGCTCCAACGCTGCTCTCGCTTTGCGGAGTGAAACCTCCCGCCAGCATGCAGGGTACAGACCTTTCGAGAGTGATCACCGGTGAGAGTACGACCGGTCCTGATTCGGCATTCCTTCAGATTTTCGGTCCCTACCACGGAGACGGCACTCCCGGCGCTTGGCGAGGTGTCCGAACTTCGCGCTATGTCTATGCCCGGTTCGAAGACAAACCGTGGGTGCTTTACGACTTGAAGGAGGACCCGTACGAGATGAAGAATCTGGCTGCCGATCCCGCGGCTGGCGCAATTCGAAGATCGATGGAGGCGAAGTTGAGCGAATGGATGAAGAAGACCGGCGATAGCTGGAGCATCAACTGGAGCTACCCGGTTGAAGATAACGGGAGACTCTACAGAGGCGGGACTTTTTATACGGTTGAGGAGTATTTGAAATCCATCGGGCAAGGACGATGAAGGAACAACGGATCTGCTTCTGTCTTCAAGTGAAGCCGGACAAGATGGAGGAGTACAAGGCGCGGCATCAGGCGGTATGGCCGGAGATGCTGGAGGCGCTTCGAGCAGCCGGCTGGCGAAACTATTCGCTGTTTCTCCGTGACGACGGCCTGCTAATCGGCTACCTGGAGACGGAGGATTTTCAAGCCGCTCTCGATGCGATGGCTAAGACCGAAGTGAATCGGCGCTGGCAGGCAGAGATGGCGCCATTCTTTGAGGGGCAGGGAAATCCGGATGAGCAGATGCGTCCAATCCCTCACATATTTCACCTCGACTAGGCAGGCTAACGAGCGAGCCGACTCTTGAGCCGGCTGTCCACCTATTTATAGAATCGACACCTTGAATGTGTTGCTTCGCAGCACCTTTACAGGGGCTTAGGGGTAGACAAGTGTATCTTCAGCCTGCCGCTTTTCCAGAAAATTGAGAGTTTCGTGGCTTGGTATTTTCGTCCGTTAGCGTTCGGGATCACTTATAAAGTAAGACCGGTCACGTCGACATAGGTAAGAATAATTGGGGCTATGTGGCCCCAATTTCAGTAGCTTGCGCGGCCGTGTGTGGTTTTCATCTGACAAAGCGGACGGTTCAGGGAGCAACGACGTCCCCATTCGTGCTCGAAACCACCTTTCCGCTCAAGGATGCCTGGAGATGAATTCAGGCGTTGACGGGCTTGTCGTGAGGGTTGTTACGTAACAGGGAGGTGCCGTTTATGCGTAGAAGAGCAGTGTGTGCTCTCGTTGTTTCTGTCCTTTTGTGTTTACTCTGCGGCAGCGTCTACGGGCAGGAGGCGCGTGCCAACCTCGAAGGCAGGGTGACAGATCCGCAGGGTGGAGTCGTTCCGGGAGCCACAGTGAGTGTGATCTCCGAGGCCACCAACGTCAAGCAGGACACGACAACAAACGAACAGGGCTCGTGGACGGTCCGTTTCCTGAACCCCGGCAGCTACCGTATTGTAGTTAGCGCTCCGGGCTTCAAGACAAGCGAGCGCAGGGGCATCGTTCTCCAGACTGCAGACATGAAGCAGGTGGACCTTGTGCTCGAGGTTGGAGAGGTCTCCGATAAGATTACGGTGGTCGCGGAGGCGCCCTTGATTGATACAACCACGGCTACCTCCGGTACGGTCATCGAGCGCGAAGTCCTCGAGGAAATGCCGGTGATGTCTCGTATTCCTTTCCAGCTTGCGACGATGTCACCGGGTGTTCAGCAAGTGGACCAGAACAATAACGTGGCGATGATGTGGTCGAAGAACGCTGCTTCGGCCATTCGCGTTAATGGTGGTCGTGACGACCGATCCAATGAGTTCCTGCTGGACGGCATGCCGAACCAGAACCGCGACAAGGTGGCCTTCATTCCGCCGGCCGATGCGGTTGCGGAGTTCCGCATTATGTCGAACGCCTACGACGCCCAGTACGGGCGCCAGGCGGGCGGCACGCTGAACGTATCAATCAGATCGGGCACCAATGCCTATCACGGGAACCTCTACGAGTTCAATCGCAACGACGCTTATTCAGCGAACACCTTTCAGGCGAATCGCTCGGGGCTGCCTAAGTCGAGGACCCGCTACAACCTCTACGGCGGCACGCTGGGTGGTCCTGTATACATTCCCAAGCTGTACCAAGGCCGGGATAAGACTTTCTTCTTTCTGTCCTACGAAGGAATCCGGAATCAGGATCCGCGGGCCGGGACGCGCAGCGTTCCGACGGAAGCAGAACGCCAGGGCGATTTCACGAGTTCCTGGACCACCCAGACCATCGGCGGTGTGCGTACTGTTGTTCCGATCACGATCTACGACCCGATGACCGTGGACACTCGACGCACCATCACTCAGAACGGCGTTGAAGTGCAGAACCCGATGTTCGGCTACCGTCAGCCCTTCCCAGGCAATAAGATTCCTGTCAGCCGGCTGAGTCCGATCGCGTTGAATATTTTGAAGTACATCCCCTTACCAAACACACCGAACCAGCCGACCAGCAGCACCGCGAACAATTTCACGCCGGACTCGACGCGGCAGAACAAAATGGCCACGTTCCTGACACGCGTCGATCATAACTGGAACAACTCCCACAAGACGTTTGCGACCATCCGCTGGAGCCACATGGATGAGTTCACCGGCGACGATTTCGACAACATCACGACCGGCAACTACTTAACTCGAATTAACAGGGGGCTTGGCGTCGACCACGCTTATACCTTGAGTCCAACCAAGATCCTGAACCTGCGGTTCAACATCACGCGTTACGTTGAGCCCAGTTACGACCATGGCGCCGGCTTCAATCCTGCGGAGCTCGGGTTCAGCCAGGACTATGTCTCAAAGATGGACAAAGTCTCCTTCCCGCGTATCACGGGCCTGTTCGGCGATATCGGCGGGAGCGCCGGCAACTACACAAACACCACCTACTACAACTGGAATGCGAACGTGACGCACGTGAGAGGCAACATGACGCTGCATTATGGCGGTGAGTACCGCGTGCTCCAGGATGCCTCCGGCAGTTGGGGCAACCAAAGCGGCCAGTTCGACTTTAACTCGAATTGGACGCGGCAGCGTTACGACACCGGTGCGACCGGCAGCGGTTCCACGATGGCGTCCTTCCTGCTCGGGCTTCCGAGCGGCGGCAGCTTCCCGCGCAATGCGAACCGGTTCGATTCGCAGCATTACATGGGCTTCTATTTCCAGAATGACTGGCGCGTCACTCCGCGGCTGACCGTAAACATCGGTCTGCGCTGGGACTACCAACGCCCCTTCATCGAGCGCTTCCGCCGTACGGTCAGCGACTTCGACCCGAAGGCGCTGAACCCGATCAGCGATGCGGCGCACGCAGCCTATGCCGCCATCCTCGAGGAAGTGCTGGCGAACCCGACCAAGTATCCGTTCGGGCCGCAATTGGCTGAGCTCGTGCCGGTCAGCTCGTTCAAGGTCTATGGCATGCAGCGGTATGCCGGGGTGGACGGGCAGCCGGTAACGCAGGTGAACAGCGTGTGGAACCAATGGCAGCCTCGCGTCGGTCTGGCGTACCGAATCGACGATAAGACTGTCATCCGCGGCGGATTCGGCAAGTTCTACCAGAGCACTGGAACGATGCAAGGCCAGAACGGTTTCAGCAGAACGACCAACCTGGTGAGCTCGATTGATGGAGGGCTCACGCCGTACGATACTTTGGCGACGCCGTTCCGGAATGGCATCCTGGAGCCGACCGGCAACTCGCTGGGTGGGATGACCAACCTCGGCAACGGAGTGAACTGGCTGAACCGGGACGGTCATCTGCCCCATTCGTCGGAATACAGCCTCCACATTCAGCGGGAGTTGAAAAGCTGGCTCTTCGAGGTCGGCTACTCGCACAACAAGACCTACGACATTTACTGGGACCTCCAGCAGAACGACATTGGGTTCGAGAATTGGAAGACGCTGCGCACGCCGCGCTTTGACTCGACAGGAAAGCCGCTGCCGAAGCCGTATCTGACGGATGAGCAAATTCCCAACCCTTTTTACAAATTGCCGGGCGTGACCGGCAGCCGGGGCAACAGCACGCTAATCACCATCTATGACCTCCTGCGGCCGATCAAGGTGTTCGGCGGCCAGGTGCGCGGTGGGAATCCCTGGGGGCGGAACCAGTATGATGCGCTGACTGTCAAGGTGGAGCGCCGCTTCCGCGACGGCTTCAGCCTGCTCTTCTCATACACGTTATCGAAGCTGTTTGAAGATACGTCCTTCTGGGGGCCGGAGATCTCAGGTCCGATCCCCGAGCACAAGCTCGGTGGCGAGGACCGGCCTCACAAAGTCTCGATCGGATCGGTTTGGTTCCTGCCTATCGGCCGCGGCAAGAAATTCGGCACGAGCATGCCAAAGTTCCTGGACGCAGTCGTTGGCGGATGGGAGTTGACTGGCCAGTACATCATTCAGTCCGGAGCGCCTGTTGTCTTCAGCACGGATTCGTTCTTCGACGGCAAGGACTTCCATATCGACCGCAACGAACGGACGCTGGACAAGTGGTTCGACACGTCGCATTTCGTGAAGTTCCCGAACAGCGGAGACGACATCTCGAAGTGGCCGGAGTGGACGGGTGTTCACAAGATGCCCGGAGCCGACTTCGTTCCGAAGAATGCCTCGGATCCGAGGAACGGCGTGTATGCGAACTTCGGCAACTTTGTGCGCCGCTATCCAACGCGTTGGGCTAACGTTCGAGCGAGCCGTGTGAATGAGCTCAACTTCGGACTCTTCAAGAACTTCAGGATCAGGGAGCGGGTCAGGATTCAGCTTCGCGCTGAGTTCTTCAACCTGTTCAACCACCCGCGATTCGGCAGCCCGAACACGGATCCGGGCAGCTCGAGCTTCGGTACGGTAACACCTGCGCAGGTAAACCAGCCGCGGGTAGGCCAAATGGCGCTGAAGGTTTCCTTCTGATACGGGGAACGTTGTCAAGCCTCACGTCGATGCGGGCAGCCTCTTATCACGGCTGAAGCACGACTGGATGGAGAGGGAAATCGTGAGGGCGCCGGTTTTGCCGGGCGCCCTCACTTCAATGGCCCAGCGGATGCCAGCTTCTGACCCGCATGATTTGGCGGGCGGGCAGTCGCGTGCGAGATAATGACATCATCGGGCTGGGTAAATTCAATGGCGCTTGTAGTCAACGGCGAGTACGTCGAGGACTCGCTGATTCGAGAGGAAGCGAATGCGATGCGGCCTCGTCTCCAGGAGGAGATGGAGGGCGAGGATCCCGTCGTCATCGAAATGCGGCTGCGCGAATGGGCCCGCGAGAACGTCATCGAGCGTGTCTTGCTACGCCAGGCAGCACTTGCCGACCCGGAGCCCATCCCGCAGGATTTGCTTGACCGGACCGTGGAGGAGATACGGTCCCAGACGCCGGGGCAATCCGGCTGCCTCTTCCCCCAGCAGGACCAGCTTCGCCGGGAGATCGAAATCCGGCTGCGCATCGACAGGCTCCTCGGCAGGCTGACCGCAAAGCTTTCGCCTCCGCGAAACAAAGAGATCACCGAGTACTACAAGAAGCACCGGGAGAATTTCTACTTCCCGGAGATGGTCCACGCGGCTCACATCGTGAAGAACGTGGATGAGGTGACGGATGAAGCAACGGCCCTTGCGGCGATCCGGCACGCGCAGCAGGAACTGCAGCAGGGCGTTAGCTTCGAGGAGGTTGCCGACAAGCACTCGGATTGCCCAGGCCGGGGAGGCGACCTTGGCTTCTTCCCAAGAGGCCAGATGGTCGAAGAGTTTGAGTCTGTGGTTTTCTCAATGAAGCCCGGCGAGGTCAGCGACATTTTCCGCTCACCGTTCGGCTTTCATATTGCCAAGGTCTATGAGATCAGGCCGGAGGGCTACTTGCCGTTGCAGGAGGTTCGCGCTCAAATCGAAGAAGCGCTCTACGCGGAAAAGCGGCGCCGTGTGGTTGAGCAGTATCTCGACAAACTGCGGGC
>Ga0207874_1003970_pt1 | contig 11556 bp, 17 predicted proteins | sample HigsolmetaAR201D_FD_184833 | JGI IMG/M metagenome (GOLD analysis project Ga0207874, IMG submission 184833) | Ionic liquid and high solid enriched microbial communities from the Joint BioEnergy Institute, USA - AR20-1-D (SPAdes) (version 2) ... | reverse complement strand
GCTCTACATGTGCGATGTCACAAAGGACAGGGATGGACTTCTCTATGGTCTCTATCGGGGTCCCATCGCCAAGTATTAGAAATTCTCCAGAATGAAAATGGGGAACTGTCCAAAAGGTCAGGAGAAACAAGCGGGACTCTGCTACACTCCTTGTGAAGAGGGGTACACCGGAGTCGGCCCTCTCTGCTGGAGGAACTGTCCATCCGATTTTACTGATACAGGAACCGGCTGTACCAAACCGACCTACACTCGAGGAGCCGGCACGATCCCGACGGGTTGTCCAGAAGGTCAGGAGAACGATGCTGGCCTTTGCTATCCGAAATGTCGGGAGGGCTACAAGGGAGTCGGACCAGTCTGTTGGGGTGTCTGTCCTCCAGGATTCACCGACATTGGAGCCTTCTGTCAGAAGCCAGCCGCCTATGGGCGAGGCGCCGGGTTCGTGAGTGAACAGCTTTGTCTAAACTCAAATGATCACGGAGCCAAGACGAATGGTTGCGAGAAGTACGGACTCCTCTGGTATCCCAAGTGTGACCCGAACTATCATGCGGTCGGTTGTTGTATCTGTTCACCCAACTGTCCTGCTGGCTGGACCGACACTGGGACCGGTTGTACTAAGCCGAGTTATGGACGTGGAGTCGGAACAGTTCCGTCTCAATGTCCAGAGGGTCAGGAGAATCAGGCTGGTCTCTGCTATGAAAAGTGCAAAGAAAACTATACTGGAGCTGGACCCGTCTGCTGGGGTGACTGTCCTCCCGGGATGACGGACATCGGTGCCTTCTGCCAGAAGGACACGATCAATCGAGGCGCCGGGACGATTCCTCCGATCTCGATTCCCTGGTGGCTCTGGGCGATCCCGCTGATCATTGTCCTTCTACTGATTGGAGGTTTCATCGTCCGGGTGATCTTCTCGAATCGAAAGCCACCTCCGGCTGTGGTGAACATTAGTCAAGCTCCGGAGCTGCGACCGCTCTTATAATTTTCCATCTGATCCAAAGATGTCTTGCCCTGCTGACGAAGAGTTACAAGCGGGTCTCTGTTATCCAAAGTGCCGTGAGGGTTACACCGGGATGGGTCCCATCTGCTGGCTTCAACGATGCAGGATTTGCTTGTATGAAGCCGAATTACTCTCGAGGAGAAGGAGTGGCTCCTCCACCCCTCCGTCTCCGCCTCAGCCAGTAACAGCTCCAGTCGTCTCTCCGGTGACGGCAGCTGCTTTTTGAGGCTGGACTCTCAATGCCAAAGGGAATTCCAGTCTGGATCGTTATAGGAATCCTCGTCCTTCTTGTGATCGTCCTGGCCGTTCTTCTCATTCTGAAGAAGTGCCCACCGGCTCCTTCTTATCGGCCATTAGGACTGTCTCGATAAACTTTACCTTGCCTGGCAAGTTAAAGTACGGCCGGTATGATGATCGGCGATGCTGGAGAATCGTCGTCCCGCTCGAATTTCTAGGAGTCCCTCTTTGAGTCGATGAAAGAGACGCCAGTCGGTTGCTCTTTTTGGTCGTCGTGACTGATCCAGACGAGTCCATAGTCGGCCAGGACGAGATGACCACTATATGAAAAGAGGATATTGTCGAGTGTCAAGTCGTTGTGGACGATTCCATGCTGGTGGAGTGCCTCGAGACAGTACTCGAGGCGAGCGATCACACCATCAATCAAGCAGGAAAGAAGGCGAGGACACTCTTCCTGGCATGCATAGATCAACTCGTCTAGAGTTCCATCAAGATGGTCGCTTCTAGGTTGTTGATTGTTATCTCATAGATCTTCGGACCAATTCCGAGATCAGAGGCGAGCTGACTGACTTTTAGTTCGAGCTCTTCTCCGTCCGGTATGATCTTGACGGCGTATCGGGATCCGACTCGATAGACCTTTGAAAAGGTGCCCTTGGCGATCAACCAGGAGTCTGGAAGAGACATCTTCATTTCGTCTCGAAACAAGAAGGTCAGTTTGGAAAAGGAAAATCCGAGTCGGACGAATCGCTGGTCAGAAGTACTCCTCCGGCCTCGACTTAGCTTGAGATTTTCGAAGATTCCTCTCATAGAAAGATGCTCATCTGGCTCGTCCTCGCCCTGATCATGATCGTCATCATCATCATCATCCTGGTCGTCCTGGTCTCGATACGATCGAAACAGGCGACGGCAGCACCCACAACTAATTCGAAACTGATCGATTCTCGAATCGATCTTTATTACCTTCCGAATTTCTTGTCAGACACCGAGGCCGATCATCTTATCCAGTTGGCCGAGGGTCACTTCAGCCGATCTGGAGTGATCGGTCCGAATGGAGAGGACAACTACGTCGATGCGAACCGAACCTCATCAACCTACTTCATTCCTCAATCGAACGACCCGGTCGTCGAGGGGATCGAGAATCGGGCTGCTCAAGCCCTTGGAATCAGGAAGGATCAGTTGGAGGGTCTTCAGGTGGTCAAGTACGAGCCAGGGCAATTCTTCAATCAACATCACGACTGGTTCACTCCCGATTATGCAGAGAAGGTAGGAGCTCAACGAGAATTCACCATCTTCGCCTATCTGACGACGGGAGATGGAGCGACTGAGTTTCCAAAGCTGGGACTGAGTTTCCAACCGAAGAAGGGGGATGCTCTTCGGTGGAGGAACTGTTCGACACCAGATCGTTGCGAGGATCTCAATCTTCATCGAGGTGCGGCTCCTCGAACCGGGATCAAGTATGGACTCAACATCTGGTCTCGGTTCTGAGTCGATCCGAAAATATTCTTTCCCCTTATCTAAATCGAGAGTGTCTAATGGCAGTTCATCAGGTTCCTCGTAAGTTTGAAGCCCATCTGACTGGTTCGCAAGAAGTTCCTCCTCTCAAGACCGACGAGACCGGCGAGTTCCGTGCTCGTCTCTCTGAGCACGAGCTGGAGTATCGCCTCCTCATCCGCAAGGTGACTGGTTTGACTCAAGCTCACATTCATCTTGGTCAACCGGGTAAGGTCGGCCCGATCGTCGCCTTCCTCTATGGTCTGAACGCTCCGGCCGGATCTCTCGAGGCTGCTCTAGTCTCTGGATCGATCAAGTCGGAGAACCTCCTCGGTCCCCTGAAGGCCCAGCCTCTCCGCGAACTCATCAAGGAGATCGTTCGTGGAAATGCCTATGTTGACGTCCACAACAATCAGTACCCCGACGGACGAATCCGGGGGCAGGTTCAGGTCTACAAGCAGAAGGAATCGGACTCGGATTCTGAATCGGATGACTGCAAGAAGTGCGACTCTGAGAGTGAGTCGAAGCAGAAGTGCGATGAGAAGGACTTCCCTTGGGAGGAGAAGCACAAGGAGGATGAGAAGGATAAGAAGCACAAGTTCCCTTGGGAGGAGAAGGGCAAGGAGGATGAGAAGGATAAGAAGCACAAGTTCCCTTGGGAGGAGAAGGGCAAGAAGGAGGAGAAGGACTGGGACAAGTACCAGAAGGAAAAGAAGAAGAATCCTTGGGACGAGGACGACGACCACAAGAAGAACTACCCGTATCCTTGGGAGAAGAGCGACTGGACCTCAACCTCGTCGTCTGACGAGAAGGATCATGGGGCGGACAAGGAGAAGAAGCACAAGTTCCCTTGGGAAGAGGATGACGGATGGCCCTGGAACCAGGAGAAGAAGGACGGTACTTGGCCTTGGGAGAAGAAGGAGGACGATAAGCACAAAGAGAAGCGTCATGAGGGGAACAAGGAGGACTGCAACCAACACAAGTTCCCCTGGGAGGACGACTGGACCTCAAAGAAGAAGTCCAGCTCTAGCTCCTCGATCGAGCACAAGAAGAAGCACAAGAAGCACAAGAAGCACAAGAAGCGCCACCATTAAGCAATAATATTCTCAGATCGATCGATCTGGGAACAGGGAGGAGGACTTAGAACTCGGCGATGCTATTATCCAACAAGAAGTTGTAGGCCTGGTCAGCTGTGATAGGGGTCAGCTTACCGTCAAACTGGAAGAAGTATTCGAAGTTCTTCGGCCCGAGAGCCAAGACGATCAGGGGCGAGTCCAAGGAAGCGAAATATTCGGTCATAATGATCGGACCCGAAAGTTCCTTCTGAATCTTTCCCTTCCTCACCGACTCCTGATATTGTCCCTCTGTGATCTCAGAGAATATCTCTTTCGATTTAAGATCGGCCTTCACATGCCAAATCCTTCCATCCTTCTTGGCAAGACGAAAAGCGAGTGTTCCATCGACCAGATGGGACTCGAGAATCTTCGACTTTCTCATCTTCTTCATTGTCCTCCTACCTCTCCTTTCACAGGAGCAGCTTTTCACTTTGTGTCCACAGCAACTACAGCGGTTCATGATTGAATAGTCTCATTTGAGATCATTTGTAAGTCAGTTTCGAGAGGAGGCTGAGAATTAAATAGACGGCTGGGCCTCAACCATGGTTCCATCTTCGAGATAGAAGGACGGAGTTTGTCGGTATAGATTGCTCGTCAGATTGATCTGTCGATCAATCGCTCGATAGTCGGATTCCGGTAGGGGTTGAGGTGTGTCAAATTGATCCATATTCTCTGAGACAGGACGAGTCAGGTCCTCGCTGATACTATTCAAGTCGGTATGATTCCAGATCGGTCCTTCCGGTTCGAGGAGGAGATCGGCGAAGTAGTCCCGGAGAAGCCGATCAGGTATGATCATGATTCGATTAGGTCGAGTCAGTCGGTGGTACTGAGAATAAAGGAAGATGATATGACCTAAGCAGAACTGTCCCATCGCACCGCTTCGAGCAAGTCGACGGATTGTCGGGACCAGGCGGACGACCCGGATCGACTAGGCCAAAGTCAGCTTCGTCAACGAAGCCCTGAAAGATCTTCGGAAATAGACTTAGATGAGTTAATATATCAAGATTCGGGGAGATGTATTGGAGAGTCGGATAAGTTCGCAGCAGAGCTTGTGTCAACGACCCAAAGGCGAAGAATGAATCCAGCTGGATAGCCAGAATCTGAAGTTGACCCTCGGCAGCTTCTGAGCCAGATTGAGAACTTGAAAGAAGTCGAGAATCGTCAGAACCAGGTCGACCAGGGGAATATCCCGCAGAACAAAGTTGCCTTCAACGAGGAATGGCAGTTGAGCGAGAAGCGGAATCGTCTCTGAATCAAGAGGAATCCGGACGAGATCTCCCGTTCCTCTCAGATTCCTGAACTGAAGGAGCCACTCGACTGGAACTTCGATGAAGAGAATACAGTTCTGAGCGAGCCGGAGAAACCGACGGGATGTCCGCATGTACTTGAGGAGGTCCTTCAGGTTCGTCGTCTTACTGACGATCTCTTCGGAAGATCGGCCCAGGGATCCTGAGAAATCTCTTCAACGACCGCCGCCATCTTTCAAAAGAGAAGAAGATGTCGCAAAGATTTCCACTCTGGCAGCTCATGACGGGTCGCCAATTTAATGAACTCTCAAAAGGAATGAGGTTCTACAAGCTGACCACGGCGAACGAACTTCATCGTGGCTTTCTCTATCGTGACGGGCTCAATGTCGACACCGAACGATTCGTTGCTCTGCCTCACAATCCTGGACTCCACTTCACCGAAGAGAGCATGATTGCCTCCTGGGTCGACATATTCAATGGACTTGGAACTCCACTCAAGTGGAAACGAGAGGTCAAGATCGCGGATGATGCCAAGGTCTACTATCAGTTCGACCAGTTCAAGGCGGATCAGCTCATCCTGAGCCCCAGAGAGGAACTCTAGATAAATTCACCCAAATAGAAACGAGATCATGGGGACGAAGATGTCTAAGAAGCCGAAGGTGATCGACTATATTCGGCCTAGTCATTACGATGCTCTTGTCCGCAAGGTCTTCAAATACCCTTGGCTTCGGCCATCCCGCTATCCTTACGACGTCTACTCGATGACCGACCTGAGATTCTTCTTGGATGAGACACTTCCATGTCTGACCCAGGGTGATCCTGCCCTTCAGCTCCTGAATATCGAAAGGGCCTGGCATGCAACCTTCAAGAAGGAAGCCCTCTCGACCTTCGGATACGTTTATGGAGACTTGAGACTTCCAGAGGAGGCGAACACAAGCCGGATCTGTTCACAAAACTTCTACATCGATTGGACAAGGACAATCTGGCTGATCGATCCGAAGACTGGACGAGTCTATCAGCCGCCGAGCACGATCGAAGCCCATCTTATTATTCTGTAATTTCATGTTGACTGGAGAGACCACTCTACCGATAACTGTCGAAGCAGGTGGATCTGGTGGATCATATAATGGTCCTCAGATCGGCTCTCTCGGAGGTGTTGGTTTCAACTCAGGAACACTGACTGTATTTGGTGGAGGAGGAGCGACTGTTACTAATTCTAGTGGTGGCAATGGAGCGGGAGGGCGTGTGATCCTGACCTACTACGTGATCTCATAATCTTGTAATCTTTTCGTACCGACAGGTACGAAATGCTTTTTTAATAGTCCTGGAACTCATCCTTGAAGGCCTCTCGAATTTCGGGCCCCTGGCGTACGGGAAGTAGAACTCGCTTCGAGGAACCTCAGGCAGCTCTTCCTTGATCGGATCCCAGTCCGGTTCCGCTTCGATGTCGATCTCCATATTGTCGGCGGCCTCTTCATGGCGAAGATACCTTACGAAGTCCTCCTCACTTTGAAAGACGACGAAGGATTCACCGTTGAAGTAGTGGATTCCATCTGGAATCCAATCGAGTGGTTGACCGTCAAGAAGGTCCTCGAAGATGGCGTTGAAGAGAGCGCCACCCTAGCATCCACTTTCAGTCGTGTCGATGACGTCGATCGTCTCATCGATTCCTTCGGCATCGATCTCGAACCGCTTCTCCTTCACCGACTCCATTCTCGATGAGGTAGTGGCGGTGGAAGTTGGGCTGCTTCATGTCGACTTCGACACGCCCATCCTCACTCGTAACTCAAGAGAATCCATTGTAGGGAGTGCAGATCTCCCTTTCATTGATATGTGAAGCCAATTTCACTTCCTTCAATTGAAGGAAGTGGGGCTTTTTTAGGTCCGTTCTCCAGACTCAAGAAAGGTACCGAGTACCTTTCTAGCGTTGGAGCAAGAAGTAGACTTCGAGAAGCGGCGCCATGGAAAGGCCGAAGAGGTAGACCCAGAGATCTGTCCAGAGCCACCTCAAAGGAACCTCGACTCCGACCCACCTGAGGAAGCGATAGCCGTCATGAGACAGGAGGACGATCAGGAGGGGTGTTCCATTCCCGAGCAGAGCGATGTACCAAGGAAACCGACCGAACCGCAAGATGTTCGGGAGTATCCAGAGACAGAAGGCCCAGTGAGACAAATCGAAGACTCGCTCAAGAGGGGAACGCTCCAGTAGAATATAGTGAGAGGAAGACCTCTCTATAATGTAAAGAACAGCGATGGAGTAGTGAAGGATCCCGAGGAAGTTATGAATGAAGAGCCAGCCAAGAGGAGAGCTCGAGGGCTGGCCATCCGTCATCCAGTTGTAGACTGTCCAACCAAGAGCAAGAGGGCCCCTCTCCTGGATGAGATCGGCAAGGTCGAACAGTTTATACCCATTCAGGGTCAGGACGATCACGAAAAGGGCGAAGAGAAACGAAAGCTTCATTGAAAGAAGGTGAGTAGGTCACCCTCTCACCTCAATAGACAAATTCAATTTTCGTAGAGACCCTACGAAAATCATTCGGGAACAACCGGTCGAATCTCCCACTCGAGTTCACCGAACCACGCATGGTCTGTTGCCTCTATCTCGTTCATAACTCGAATAGCTTGCTGGTGTGTGATCTCGTTCCGGTGACGATATCCCACGATCTCAACCAAGAAAGCATTGACAGCTTCGTCCTTTGTATTGAAGAGTCGGACTCTAAGATTCTCAGTGACGCTTCCATGATCATGAGCAAGTCGAAGGAGGCTCCACATCTCTGCTGACTATCTTGCAAACAAAGTCGTTCGTCTTCTGACAGGAGTGGCGAGGCCACGGTACACCGACGCACCTGAAGAGGAACACCAAGATTAATATCCAGTTTCAGAATCGATATTGGAGGAAGTTGGGCTACAATGGTTCGACTCACGCAACTACCAACACCCAGGTCGAAGGATCTTATCAGTCGACCTGGGAAGTGACCCGAGGACAACCCGGTAAAACTGGTATTCTGGTCAACTACACCGGAGGAGATTATGCTGAAAATTTCACTTCGACTTCATGTCTTCGAGATCCCGATGAGAGGAATTATAAGTTGACCTCAGCAACCAGCGATTTCCTTGTCAAGCTCAGTCCAGTCTTCCCAGATCCCTTTGATCATTTCAAGTTTGTCACCCCAAGTCGAGTCACCAATGTCAACATCACAGCCTGGACAGATAATGTCTGGTCCAAAGGGTCATATTCTTATTACGCGCCTGGACAATACTCAGCAGGTACTGGTATCCCTGACAAATGCGGATGCTCATGTGAAGTCGTCCCATTCGCCAATACTGAGTACTTACCTGAACCACAATCTCTTCCAGAATCGATGCGGAACTGCCATTTTGCCGGAGAACATACCAGTTTCGATTATCAGGGATACATGAACGGTGCCGTCGTCTCTGGTAACCGTGTGGCTGAGGAGATCCTGAAGTATCGCTAGTGACGAAGAATTGATGTAGAACAAGTGCAAGGTCCACTCAGCATCCTGATTGCAAAATGTTCTCCATTGAAGCGAATCGCATGGATGAGTGTATTTGCCTCCATTACAAGTCGGAGACGGTCAAGTTCCACTATCCTCTGTCGATCTCTATTAATTTCCCAGCAGCAGGTTGAAAATTGAACCGAATTGAAAATCTCGAGTCTCAAACCAACAACTTGTCGTGATGGAGAAGGTATTGGTTCTATTGTTCTTGTGTTTTTCGGGGGTACTGTGTAAACAGTACGACGTTATCGTTGTTGGAGCCGGCGGAAGCGGCTCCGTTGTTGCTGCTCAGCTATCTGCCAATCCACGTACGAAAGTCCTTCTCTTAGAGCGAGGTGATGATAATTCTGATCTCTTCAACAATGTCGTTTTCTTCTGGGATGCTCCAATTGTTGGTGCGGGTGCTCGTATCAATCAACTTACGTCGAGCAACTTCTACGTGAACAAGCTCTACTCTCAAGAATTCAACCTGAATATGCGCAGTCTCCCAACCTTCACCCCGATCACGGCTGGAGGAGGCACATCCATCAATGGCAACGCCTTTGGTCGCTACACTGCGGACGACATGGCCTCTTGGGGTATGCCTGGCTTGACCTACGAAGAGACGATCAACGACTGGAAGGCAATGGAGAGGTGCGTCGGTGACGCTTGCAATCCCGCTTATCATGGTACCTCTGGTCCAATTGCTACCAGGACGATCCAACCGAACAGTGTCCTTCAGCAGATCATGAATGTCATGCCAGGGATCTTTGGAGTGCCTCTGAATCCAGACACGAACGGTCCGAACGCCACCGGTATCGGACTTCTTCCACGTAACATCGACGTGATTGAAGGTACTACAACCCTTCCAAGCACCGAGACTGTGCTTCAGCAGCTTCATATCGATCCCAAGAGGTTGAAGGAGGCTCTCCCCCGTTCCTACTCGAAATTTCATAAGTACCAGAATCATTCGAATCTTGTCACTGGAATACCCATTCGTCAGGACTCATGGAGTCGGTTCGTCAAGCCTGTTCTTTCTCGCCCCAATCTGACGGTCAAGCTTGGCGCCAAGGTCCTCAAGCTCGAACTGAAGAGCAATGGCAAGCACGATGTCGTCTACGAGTATCAGAATAATATCTATCGTGACAAGGCCGGGAAGACCGTCGTCCTCTCGGCGGGTGTCTATAGCACTCCTCAACTCCTCATGCTCTCGGGCATTGGTCCTCGTGCTCATCTTGAGAATCTTGGAATCGACGTAGTCGTTGATAATCCTCACGTCGGTCAGAACCTACAGGACTCGATTCTGACGTCGGCAATCTACGCGACTCCAGTTGCTCCGGCAACTCCTAGCCCTGGCTCGATCGTCGTCGGCTACTACCGGTCTCCAACCTTCACTGATGAGGGAACCGATATGGAGGTAGCAATTGCTGCGATCAGTGGACCTCCTGCCCCTCCTACCTTCGTTCAGCTCTACTTGGTCCAGTTGACCCAGCTTCGTCACAATGCTGTCGGTTCGTTGACCCTCCAGACGAAGAACCCAAACATGCCTCCTCTCTTCAGCTTCAATATGTACTCGACGGATGAAGAGGTCCAGCCCCTCGTCGACCAGTTCAAGAAGATTCGACTCACTATGGCAAGCTCTGGTATTCCTTTCACCGAGGTGTCACCTGGATACACGGCGGTCCCTCTCAATGCGACCGACGCCCAGATCACCCAGTACCTCAAGAGCGTCGTCAATGTTGAGTGGCACACCGTCGGTACATGCAGTCTCGGAAAGGTGGTCGATCATCGCTTTCGTCTGATCGATGGCAACGGGAAGGTCATTCCTGGAGTCCGTATCATCGACCTCAGCACTGTTCCGAAGCGTGGACGGAGTCATGGAACCAGCTCTGGCTCGATGTTCCTCGGTATGGTCGGCTCTCGGTTCATCAAGGAGGACCTCGGACTCTAAGTTCCTATTTTACCACCAGTCGGTGGTAAAAGTGAGAGAAGGTCCTGACCGCCTACAATGCCCTCCTGGCAGTCTATGCTATCAAGATGAGAAACGGATGGCACGAGGAGGTCGTTCCCTTGATCAAGTTGCTTTTTAGAGGAGGGCCTCGACTCTCTACAGAGCCAACTTCATGGAGACGCAGGGTAAGCATTCGGGTGGCACTGTCTCCTAAAATTTTACGTAAAAGTAGTAAGAAGAAACTATTCAATAGAAGAGTTCCAAGACGACGTTCAGGTTCTTCGCATCGGCGGTCTGATTTGTGTAGATAGCACGAATAACGGTCCCGGCAGGTACAATCGTGCCACCGAGCTCAGATTGACCTAGCTTGATCGGACCTTCTATCGCAATGGTCATGTTACTGATCCGAACCATCGTGAATTGAACCAGAGTCGGACTTGCCGCACTGTAGTTCTGATTAGAAGCAACTGAGACCGTGACCGTGTTGTTGACCTTGTCGATCGAAACAACTTCTCCAAGATTCGAGCTGTTTACACCATCGGTCAAGTGAAGAAGGAATCCAGGATAAACATTCGAGGTGACTGCAGGTGTCACGTTGATCACAGTATCGCCGATCGTGACATCTGAGGTGATCGCGCCTACGACTGTATTGGGGGCAGCGTAAACCGTCAAGATGTCACCAACATTGTCGGCGGTCATATAGAAAGTGCTTCCTCTGACACTCACGGAATACGGATATGAAAGATCGATGATAGTATCAACGCCTGGTCCAGCTGCGATCGGATAGTTGTGACAGTCGGCTTTCCAGAAGTTGTTCGTTCCAACTGCCGAAGTGACGACGGATTGACTTTCATCAGAGATCGAGCTAATGATGACGACGCTAGACGGATCAATCGTATGCGCTGGATCGTTTGGACAGGTCGTCGGAGGAACAGTGTCCCATTTAGTGACGTAGGCCGCCTCCGACACGCACCAGAGCTGATATTGGTTGACAGTCGTCATTTTAGAGAGGAGACTTTTTTTT
>Ga0207874_1003955_pt1 | contig 11583 bp, 10 predicted proteins | sample HigsolmetaAR201D_FD_184833 | JGI IMG/M metagenome (GOLD analysis project Ga0207874, IMG submission 184833) | Ionic liquid and high solid enriched microbial communities from the Joint BioEnergy Institute, USA - AR20-1-D (SPAdes) (version 2) ... | reverse complement strand
GGCGCCCCAGCGGTCGAGCGCCTCGTGGGCGGCGGCCACCACCGCCGGGTGGTGGGTGAGGCCGAGGTAGTCGTTCGAGGCGAAGGTGACGACCGGACGGCCGTCCAGCTCCCCCGTCACCGGCCCGGTGGTGGCGATCGGCCGGGTCGCGCGCCAGCGCCCCGCCGCCCGCACGGCGTCGAGCTCGGCCTCGACGCGCCGGTCCCACGCGCCCCTCATCGCGGTACCCTGCCGGGCCCGCGCCGCCCGCCGGCGCCGTGCGTCCTGGCCTGCATCGGGACGCAGCGTAGGACGGGTCGGGGCGTCACATCCCGCCGGTACACTGAGGTGCTGCTACTTGACAAGGGGCTGATCGGTTTCGACGTCGAGACCGGGAGCTGGACCGTGCGACCGGAGTTGCTCAGACTCCTTAAACGGGGCACCAGAACAACTGCCGACAACGAGCAGTACGCCCTCGCCGCCTGATCCAACCCAGGTGGACGAGAGCGATAGCGACCAGCAATGGCACGCGGGGCCAGATCACCGCAGCCTGGCAACAGAAGCGGTGGTTGACGGCGGGAAAGACCGCTGACGGTGGGAAAGACCACTGACACCGGGGAAAGACCCGGCGGCGGTCCTCTTCGCAGGGCCAACCGACCCGGCGGTGCGGCAGCCGTGAAGCCGCGATCACGGGAATGGTCGTAGCGCGGTCAGTGACCGCTCGACGGACGGGGGTTCGATTCCCCCCAGCTCCACGCGACGGGCCGGCCGCCAGGGCCGGCCCGTCCCGCGCCCGGGCGTGGCGACGCGCCCGGTCCGGCCCGTAAGGTCGCCGCTCCCCGACCTGGAGAGGCGCACCGACGATGGACCTGCTCGTCACGAACGCGACCCTGCTCGACCTCGAGTCCGGCGAGCGGATCGAGGGGTCGTCGGTGCGGGTCGAGGGGCGGCGCATCGTCGAGGTCGGCCGCGGCGAGCGGCTGCGGGCGGGCGACGAGGTCACCCGCATCGACGCCGGCGGCCGGACGCTGCTCCCCGGCCTGATCGACGCCCACGTCCACGCCGCGCTGACCACCATGGACCTCGCCGCCCTCGGGCGCCGGCCGCCGACCCGCATCGGCATCGAGGCCAAGGCGATCCTCGAGGGGATGCTCCGGCGCGGCTTCACCACCGTCCGCGACGCCGGCGGCCTGGACCGGGGCATCGCCGAGGCCCTCGAGGCCGGGCTGATCACCGGGCCCCGCGTCCTGCGCTCGGGGCGGGTGCTGAGCCAGACCGGCGGCCACGGCGACACCGTGCCGGTCGGGGACGAGCCCCACCTCTGCGCCTGCCGGATCCGCTCGACCGGCTTCGCCCACGTCGCCGACGGGCCCGACGCCGTGCGCCGGGCCGCCCGCGAGGAGCTGAAGGGCGGCGCCCACCAGATCAAGGTCATGGCCGGCGGCGGGGTGGCCACGCCGACCGACCCCATCGACATGGTCCAGTACACCCGGGCGGAGATCGAGGCCGCGGTCGAGGAGGCGGCGGCCCGGCGCACCTACGCCTTCGCCCACGCCTACGTCCCCGACGCCATCGTCCGGGCGGTCGAGGCCGGCGTGCGGTCGATCGAGCACGGCAACCTGCTCGACGCCGAGGCGGCCCGGGTCATGGCCGCACACGGCTGCTACCTCGTGCCGACGCTCGTCACCTACGACGCCATCGCGGCCTTCGGCCGCCAGCTCGGGTTCCCGGCCGGGAGCCTGCGGAAGCTGGACGAGGTGATCGACGCCGGGGCGCGCGCCATCGAGCTGGCGCTCGATGCCGGCGTGCGGGTCGGCTTCGGCACCGACCTGCTCGGCGAGACCCACGACCAGCAGTCCCGGGAGCTCGAGCTGCGGGCCCGGGTGCAGCCACCGCTGGACGTGCTGCGGTCGGCGACCCTGGTCAACGCCGAGCTGCTCGGCCTGGCCGGCGAGGTCGGCGTCGTCGCGCCGGGCGCGAGCGCCGACCTGCTGCTGGTGGACGGCGATCCGCTCGCCGACATCGGCGTGCTCGTCGGCCCCGGCGACCACCTCGACCTCGTCGTGCGCGCCGGCGAGGTCGTCGTCCACCGGCTCGCCTGACCGGCCGGTGGCGTGACCGGGAGCGAGGTCGGACGGCACCGGCCCGCCGCGCCGTCCCGGCCCCGGCGCTCAGCCGGTCCCCGGCGGCAGCGTGGCGGTCGTCGTCGCCGTCGTCGCGCTCGGCCCACCGGTGGCGTCGGCCGGCAGGGTCTCACCGGTCGGGCGGGGGCGCGGGCCGGTGCACGTCGTGCCGAGCGCGGCGAGCCCGACCACGAGCAGGACGATGGCGACGATCCAGGCGACTCGCACGGCGTTGACCGTACTGCGCGGAGGGTGGCGAACCCGTCCACGGGCCCGGGGCCGCGCCGCCCGCCGGACCGTCACTCCATCGCCGGGGCGCCGGCCACCGACGGCTCGGCGGGCTCGGCCCGCACGACCAGCACGACGCCGCCGGCGATGAGCAGGGCCGCCGGCACCGCGGAGAGCGGCGGCACCTCGTCGAAGAACACCCAGGCCAGGAGGGCCGAGCCGACGATCTCGAAGAGGATGGCGACCGACACGACCATCGGGCTCGTCGTCCGCAGCACCCGGTTGACCAGCGTGTGGCCGAGCAGCTGCGGACCGACGACGAGCCCGACGAGCAGCCACCAGGTCGTGGCGTCGTAGCCGGCGAGCGCCTGGCCGCCGGCCGCGCACACGACGAGCAGGACGGCGCCGGCCACCGCGTAGCAGGCCAGCGCGTAGACCGCGGTCGAGACCGTGCGCCGCACCTCGGCGCCGACGGTCACGTAGGCCGCGGCCAGCGCGCCCCCGGCCACGGCGAGCAGGTCGCCGACCAGCGCCCGGGCGGAGATCGACAGGTCGATGCCGGTGAGCAGCACCGTGCCGGCCATGGCGGTGGCGATGCCGAGCCACGCGGCCCGGGGGACGTGCTCACCCCGCCAGCGGGCGACGAGCGCGGCCCAGGCCGGCTGGGTGGCGACGAGGGCGACCGAGGACGCCACCGAGGTGAACGACAGGCTCGGCACCCAGGTGCCGAAGTGCGCCGCCAGGAACAGGCCCGACAGCGCCGCCAGGCGCCCCTCGCGCCCCCGGAGGCGGCGCAGCTCGCGCCGGCCGCGGGCGCCGGCCACGGCCAGCGCGGCGAGCACGGGCAGGGCGAGCGCGTTGCGCCAGAACGCCACGGCCAGCGACGGGGCCTCGGCGCCCCGGATCAGCGGCGCCGAGGTCGACACCGCCACGACCGCGAGCCCCAGCAGCGCGAGGTCGAGGGTGGGCGGGCGCGCCATCGGCGCCGGCGGCGGTCCGGCCGGCGAGGGGGCGCCGGGACGGGGGGACGGCGACGGCGAGGTCATGGCCGCCGACCAGGCTGACACGTCCCCGGCCCGACCCCTTGCATTTGCAGTGTGAGTGCGAAAAGGTGGGCGACGTGGAGGCAGAGGGGATCACGACGGCGGCCGCCGCCGGCCAGGCGGAGAGCGCCGCCGAGCCGGTCGTCTACAACCCGTTCGCGCCGGGGTTCACCGACGACCCGTACGCCCAGTACGCCGCCCTGCGGGCCCAGGGCCGCGTGCACCGCAACCCGCTCGGGCAGCGGGTGCTGTCGCACTACGACGAGTGCTTCGAGCTGCTCCGCCTGCCGGGCACGAGCGTCGAGGACACCAACGCCACCGACATCGTCCGCCCGCAGCTGCCCCCGGACCTGGCCGAGTACGCGCAGAACCGCGGCCGCACGCTGCTGCGCCTCGACCCGCCCGACCACACCCGCCTGCGGCGGCTCGTGTCCAGCGCCTTCACCGTCCGCCGGGTCGAGCGGCTGCGGGGCCGGGTGCGGGAGCTCGTCACCGAGCTGCTCGACGACCTCGAGCGGGACGCGGCCGCCGGCGAGCCCGTCGACCTCATCGCCCGGTTCGCCTTCCCGCTCCCCTTCACGGTCATCTCCGAGATGCTCGGCATGCCCGAGAGCGACCGCGACCAGGTGCGGTCGTGGTCGCGGGAGATGACCAACGCCATCGAGCCGTTCAACGACGAGGCGACGCTGCGACGCATGGTCGCCGCCGGCGCCCAGATGTTCGGCTACCTCGACGAGGTCATCGACTGGAAGCGGCGCAACCCGGCCGACGACCTGCTCAGCGCCCTCATCGCCGCCGAGGAGGACGGCGACCGCCTCACGACCGAGGAGCTGCGCGAGACCGTCGTGCTGCTCTACATCGCCGGGCACGAGACGACGGTCAACCTCATCGGCAACGGCACGCTCGCCCTCCTCCGCCACCGCGACCAGTTCGAGCGCCTCGTCGACGACCCGTCGCTCGACGCCAACGCGGTGGACGAGCTGCTCCGCTACGACAGCCCGGTGCAGGTGTCCCGCCGCATCACCACCCGCGAGGTCGAGCTGGCGGGCGAGACCATCCCGCCGGGCTGCTTCGTGCTGACGCTGCTCGGGTCGTCCAACCGCGACGAGACGAGGTGGGGACCGACGGCCGACGACCTCGACCTCGGGCGCGAGGGCGCCAACGCCCACCTGTCGTTCGGCAGCGGCATCCACCACTGCCTGGGCCACGCCCTCGCCCGGCTGGAGGGCATGGAGGCGGTCCCGGCGCTCGTGCGTCGCTTCCCCCGCATGGAGCTGGCCACCGACCGCCCCCGGTGGAACGGCCGCATCGTGCTGCGGGGCCTCGAGTCGCTGCCGGTCACCCTGGCGGCCTGACCCGGGCGGGGGCGGGCTCGGCGGGCCCGCCGGGCGCGGGCCCGGCCGCGGCGCGACCGGGCCCGGCCCGCTCACACCTTGAGGAAGCGGCTCAGCGCCCAGCCCGAGCCGGCGGCGCCGATGACGACGCCGAGGACGAGCACCACGACGACCGTGAACCACAGCTCACCGGAGGTGGCGACGAAGCCCTCCATGATCGCCCGGTAGTCCTCGTGCTGGGCCGCCCGCTGCATGAACCGGTCGAGGGCGAACACGGCCCCGAGGGCGAAGATGGCGCCGATCAGGCCCTGCACGATGCCCTCGAGCATGAACGGCACCCGGATGAACCAGTTGGTGGCGCCGACGAGCTTCATCACCTCGATCTCGCGCCGCCGGGCGTACATGGCCATGCGGATGGCGTTGAGGATCAGCAGCAGCGCCGCCACCAGCAGGCCGATGCCGACGACGAGCATGGCCCGCTGGGCGAACTCGGACACGCCGACCACCGTCTGGACGCTCTCGCGCTCGTCGGTGACCTGCAGGACGCCGGGCATGGCGGCGAGCTCCTCGCCCATGCTGGCCATGAGGTCGACGTCGTCGGCGGTGGGCGTCAGCCGGTAGGAGTCGGGCACCAGCTCGGGGTTGGCCTCGAGGCGCTGCTTCATCGCCTCGTTGCGGTCGAAGAGGCGCATCGCCTCCGCGTGGCTCTCCTCGCGGTCGACGTAGCGCCACCGCTCGACCTCGGGGTGCTCGTCGATGAACGTCTCGATGGCGTCCCGCTGCTCGTCGGTGATGTCGGACTTCAGGAAGGCGATGAGCGTGATGCCGTCCTTCCAGCGGGCCGAGACGTTGTCGACGCCCTGGTTGAGCAGCAGCGTCGAGCCGAACAGCGCCAGCGACACCGCCACGGTCATGATGGCGGCGATGGTGAGCGTGACGTTGCGGCGCAGGTTGGTGAAGGTCTCGCGGGCGATGTAGTCGAGCTTCACTGGTAGACCCCCCGAGCCTGGTCGCGGACGATCCGGCCGTGCTCCAGCTCGATCACCCGGCGCTGCATGGTGTCGACGATCGACCGGTCGTGGGTCGCCATCACGACGGTCGTGCCGGTCCGGTTGATGCGGTCGAGCAGACGCATGATGCCGACCGAGGTGGCCGGGTCGAGGTTCCCGGTGGGCTCGTCGGCCAGCAGGATGAGCGGCCGGTTGACGAAGGCCCGGGCGATGGACACCCGCTGCTGCTCACCGCCCGAGAGCTCCTCGGGCAGGTTGTCGGCCTTGGACTCCAGGCCGACGAGCTCGAGGATGGCCGGCACCTGGGTCTTGACCACGTTGCGAGGACGTCCGATCACCTCGAGGGCGAAGGCGACGTTCTCGTACACGGTCTTGGTGGCCAGGAGCTTGTAGTCCTGGAAGATGCAGCCGATGTTCCGGCGCAGGTAGGGCACCCGCCACGACGAGAGCCGGGCGATGTCCTTGCCGGCCACGAAGATCCGCCCCTTGTCGGCGGTCTCCTCGCGGTTGATGAGGCGCAGCATCGTCGACTTGCCCGACCCCGACGGACCGACGAGGAAGACGAACTCCCCCTTCTCGATGGTGGCGGACACCCCCCGGAGGGCCTCGACGTTGCCCTTGTAGATCTTGGTGACGTTCTCGAAGGTGATCATCGTCCTCGCCCACAGGCCGCGCCGGACCGCCGCCCCGTGCGATCGTCCCCAGCTGTTGCGATGAGGTTACAGATTCCGCGCGGTGCCACCTTCATCGCAAACCGAAGGTAGTTCCCGCGCCGGCGCCGCAGCGCGGATGGTCACACCTGCTCGGCGGCCGCGCGCCGCCACTGCAGGTACGACTCCATGAACGGGTCGAGGTCGCCGTCGAGGACCGCGGAGACGTTGCCGGTCTCGTACTCGGTGCGCAGGTCCTTCACCATCTGGTACGGCTGCAGCACGTAGCTGCGGATCTGGCTGCCGAACCCGACCCGCTGCTCCTCGCCCTTGATCTCGGCCAGCTCGGCCTCGCGCTTCTGCCGCTCGAGGTCGGCGAGCTTGGCCTTGAGCATGGCCATCGCCCGGTCCCGGTTCTGGAACTGGCTGCGCTCGACCTGGCAGGACACCACGATGCCGGTCGGGATGTGGGTGAGGCGCACGGCGGAGGACGTCTTGTTGACGTGCTGGCCGCCGGCCCCCGACGCCCGGAACACGTCCATCTTGATGTCCTTCTCGTCGATGACGACGTCGGTGTCCTGGTCGTCGAGCATGGGCACCACCTGCAGCGCCGCGAACGCCGTCTGCCGCTTGCCCTGGGCGTTGAACGGGCTGATGCGCACCAGCCGGTGCACGCCCCGCTCGGCCTGCAGGTAGCCGTAGGCGTAGCGCCCCCGGACGACGAAGGTGGCCGACGACAGGCCGGCCTCGGACCCCTCGGTGACCTCCTGCAGCTCGACCTGGAAGCCCCGGCGCTCGGCCCAGCGGGTGTACATGCGCAGCAGCATCTCGGCCCAGTCCTGGGCGTCGGCGCCACCCTCGCCGGCCTGGATCGTCACCAGGGCGTCACGCTCGTCGTGCTCGCCCGAGAACATCGAGCGCAGCTCGATCCGCCGCAGCTCGGCGTCGATCTCGGCCAGCGCCGCGTCCACCTCGGCGAGCGAGTCCTCGTCCCCCTCCTCGCGGGCCAGCTCGTGCAGCGTCTCGGCGTCGTCGAGCCGGCGGGCCAGGCTCTCGTACTGCGCGATGTCGTCGTTGACGGCGGCCAGCTCGGCCGTGACGCGCTTGGCCTTGTCGGCGTCGTCCCACAGGTCGGGTCGCGCCGCCTCGGCCTCGAGCTGGGGGCGGCGGGCCCGCAGCTCGTCGACCTTGAGGTAGCGCTCGGCCTCGCTCAGCCGGGCGCGCAGCGCCTTGAGCTCGTCGGAGAGGTCTCGCATCGGAGGGTCGGCCTACCGGCCGTGGCAGTGCTTGAACTTCTTGCCCGAGCCGCAGGGGCACGGGGCGTTGCGGGGGGTCTTGTCCCACTCGGACTTGACCACCGGCGTGTTGGTGCGGGTGGCGGTCCGCGCCCCGCCGGCGGCCACGGTCCCGGTCGCCGCCCGCGCCGCGGCCGCCATGCCGGCGGCGCCGCCCGAGCGGGACGGGTCCTCGGGGGACGAGTAGCTCACGTCGCGCAGCGCGGCGTCGCCCGCGTCGGCGTCCGCGAGGGCCGGCGCCCCACCCCCGGCCGGCTGCCCGTCGGCGGGCGCACCGTCGGCCGGCGCCGCGGGGCGGGTGACCTTGACGTCGACGTGCATGACGTAGCGCACGAAGTCCTGCCAGATGCCGTGCATCATCTGGCTGAACATCTCGAAGCCCTCGCGCTGCCACTCGACCAGCGGGTCCTTCTGCCCCATGGCGCGCAGGTTGATGCCCTCGCGCAGGTAGTCCATCTCGTAGAGGTGGGCCCGCCAGCGCTGGTCGATGACCCGCAGCATCACCTGGCGCTCGACCTGGCGCATGACCTCGGGCGTCAGGGTCGCCTCGCGCTTCTCGTAGTAGTCGAGCGCGTCGTCCATGAGGAGCTCGTAGAGCTCGTTGGTCGAGGTGGCGGCGCCGAGCTGCTCGGTGGTCAGCTCGGTGGGCCAGTAGGTGCGGACCTCGGTGAGCAGGCCGTCGAGGTCCCAGTCCTCGGTGAACTCGCTGACGCAGTGGGCCTCCACCAGCGAGCTCACGGCGTCGGGCAGCGCCTCGCCGACGAGCCGCTCCCGCAGGTCGACCTTGTCGAGCACCTGGTCCCGCAGCGCGTAGACGACCTTGCGCTGCTGGTTCATGACCTCGTCGTACTTGAGGACGTTCTTGCGGATCTCGGCGTTCCGCTGCTCGACGGTCGTCTGCGCCCGCTCGATCGCCTTGGTGACCATCTTCGCCTCGAGCGGCACGTCGTCGGGCAGGGTCTTGCTCATGACCCAGTCGACCGCCCGGGTGGCGAACAGCCGCATGAGGTCGTCCTCGAGGCTGAGGTAGAAGCGGCTCTCGCCGGGGTCGCCCTGGCGGCCCGCCCGGCCCCGCAGCTGGTTGTCGATGCGGCGGGACTCGTGGCGCTCGGTGCCGAGCACGTACAGGCCGCCCAGCTCGCGGACCTTCTCGCCCTCGGCCCGGGTGAGCTCCTGGTACTTGGCGGTCAGCTCGGCCAGGCGCTCGCGGCCCTCCTCGGAGTCGGGGTCGAGGCCCTCGGCCACCAGGTCGCGCTTGGCCAGGCCCTCGGCGTTGCCACCGAGGATGATGTCGACGCCACGGCCGGCCATGTTGGTGGCCACGGTGACCGCCCCGAGCCGGCCCGCCTGGGCGATGATCTCGCCCTCCCGGAAGTGCTGCTTCGCGTTCAGCACCTCGTGGGGGATGCCGCGCTTGGCGAGCATCCGGGACAGCTTCTCGGACTTCTCGACCGAGATCGTGCCGACGAGGACCGGCTGGCCGCGCTCGTGCCGCTCGGCGATGTCCTCGACGACGGCGTTGAACTTGGCCTCCTCGGTCTTGAAGATCAGGTCGGGCTGGTCGATCCGGATGACCGGCTTGTTGGTGGGGATCGGCACGACCTGGAGGTCGTAGGTGTTGGCCAGCTCGGCGGCGTCGGTCTGGGCCGTGCCGGTCATGCCGGCGAGCTTCTCGTACATCCGGAAGTAGTTCTGGAGGGTGACCGTCGCGAGGGTCTGGTTCTCCTCCTTGATCCGGACGCCCTCCTTGGCCTCGACCGCCTGGTGCAGGCCCTCGGACCAGCGGCGGCCCTCGAGGATGCGGCCGGTGAACTCGTCGACGATCTTCACCTCGCCGTTCTGCACGACGTAGTCGCGGTCGCGCCGGAACAGCTCCTTGGCCTTGAGCGCCGCCTGCAGCTGGTGGACGAGGTTCTGGGCGACCCCGTCGTAGAGGTTGTCGATGCCGAGCATGCGCTCGACCTTCTCGATGCCCTCCTCCGTCGGGGCGACGGTCCGCTTCTCCTCGTCGACCTCGTAGTCGACGTCGCGCTTCAGGCTGCGGGCGATCGAGGCGAACCGGTAGTAGAGCTGCGCGGCGTCGGCGACCTTGCCGGAGATGATGAGCGGCGTGCGGGCCTCGTCGATGAGGATCGAGTCGACCTCGTCGACGATGGCGTAGACGTGGCCCCGCTGCACCTGCCGGCTCCGGCTGGTCGCCATGTTGTCGCGCAGGTAGTCGAAGCCGAACTCGTTGTTGGTGCCGTAGGTGATGTCCGCGGCGTACTGGGCCCGCTTGTCGGCCGGGTCGTTCCTGCCGGGCACGACGAGCCCGGTGGTCAGGCCGAGGAAGTGGTAGATCCGGCCCATCCACTCGCGGTCGCGGGTGGCCAGGTAGTCGTTGACCGTCACCATGTGGACGCCGCGGCCGGTCAGCGCGTTGAGGTAGGCCGGCAGCGTCGACACGAGGGTCTTGCCCTCGCCGGTCTTCATCTCGGCGACCCAGCCGAAGTGCAGCGCGGCACCGCCCATCAGCTGGACGTCGAAGTGGCGCTGGCCGAGGACGCGCCGGCTGGCCTCGCGGACGACGGCGAAGGCCTCGATCAGGAGGTCGTCCAGCGTCTCACCGTTGTCGAGGCGCTGGCGGAACTCGGCGGTCTTGGCCTTCAGGGCGTCGTCCGAGAGCGCCTGCATCTCGGGTTCGAGCGCCCCGATGTCCGGCACCAGCGACTGCAGCGCCCGGAGCTTCTTGCCCTCGCCGGCGCGGAGGAAGCGGTCGAGCAGTGACATGCGCCCGTCGAGTCTACCGGTGACCGGGGCCGCGCCCGATGCGGTGGGGCGCGATCAGCCGCCGGCGCCGCAGGTGATGGCGCCGATGGCCCGCTCGGCGATGGCGTCGGCCGAGGGCCGCTGGCCGGCGGCCAGGCGGGCCGCCGCCGCCTCGACGAGCCCGGTGCGCACGACCGGGGTGCCGGCCAGCACCCGCAGGGCGGCGTGCGCCGGCAGGGACGTGGCCTCGTGGTGGCGGGGCGAGGTCGGGCGTGCGGACGGCCGAGTGCGCCGCGCCACGCGCCGCCGTGCCCCCCGTCCGGCGGGCCCCGGGGTGGCGTGGCTCCGTCGATCCCCCATCACAGGGCTTCATCGGCCCGAACCGGCCGTGACTTGAGAAGAATCTTCGACCTCACGTAGCCGCGCCGACACGCTACGGGGTGAGGTCGCCGGAGGCGGCGTGCGGGCGGCGGTGAGGCCGACGACGGTGGCCGGCCCGGCGACCGCCAGGGCCCGGGCCGCGGCGGCCAGCGTGGAGCCGGTGGTGACGACGTCGTCGACGAGGACGACCGGCCGGCCGCCGGCGAGCCGCCGCGCGCCGGGCCGGGCGACGAACCGGGGGCCGGTGCGGCGCTCGGCCAACGGGCGCCCGGTCTGGGGCGGGCCGGACCGGCGGTCCAGCAGCGGGCGGCAGGGCAGGCGCCAGCGCCGGGCCACCGCCCGGGCCAGCAGCTCGGCCTGGTCGAAGCCTCGCCGGCGCCGGCGGGCGGCCGTGGTGGGCGCCCAGGTGACCACCGTGCCGGGCGGCGGTGCGAGCAGGGCGGCCATGCCGGACGCCGTCCACCCGAGCGCCGCCCGGTCGCGCCGGTACTTCAGCGCGGTGACGAGCGCGCGCCCGAGCCCGTCGTAGGCGACGAGCGAGCGGCAGGCGGCCAGCCCGGGCGGCACCCGGGTGTACGTGACCAATCTGGGCTCCGACACGGTGTCGGTGATCAACACCGCCACCAACGGCGTGATCGCCGTCATCCCGGTCGGCGCTGATCCCTTCGATGTGGCCGTGTCTCCCGGAGGCACCCGCGCCTACGTCACCAACTCCGGCGACAACACGGTCTCGGTGATCGACACCGCGGCCAACAACGTCATCGCCACCATCCCGGTCGGCGCCCAGCCTTT
>Ga0207874_1003954_pt1 | contig 11584 bp, 10 predicted proteins | sample HigsolmetaAR201D_FD_184833 | JGI IMG/M metagenome (GOLD analysis project Ga0207874, IMG submission 184833) | Ionic liquid and high solid enriched microbial communities from the Joint BioEnergy Institute, USA - AR20-1-D (SPAdes) (version 2) ... | reverse complement strand
CTCGTCCCGCCTCCGGTGGCGGGACGAGCCACATTCGAGCGCGCCTGCGATGCTGTGTGGCGTGTGGGGACGGTGGGGAGGAGACCCGGCCCAGCGCCGGATCCGGGCGGCGTACGAGCGCGGCGTCACCGTGGACCTGGGTGGCGTGCCGCACCCGGCGCGGGCACAGGTGCGGGCGGAGGTCCTGGCCGACCTCCTCACCCGCCCGGGGACCCCGCCCCGGGCGGCGCTGCGGCTCCGGTCCGCCCGGATCGTCGGCCGGCTCGACCTGCGCGACATCGAGGTCGCGGTGCCGGTGTCGTTCCACGAGTGCGTCTTCACCGACGTACCGGAGTTGGCCGGGGCACGGGTGGTGGACCTGGCGTTCGTCGACTGCACCCTGCCCGGGTTGTCGGCGCGGCTGATCGAGGTCCGCAAGGACGTGACCCTGACCGACTGCACGGTGACCGGCCCGGTCGACCTGCGGGACGCGCGGGTCGGCGGCAGCGTCCACCTCGACGGTACGCGGATGCGATGCCCGGGGCGCGTGGTGTTCGGCGCGGACCGGCTGACCGTCGGCGGGGACCTGACCGCCCGGCACGGCTTCGCCGCCGACGGCGAGCTGCGCCTGATCCACTGCCAGGTCGGCAGCCAGCTCAACCTCATGGGCGCCAGCCTGCACAACCCGGGCGGCTTCGCGTTGAACCTAGGCGGGGCGCGGGTCGCCAGCCTCTGGCTGACCTTCGCGACCCGGCCGACCGGCCGGGTCCGGCTCGCCGGCGTGCAGGCCGAGACGATCTTCGACAATCCGGAGACGTGGGCGGCGGAACTCGATCTGGTCGGCTGCACGTACCGGCTGCTGGTCGCCCGCGCCCCGACCGGGCCCGGCATCCCGTCGCCGCTGGTGCCGGTGACCGTCCGGCAGCGGCTCGACTGGCTGCGCCGCAGCCCGGAGGGGTACGCCCCGCAGCCGTACGAGCAGCTCGCCGAGGCGTACCGGCGGGGCGGGCAGGAGGCGGAGGCCCGCCGGGTGCTGCTGGAGCGGCAGCGGCGGCGTCGGGCGACCCTCCGCCTGCCGGGGCGGCTCTTCGGCTACCTGGTCGACGGGCTCATCGGGTACGGCTACCGCACCTGGCAGGCCGGAATCTGGCTGCTCGGGTTCTGGGCGCTCGGAACGGTGTGTTTCGCGCTGGACCCGCCCGAACCCCGCAACGCGGAGGAGGCGCCGACTCCGAACGCCGCGCTACAGGCGCTCGACGCCCTGCTGCCGATCGTCAACCTGGGTCACGACAACGCCTGGAACCCGTCCGGCGCCACCGAGTACGTCTCCGCGCTGCTGGTCCTGGCCGGCTGGGTGCTCACCACCGCGGTGGTCGCCGGGCTGACCCGGACACTGAACCCATAAGGTGAGAGGTGCGGAGCCGGTCACGGGCGGACGCCGGTTGGCCCCGTGACCCGGCACCACGCCCGGACCTCGTGGTGACCAGGGGGGCGATCGGAATGTCGCGGCAGAGGCAGCAGCGCCGCTTCGACGGGGCGGAACTGTTCATCTGGTACGTCGTGACCGGCTGTGTCGCGACGGTGGTCGGCGGCGTCGTCGGCGGGGTGGGCCTCGGGGTGCTCTCCGCGCTCGGGGTGGGATGCCGCCCCGCGGGCGGAGACGTGCCGCCCGAGGGGGAGCTGGCCTGCCCCGACGGCACCGGCCGGGCGCTCCCGGGGCTGGTGCTCGTCGGCCTCGGCGCTCTCGCGGTCGTGGTGACGGCGGCGGTCCTGCTCGGCCGGCGGGCCGACACCGAGACCATCCGGCGGGTCGCCCGCCACGTACTGTGGGCGCCCGTCCTGCTCGTGACCCTGCCGGGCGCGGTGTGGATCACGCTGCTGCTCGCCTCGTCCGCCCCGCCCCGGACCACCGCGCCGGTCGTCGTCGCGGTCCTGACCGCGGTGGCGTTCGCGGCGGCGCCGCTGCTGGCGGCGTACCGGCTCCGGCCGGCCCGCGCGAATCTCGTCCTGACCGGGTGCCTGCTGGTGCCGGTCGCGGTCCTGGCGCTCGGCCGGTGGCTGCCGCTGCTCGTGCCGGTGGCCCTGCCGGTGGCCGTCCTCTGGGCCGTCGCGCTGTGGCTGCGCCGGGCCGACGGGCGGGCTGACCTCGCCGGGTCGGCCGGGGCGCCGCGGACCGCACCCTGAGGCGTAACCGGACGGCACCATTTCACCGGTGTCACCCGGGCACCCTCCTCTGCGGGCGACACGACGATCCGCCGTGTGCCGAGGCCCCGGGCTCCGAGCGGACATATCGGGTACCGGGACGGGTAGGAGAGCGGGCAGCCGCGACACACGCCCGTGGAGGAGAACATGCGGATCGGCTACTGGCTGTCGAGCGAGGAGTACGCCCCGGCGGAGCTGCTGGCCCAGGCCCAGGCAGCCGAACGCGCCGGATTCGAGGCCCTGTGGATCTCCGACCACTACCATCCCTGGACCGACGCCCAGGGGCAGAGCGTGTTCGTCTGGTCCGTGATCGGCGCACTGAGCCAGGTCTGCCGGCTTCCCGTGACCACCGCGGTCACCTGCCCGACCGTACGGATCCATCCGGCGGTCGTCGCCCAGGCGGCGGCGACCAGCGCCGTCCTGCACGAGGGGCGGTTCGTGCTCGGCGTCGGCACCGGCGAGGCGCTCAACGAGCACATCTTCGGCGACCCGTGGCCCAGCGCCGACGTCCGGCTGGAGATGCTTGAGGAGGCCGTCGAGGTGATCCGCACCCTCTGGCGGGGCGGCTTCGTCGAGCACCGGGGCCGGCACTACACGGTGGAGAACGCCCGGATCTACACCATGCCCGAGACCCCGCCGCCGATCTACGTCTCCGGTTTCGGGCCGAAGGCGGTCGACGTGGCGGCCCGGATCGGCGACGGCTACGTCAGCACGATGCCCGACGCCGACCTGGTCCGGCGGTTCCGGAGCGGCGGCGGCGGGAGCAGGATCTGCCAGGGCGGGTTCAAGGCGGCCTTCGCCGACAGCGCCGAGGAGGGCGCCCGGATCGCGTACGAGCGCTGGCCGAACCAGGCCATCCCCGGGGAGCTGTCGCAGGTCCTGCCCTCGCCCCGACACTTCGAGCAGGTGTCGAAGCTGGTCACCCCGGAGATGATGGGCAACGTTGTGGTCTGCGGCAACGACGCGGACGCCCACCTGGAGATGATCGACACGTACGCCAGGGCCGGCTTCGACGAGGTCTACGTCGCCAACACCGGGCCGCACCACCAGGGCCTGTTCGACCTGTACGCGACCCGGGTCCTGCCCGCGCTGCGTTGAGCGGGCACGCCGACCCACACCGCGGGTGACGGGACGGGTGTCGCGTCGCGGCAGCGGCCGGGGTGGCCAGGAATCCTCCGGGGGACGCCGGTGGTCCCGACCCGTCCGGCGCGACCCGTCGCGGTTCGCGCCCGCGTACGCGGTGTGGGGCCCGGGCCGGCTGGGGTACGCGGACCCGGTGGCTGGGGACACCGGAGCATGCCGCACCCCAGCCGGCACCTGGGACAGCGTCTCAGGCCGTTCCGGTGTTACGGCGCGGTGGTCTGCCGCCGCCCCCGGCCCGGCCCCCGGCCCGGCCCCCGGCCCGGCCCCCGGCCCGGCCTCCGTCGCGGCACCACGGGTTCCGTCACCGTCCCACCGCCGTCCCGTCACCGCCCGGGGCGGTGCTCCGTTGAGGGATGCGAACGCCACGGCACGTTCACATCCGCCACTCGTTCACGCCCGGTGGGGCGGAACGAGGCCCACCGAATCCGGTCCCCAGTGGACGCACGCTGACCGTGCCCGTGGCCTGGTAGCGAAGGGCGTCACCGACGCCCGACCGAACGCGGCGCCGCCGGGTCTGCCGGGCCGCCGGGGCGCCCCCGACGAGGAGAGAACGTGACATCGCAGGTCATCGACGTGCGGCCGAGCATGCCCCCGACAGCCGAGCCACAGGCGTCCGCCCCACCCGCGCCCCGGCCGGCATCCGCCCCGTCCCTGCCGTCGGGTACCCGGCACCGGGTCGGCTTCTGGATCGTCGCCTTCGCCTTCGTCGTCGCGATGGCCTTCTCCACCGCTCCGACTCCACTGTGGACCCTCTACCGGCAGCGGGACCACTTCTCCACCGCCGCGGTGACCGTCGCCTTCGCCGCGTACGCCGTCGGGGTGGTGGCCAGTCTCTTCCTGGCCGGCCACATCTCCGACTGGCGGGGACGTCGCCGCGTCCTGGTGCCGGCGATCCTGCTGGAGGCGGTCGCCGCGGCCGTCTTCCTGCTCTGTCCCGACCTGCCCGGACTGGTCCTCGCCCGGGTCGTTACCGGCTTCGGCGTCGGAATGGTCACCGCCACCGCCACCGCGCACCTCGCGGAGCTGCACGCGGTGGCCAGCCCGGGTGCGTCGCCGCTGCGGCCCGGACTCGTCGCCACCGCCGCCAATCTCGGCGGCCTCGCCCTCGGCCCACTGGTCGCCGGCATCCTCGCCCAGTACGTCGACGGCAAGCTGACCGTGCCGTACCTGCTCTTCCTCGTCCTGCTCCTCGGATCGGCCGTCGGGCTCGCCGTGGTGCCCGAGACCGTGCCGGCCGACCGGGCCGAGAGCCAGGCGTACCGGCCGCAGCGGGTCGCCGTCCCACCCACCGGCCGGGTCCGCTACCTCGCCGTCGCCGGCGCCGCCTTCGGACTCTTCGCCATCCTCGGGCTCTTCACCTCGCTCGCGCCGAGCTTCCTGGCCAGCATCGGTCAGACCGCGCCGGCGGCGGCCGGGCTGGTGGCGTTCGGGGTCTTCGGAGCGGCGACCGTGGCGCAGCTCCTCCTCGGCCGGGTCGCGCCGGCCCGCCAGCTCGCGCTCGGCCTTCCCGGCACCGTCCTCGGGGTCGTGGTGCTCACGGCCGGGGTGCTCCTCGCCTCGCCGGCCGGCTTCCTGGCCGGCGGGCTGATCGCCGGCGGCGGCGCGGGCGTACTGCTCAAGGGTGCCCTCGGCACGGTGGCGACGCTGGCCCCGAACCACGCCCGCGGCGAGGCGATCGCCGGGGTCTTCCTCACCGCGTACGTCGGCCTCGCGCTCCCGGTGCTCGGTGTCGGGTTCGCCAGTCAGCTCGGCGTGCCACTGGCCACCTCACTGGTTGGCTTCTCGGCGTTGGTGCTGGGAGTGCTGGCGGCGGTGGCAGCCGCCCTGCGCCGGTACCCGGCGACCGCCTGAGCCAGGGTCCGTACCCGTCCACTACCGCAGGTCGTCCTGCAGGAGGGCGAGACCGTTCACACGTCGACCGCTGGTTGGCTTGTCCGCTCCTCACCGTAGGTCGTCAAGGACGTCCTGGGTGGCCGCGATGATGTTGGAGCGTTGTGCGCGTAGCAGTTCCAGACGACGCTTCTGGTCGTACTCCCAGCGGTCCTTCAGCCACAGGGTCATGCTGATCGTGGCGTTCGCGGACAAGACTTTGAGTCTCATTGACATGTCTCCCGGGTGGAAGGTCAGGAACGCCTCGTCGCCCAGACCGGTCAGGTCCTCGGGCATTGTGTCCTGGTCAGGAGCCCTTAATGCGCGTTCCAAAGCGTCATGTCTGGCCTTGTCAAGAGCATCAGCCGCCAACTGGTCGACGGTCGTCGAAACGCCTAGGCGAAAAATCGTCACTGACGAAATGAGGAACGGCTTTCCTCCGTCGCTACCTTCCCAAGAGCATTCAGCGAGGAGGCTGTTCCGATTATCCAAATGGGTATCGCTACGCCCAAGGCCGACGATCCCAGGAAGTCCAGGCAGAGACTTGTCAATTGTCGGGCATTTGCCACTCAGATCCTGCCATTTGCCGCTGGGTGTCGAATTGAAGGTTGGGGTAGGTGACCGGTCTGCTTGCTCAACGCTCGGAAGGTCTGTGCGGGTCGGAGCGGGAGGCTTAGACGTGCAACCGGCGACCAACAGAGGGAGCGTCGTTATCGCCAGTATGCCGCTGCTGTCGATCCGTCGAAGTAACACTCCGGCGCCTTTCATTCTGCATGCGATTCCGGCCGTGTCGAGAGTAGGAGTTTGCCCGATGGCCCCGGCGGGGGATTGTGCTGACGATGGCGGTAGTCGAGCCGGCGGATGAAGCGTGGCGACCGCTTGGGCAGGAGATCGTGCCGGAGGCATCCGTTACCGGAGGTCGTCCAAGACGTCGACCATGAGGGCGATGATGTTGGAGCGTTGTGCGCTCACCAACTCGGTGCGGCGCCGGTCATCGTAGTCCCAGTCGTCCTTAAGCCATATGTTGGCGAAGATCACAGCGTTTTCCGAGCGGGCGCGCAGCGAGATCCTCATGTCTCCCGGGTACAACGTCAGAAATGCCTCATCACCCACACCAGGCACGTCCTGCGGCGGCTTCACCAGTGGGTCCTTAAGTGCTTTCTCCTCCGCGTCGTTCCGAGCTTCCTTGAGGTATTCAATTGCCTGTTGCACGACGGTCTGATCGTAGTCGCGCCAATACATCCGGATGAGGACGTGGATGTTCGGATATTCTTCTCCCTTACGCTGCCAGCCACAGCTGGCTGCCAGCCCTGTTGATAATTTCTGGTAGCCGTCAGCCGGTTTTCCTTCGCCAGCGAGGCCGGAGAGTCCCGGCAACTCGTGGCTGATTGTCGGACACGTCGAGCTTAAACCTCTCCAACGACCTGAAGGAGTCCAGGACGGCACCGGAATTTCTATCGGCGCGGAGCTTGATCCCAGGGGGGGGATCGTGGGGAGGGGGTCGGGTTTGACCAGCGTGCATCCAGAAGCCAGGATTACGGTCAACATGATACTGAGCAACTTGACGGCATCTGGTTTTCGGACCCTCATTACGCCGGTGCCTCCTCCTAGCTGGAAACTGATCACTACCCTGCGGCAACTTGGGGCCAGCGTCCGCCGCTCAGGCCGGTGTCGTCATGAGCCTTCAACCTCAGGCTGGTAACCTGCTCGGATATCCTGGCCAGATGCTGAGGTAGTTTGGCGACGTAGCCGGTAGCCTGCGTGACGGTCTGGCCGATCGCCTCGGACAACATGTGCAGCACGAAGACAGCCTGGGTGTAGGCACCGGCCCCGGTGAACGCGGCATCCGCAGTGCCCGTTGCCACCGCACCCAGCACGGCGCCGACTCGGTCGCCCAGTTCCGCCACGATGGCCAGATTTTCGCTGCCGACCGACGCGAGCCATGTGCCGGTGTGCTGGACCTTCTCGTGGGTGTTCACCACTGCCTTGATCTGCTCCTGCACCTTTTGGTCGTAGGAGTCCTTGGTTGGTCCGCGCCAATAAACGAGGTTCAGGGCGCCGTTCATTTTTTCGCTGATGTCCGACAACTCCGAGTTCAGGGTGGTCGTGTAGACCATGGCCTTTTCGAAGAGGGAAGTGACCTCGGAGACCCTTTGAACGGTTTCGCTCAGAAGCTGGAGAAGCGTCTCGATTCCCTTCCCCGCTTCGTCAATTGTGCGTCGGATCACTTCGAGCCTGGTCGCGAGCTCGGCGGTCCACCATTCCACCAGGCGTAGCCAGACGTTGCTCTGAACCTCTTGCTCGACTCTAGCGATGAGGGAATCCGCCGTGTTGACGAAACGGCCCCATTCCGCCCGGAGTTCCTCCAAGAGTTGCTGGAGGAGATCAGCCCCCTCGCGCAACAGTGTCATGCTGCGCGGTAGGTCCACTTCGGTGCCTGCCGCCTGCTGGGTGACCGGCGTCCAATATTCTCGGTGGCCGTCCTGCCCCATGCTCGATCCCTACCTTCCGCCCCAAATTTCTTTCAAGTTGATCGCCGAGTTGGCATCCGACCGCTCGTATGCATCGGCCGCTCTCCGGAGGGCGTCACCGAACAGATCGAGCTGTGTCGTCGCCTCCTTGAAGAGGGTGAGCAGCTTGGCGTGCATCTGGTCGTATGCGCCTTTCAGATCGGCGACCGCGACACCGGCGATCGTGGGATCGATAACCGTGAAAGCACTCGGTGCCAGCTCCAAGGATTGGGTTGTCTGATAGACCTTCGCCATCCTCTCCGAGAGCGCGTACCACTTCTTGGCCTCGTCGCGAATGGCATCGACGGCGACCTCTATGGTGTGCGAACTGTAGTAGTTGTAGTCGCTCACGACGTCCCCCCGTGGACTACCTGACAACAAGGCGGGTTACCTGCGCTGCCTCCTGAAGGGCGAGGCGTGCGTCGGAGGCGATCCGGTCGCCGTCGTGTGGCCCTAACTCCGCGCCGACCACGTCGGCCCCCTCCACGACCGGCCCAAGCAATCTGACCTGGAACAACCCGCTCGGTCCGGTCACCACCCGTCGCTCTCGGCGCTCGGCGTCATCTCGGAGCCGTCGTACGGCGTCGAGGATGGCGTAGCCCCTGTCGAGCTTCGCCTCGATCGCGCGCTCGAAGTCGGGTGAGTCGACGTGCGGTACGTCGATCGGCGGACCAGCGACCTGTGAGGTGTCCTCCGGCAGGCGTGGCCGGTGGCCATGGCGACTGAGGACGGCCATCGCCAGAGCCGCCTTGGATCTCGCGTAGTCCAGGGCGTCGAGGATGGCGGCGGCGACCCGCGTCGGACCCAGGGCCGTCCACCAACCCGGGTCGACGTAGACGTCCTGAACCGCTCCGAACCGGTCGACGACGCAGTAGACCGTCCCGCTGCGGTCGGCTCCCTCGATCCGGTCCAGCTCCGGCACCGGCGCTCCCGGGCGGATCGTCGCGACGAGGTCCTCGACGCGCTGCGCGAACGCGGCGGCGTCGCGGGTCCGGTCGTCACGGTCGTTCTGCGGGCCGTGTTGCGACACGAATGTCTTACTCCTTGTAAGAGGGGTGGGTCGCCGACGTGCCGTTGTCAGCAGGCAGCGCGGCAGTGACTACTGTCCGAACAGGATTCGGAGCATAGTTCACGAATGCGAGCCGAGGGTGCCCCGGTGTCGCTCTCCGTCGTGAAGGCGACTGTTCGCTGTAGCGGCCTGCCTGGAGGCCGAGAAGCTTCCGGTACGGGCCGTCAGCAGCCGTGAGCTGCTCGTGTTCGCCGTGCTCGGCGGCCCTGCCGCCCGGCCGGGGCGTCGTTCCGGCCCGCGTGCGCCGGCGGCCCGCCAGCCGGCGTGTGATCAGGATTACATCCGGTCCGGGTGTCGACGGAACCGTCGGACGAGCCGGTACGACCGCTCCGGCCCCGCCCGTACCGCCGGGCGGCGGGCGACCGCGGCGGGCCGGTTGCCGTCGGTCACGGTCGTCGACCCCGCCACGGAAGACGACAACGACCCCGGCCGGCCCGTCACCTCGGCGTTACGTGATCCTGGTGGGATGCCGGACATGCCGATCGGTGGTACGCGGTCCTCCCGCGGTGGGGGACCCGTGCACCGGTTCTACAGCGTGACGGTCTTCGTCGTCCTCGCGTCGCTGGACAACGTCGCGATCGGGCTGGTGCCGCCGCTCTACGAGTCGATCGCCCCCGACCTGGGGGTCGCCCGTGCGGCCGTCGGCCTGGCCACCGCGGCCAGCTTCCTGGTCAGCGCGGTGGCCGCGGTGATCTGGGCGTACGTCGGCGACCAGAGCAACCGGAAACCGCTGCTCATGATCGGCACCCTGATCTGGGTCGCCGGGACCGCCGGCAGCGGGCTGGCACAGACGTACCTGTTCTTCTTCGCCGCCCAGGTGCTCGCCGCGATCGGGCTCGGCGCGGTCGGCTCGGTCGGGTACTCCGTCGTCACCGACCTGGTCACCCCGCGGCGCCGAGGGCTGGTGCTCAGCTTCTGGGGGCTCTCCCAGGGGGCCGGCACCCTGGCCGGAACACTGCTCGGCGGCCTGCTCGGGGCACACGACTGGCGCCGCCCGTTCCTGCTGCTCAGCACCGTCGGCGTGCTCGCCGCCCTGGCCTACCTGCTGACGTACGACATCCGGCGTGGCCAGGCCGAGCCGGAGCTGTCGGGGGCACTGGCCGCCGGGGGCGACTACGACTACCGGATCAGCCGGGCCGACCTGCCGGCGATCGTGGCCCGCCGGACGAACCGCTGGCTGATCCTGCAGGGTCTCACCGCGCAGGTGGCGTTCGGGGCGCTGGTCTGGTTGCCCGACCTGTTCCGCGAGCGCGCCACCGACCAGGGCTACTCCACCCCGACCGCCACGATCGTCGGCAGCGCCTTCGCCACCCTCTTCCAGCTCGGCGGGGTGCTCGCCATCGTCGGCGGGCTGGTCGGCGACGCCCTGCAACGCCGAACGCCGCGCGGGCGCGCCCTGGTCGCCGCGGTCGGCATCCTCGCGGCCGTGCCGTTGTACGTGGTCCTGTTCTTCGTGCCGATCCGGATCGAGGTGCCGGACGGCGCCGGGGCGGCCACGGTGGTGTGGGCCGTGCTGGGTAGCGTCGTCACCGAGCCGACCGTCGGGCTCAGCCTGCTGACCGCCGTGGTCGCCCTCGGGCTGACCTCGGCCAACTCACCGAACTGGTTCGCCCTCATCGCCGACGTCAACCCGCCGGAGCACCGGGGCACGGTCTACAGCCTCGGCAACCTGGTCAACGGCGTCGGCCGGGCGGCCGGCAACGGCCTGATCGGGTTGACCGCCCAGGCGTTGCGGTCGGCGTTCCCGCCGCCGCTGAACTTCGCGGTCGGGCTGGCCGCCTTCCAGCTCTTCTTCGTCCCCACCGGGGTGATGTACTGGCTCGCCTCACGCAGCGCCCCCGGCGACATCCGGCGTGTACACGACCTGCTCGTCGAGCGCGCCGGAAAGGTCGCGCCGGAGTCCGGAGCCCGGCCGTGACCCGGCGGGCCTGATCACGCGGGACCAGGCCCGCGGGCCGACTCCTCGCGGCCCGAGCGACGCGTGCGCCGACGGCGGGACCGGCGGCCCGGTCAGGCGGCGGTGTCCTCGGGCACCCGGAACCACACGGTCACGTCGGTCGGTACCCGGCCGTCGGGGTCGAGCGCCTGGCTGGCGTGCACCAGCTCCGCTCCCGCCGGGAGGCTCACCGGTTCGGCGCCGAAGTTCGTGAGCACCCGGAGCCCGCCGTTGCGGAAGTAGAGCACCTCGTCCGGGCTGGCGAGCCAGTAGACGCTGCCGCGCCCCAGGTCCAGCTCGCGCCGCAGCCGCAGGGCCTGCCGGTACATCTCGTACGTCGAGCCGGCCACCCCCCGCTGCCGGTCGAGGGCGTACTCGGCCCAGAGCGCCGGCTGCGGCAGCCAGCTCGCGTCACCCGGCCCGAAGCCGTACGACGGGGCGTCCGCCTGCCACGGGATCGGCACCCGGCAGCCGTCCCGGCCCCGTTCGGTGTGTCCGGAGCGCCGCCACGTCGGGTCCTGGCGAGCCTCGTCCGGCAGCGTGGTGTGCTCGGGCAGGCCCAGCTCCTCTCCCTGGTACAGGTACGCGGAACCGGGCAGCGAGAGCATCAGCAGCGTCGCCGCGCGGGCTCGACGGAGCCCGAGCGCCCGGTCCGGCTGCGGGTCGCCGGCGCCGATGCCCCGCGGGCGGGGGGTGCCGACCGGCAGCCCCAGCCGGCTCGCGTGCCGGATGACGTCGTGGTTGGACAGGACCCAGGTGGTCGGGGCGCCGACGGCCGCGGACGCCTCCAACGACCGGGTGATCACCGCGTACTGCGCCGGAGCGGTCCAGGCCGCCTCCAGGTACTCGAAGTTGAACGCCTGGTGCATCTCGTCC
>Ga0207874_1003952_pt1 | contig 11592 bp, 15 predicted proteins | sample HigsolmetaAR201D_FD_184833 | JGI IMG/M metagenome (GOLD analysis project Ga0207874, IMG submission 184833) | Ionic liquid and high solid enriched microbial communities from the Joint BioEnergy Institute, USA - AR20-1-D (SPAdes) (version 2) ... | reverse complement strand
TTATGACAACGCCATTGCCCGCCGATTCTACGAGCAAAAACTCCGGTATTTGAAATTTACGCCTTACCCGAACGACGGCTTAGTAACGTTCGGCGCCTCCGGTACAAATAAATGCGACCGTGAAGTCGTGTTTAAATACGGCGACGTCAAGCCGGAAAAAAGCGACGATTTGCCGTTTCGTGGGCGCCAACGTCGGCAAGGCACGGCCAACATCGAGTTGTTGCAACTCGACCTCGTTCACATGGAAAAGCGGTTGGGCGACGACGCTAAATTTACGATGGCTAGAGTCGTAAGAGAAGACGGATTTACCGAGTGGTTAATGGAGGACGCAGCGCAACAGCGAAAGGTATTCGAATACCCACACCCGGAAACAGGCGAGCTTGTGAAATTCGCTATAACCGCAAAGCCTGACGGAATTCTAGATTACGAGGGCGAGCCGGACCCGTTATTGCTAGAGTACAAAACGAAAGCAACCGGCTTACTCGCGATGAACGGAAAGCTCGATCGCAACGGCGCCCAGGCGGACCATTTGCGACAAGTTACCGCCGAGTCGCTCGTATTCGGGATTCGCGAGGGGATTATCCTCTACGAATCGACCGAGAAGCCTTCGTGGTTTAGCGACGAGGACAATTCGAACGTGCCGAAAACGCGAAAAACATGGCGTGACGGCCAGCCGGTGCCGGACTTGCGAGCGTTCTACTTCTACGTGACCGACGAAATGCAAAACGCACTGCTCGCCGATTTAGCGCGGCAGGCGGCGTTGGTGTACTCGGGCAAAGTGCCGCGAATGACCGTCGAAATGACATCGAAATGTGGTTTCTGCCCGTTTACAACGCATTGTAAGTCGCTGTTGACCGACGACGAGAAAGCGGAGTTGTTTGCGGCAGAACAACGGTATGCGCGGTCGCGGCAGGCGGGAAGTGCGGCGCATCGGAATCTCGTAAACTACCTGGAAGGTGTTGACGTGTGAGAATATTAGCGTTTGATACAAGTTTAAGCAGTCCAGGCGCCGCAATCGTCGAAATCACCGCCGGCAAACCGCGCATTATCGCCGTCAGCCACGTCAAAACCGACAGCAAACAACCGCACGCCCTTCGCGCCGAGCTGGTCGAAGCATGGGCGACGATGTTTATCGCGGAGCATGTCGGAAAGGGAATCGATATTTGTATCCGCGAGGATTTTAACGGTCAATCCTCGACGCAAAACTATCCGGTTTTCGCGGCATGGTCGAGCATCGAGCGAGCGTGCGAAAGATTCGGACTTACCTTCGTAAAATGGACGGAAGTAACAAAAACCGGCCGGAAGAAAACGTCGCTCGGACCGTCACCGACGAAAGTTAAGCTAATCGTTTGTGGCAGCGGCAAGGCGGAAAAAGCCGACGTGGAGCGTGCGGTGCGCGAGCTGACGGGATACACAGGCGAGTTTGCGGCGGACGATGAAAGCGACGCGGCGGCGATTGCGTTGGCTTATGCGCTTGAACACGGGCTGATTACGAAGAAACGTTGATTGCGTTGTCCCAATTTGATAGGCGTTTGTATCCTACTAGTAATAGGAGGTGGCGGAATGATTGATTTGAACCGCGACACGTTGTATCGCCTGCTCCACGACTTGGAGCGCGACTTGCAAGACAACGAATACGACATTATTCGCGCTCGACGCAGGCTTCACGGCTTGCAGGCGGAGCGGCAAAAGATCATCGAAGCGATTGACGAAGTGAAAACGCATATTAAACACGTTGAACAAGAACGGAAAGGAGATAACGAATGAGACAACTATTAACTGACGAGTTTATTTCGAAATATCCGGACTTTCCAGCGCATATGAACCAACTCGGAAAATTTGTTTATTATCGCACGTACTCGCGTTTCTTGCCGGAAAAAGGACGCCGGGAAACGTGGAAAGAGACGTGCCGGCGAGCGGTTGAATATAACGTCGGGCTGGCCGTTAAGCACCTCGAAAAAATCGGTTACGAGGTTGATTACGACAAGTACCGTAAGGAAGCCGAGGAATTTTTCGATAGTATGTTCAACCTTCGCCAATTCCTTTCGGGGCGAACGTTGTGGATTGGCGGAGCGAATAACGGAGTTGCGGAACGCTATGTACTCGGAAACTTTAACTGTTCGTTTATTGACGTAACGAAATGGGAAGACCTCGGAGATTTATTTTACTTGCTACTCGTAGGCACCGGCGTTGGATTCCGCGCAACCAAAGAGAACGTAAAGAAACTCGCGCCAATACGAACGAACGTGACGTTAATTAACGCTCCTTACGAACCGGTACCGCGCCACCAGCGCCTAGAACGAACGCAAATCACCGAACTCGACAACGGCTACGTCAAAATTTACGTCGGCGATTCGAAAGAGGGCTGGGTCGAGGCGCTACGTTATTACTTCGAGGTTCTAACAAACCCGAAATACGAACACATTCATACGATCAAGATTTCGTATAACTCCGTCCGCCCGAAAGGCGAACGTTTAAAAACGTTTGGCGGTACGGCAAGCGGACCGGAACCATTAGCGGAAATGTTCGAAGGTATTGACCGCGTATTGAAAAACAAAATCGACCCAACGCTCGCACCGATTGAAACCGACGAAAAAGGTTACGGTCGAGTTCGCCCAATTCACATTCTCGACATCGGAAATTTGATCGGAGCAAATGTTGTCGTTGGCGGCGTTCGACGCACGGCCGAAATCTTTCTGATCGACGAAGATGACTACGAATCTATTCTCGCAAAATACGGAATCAACGGTTTTTGGACGGAAGAACAACTCGAACACCATAAAAAAGTCGGTAAATTGCTCGATAAATTCGGTATCAAGCCGCCGTGGTTTGACGACATTCAAAAAATCGGCGATGGTCGCTTCGGACTCGATCACCGTCGGATGAGTAACAATACGGTTTGGTTTGAGAACAAGCCTAGCCGAGAATTCCTTCACTTAATTTTTGAGATTATGAAGTTAGAAGGCGAACCAGGGCTGGGTAACTACGCGGAAGCTAAACGTCGCAGACCAAACGCAAAAGGCGTCAATCCATGTTTCGAGATATTGCTCGATAGCTATGGCGTATGTAACTTAACAACGGTCAACCTCGTTGAATTCGTCAAAAAAGACGAGCACGGTTATTACCTCGATGTCAACGAATTAATCGAAGCGCAAAAACGAAGCGTCCGCGCTGGATTGCGCATGACTCTCGCAACCCTCGAATTACCTCACTGGGACGCGGTACAACAACGCGACCGTCTCCTCGGAGCTTCCCTCACAGGCGTCAAAGATGCGCTCGCTATGATCGATTACACCGAACAAGAAGAAGCGCACTTGCTCGAACTACTCGGCAAAGTTGCGCGCGAAGAAGCCGACCGATACGCTAAAGAATTGCGAGTAAGCGCGCCGTTACTTGTTACGACAGTCAAGCCGGAAGGCACGATTTCGCAAGTTGCTGGCGGCGTGTCGAGCGGGCTGCATTGGTCGCACTCACCGTATTACATCCGTCGAATCCGCATCAACGCTGCCGACCCGTTAGCAAAAGCCGTTCAAGAACTCGGCTGGACGGTACATGCGGAAGTCGGAACGCTCGGTTATACCAATCCGGAAGACTTACGCAAACCGGAAGTTATCGCGCAAGCCCGCACGCTCGTTATCGACTTCCCGATCGCAAGCGGAGCGAAGCGGACAAAAGACGATGTGAGCGCCCGCGAACAATTCGATACGTACTTCCGATTCCAGCGTTACTATACCGAGCATAACTCGTCGAACACAATTACGGTACGACCACATGAATGGACGGAAGTGGAAGAAATCGTGTATGAGAATTGGGACAATTTCGTCGGCGTGTCGTTCTTGGCGCTTGACGGCGGAACGTATCAATTAGCGCCTTACGAAGCGATTACGAAAGAGCAATACGAAGCGTTAAAGGCGAAAATGAAAGACTTCGACCCTGCGATTCTTGAAAAATACGAAACAGGTGATGATTTCGACTTGGACGGCGCAGAAGGATGCGATGGAAATATCTGTCCAATCCGTTAATTACGAATAAAGGAGCGATACTATGACGTGCTGGGGCATTGCCGCACGCAATGAAGCGCAAAAAGTCGCCATTCGTGCGCTACTAAACGATAAACCTTACGCATTTTTAACCGGACCGGCGGGCAGCGGGAAGTCTCTCGTTGCCCAAGCCGTCGGGCTTGAACGTACGGTCGAACGCAAAGATTTCGCGAAACTCGTTTACACGCGCCTACAAGCGCAACTCGGTATGGAAATCGGCCACTTGCCGGGCGACATTAACGAAAAGACTTACCCGTTTGTGCGCCCGTTTCTTGACAATCTCGAAGCGATGTCGCCTGAATCGAAACAAGTCGTGCAGTACCTGATGACTGGCGGCGACAAAGCGCGAGTGTTCTTCGACCCGATTCAAACGATGCGCGGCGGCAGTTTTCACCGAGCGTACATTATCGTCGATGAGGCGCAGAATCTCGACGTCGGTACGATTCACGCCGTGGCTACCCGCCTAGCAACCGGTTCGAAAATGGTGTTTTGCGGCAACTTCGCGCAAATTGACACGCCGAAACTACGCAAGCCCGAAACGAATGGATTGTACCGGCTGTTAAGCGGACTGTACGAGCGCAACGCGCACGAATACTTCGACCATGTCAATTTGACGGAAGTTGAGCGCCACCCAGCGATTGCGATTGTCGAGGACATTTTACGTAACCATGAAATGGCGCCGGAATTTGCGGAATTGGAGGCGATGGGGAGTGTCGGAAGCGTCGAAGTTTAAACGAGGCGACCGCATTTACGTCCGCACGCTGCTTTTCGAAGGCTGGGCGACGGCGACGGACGTGTTTCCCGGCGAGTTGTACCCGATTCAAGTCACGCTCGACAAGCCCGACGGCGACGGGCACGCGGTAAAACGCGTAAATATTTACGATATTGTGCGCGAAAATGAAATCTCGGCCGTATGATTAAGTGAAGGGAGTTGATAGCGAATGAAATTATTTTTAGTTCATGCGGTATGCGATGACGGCGATTATTCGGAACTTGTTGTCGCTGAAAACGCCGAAATCGCAAAGCAAAAGATAGTCGGGATACTACAACATTACGGCGAAATTGTTTACGTAGCAACAGCGAGAGAAGTGTCCGAAGTAGACGGTTATAAAATCGCGTTGATAAAGGAGGAACGGAAATGACAATTAACGTTAAAATCAAACGATTACACCCTGACGCAGTAATTCCGCGCTATGCACACGAATTTGACGCCGGTTTCGACCTTGTGGCGGTCGAGGACGTCGTGATCGAGCCGGGCGAAACGAAGCTAGTCCGCACAGGCTTGGCGGTGAGTTTGCCGCCGGGCTACGAGCTTCAAGTGCGCCCTCGAAGCGGAATTAGCTTGCGAACGAAATTGCGCGTCGTGCTTGGCACGGTCGACGCGGGCTACCGCGGGGAAATCGGTGTGATTGTCGATAATATCGCGGAAGACCCGTGCGGTAATGAATCGCAGTATCTAACGTATATTGACGGTTTAGATTACCGGACAGACGGCGAAATGTACCCAAACGATACGTACTTGATTCGCAAAGGCGATCGGATTGCGCAAGCGGTTATTAAACCGGTCGAGCAAGCGCAATTTGTTGAGGTTGACGAGTTGGATGAAACGGAGCGTGGGGCTGGCGGATTCGGCAGCACGGGCGTTAAACAGCTTGACGAATTGCTATCGAAAAATCGGCACGAAGAAATAGACGTCGCAAATATCAGTTTACCGACAACAATAATAGTCGCTAGTTGTATTACACAAGAAATCGAGTTTGCAAGAAAAATATTCACAGACATAAAGAAAGCGGAGGATTGGTGCAGAGATAATTTCCCTTATTATGAACACGTGTTTTACCGTTATTACGATTTACAAGACGGAGTATTCGAGCCGCGAGAGGAATGGTACGAGCAAGAAATAGGAAGTAACCGTTTTGTTGTTAAACGAGATTAAAAGGAGGAACGAAAATGAACGTTAAACTAATCGCCCATACACAGTTAACCAAAGATTTCGCAAAACATATTCTCGACATTATCGGAGTAAGTGGATACGGAGATACTGACCCTCGTGAAATATTACCGTGCGAAACCAGCGGTCAGGCAGTTTCGCTCACTGCTATACGAACGTGCTACAGCGCCAACAAACCGACAGAAATCGTCGCCAAAGAAGGCGTCAAGTATTTCAGCAAGCCAGCAACCGACGGCAAAGGCGGTTCGGACGCCGACCGATTATTCCGCCACATTGTCAACTCCGGCCACACGTCAACCCTCGAGCACCTCACGTTCACCTTCGCTATCGAAGGCGTCTCGCGCGCCTTGCTCGCTCAACTCACGCGACATCGCGTCGGCTTTTCCTTTAGCGTGCAGTCACAGCGCTATGTTCGCTTTGGTTCGGACGACAAGACGGGCGGTTTTGATTATGTCGTACCGGAAAAGATCGCGGAACATGAAGGCGAGATTGTTTCGTATATCGATTATGAAGTTGAGTATTTCGATAATGCCAAAAAGCTTTTCGAGTATGCGATGGAAACATTACAGGATGTTTACGACATGCTTCGTGAAGCAGGCGTACCGCCCGAAGATGCCCGCATGGTTCTTCCAAACGCCGCCGCAACCAACCTTGTCATGACCGCAAACTTACGCGCCCTACTCGACTTCTACTCGAAACGCCGCAAAGGACGAGGCGCCCAAGCCGAGATCGCTGACCTTGCCGAAAAACTACGCGAAGCTGTTGTCGCGGTTGAGCCGTGGACGGATGCGTTTTTCGAACAGGCCTAGCGAAATAAGAAACGAGGTGTTGTCGTTATTCATTCCGTATTGTCTTATCTTTTACTTTCCGCGTTGTTAAAATGCTCCGACAATGTTCCGCTTCATACTCCGCCGGAAGTGGCCGCATTAGAAACCGGTCCAACCGAGCGACCGAGTCGCTTGAAACCCGTATTAGCCCCGCCAAAGCCCTCAAAGCCCGTAAAAGCCCCGAAAAGGCCGCCGAAGCCGCCAGCCCAAACGTTCGAAGTCACCGCCTACACCGCATACGAGGAATCCACCGGCAAAACGCCCGACCACCCGGCGTTCGGCATTACGGCAAGTGGCCGGCGCGTTCAAGCCGGCGTGACAGCCGCGTGCCCGCCCGACATGCCGTTCGGAACATGGCTCGACATTGAAGGCGTTGGCAAACGGCGATGCGATGACCGCGGTGGGGCGATCAAAGGCAACCGCATTGACATTTATATACCGGAATTAGCCGACGCGCTCGATTTCGGGCGTAAGCGATTGAAAGTGCGAGTCGTAAACGACAGTTTTTGAACGAGGAGGAAAGCGAATGATTGAATCAATCGTAATGTTTACCGGTGTTTTAACGATTTGTTTTATCGCCGCATGTTTAATATACTTCACGATTGTTTTCACTTTATACCACACCTTCGTTAAAAGAGAATCGTTAAAATTCCTCACTAAAACCTTGTGGAATTTTTATTTAACGTTGCCGAAAATGGATCGAAAATCTTCCAGTTATCCTTACGTTATGTGCTTGTTCGAAAGAAAAACCGGAAAAATACTACACGCGCAAGAGTTGACGCAGAATTTTGAAACGAGAGAAGAAATCGAAGCGGTTTTCGCAGAATTTAAGGCGAAATTAGCGAAACAAAAGGAGGCCGGTAAATGACAACGTTATGGACCAACTTCGCCGACTATGTCACGCGAGCCGGCGACCTACTAATCGCGCACCCGATACTGTCGATTATCGCAACGTACTTGCTCGCGCGATGGTCGTACAAAGACGGGTACGCGGACGGATTACGAGACGGCGTGCAAGCACAAATCGAATGGATTACGGAGGAGGAATCGGAATGAGTAAAATTCACGTGTTGCCCGACGAAAATTTAGGCGGCGTGTTGCGTGAATATGTCGAGGTTGATCGGAAGGCAAAAGTCGGAGACAAAAAGCTACTGTCAGACGGAACAATTTTAACGGCTGTCGAGCCGTACGATAGAGGCAAAGGGAAAACGCCGGGAATGTGGTTCCAAGATACTTGCGGAAATATGTACCCGTACTATAACGACGATAATAATCGGCTTATTGAACCAACCGACATCGTCCACATCGACGGCGTCCGTTACCGCCTAGTCGACCGCAAGGCGAAAGTGGGCGAGAAAGTATTGATTTATAAATCGGACGAAATACCTGTCGGTACGGTATCCGTTTGTAAAAATACTTGCGATACCTATTACGACGATGACGGTTCTATCTATATAGAAAATCGCATTAACGATCATGTAGACGGATATGTCGACGGGATGGTCGATAAATATTACGTTCTCGAACCCGTTGAGCCAGCCGAACTAGTCACCGCCGAAGAAGGCGACTACGTGCTAACGGTGGACGAAACCGAAGCGTCCAAATCCGTGCTCGACTTACTCGCCAATTTAGCGCGGCGAGTGACGGAGTTGGAGCAGAAACTCACCGAAACTAACAAATCGCAAGAATCGTCGGAAACGCACATTTTCGATGTGATTCATCGGATACAAAACGAAATAGATGGAATGGACGATAAAATCGAAATGATTCTCGACGACATTGTCACGCTAGACGAACGTACGCAACCGTTAGTTAATCCGTTCTTTATTACCGCAATACCAACGTTTAAATATAGCGATTTAGTTGGTAAAACGTTAAAAATTTACGGTGCCCACGACGGTGACTATGTGACGGTTTTCGGATACGATGAATCAACCGGCAAGTCTTACGTGTTATTTAGCGGTAAAGAAGGCGGTGAAAGGCGATGAGTAACGAAATGATCGGCTCGCTTGAGTTGAACCGGATTTATCAGATGGATTGTATCGAGGGCATGCGGTTACTGCCGGACGAGTCAGTCGATTTAATTATCGCTGACCCTCCGTATAACATAGGTGGCAAATCAAACTATATTCAGTCAGAAGAAAAGAGATTCTTTGCGATAAAAGAAGAATGGGACACCATTGATAACTTCGAAGAATTTAATTTTAGTTGGCTGAAAGAATCGTATAGAGTATTAAAACAGGGCGGCTCTCTTTTGGTTTGGGGGAGTAAGCAAAATATATATCTATGCGGCTACCAAATCGAAAAATTAGGTCTACAAATCAAAACTCACTACACTTGGTACAAAACAAACGCCATGCCGTGCTTAACCGGTAGAAACCCGTCGGAGAGCACCGAACAGTTAATATGGGCAGTTAAAGGAAATAAATGGACCTATAATCTCGATTACGCAAAGTCAATCAACAGAGGAAAGAATATTCGAAACGTCTTTATAACACCACAAACCCCTGCTTCTGAAAAAAGAGAAGGTCGACACCCTTCACAGAAACGAGTCGAGGGGCTAACGGATGTTCTCGTAAATTTACATTCGAATTCCGGTGATGTTGTTCTCGTACCTTTCGTCGGTAGCGGTTCGGAGTGCGTCGCGGCCCTTCGCAATAACCGCCATTTCATCGGATTCGAACGCGAGCCGGAGTATATCAAAATCGCCAACAAACGCATAAAGGAGGCGTTAGCGAATGTCTAACCCGCCAATCAAATTGTGTTTAACGGGAAAGCTCCGGTCCGGCAAAGACACGGCCGCCCGTTACCTCACGCTATTCTACGATTTTCACCCGTTCGCTTTTGCCGACCCACTCAAGCGATACCTGCACGAAATCTTTCCGCATGTGCCCCGCGAACCAAAGCCCCGCCGACTGCTTCAATTATTCGGACAGAAAATGCGCGAAATCGACCCTGACGTATGGATTAACTTAACGATGCGCCGAATCGACGAATATTTACGTATGTACCCGTGTGAGTGCGGCGGATCGGCGCTAAAGCCGCGCGTTGTCGTCACGGACTGCCGCCAGCAAAACGAATACGACCGCCTGAGCGCCGAGGGCTTCGTGTTCATCCGCATCAACACCGACGACGAGCTACGCATCCGGCGTGCGCTCGAAGCTGGCGACGATTTCACCGCCGAAGACCTGGCGCATGAAACCGAATTGCTGATCGACAGCTTCGACGTTGACTACGAAATCGACAATAACGGCACGACATCGGAATTATATGCGCAAATTGACGCGATTATGCACGAGTTGGGGGTGACGGCGAATGGGCACAGCGAGTAAACGCCCCGACCAACACCTTCGGCTCGAACAACGGTACGGCGCCGCGCTCGACAACCGCGAGAGCGTGCGCCTGCTCCTCGAAGATTACTACGCGTTAAGCAACCGCCGATTCAAAGGCGATTATGCCGCCTGCGATGTGTTGATCGACCTACACACCGCAATTGAACACGCTGGGCTGACGGAAAGGCAGCGCGAAGTCCTCGACTATATTTACTTCCGCCAATACAACCAAACGGAAACAGCGCGCGAGCTCGGCATTAAGCAAACGCATGTCAGCCGGCACCTTGCGGTTGCCGAATCGAAGATTGCCCGCGTGTTCGAGGCGTGGGCGAGGGCTGGCGAAGGGTACGCATTGAGTTGGGAGGCGGTCAAGTGAAAATCATCGACACATTACAGCGCGGCGACCGCCTGTACCAACTCGCCGACACGCCTGTTGGTCGCGTGGTGTTTTACCGGTTTGGTGAGCACGCCGAATACACGCAATACAAAAACGTAACCAACGGCGACGTATTTTGGCACATCGTCGACTCGGCGGAATTTGACGCAATACACGACGCCGAGCCTATCGAAATTTTCGCGAGCAAGCGAATTAGCGGACTGACGCGATTAACCGCATTTACCGCCGATGGCGAAACGTATTGGCTCGCCGAGCCGAAAAAGCCCGACGGTTACGTTTACAAAGTCTACGCGTCAATCCTCCGTATTTACCCTCGCAAAGAGTACCCCGACAAGAAATTCGTGTACGAGCGATTCCACAAACGAGCTTGTAAAGCGATAAACCGATTCGACCTTGAACGGTTGTATTTCGAGAAAGTTGCCGAGTTTAACGGCGGCTACGATTTTAGCGTTTATGCAGCATCGAAAACGATTGACGAATTGGAGGCGATTTTAAATGGGTAGAGCCGAACGCAAACGTTGGGCCGCGAACGTCAAATCGATGGAAATCGTAAGCAAACCGCGCGACCAAGTAACGCCCGAAGACATCGAATTCCTGCGCGAAAACTATACGTCAATGGGCGGACTGTTGCCGAAAGGTTTCAACGGCGGCGCGTTCTTTACGCCAACACACGTCGCGAAATTCATGTGGGACGTGTTAAAACCGCGCTTGCCGAAAGCGTCGCGCGTGCTGGAGCCGTCCGTCGGCTCCGGCGTGTTCCTCGAACATGCGCCGGCCGACGCCGAAATCACCGCGCTCGAAATCGATGAAACAAGCGCGAAAGTGACCTCGCTTATTTACCCGCACGCTAACGTAATCCTCGGAAACGCCCTCGACCATGACCGCGAAAATTACTACGACGTTGTTATCGGCAATCCCCCGTATGGCGAAAGCGTAAGCACCGAACGCGATTTTATGACGTTAACGAAGCGAAAAGGCGTGTATTCCGGTAAGTCCGAAAACGCATTTATCGAGCTGGCGATACGCGCCGCAAAGCCGGGCGGTT